>RCUL01001140.1_pt1 | contig 10737 bp, 8 predicted proteins | sample 2167521 | NCBI WGS metagenome assembly RCUL01 (sample SAMN09932745, study PRJNA488358) | compost metagenome | feature: garden; material: soil; isolation source: compost soil in acetic acid-enriched culture | place: Germany: Experimental Botanical Garden Goettingen | collected 2016-01-27 | reverse complement strand
GACGCGAAGCTGAATTGCAAATGGTGCTCCAAAACGCGAACGATGCTTACGTATGCATTGATCACCACGGTGTGATCCGCGACTGGAATCAACAAGCAGAGCATACCTTCGGTTGGAGCCGCGAAGAAGCAATTGGCCGTCCACTGGATGAAACGATCATCCCGGCCCAAATGCGTGAAGCTCATAAAACAGGGTTGGCACGCTATCTTGCTACCGGTAAGCACCATGTCCTCAATCAACATATCGAGCTGACTGCTGTACGCCGCGATGGCATGACCTTACCTGTTGAGGTCCGGATCAGCCCTTTATTCATTGATGGAAAAACTATTTTTAGTGCGTTCCTGCATGATATCACCGAGCGTAAACAGGCCGAAGCAATCCGTGAATACGAAGCAACACATGACGCACTGACTGGATTGCATAACCGACGTGGTATGTTCAATTTGTTGCCTGAAGCAATAGCTCGCGCTAAACGGACTATGACATCGTTAGCGTTACTCTATATAGACCTTGATGGTTTTAAGCAAATCAACGATACACATGGTCATGACACTGGCGATAACGTACTACGCGTCATAGGAACTCGCTTACAGGAAAATATTAGACAAACGGATACAGCTGTACGCTTAGGCGGTGACGAATTTACGATCGTGTTAGAGAACATTAAACACGGAGCTCCCGATGTCAATATGGTTGCTCAGAAAATATTGGAAGCCATTCAACAGCCGATAGAGCTCGACTCAACAACAGCGGCTATCAGTGCCAGTATCGGCATAGCAATCCATCAGGCTGAAGATATAATCAATGCCGATCAACTGATTAGCCAAGCCGACTCTGCGATGTACGAAGCTAAGAACACGGGTAAAGCTCGTGTTTGCGTACATAAGTAACCATATGCCGAGATAAAAACCGTGTCTGACTGTTGAGTCAGATACCGCTTATCACAGAATTCGCACAGACGACTTGGCAGAACGCTCAGGGCCTTACATCTCCGTCTCTGGATTCAGTTTACGAAAGAACATCCGTCGATAGTCAGAGGGCGACGTGCCCAGCTGGGCACTGAATTGTTGTCTTAACGATAAGGCTGTCCCGAAACCGGCTTCACCTGCGATGCATTCAATCGGCAAATCCGTTGTTTCCAATAGCGCTTGCGCTCTGACAACGCGCTCAGCATTCAACCATTGGGTGACCGTACTGCCGGTGGCGTCACGAAACCGGCGAGTAAAGGTTCGCCGGCTCATCTTTGCCCTTCCAGCCAGAACATCCAGCGACAGATCACTGGCCAGATTCTGCCTCGCCCATGTCAGCACATCGGACAGATGGGTCTCGGTGGCAAGTCGCGGGAAGGCGTGTTCAACATACTGTGCTTGTCCACCCTGCCGATGTGGAGGAGTCACCAGAAGCTTCGCAGTGCGATTGGCCGTTTCAGCGCCGTATCGCTGCAGTACCAAATGGAGACAACAGTCAATCGCGGCTAGGGTTCCTGCGGAGGTCATGATGTTGTCGGTACTGGCGTAGAGCACCTCGGGCCGAAAACGTGCCTTCGGAAACCGTTGTGCAAACGTCTCTCGTGCGAGCCAATGGGTGGTCGCCTCTCTCTCATCAAGTAAACCGGCATCGCCGAGCACAAACGCGCCCAAGCATAACCCCACGATCAGCTTACCTTGGACATTGGCGAGTTTCAGCGCTTCAACCAGCGCTGTTGATGCCACAACCGCAGGATCGCTCCAGGCCGGAATGACGATGACATCGGATTTCTCCATGAGCTCAAGCCCGTGCGTGACGGCGATGGCGATACCCTGATCACTCTCTACCATGCCCGGTACCTCAGCACAGTAGCTGACTTCGTATCGCAGTTCATGCTGAGCGGTTTGAACGGCTCCGAATACGAGCCCTGGTACGGAGAGGTGAAACAAGCTCACACCCTTGAAGGCGAGCACAGCAACACGTATGGCGGACATAGGTTAGACCCGGCTTGATTACCAATGGCCCAATTATATCGAAAGATGTCATTTTGGCCACTTTTGAACGTATGGAGATTAAGCAAAAATGACCACCTCAAAACGTCAATAGGAACAATCACATGAAACTCAACGCTCTTCCCCTCGTACTCTCCATTGCTTTTGGTGCAGTCACCGCCCCGGTGTTTGCAGGAGAAAGCGACACTCAGGCTTCCACTTCAACTCATAAAGTTGAAATGCAGCAGGTTCGTAATGCGACAGTGAAAATCACTTACGCAGGCACTACCTTCCTGATCGATCCGATGCTGGCTAAAAAGGGCACTTACCCTGGGTTTGAAGGTACCTATCGCAGCAACCTCCGCAATCCGATGGTGGAATTACCCGGATCGGTAGAGGACGTCATTTCCGGTGTTGATGCGGTCATCGTTACTCATACACACCTTGACCACTGGGACGATGCCGCACAAAAAGCACTGCCAAAAGACATTCCGCTGTTTGCACAACATGAGGCTGATGCACAGCTGATCCGCTCTCAGGGTTTCAAGAACGTACGTGTACTGACTGACGAAGCTGAATTTGGCGGAGTAAAAATCACCAAAACCGGTGGCCAGCATGGCACAGACGAAATGTATGCCGTTCCAGCACTTGCAAAACCTCTTGGTGAAGCCATGGGCGTAGTTTTTCAAGCGAAGGGCTATAAGACCCTTTACTTGGCCGGTGACACTATCTGGCGCAAAGAGGTTGACCAGGCCATTGAGACATATGACCCCGAAGTCATCGTGCTCAATGCCGGGAAAGCAAAAATGACCGGGTTCGAAGGCGCAATCATCATGGGCGAGGAAGATGTGCTGCGCGCATCACAGGTTGCGAAAAATGCAAAAATTGTTGCGGTGCACATGGACGCAGTCAATCACATGTCCTTGACCCGTGAAGAATTGCGAGCCTACGTCAAGAAGCAGGGTATCGAGAGCCGCGTTGATATCCCGGAAGACGGTGCGTCGCTGGCGTTCTGATGTCAATCACATGGCACCGAATGAAGTCGCTAGTGATGATCCTCAAAAAGATTCGGTACTCGATTAAGGAGTGGGTTATTCAATAACCCACTCCTGCACATCCTGTGTGAGTGACCAGCAAACGCCTCTGCCTTTACACCACATCAATTGGATAATTTGACTGGAGATCGTTTATGAAACGAGGTCTTGTAGTTGTTGATCTGCAAAATGAGTATCTGTCGACCGGAAAATTGCCTTTGTCCGGCATTGAAGCCGCTGCTGCGAATGCTAGCCGGGTAATTGCCCATGCAAGAAATACCGATATTCCCGTTTTTCACATACGCCACGAAGCAGGCAGCGACGATGCCGGGATATTTATCAAAGGGTCCGATGGCGCCCAGATTCAGTCCGCAGTAGCCCCGGATGGCAAGGAACCCGTCATCGTTAAAAAACACATCAATGCCTTCCGTGAAACTGACCTCAAGAAGCAGCTGGATGCGTTCAATATTCAAGAGATCGTCGTCATTGGTGCAATGAGCCATATGTGTGTTGACGCTCTAGTACGTGCGGCGGTGGACATGGGTTATCCGGTGACTGTGCTGCATGACGCCTGCGCCACCCTAGATCTTTCGTTTGGCGGTGTGACTGTGCCAGCCGCTCATACGCATGCGGCAATGATGGCAGCATTTGAGTTTGGCTACGCAACCGTCAAATCTGTGGAGGACTACCTTTCGGCATAAAAGGTCGATGGAGGCCATTTTCATCATGATCATGGCCCCAGAACAAATTTTAGGAAGAAGCGCACTGCTTGCCACAAAGGTGCAGATCGCGCATGAGATACTTCGGTACCTCTCCTGGTGGGGGTGTACTGGTGGCGGCATCAGCCCAGAAGGTGAGAGAGCCACGAGAAATCAGAGAGTTGTTGTATTGAGACCAGTTGGTGATGGAATGAAGCGCCTTGCCCATGATGCAGACTTGAAGGGGGTGGTGGTGATCAGATCCCCACCTCCTCAGTTAGTTCCATTCAAGCTGCATCGATTTGGGCAACAACGCCCATCAAAACCAGTTACAACAACAGCGGCCTCTACCAGAAGCAGACAATCTATGCGGACGGTACTCATAGCCTGGAATGTCGTACGGATGGCATAAACTGGGGAGCATGTCAGTATTCCGGCACCGTAACGCGGAAAACGCAGAGGTCAGGGCCAGTATTGAATGGCCCTTATTTGGAACACTTTGGGTATACGGCGGGTTCTTCTCCGATGTGGATCAACATATCTGTTATATTGGTAGCTTACCTAATTAACTTCATGATATCTAATAAGTTATCTGTGGGGTAACCGAACGACTAGCTATGCACACCAGTATTGATCTTCTGATTGGGGAGATAACACATCTATGATAACAGCTCTCAGTAGCATCAGACTCCAAGCTTGGCTTTATGTTCTGTTAATCTACAGTTTCATGTCAGGCTTGTTGAGTCTTACGGCGTATGCATGGCCTCAGTTGAGCATACCAGAAGGATTGATGGTGACCATGGAGGGTGCCCTTTCCTTGGTGCTTGGCGGTGTCGTCATGGTGTCTCTGATGATGGGTTGGAAATCAATTCGACTCATCACGAGTGTGCTGCTGTTAGTCATTGTCAGCTATAATATATTGCATAATTTTCTGGCAGGACCTGACGATCATTTATCCATACTAACTGGTCAGCATCGCCTCAACTCTGCTCCTGCCATCTACATAATACTCTTGGTGGCGGTCGCCCTTTTCGAAGTAAAAAGTCAATCTGGCCGCAGGTTTGGTATCTTCATCGGCGCGGCGGGAATATCTATCGGTATCATTACTCTAATAGCACATTTAACGAGCGGCAACAGCCCATTCATCTTTGGTTTCTCCCGTGGAGCCAGTCTCTTTTGCTTGGTGTTTGGTTTATCTCTACTCATTCTCTGCCATATTGCACGCAGTGAGAACACCAGGATTAACACACCAGCAGCAGCTATAGGTGCACTCGGAGCAATTGGTACGTTTACACTGCTGATTGTAGCCAGTTGGGGCATTCATCTTGAACGACATCGTTTAGCAAATGCTCTTGTTTATTACCAGTCAACCGTATTGGAGCAAGAATTGAATACTTCAGCTAATTTGATTGAGCGATTAGCTGATCGATGGGCCATACTTGACCTTGATATACCTGAATCTCTCAAGCAGACTGAGCTAACTCGCTACTTTCAAGATACTCCTTCACTTAAATCGCTTCTTGTAATTGGAGAGGATCATAAAGAAATACTTAATGAAGCTAGAACCATAGCGGATAAGAAATGGTTAACAAGCCAGATGAAAAAATTGGATGTTTCGCAATGGATTAATTCCATTCGTGAGCAGAAACGTTCTGATGCTTGGCTCTTTCCAGACAGCACTCATCCATTAGATGCAATATTTCTGACTATACCTGGGGGGGCTGGTGGAGGAGTATTTATCGCAACATTCAATATTGGAGATATGCAACCACCGATAAGTAATATAATTAACCACGGCTTTGAGGTCAGAATAGCATCTGAACATGAAAATGTTTCAGATAATGAATGGCACATTCATGATAATGACAACAATATCTATGAGTATGCAAAGACTCTGGTCCCTGGTGGGGCAGCGATAAGCATAACAGCGATAGGCGGTGCTGTCGGCATGTTCAGCCTGCCTGGTATCTTACTTCCTTGTATACTTTTTTTTGGATTGTTCGTAAGCTATCTACTGACAGCAGGAAGAATTGTCACGGCGATACAGAAACAAAATGCTCGTGAGTTAAGTATCGAGGAGCAACGATTCAGCTCTCTATTTTTCCAATCACCTGATGCTATTTTCGAATTTTCGAAAGACGGCCGCTACGTATCTCTTAACGCCAAAGCTAAGGCGATCACTGGCATTACTGAGCAAGATCTCGATGTGCTTTGCTACGACAACGTCCTCAGTGCTAGTACAATTAGTGACGTAGATTATCGAACATTTGACACCTCATTCAAAAAAACCATTAATGGCTCTACACAGATATTCAACGTGAAGTTTCTCAATATTGATGGTTGCTGGAGAAATTACGAATGTTCATTTGTACCAATATTAGTCGATGACGCTGTCGTCGGATTATATGCCGTAGTTAAAGATGTCACGGAAAGGTTACTTGCCCAAGAAAATCAGCGGATACTGACGAAGAGTTTGGAGTCCAGCGATAGTGCTGTTTTAGTGGTTGACGTCAGAACGCAAATAATGCCCATCACCTTTGCCAACACGGCATTTTCGAATATTACGGGTTACAGCCGTGAAGAGGTTTTCAATAGTACATTTTCTGCCATCATCAATTCCCTAAAAGGCGCGGATAGCACAGATATAATCAGCAGCGTCATCGAAAAAGCCGAGGCTAAAAGTTTCACTATCAAGAGCTATCGGCGAGACGGAACTCCTTTCTGGAATCAATTATCTCTGACACCTGTTAAAGATGATAGTGGTATTGTGACCCACTACACGACGATCATGAAGGATGTTTCTGAAAAGAGGGAACAGCAAAAGCAGCTCGCCTACCAGGCAACCCATGACGTTTTGACTGGCCTAGCTAATCGCTCTTTACTTGAAGACCGCTTAGAGCACGATATTGCTCTAGCAAAGCGCAGCGGTAAATTGGTTGCGGTATTGTTCATTGACTTAGATACGTTTAAACCAATTAATGACACTCTTGGCCATCGCATTGGCGATGAAGTACTTATCAGTGTCGCTCGTCGACTGCAAAGTGTTACACGCAATACTGATACGCTTGCCCGCTTTGGTGGTGACGAGTTTGTGTTATTGCTGCCAAACTTGGAAAGCCAACAAGACGCGGAGGTAGTTGCAGAGTTGCTCCTCAGCGAGATAAGTCAAGTACACCAGATTGGTGTCCACGAGCTATATGTGACAGCTAGCATCGGCATCAGCTTCCTAACGGAGAACATAGACATATCAGCCAAAATGCTGCAGCAGGCTGATATGGCAATGTACAAAGCGAAACAACAAGGTAGGGATACGTATGTTTCCTATTCCGATGACCTAGATAAAAAACTATCCAAGCGCGTAATACTGCGTAATGAACTACAGGAAGCCATCAAGGCTGGACAACTATTCCTTAATTACCAACCCCAAGTGAATCAGCATGAAGAAATATGTGGCCTGGAGGCATTGGTTCGCTGGAAACATCCTAACAAAGGTCTAGTCTCCCCTGCTGATTTCATTCCGATTGCGGAAGAGACCGGTCAGATTATTCATCTAGGACGCTGGGTTACAACTCAGGCATGTAAAGACGCAAAACAGCTCTTGGATATGGGTATTCTTAAGGGACGCATGGCAGTAAATTTGTCCCAATTACAGTTTCATCGGCCGGGATTTATGACAACTCTACTCGGAATTTTGAATAGAACCAACCTTCCACCAACGTACCTAGAGCTAGAGCTCACTGAGAGTATTTTGATGCGCAATAGTGAAGGAGCCATTGATATTCTTCGTGAACTAGAAAGCAAAGGTATCACCACCAGCATAGACGACTTTGGGACAGGATACTCCAGCTTCAGCTATTTGAAAGATCTTCCCGTAGAGAGTGTCAAAATTGATAAGAGCTTTGTAGACAGCGTTCTTTCCGACAGAAAGGATGCCGCTGTGTGCAAAGGTATCATCACAATGGCTGGGGAAATGGGTATAAGAGTGATTGCCGAGGGTGTAGAAACCCGCGAACAGTTTGAACGACTGAAAAGCTATGGCTGTGAGGCTTTTCAGGGATACTATTTTGCAAAGCCAATGGCATTTGATGATTTGATTACATGGATGCAATCCAATGAAATTAGTGCGATAAATTCATCTATCTGAATACTCCTATCTTATTTAGATAGATTTGCTCTAATCCATCAAATTTGAAACATATGTTATCTCCATGAACCTACCTCAGGGACTGCTTCGGCAGTCCCTTTTTCATTGGAGATCTCTATGGCTCATTTGATTGATTCCATGGCCTACACCGGCCAAACCCCTTGGCATGGCCTCGGCAATATCTTACCCCCACAACAGTCCCTTGATGTCTGGCTGCAAGCCGCCGGGATGAACTGGACCATCGAGCAAAGCGATGTGCTGTATCAGGGCGCGCCTGATAATCCCATCCTTCACACCTACCCCGACAGCAAGGTGCTCTACCGCTCCGATACCCTGGCACCGCTGTCGGTGGTCTCACAGCGCTACAACGTGGTACAGCCCCATGAGGTGCTGCACTTCTATCAAGATCTGGTAGAAGCGGGTGGTTTCGAGCTGGAGACCGCAGGCTCACTGAAAGGTGGTCGCAAACTCTGGGCTTTGGCCAAGACCGGCCGGGACCTAATGCTCAAGGGCGGTGACCTGGTGAAGTCCTATCTGCTGCTGGCGACCAGCTGTGATGGCACCCTCTGCACCACGGCGCAGTTCACCTCGGTGCGGGTGGTGTGCAACAACACCCTGCAGGTAGCGGTAGGGAACCAGACCGGCGCTATCAAGGTTCCACACTCAACCCAGTTTGACGCAACTGCCGTGAAACAAGCACTGGGGCTGGGGGTAAGTCAGTGGGACCATTTCGGTCAGCATGCTAAAGCGCTCAGCCAACGCCCTGTGGCACCTCAAGAGGCACTGCGCTTTTTCAGTGAGCTGCTGGCACAACCTTTAGATGAAGAGAGCATTGTGCTCACCCGGTCTGTACAGCGTTTGCATGAGCTCTACCAAGGGGCTGGGATGGGGGCAGAACTGGCCAGCTCGCATAACACCGCGTGGGGGTTGGTCAATGCGGTGACCGAGTATGTCGATCACCATCGCCGCACCCGCAGCCAGGATCATCGGTTGGATTCCGCCTGGTTTGGCCAAGGGGCTCAACTCAAATCCCGTACCCTGGCGCAAGCCATCACTCTGCTGCAGTAGGAGAGAACAGCATGTCTTCATTGAACTATGGCGACCACCTTATCTCCCCACGCATCGGGTATGAGCACCACGGGATCTACGCCGGTGACGATTGGGTGATCCACTACCAGGGCCCGTTTTCTGGTCATGACTCGTGTCAGGTTGTCATGTCTACGTTAGGGGCGTTTTGCCAGGAGAAGGACTTTATTATCAGGACCCATCCTCAGCGACTGAGCCCGGATCACAGTGTCAACCGAGCGCACAGCCGTCTGGGCGAACGTAGTTATAACCTGCTGTTCAACAACTGTGAGCACTTCGTGATGTGGTGTATCAAAGACTTGCACCACTCACCCCAGGTCACTGAGGCAGCAGCCACTTTGCTGGCGGCTCAAGTCGCGCGTTCTTCACTGGGACACCTGACCTCAGTGGCAACCGCAGGGGTAACAGGGGCCTCCCTGAGCTCATCCGTAGCAGGTGGTGCCACCACGGCGGCACTGACATCCTTGGTAGGGGTGTCCACTGCGCCAGCGTGGGCGCCGTTGGCTGTCGGTGCTGCTGCAGCCTACGGCGCCCACAAGCTGTGGAACTGGTTAACGGATTAGACGGCTCATCAGTGCCGTCATGGTATCGGTGACCCATTGACGATCATCGTCGGTGAGTTGCTCGAGTTGGTGAGCTAATCTGACGGCTTGCTCAAGGGGTCGCGAACTGGTTTCACGGAGCAAGTCCGTCAGCTCACATCCAAATATTTGTGCCAACTCAGCCAGTCGAACGATAGTGGGAACCACAATCCCCCGCTCCATGCGAGATACCGCCTCCATCCCAATCTGCAGCCGTTCCGCGACTTCCTCTTGGGTCATTCCCCGTTGTTGACGTTGATAAGCAATGGCTCTGCCCACTGCTTTGGCTAACGCGTCCTGATTGATATCCATCACACCTCCAGATTCAACTCTAAAAGTTGACACCTGGACTTGTTGACATGAAGGACTCAAAACGATGAGGATCGCCTTTTGTGGTTGATTTTGGTTGAGTGTGGACCGAATGGGTCGAATTACATCAAGACAATTTAGAAGGAAACAAACATGAAGAAATCCATGGTATTACTGGTAATGCTGGCAGCCACTCAGCAAGCACATGCCCTCAGTGAGTCAGCCGCTGATGCCCCAGGCTGGAAGCAGTTTGGTAACGCTGCTGAGGGATACAGCTATGGTGTCTATAACCGGGCGGATTCATTCACCATTAGCTGTCATCCTAACAAACCCGCCACCATCAATGTGGACATCATGAGTGTCGGAAAATACGGCTCTCAGGACTATCAAAGTGATTTCGTTTTTGAAGTGGATGGCAAGATCTTCATTGGCCACCGGGTTCTTCAAGACCAGAAAAGTTTTGAGGAACTCTGGACCGCACTGAGAAATGCGAAAGAACTAGGCGTATATCAACGCGAAAAAGGCAGCCGCAAATTTTCGTTCCCAACAGCGAACATTGCAAACACGCTACCGGCGCTGGGCTCGCCAGGCTTTCCTTGCCAATCACAAGAGACCTATGACGCCGCCGTCCTCGACGAAGACCTGGCTAACATCGAACCGCTGAAGGAGGGCGATGTACAGTTGAGAAAACGCGGTAATCCCTATTACGGCAAGACGACTTGGAACAAGTACCTGCTCGATATCACCAGCCGCAGTAACCGGATGGTGATCACCGACCTCAAGATCAACCGAGGCAGTTGCACGATCGATCCGAAAGCCAAGTTGCCCTTTCGAATGGGCTTTGGCGGCAAGATAACCTTGTCGATGCAGCCCGCCGACTGCAATCCCCTTGAAGTCACGGTGACCACCCTGGGGGGTGAGCAGACG
>RCUL01001139.1_pt1 | contig 10737 bp, 7 predicted proteins | sample 2167521 | NCBI WGS metagenome assembly RCUL01 (sample SAMN09932745, study PRJNA488358) | compost metagenome | feature: garden; material: soil; isolation source: compost soil in acetic acid-enriched culture | place: Germany: Experimental Botanical Garden Goettingen | collected 2016-01-27 | reverse complement strand
TGGCCACCCACAGCGACCGCGAGCAGCTGTTCCTGCGCGCCGGCCGCCTGGCCGTGGAACTCTGCCAGCGCTACTACGGCGAAGGCGACGAGTCCGTGCTGCCGCGCAACGTCGCCAGCTTCAAGGCGTTCGAGAACGCCATGACCCTGGACATCGCCATGGGCGGCTCGACCAACACCATCCTGCACCTGCTGGCCGCCGCCCAGGAAGGCGAAGTCGACTTCGACCTGCGCGCCATCGACGCGCTGTCGCGTCGCGTGCCGCAGCTGTGCAAGGTGGCGCCGAACATCCAGAAGTACCACATGGAAGACGTGCACCGCGCCGGCGGCATCTTCAGCATCCTCGGCGAGCTGGCCCGTGGCGGCCTGCTGCACACCGACGTGCCCACCGTGCACAGCCCGAGCATGGCCGATGCCATCGCCCAGTGGGACATCACCCAGACCCAGGACGAAGCCGTACACACCTTCTTCAAGGCCGGCCCGGCAGGCATCCCGACCCAGACCGCGTTCAGCCAGAGCACCCGCTGGGCGACCCTGGACGATGACCGCGCCGAAGGCTGCATCCGCAGCGTCGAGCACGCCTACTCCCAGGAAGGCGGCCTGGCCGTGCTCTACGGCAACATCGCCCTCGACGGCTGCGTGGTGAAAACCGCCGGCGTGGACGAATCCATCCATGTGTTCGAAGGCACCGCGAAGATCTTCGAAAGCCAGGACGCCGCAGTGAAGGGCATCCTCGCCGACGAAGTGAAGGCCGGCGACGTGGTGATCATCCGCTACGAAGGCCCGAAAGGCGGCCCGGGCATGCAGGAAATGCTCTACCCCACCAGCTACCTGAAGTCCAAGGGCCTGGGCAAGCAGTGCGCCCTGCTCACCGACGGCCGCTTCTCCGGCGGCACCTCGGGCCTGTCCATCGGCCACGCCTCGCCGGAAGCCGCTGCCGGCGGTGCCATCGGCCTGGTGGAGGACGGCGACAAGATCCACATCGACATCCACAACCGCACCATCCAGCTGCTGGTCAGCGATGAAGAGCTGTCCCACCGCCGCCACGCGCAGGACAAGAAGGGCTGGAAACCGGCCGCACCCCGTGCGCGCAAGGTGACCACCGCGCTCAAGGCCTACGCCCTGCTGGCCACCAGCGCCGACAAGGGCGCCGTGCGCAACAAGGCGATGCTGGACCACCTGTAAGCACCAGCAACAAAAAAGCCCGGCTCAACGCCGGGCTTTTTCATTCTGCACAACTCCATCACTGGGTGGATAAAGGTGCTATCCACCAACTTCCGGTTCTGTATCCGGTTTCGCTTTCACCTCCCCACAGTCCCCCTGACCGGGCCTCAGCCCGCGAGTTTCATTGCAAATGGTGCCAGACTCCGTCCATTCCATATTACCGGCCCCCGCAGTCAGGTTCGGCGTCAGTTCTATGGTGAGCGCTGTACCCCCATCGTTAGTTGCCCCTGAAGTTGCCTTGATAACCCCATTTTTCACCGAGTAGCCACCCGTGATGTTCCTGGTAGCAGTGAAAGTCTCAGGAATGCCATTGGTATTCTGGTCGCAACCTTTCACCGCACCAGTCTCGACAATGCACAAGTTGACGGCGGTCTTGATCGACACCAGCTCTGCTTTCGCAGCGGTCGCACGAGCGCGTGACGAATAATCCGCGTACTTCGGTATTGCAACTGCCGACAAGATCCCGATGATCGCCACAACGATCATCAGCTCAACCAAGGTAAAACCTTTCTGCCCGGTAATTCCGGAAGCCTGTAATTGATTGTTCGTGTTCACTCCGAACCCTCCATGGATTATTGAGTTCATTCACCTGAGACCCTCTGGGCATCAGATGGCGTGAATTAAACAATCCAGCTCCGACTCGAACTGCCGGACTTACCCCTTGAGGGTTGAGTGAAAATTCCGAGATGAAATATCCGCGTACGCCACTGTAATTCCTTGATCTCCAGCTTATGACGCCCCCATCCGTCCTCCATCGCTCCGCGGCACTGTATGGCCGGGCCGTGGCTCAGTAGAATCGCGCTCTTTTTTCCGGACCGCCCGCACCATGAGTTCCTTCGAGAACCCCACCAGCGCCAAGCAGGGTCAGCAAGACCTGGTCTTGGGCCTGGAAGACCGCCCCGCCCTTCTCGTCGCCCTGCTCGCCGCGCTGCAGCACCTGCTGGCGATCATCGTCCCAATCGTCACGCCGGGGTTGCTGATCTGCCAGGCGCTGGGCGTATCGGCGCGGGACACCAACCTGATCGTCTCCATGTCCCTGGTGGTCTCCGGCATCGCCACCTTCGTCCAGTGCAAGCGCTTCGGGCCGTTCGGCGCGGGGCTGCTGATCGTCCAGGGCACCAGCTTCAACTTCGTCGGCCCGCTGATCGCCGGCGGCGCGCTGACGGTCAAGCAGGGCACGCCGGTGGAAGCGGTGATGGCCGCGATCTTCGGCGTGGTGATGGCCGGTGCCTTCGTCGAGATGGGCATCTCGCGGGTACTGCCCTTCATCAAGCGCCTGATCAACCCGCTGGTGACCGGCATCGTGGTGCTGATGATCGGCCTGACCCTGATCAAGGTGGGCCTGATCAGCATGGGCGGCGGCTTCTCCGCCATGGCCAACGGCAGCTTCGCCAACGGCGAGAACCTGCTGCTGTCCGGCACCGTGCTCGGCATGATCCTGCTGCTCAACCGCATCCCGCTGGTATGGATGCGCAGCTGCGCCATCGTCATCGCCCTGCTGGCGGGCTATGCCCTGGCCGCCTGGCTCGGCCGCCTGGACTTCAGCGGCATGCATGAAGCCCCGCTGGTGCAGGTGCCGGTGCCGCTGCACTTCGGCCTGGGCTTCTCCTGGTCGCTGTTCGTTCCGATGCTGGTGATCTACCTGGTCACCTCCCTGGAAGCCATCGGCGACGTCACCGCCACCAGCAAGGTGTCGCGCCAGCCGGTGGAAGGTCCGCTATGGATGCAACGGATCAAGGGAGGCGTGCTGGTCAATGGCGCCAACTCCCTGCTGGCCGGCCTGTTCAATACCTTCCCCAGCTCGGTCTTCGCGCAGAACAACGGAGTGATCCAGCTGACCGGCATCGCCAGCCGCCATATCGGCCAGTGGATCGCCCTGATGCTGGTCCTGCTCGGCCTGTTCCCCGCGGTGGCCGGCGTGCTCCAGGCCATTCCCGAGCCGGTGCTGGGCGGCGCCGCCATGGTGATGTTCGGCGCCGTGGCCGCGTCCGGCATCAATATCCTCGCCGGCACCACCCTGGACCGCCGCGCCCTGCTCATCATCGCCGTCTCCCTGGCGCTGGGCCTGGGGGTTTCCCAAGTGCCGGAGTTCCTCGCGCACATGCCGGCGGCGCTGCGCAACATCCTCGAATCGGGCGTGGCCACCGGCGGCCTCTGCGCCCTGCTGCTCAACTGGTTCCTGCCGGAAACCCCGGCGCAGCCTCGCTGAGTGGCAGAATGGGCATCATCCCCTGATGAGGCCCATTCCATGGAATCCCTTCGCATCGGCCTGATCTCCGACACCCACGGCCTGCTGCGCCCCGAGGCCGTGGCGGCGCTGCAGGGCTGCGTCCATATCCTCCATGCCGGCGACATCGGCAAGCCGGAAATCCTCGATTCCCTGCGCGAACTGGCGCCGCTGACCGCCGTACGCGGCAACAACGACCGCGACGCCTGGGCAGACGGCATCCGGGAAGTCGAGGAGCTGCGACTGGGAGAAGTGGGGATCTACCTGGTGCACGACCAGGCCGACATCCCTGACGACCTGGCTGCGCGCGGTATCGCGGTGGTAGTCACCGGGCACTCCCACAAGCCGCTGATCAAGGAGCGTGCCGGGCTGCTGCATATCAACCCCGGCAGCGCGGGGCCGCGGCGTTTCAAGTTGCCGGTATCGGTGGGATTGCTGGTGATCGAGGGGCATCGGGTACGGGCGGAGCTGGTGGAGCTGCAGGTCTGATACGACGCAGGGACAATCCTTCCTGTGGAGGGGGCGAATTCATTGGCTATGTCCCTGTTAGCTGTTGCTAACAAGTCCTGGTCAGAGCTCGGAGCCTCGTAGGGTGGGCCTTTGCGCCACATCCCAACACTTAACGCAGACATAGCCAATTCATTCGCCAAGGACTGCGCAGCAGTCCCCTGTGTTCATCAGGCAGGCCTTCGGCCTGCATAGCGAATGAATTCGCCCCCACAACAAAAGCAAACGGCGCAGCGGCCAGAGGCTTAGCGCTTCTCCCACACCTCGAAGGCATAGGCCGGCGTCTCGACCGTGGCGTCGTGCTCGATGCTGGAGGCCAGGCGCCAGTCCTGCTCGGGCACTTCGGGGAAGAAGGCATCCCCCTCCGGCGCCAGTTCCACGCGGGTCAGATACAGGCGGTCGGCCTCGGCCATGCCCTGGGTATAGAGCTGGGCACCGCCAATCAGCATGACTTCCTCGGCTTCTTCCTCGCGGGCCCAGGCTTCGGCGCGTTCGATCGCCGCCTCCAGGCTGGGGAAGACTTCGGCGCCTTCCAGCACCAGGCCTTCCTGGCGGCTGACCACCAGGTTGAGACGCCCCGGCAGGGGGCGGCCGAGGGAATCCCAGGTCTTGCGGCCCATGATGATCGGCTTGCCGAGGGTCATGGCCTTGAAATGCTTGAGGTCCGCCGGCAGGTGCCAGGGAAGTTGGTTGTCGCGGCCGATCACGCGGTTCTGCGCGAGGGCGGCGATCAGGCAGAGGGGCAGGGTCTTGTTCATGGCGGCGAGGATACCGGCTGCCGCAGTCGAGAGAAAGCCGAGGCTCGATGGGCCTTTCCCCGGCCTCCGGGCCAGATCGCGATGCCGTCCGGCGCGTGGCGAACCGGGAGGTTCTTACCGGGTGCATGCTGTCTTTTTTCCACACCATTCGTCGCTTCGTATTTGCTGACCAATAGGTCAGATAACGTTTTCCCGAATATCACCGAATCTGAATAGTTGATCACTGCAAATTGGCGAAAAAACGTGCGAATAAAAATGTATACAATCCACTAGCCAGTTGATCGATAAATTGTCTACAGTGTTCGGCACAAGAACAAAAGCGAGAGCCCACCCATGACAGTCCCATCCGCAAGTCCGTCTTCGGTGCAACGTCCGGAAGACGAAAACCTCGGCATCGGCGCAAACATTGCCTACGGCCTGCAACATGTACTGACCATGTACGGCGGCATAGTCGCGGTACCCCTGATCATCGGCCAGGCAGCCGGGCTTTCGCCGGCGGACATCGGCCTGCTGATCGCCGCCTCACTGTTCGCCGGAGGCCTGGCGACACTGCTGCAGACCATCGGCCTGCCGTTCTTCGGCTGCCAACTGCCGCTGGTGCAAGGCGTGTCCTTTGCCGGCGTGGCGACCATGATCGCCATCATCGGCGGCAACGGTCAGGGCGGCATACCCGTGGTCCTGGGTGCGGTGATTTCCGCCTCGCTGATCGGCCTGCTGATCACGCCGATATTCTCCCGCATCACCAAGTTCTTCCCGCCCCTGGTGACCGGCATCGTCATCACCACCATCGGCCTGACCCTGATGCCCGTAGCCGCACGCTGGGCCATGGGCGGCAATAGCCAGTCGCCGGAATTCGGCAGCGTGGCCAACGTCAGCCTGGCCGCCTTCACCCTGGCCACCGTGCTGCTGCTGAGCAAGCTGGGCAGCGCCAGCATCTCGCGCCTGTCGATCCTGCTGGCCATGGTCATAGGTACCGTGACGGCGGTGTTCTTCGGCATGGCGGACTTCTCCAAGGTGCTCGAAGGCCCGCTGGTGGCGATGCCCACCCCGCTGCACTTCGGCATGCCGGAGTTCCAGATCGCGGCGATCCTGTCGATGCTGATCGTGATCATCGTGACCCTGGTGGAAACCTCGGCGGACATCCTCGCCGTCGGTGAAATCATCGGCACCAAGGTGGACTCCAAGCGCCTGGGCAACGGCCTGCGCGCCGACATGATCTCCAGCTCCCTGGCCCCGCTGTTCGGTTCCTTCACCCAGAGCGCCTTCGCCCAGAACGTCGGCCTGGTGGCCGTGACCGGCGTGAAGAGCCGCTACGTGGTGGCCACCGCCGGCCTGATCCTGGTGACCCTTGGCCTGTTGCCGGTGATGGGCCGCCTGATCGCCGCGGTTCCCACCTCGGTACTGGGTGGCGCGGGCGTGGTGCTGTTCGGCACCGTGGCCGCCTCGGGCATCCGCACTCTGGCCCAGGTGGACTACCGCAACAACATGAACCTGATCATCGTCGCCACGTCCATCGGCTTCGGCATGATCCCGATCGCCGCGCCGACCTTCTACCACCACTTCCCGGCCTGGTTCGAAACCATCTTCCATTCCGGCATCAGCTCGGCCGCCATCATGGCCATCCTGCTGAACCTCATCTTCAACCACCTGAAGGCCGGCAACTCCGACCAGCAGTCCGTGTTCGTCGCCGCCAGCGAGCGCACCCTGCGCTACCAGGACATCGCCGCCCTGAACGAGGGCGACTATTTCCGCGACGGCAAGCTGTACGACTGCGATGGCAACGAGGTGAAGGTCGCCGATCCGGATGACCATCACGGCGGGGCCTCCGCTCCCAGGGCCAAGGTGGCGGCCAGCTCCCACAGCCACTGACAGGAAAGGGCCGGCGCCATGCGCCGGCCTTTTCGCTTATTCTCTGGGCTCACCCTTGGCCAAGAGGCCCTTCGTGAGCCAACCCGACCCACTCCCCCCTTCCCTTTCCCAGCTCGACCGCCTCTGGCTGACCGAGGCGATCCGCCTGCGCGAAGACCATGCCGGCTCCCTCGACGACGCCGAAGCCAACCGCCGCGCCAACGCCGCGGGCGGCGACCTGGCACAACGCATCCAGACCCGCGCCCTCTGGCTCGCCGAGCGCGACGGCCAGTTGCAGGCACTGCAGCACTGGCGCCAGGGCGCGCAATGGGCTGCTCTACTGCTGGTGCTCCTGGCCCTGCTGGGCGGCGCCGGGCTGGCCTTCGCCGCCCTGGGCGATGGCCAACGTCCGGTCAATCTGTTCTGGGCCCTGGGCAGCCTGCTCGGCCTGCACCTGCTGACGCTGCTGGGCTGGGCCCTCTCCTTCGGGCTGGGCGGCAGCGCCAGCCTGCTCGGCCGAACCTGGCTCTGGCTGAGCGCCAGGCTGGCGCGCGATGCCCGCGCCGCGCACCTGGCCCCCGCCCTGCTCCTGCTGCTGCAGCGCCAGGGCCTGACCCGCTGGGGGCTGGGTGCCCTGGTCCACGGCGCCTGGTTCCTGACCCTGGGCAGCGCCCTGGTGGCCCTGCTGCTGTTGCTCGCCACCCGGCGCTACGGCTTCGTCTGGGAAACCACCATCCTCGGCAGCGACACCTTCGTCTTCCTCACCCGCGCCCTCGGCGCCCTGCCGGCCCTGCTCGGTTTCAGCCTGCCGGATGCCGAGACCATCCGCGCCAGCAGCAGCGTGCTGGCCGAAGAGTCGGCGCGCCAGGCCTGGTCCGGCTGGCTGCTGGGCGTCACCTTCACCTACGGCCTGCTGCCGCGCCTGGCGCTCGGACTCTTCTGCCTGTGGCGCTGGCTTCAGGGGCGGGCACGCCTCGGCCTGGATCTGCGCCTGCCCGGCTACAGCCTGCTGCGCGAACGCCTGCAGCCGGCCAGCGAGCGCCTGGGCGTCTGCGATGCCGCGCCCGCCGAGCTGGTCGAACCGCGCGCCGGCAACCAGAGCGACCGCAGCGAAGGCGCCCTGCTGGTGGCCATCGAACTGGATGACCGCCGCCCCTGGCCGCCCGCCTTGCCCAAAGGCGTGAGTGATGCCGGCGTGCTCGACAGCCGCGAGCAACGCCAACGCCTGCTCGACCAGCTCAGCCGCTTTCCGCCGGAGCGCCTGGCGGTGGCCTGCGATCCCCGCCGCTCGCCGGACCGCGGCACCCTGGCGCTGATCGGCGAGCTTTCCCGCAGCGCCGGAGAGACCCGCGTCTGGCTGCTGCCCGCCCCGCCCGGCGAAGCCCTGGACGGCCAGCGCCTGGAGGACTGGCACCAGGCCCTGGATCGCCTGGCGCTGCCCCACGCCCAAGGGGCACCCATGACCTGGCTGGAGACCGGCCATGATTAAGCCGCTGAAACTGGCCGTGGTCGGCCACACCAATGTCGGCAAGACCTCCCTGCTGCGAACCCTGCTGCGCGACCGCGATTTCGGCGAGGTGTCCCACCGTCCCAGTACCACCCGCCATGTGGAAGGCGCGCGGCTGTCGGTCGACGGCGAGCCGCTGCTGGAGCTCTACGACACCCCCGGCCTGGAAGATGCCATCGCCCTGCTCGACCACCTGGAACGCCTGGAACGCCCCGGCGAGCGCATGGACGGCCCGGCCCGCCTCGCCCGCTTCCTCGATGGCAGCGAGGCGCGCCAGCGCTTCGAGCAGGAAGCCAAGGTGTTGCGCCAGCTGCTGGCCTCGGATGCCGGGCTTTACGTGATCGACGCCCGCGAGCCGGTGCTGGCCAAGTACCGCGACGAGCTGGCGGTGCTGGCCATGTGCGGCCGGCCGCTGCTGCCGGTGTTGAACTTCGTCGCCAGCGAGGGCCATCGCGAGGCGGACTGGCGCGAGGCCCTGGCCCGCCTGGGCCTGCACGCCCTGGTGCGTTTCGACAGCGTGGCGCCGCCACTGGACGGCGAGCAGCGCCTCTATGACAGCCTGGCCCTGCTGCTGGAACGGGCCCGCCCACAATTGCAGCGGCTGGTGGACGATCACCAGACGCAGCGGCGCCTTCGCCTGGAAGCGGGCAGCCGGCTGATCGCCGAGCTCCTGCTGGATGTGGCCGCCTGCCGTCGTAGCGTGCCGGCCCGGGACGCCGCCCTGCAGGCCGCCACCGAGTCACTGCGCCAACAGGTGCGCCAGCGCGAACAGCGTTGCGTGGAAGCCCTGCTGCGCCTCTATGCCTTCAGTCGCGAGGATGCCGCCGCCGGCGAGCTGCCCCTGCTGGGCGGCCGCTGGGGTGACGACCTGTTCAACCCGGAAACCCTCAAGCAGTTGGGCGTGCGCCTGGGCGGCGGCATGGCCGCGGGCGCGGCGGCCGGTGCCGGCGTCGACCTGCTGGTGGGCGGCCTCACCCTGGGCGCCGCGGCAGCCCTCGGCGCCCTGGCCGGCGGTGCCTGGCAGACCGTCGGCCACTATGGCGAACGCCTGCTGGGCAAGCTCAAGGGGCAGCGCGAATTGACGGTGGACGACGCCATCCTGCGCCTGCTGGCCCTGCGCCAACGCAAGCTGCTGGCGGCGCTGGACGCCCGTGGGCATGCGGCGTTCGAAGCGATCCGGGTGGATACGCCGGAAGAGAAGCAGTGGCGCGAAGGCAAGCTGCCGGCGGTCCTGGCCAAGGCCCGGGCGCATCCGGAATGGTCGTCGCTCAATCCCGGGGCCGAGCTGGAGCAGGCGGAACGCCAGGGCTGGGTGGCGAGCCTGGCGAAGGGGCTGCAGCCCTAGATCAGCGGCCGCCCGCTTCGATCAGGATACGGTCGGCGCGGCACTCGCTGCGGTCGCTCGGCCGGCGGCTGGCGAACTGGCCGTCGACCACGCCCACCAGGCTATCGGCCGGTTTCAGCTCGCGGGGCAGGGAGACACGGATTTCCTGCAGGTACTGGCCGCTGCAGATGAGCAGGAAATTGTTCTGCGCGTCCGTGCTGCCGAATTCGTCCTCCACCCTCTGGTAGAACGCGCGCCTGGAGATGGCGCCGCCGATATTGGCGACGACGTATTGCCCGGCCTTCGACTCATCCAGCTGGCGCACAAGGTCGACGGCGCGGCGGAAGTAGGTGTCGTCCTCCATCTGCGTCTGGCAGATGCCGTGCTTGTCCCACTGGTAGCGGCCGAAGCTGGTGCCGTAGCGGAAGTTCGGCATCCAGGGCCGCACATAGGCCAGGGTATCGGCGCTGAGCTTCATCGCCGGACCGTCGCAATGGCCGTAGTTCTTGCCGCAGGACTGGAGGTTGGGCCAGAGGCCGTGCAGCGTCAGGTGGGAGATCTGCAGCTCGCCTGATTCCAGTCCCTCGCATTCGGGCTTGCTGCCCTTATAGGAGGCGTGTTCGCAGAAGCCCGGCTGCCAGGTGGCGGCCAGCACGTAGCCGTCGTGCTGGTCGGGCAGGCTGCAGATATCCCCACCCTGCGTGGCCTGCTGCGTCTTGCCGGTATTGAAGGCCAGCCCCTCCACCGCGCCGCAGTCGGCGGAAACCCAGCGCAGTGGCGTGGCCGTGTCCGGCACGCGGATGCGCAGCCAGTCGTAGTCGCGCCGGTTCACTTCCACCACCTCGTAGCGCTGGCCCGGTTTCACTTCGAGCCCGTCCGGGTTGCTCTGCTTGCGGATGGACTGGAAGGCTTCGCAGCGCTGGCTGGCGACGAAGCTGCCCCGGGCCGGCTCGGCCCAGGCGGCGAAGGACGGCCAGAGGCCGACAAGGCCCATGAGCAGGGCCGCGAACAGGGCTTTCATGGAGACTCCTGGCGGGGCACGGCCGGGGCGGAACGCCCCGGCGCGCTGGATCAGACGGCGACGGGGGCCTTGATGTGCGGATGCGACTGGTAGCCCACCAGCTCGAAGTCCTCGAACCTGAAGGCGAACAGGTCCTTCACCGCCGGGTTGAGCTTCATGGTCGGCAGTGGCAGCGGCTCGCGGGTGAGCTGCAGGTCGGTCTGCTCGATGTGGTTGGCGTAGAGGTGGCAGTCGCCGCCGGTCCAGATGAACTCGCCAGGCGCAAGGTCGCAGACCTGGGCGACCATCAGGGTCAGCAGCGCGTAGCTGGCGATGTTGAACG
>RCUL01001133.1_pt1 | contig 10778 bp, 9 predicted proteins | sample 2167521 | NCBI WGS metagenome assembly RCUL01 (sample SAMN09932745, study PRJNA488358) | compost metagenome | feature: garden; material: soil; isolation source: compost soil in acetic acid-enriched culture | place: Germany: Experimental Botanical Garden Goettingen | collected 2016-01-27 | reverse complement strand
CAGGCCGAACTCGCTGTCGTTGGCCAGTTCGATGGCGTGCTCGGCGTCGCGGGCGACGATCAGCGAGGCCACCGGGCCGAAGATCTCCTTGCGGAAGGCGGTCATGTCCGGCGTCACGTCCGCCAGGACGGTGGGCGCGTAGTAGTTACCCTCGCCTTCGAGCTTGTGGCCGCCCAGCAGCAGGGTCGCGCCCTCGGCCAGGGTGGCCTGGACCTGGCCATCCAGTTCGTCACGCAGGTCGAAGCGGGCCATGGGGCCGACAAAGGTGGTATCGGCCTGGGGATCGCCGATCTGCAGCGCCTTGACCGCCGCCACGAAGCGCTCGGTGAAGGCTGCGGCGATGGACGCCTCGAGGATGATGCGCTTGGCGGCGATGCAGACCTGGCCAGCGTTATTGAAGCGGCTGGTGACAGCCGCCTTCACCGCGGCCTCCAGGTCGGCGTCGGCCAGGACGATGAAGGGGTCGGAGCCACCCAGCTCCAGCACGCACTTCTTCAGCGCCGCGCCGGCCTGGGACGCGATGGCGGCACCCGCGCCGACACTGCCGGTCACCGCGACCACGGCGATGCGCGGGTCGGCGATGGCGACCGAGACCAGCGCGGGCTCGACGTTGATCACCTCGAACACGCCCTCCGGCAGGCCGGCCTCGGCCCAGGCGGCAGCCAGCAGGCGGGCGCAGCCCATCACGTTGGGCGCATGCTTGAGCACGTAGCTGTTGCCACCGAAGATGATCGGCACCGCGCCGCGCATCACCTGCCACATCGGGAAGTTCCAGGGCATTACCGCGAGGACCGGGCCGAGCGGCAGGTAAGCCACCACGGCCTTGTCGTCTTCGACCAGGGTCGGCTCGTCGGCGAGCATGGCCGGGCCGTGCTCGGCGTACCACTCGCAGAGCTTGGCGCACTTCTCGATTTCGCCACGGGACTGGCTGATGGGCATGCCCATTTCGCTGGTGGTCATCCGCGCCATGCTCTCGGCATTGTCGCGCAGGGCCTTGGCCATGCGCAGCAGGCCCTCGGCGCGGGCCTCGACGCTGAACTGACTCCAGGTCGCAAAACCACGTTGGGCGGATGCCAGGCTGGCCTCCAGGGCGGCGGCGTCCTGGTAGGGGTAACGGGCGAGTTCTTCGCCGGTGGCGGGGTTCCGGGAAATGGCGGCAGGCAGGTTCATGCTGTCCTCGTTGTACGTGGGAGCCGGTCAGGGCTCGCGATCAGTCTTGCGGCGAAAGTAAGGCAGCGACCGATTCACGTAAAACGAATAATCGAGAAGAAAGTATTCACGAAAACAGAACGGCTGGTTGAAGCCTCACAGGGGCGCCCTTCGGGCTCACCCCAGACGACGGCTCAGATGACCGCGGGTCATTGGCCAGCTGCGGTGCTGGTTGCCAGGCGGCTGGGTAGTGACCACATAGACCCGCTGCTCGAAGCCGTGGCGCAGCAGCACGCACTGCAACGACTTGCCGTCCTCCAGCTCGAACCAGCGCGGCTCGCCGTCCAGGGTCATTTCCATGAAACGCGCCACCCGCGCCAGTACGCTGGCCGGGCTGTAGCGGCTCCAGTCCTCCGGCAGCCCAGCGCCATCCAGCAGCCAGCCGGTAACCGGAAGCTCGCCCTGCTCCTCGTTGCGGCGACCCCAGGGAATCCACACCACACCGCGCAGCGGATCGTGAATGGGCAATGCCGCATCGGCATCGGGATAGTTGATGCGTTGTCGACTCCCTTCGACGGTATAGAGCCCACTGACTTCCACGGAATGACACATGACTGCCTCCCCTAGCCGAAGCAATGGTCATCGTTGCCAGTACTGCTGATGCAGGGCTGATGGTTGGGATGCGCTTTTTCTCGTTTGCCGCTGCCTGAGTTTCGTGGGCGCCCGGCAGGAGTCAAGACACCGGGCCGGCGGCATTGACAGGAGGGCGAGAGACGCGACGAAGCGCAGCGCGCGGAAAAATCTCCGTCTGGCTGTAACGCCCCGCCACCTGCCCAGTCTCCTGTTCCGAAGGCGGCACTCCCGGCCCGCCCGGCAGGCCGGGGACGCCCTGCCAACCCAGGGGCGAGCAGCCCTCACCGACCCACCAGAAACGGAGAGAACAACCATGAAGATCCCGACTGCCAGTGTCGTCTCTGCAACCGGCCTCGCCCTTGCCCTGAGCACTGCCCTCGGCCTCGCCATGGCGCCGATGGGCGCCCAGGCCGCCGACAACGAAAAATGTTTCGGCGTCGCCATGAAAGGCAAGAACGACTGCGCCGCCGGCGCCGGCACCTCCTGCGCGGGCACCGCGAAGATGGACTACCAGGGCAACGCCTGGAAATACGTGCCGACCGGTACCTGCGAGAAGACCGCCTCCCCCTCCTCGCCCACCGGCTTCGGCCAGCTGCAGGCCTTCAAGGAAGAGCAGAAAGGCTGACCGCCACCGGCAGGAGCGCTGACCATGACAGCTTCCCCCAGCCCCCACGCTCCTGCCGGTCGCCTGCCGGCACGGGCGGGCATCGGGCTCAAGTCCCAGCACTACCGGGACATCCTCGACACCCGTCCGGCCCTCGGCTTCTTCGAGATCCACGCCGAGAACTACATGGTGGAGGGCGGCCCCTTCCACCACTACCTGGGCCTGATACGCCGGGACTACCCACTGTCCATCCACGGCGTCGGCCTTTCCATCGGCGCCGACCAGCCACTGGACAAAGCCCATTTGGACCGCCTGGCCGCACTGATCGAGCGCTACCAGCCGGCGTCCTTCTCCGAACACCTGGCCTGGTCCACCCACGGCGAAATCTTTCTCAACGACCTGCTGCCGCTCGCCTACGACGAGGCCAGCCTGGCGCGGGTCTGCCGCCATGTCGACCAGGTACAGATGCGCCTGAAGCGGCCGATGCTGCTGGAGAACCCGGCCACCTACGTCGAATTCGAAAGTTCCAGCCTGGACGAAGCCGAGTTCATCGCCGAGGTCGTCCGGCGCACCGGTTGCGGCCTGCTGCTGGACCTGAACAACGCCTATGTGTCGTGCATCAACCATGACCGCGACATCCACGCCTACCTGGACGCCCTGCCCCTGCACGCCGTGGGCGAAATCCACCTGGCCGGCTTCGCCGAGGACAGCGACGCCGCCGGCACCCGCCTGCTGATCGACCAGCACGGCTCGCCGGTGGATGCGGTCGTCTGGGCCCTGTACGGCGAAACCCTGGATCGCCTCGGCCCGCTGCCCACCCTGATCGAGCGGGACAACGACATCCCCGCCTTGGCCGTACTCGCCCAGGAGGCCGCCCGAGCCGAAGGGTTGTTGCGGCGGGAGCTGGCGGCATGAACCAGCAGGCCTTCGCCGACGCCTTGCTCGACCCGCGACAGCCTTGCCCGCCCGGCCTGCGTGCCTGGAATGGCTCCGACCCGGCGCGGCGCTTCGCGGTCTACCGCAACAATGTGCTGGCCTCGCTGGTCGGCGCGCTGGCCGATGGCTTCCCGGTGGTGCGGCAACTGGTGGGCGAGGCGTTCTTCCAAGCCATGGCCCGCCAGCATGTGCAGGCCGCGCCGCCGCGCTCGCCCCTGCTGGCGGCCTATGGCGAAGACTTTCCCGACTTCATCGCCGGCTTTCCGCCAGCCGCTGCCCTGCCCTACCTGGCCGACGTGGCCCGGCTGGAACTGCTGCGGGTGCGCGCCTACCACGCCGCCGACCTGCCACCCCTGGACGCAACCGAACTCGCCGAAGCCCTGGGCGACCCCGAGCGCCTGCCGGGCATGCGCCTGATGCTGCATCCCTCGGTCGCGACCATCAGCTCGACCTACGCCATCGCCTCGCTCTGGGCCGCCCACCAGGGCCTGCTGGATATCGCCGGCGTCGACCCCGGAGTAGCCGAGTGCGCGCTGGTCCTGCGCCATGGCCTGGAGGTGGAAGTCAGCCGGACAGGCACGGGCGCCACCGCCTTCATCCGCGGCCTGGGTGCCGGCACTCCCCTGGGCCAGGCGGTGAGCGCGGCATTGGCCCGCGAGCCCGGCTTCGACCTCGGCACCACGCTCGCGCAGCTCCTCGCGCGCGGCGCCATCACCCGGTTCACCCTCGATAACGGGAGACAATCGCAATGAACGCCACCCTCCAGATCCACTACAGCCACCTGCCGGTGAAACTGCTGCTCCAGGCCATCGAGCTGTGCAAGCGGATTCCCTACAGCCTGGTGGCCTTCGTCGCCCGCTTCTCCATCGCCGCGATCTTCTGGAAGTCGGGCCAGACCAAGGTGGAAGGCCTGGCCATCGACCTGGTGGACGGCACCTTCCAGCTGGGCGTGCCGCACCTCTCGGCCTCGGCCATCCCGCTGTTCGCCGAGGAATACAAGCTGCCCTTCCTCTCCGCCGAACTCGCCGCCCACGCGGCGGCCTTCAGCGAGCACCTCTTCCCGCTGCTGATCCTGCTCGGCCTGGCCACGCGCTTCTCCGCCCTGGCCCTGCTCGGCATGACCCTGGTGATCCAGACCCTCGTCTACCCCGACGCCTACCCCACCCATGGCGTCTGGGCCGCCAGCCTGTTGCTGCTGGTCAGCCAGGGGCCGGGGGTGCTCTCGCTGGATCACCTTATTGCGAGGCGCTACCAGGGCTGACCCTCCCTTGCAGGGGCGAATTCACTGGCTATGTCTGCGTAAGCTGTTGCAGCCCGTAGGGTGGGCTTCAGATTCGTAGCCCGGATGAAATCCGGGAGCGGCGGTGGGACTTTCCCCGGATTTCATCCGGGCTACCCACTAGCAGGATGAAGCCGATCCGGTAGGGTGCGCCGTGCGCACCGGCGGTTTGACGTGGTGCCGAAGCCGATCCCGGCATCGGTGCGCACAGCGCACCCTACGGTCCAGATCGAGCTAAAGAGATCGGCCTTGTGCTCGGGGGTGGATTCGCCCCCCCTCCGGGGGGCTACCGCAAGTCCACGTTCTACGAACGTGGATGTTTACTTGCCAAGGGCGGCGCAGCTGCCCCATTGAAGGCCCGATGGGCAGACCTTCGGCCTGCCTGGCGAATGAATTTCTTCCTACAAACCCTGCACCGACAGTCGGGGAATGAAGCCGCACGGCAAGCAGCCAGGCGAAAACCGGCAGCTTCGTTCGCCATCACCCAGAATGTTCCTGTACGCGTCCTTCGTGCAGTTCTTGCGGACCACAGGAGTGCAGTCATGGAGCAGCAGAATCCCCTACACGCCAATCCCGGCCAGAAATTGCGCGGAGTGAATCTCGGCGGCTGGCTGGTGCTGGAGAAATGGATGACCCCGAGCCTGTTCGAGGGCTTGCGGGCCACCGATGAAACCACCTGGTGCGCCGAGCTGGGCGCAGGTGCCCCGGAAAGGCTCAGGCAGCACTGGAACAGCTTCATCACCCGCGAGGATTTCGCCTGGCTGCACGAGCACGGCATCAACGCCGTGCGCATTCCGCTCGGCCACTGGATCTTCGGCCCGGACTACCCGTACCACCGCAGCTATGGCGACAACCCCCACCCCTTCGTCGAGGGCGGGATCGAGGTACTCGACCGGGCGTTCGCCTGGGCGGACGAGTTCCAGCTGAGGGTCGTCCTGGACCTGCACGCGGCGCCCGGCTGCCAGAACGGTTTCGATAACGGCGGGATCAAGGATGTCTGCGAATGGCACACCCAGGTGCAATACCGCGAGCACTCGCTGGATGTGCTGGAGCGCCTGGCCGAGCGTTACCACGGCCGGCCCGCCCTGCATGCCATCGAAGTGCTCAACGAGCCGCGCTGGGATGTGCCGACCGAGTACCTGAAAAGCTACAACCTCGACGCCTACCAGCGCATTCGTCGCTACTGCAAGGCCGAGCGGGTCAGCGTGGTCTTCCATGACGGCTTCCGCCCCTTCGAGCAGTACCTGGGGTTCATGCAGGCGCCGGAATTTTCCAACGTGGTCTTCGATATCCACCGCTACCAGTGCTTCGAGCGCTGCGACATCGACAGCGATATCTACACCCACCTGCACAAGGCCAGCGGCCACTGGAAAAGCGAAGCCGACGCGCTCATCCAGCAGCTGGGGTTGCCGGCGTACTGCGGCGAGTGGAGCCTGGGCCTCGACCTGAAAGTGGTCTCGCTCTGGGCCGAAGGGCCGTTCAACCACGCCCTGGAAAGCATGGACGGGTTCCAGAAGGACGTCGCCTACCGCGGCTACGCCGCCGCCCAGTTGCTGACCTTCGAGAAGTACCTGGGCTGGTTCTTCTGGAGCTACAAGACCGAAACCGCGCCGGCCTGGTGCTTTCGCGAATGCGTCCAGCGCGGCTGGTTGCCCTCAACCTTTTCTTAGCGCCCGCAACGGCGTGCCATAGCCGAGGAATTGCTCCTCCTGCGGCAGGTGATTGAGCAGGAGCTTGCGCTGGTAGTGCCGCTCTAGCCCGGTCTGGAAGCTGATGGCCAACAGGGTCGCGTCGGGCATTTCGCGGTGCAGCATGTCCATCAGGTATTCCTCGCCCTTGGGTTCGAAGACGCTGGTCGCCTCCTCGATGAACACCCAGGCCGGCTGCTGCAGGAACAGCCGGGCTATCCCCAGCCGTTGCTGTGCGCGCAACGGCAACACACTGTGCCAGTTGTCGACCTCATCCAGCCGCGCGGCCAGCCAGGCAACGCCGGCGGATTCCAGCGCACGCTGCATGGCACTCGCCGGGAAAGTGCCCACCGGTTGCGGATAACTCAGCACCGACTGCAGGCTGCCAGGCGGCAGGAAGGGTCGTTGTGGCAGGAAACAGATCGCCGGCCCCGCCGGCAGCGAGACTTCGCCGTGCCCCCACGGCCACAAGCCGGCCAGTACCTTGAACAGGCCGATGGTGACCGTCGGGTCGCCGGAAATCAGCACCCGCTCGCCACGCAGGATCACCTCGTTGAGGCCTTCGATCAGAACCTTCCCGTTGGGGTTGGAGATGCACAGGTCACGCAGCACCAGCTGCGCCTGGTTCGACTGTGCCCGGCTGATGCGATGTTCCTGCCGCTGGGCGGCCTGCTCTTCCAGCCGCAGCAGATCGTTGTAGAGGCTCATCACCCGGTCCGCGGAAGCCCGGCAACGGGCGAGTTCGGGAAGGTTGTCGATCGGCCAGGAGAGTGCCGAAGTGAGCTGCTGGAAGGCTTGCGCGGCCTGCATCAGCACCCCCAGGGTCATGCTGCCGGCAACGTACTGGGGCGCCATGACCAGGATCGGGAACACCGGCAACAGCACGCCGTAACCCGATGTGAACGACACGATCCCCAGATAGGCGAGCGTCTGGCGATACCAGCGGTGGCCCAGTTCGGCGAAAGTGGCCGTCGAACTCCGCCGCTCGACCTCCTCGCCCTGCATCAGCGCAATCGACTCGGACCGTTCCCGCGCATGGGCCAGGCCGAAACGGAAATTCGCCTCGGCGGTCTGCAGCTTGTTGGTCGCCTTCACCAGCGGCCGCCCGAGCAGCAACCCGAACAGGGTGCCGGCCCCCGCGTAGGCAAACGCCAGGATGACCATGTAGCCGGGCACCAGCAGGCCGGTGCCGGGAAGATTGGCGCTGCCGGTCACCCTCAGCAGGATGTCGACGAAACTGCCGAAGATCAGCAGCGAGTAGATCAGCGAGTGAATCAGCGCGATCGTGCTGCCGGTCACCACCTGGATGTCTTCGGCGATACGGCCATCCGGGTTGTCATGTTCGCCTTCGGTCAGCTGCAACTGGTAGTGATGCCCATGGGCCATCCAGCGGTCGAGGACCTTTGCCGTCAACCATTTGCGCCAATCCAGCTGCAACCAGCGCTTGACGTGCATATGCAGCGCCGTAACACCTATGGTCAGCAGGAGAATCACCACGAATGTGCCGATCTGCACCATCAGGCGGCTCAGCGACTTCGCTTCCAGGGCATCGAAGAGCGCGCGGTTCCAGTAGTTCATCCAGATCACCAGGCCGACCTGGGCCAGGGTGAGCAGCAGCAGCGCCAGGGAGAAGCCGCGGGCCTTCCATTTCTGTTCGGAATTCCAGTACGGCAAGGCCAGGCGCAGGAACTGCCAGCGCGATTTCGACGGCTGTCGAATGACCGCCACCCGGGCCATCTAGACGCTACTCCGCGCGACTCGCCGCTGCCGCCGCTGGTTAACCGGGCCATCGGGCACGGCAGCATCTGGGCGCAGGCACAGGCTGAAGAAGATGTCGGGCTGTTGGCTGGCACCGCATCCGTGTGCGGTGCTGCGTTTTCCCCACAACAAAGGGGTATCCGTACCCGCCCCTTCGATCGGCAGAAAAAACATAAGGCCCCCTGCTGCTAGAGGCCGAAGCCCCAGGTTGCTCAGCGTACTCCGGGGAGTGCGTCGTCTACCCTGCGTAACTTTTAATAGTCGGCCAGGGAATTGCCGCGAGGCGCAACGGCGCTGCGTGAGCGAACGTTGGCCGGTGATGGAGTTGGCGGCTCGTCGAGCTCGACGCTGGGCTGCACCAGGTAAGGTTCATTCAAGCACAGGGAGCCCGACCCGCACTGTTCTTCCGGACATTCGAGCCTGCTCGGCCGACGGAGGTGACAACAGGGCCGATCGGCTCGGAGCAGGCTACCCACTGCACGTGCCCCACCGTAGGGTGCGCCATGCGCACCGATCACGGGATTCAACCCTTGCGCCCCGCCCATCCATTGGTACGCACGGCGCACCCTACCGGCCCGACTTCACCCACAAGGCATCGGGATCGCCTCAGCCCGCCTTGCCGATCAACTGGCTGATCACCGCGCGCAGCTTGCCGGGCTTCACCGGCTTGTTCAGCAGCGGCACGCCGGGGCTTCTCAACTCGCGGCGGCACTGGTCGCTGCGGTCGGCGGTGATGATCACCGCCGGAAGTTCGCGGGCGAAGTGCTGGCGCAAGGCCTGAATCACGTCGCAGCCGACTACGCCGTGGTCCAGGTGGTAGTCGACCAGTATCAGGTCCGGCGCCTGGCCTTGCAGCGCCTCCAGCGCACCGTCGAGGTCGGTGGCGGTCAGCACCTGGCAGCCCCATTGGCCAAGCAAGGCCGCCATGCTCTCGAGAATCCCCGGTTCGTTGTCCACCACCAGCAGGCGCTGGCCGGGCAGCGGGTCGCCAGCCACCGGCCGCACCTCCGGCTTCGTCCGTACCGGCGCTGGCATCGCCGCCAGGGGCACTTCGATGCTGAACACCGAGCCACGGCCCGGCTGCGAGCGCACCTCCACCCGGTACTCCAGCATGGTGGCGATGCGGTCCACTATCGCCAGGCCCAGGCCAACGCCCTTGCGCTCCGCCGCACGGCCCACGTCCAGCTGGTTGAATTCGAGGAAGATCGCCTGCAACTGGTCCGCCGGTATTCCCCTGCCGCTGTCCCAGACTTCCAGCCGCAGCCGGTCGCCCCGGCGGCGGGCGCCGAGCAGGATGCGCCCGCGCTCGGTATAGCGGCAGGCATTGCTGAGGAAGTTGCGCAGGATGCGCGTCAGCAGGCGGAAATCGGTGGTGATGCACAGGTGCGGAATGCGTACCCGCAACCCCAGCCCGGCGGCCTCGGCCACGCTCTGGAACTCCGAGGCCAGGGGCCCGAGGAGGTCGTCCAGCGCGTAGACATCCAGGTCCGGCTTGATCGCGCTCTGGTCCAGCTTGGAAATATCCAGCAGGTCGGTGAGCAGGTCTTCGGCGCCTTCCAGGGCCTGGTGGGTGCGCTCCACCAATTGCTGCTCGGCCGCCGGCAGCCGACGCTCGCGCAGGGTCGAGACCAGCAGGCGCGCGGCATTGAGCGGCTGCAGCAGGTCGTGGCTGGCGGCGGCCAGGTACTTGTCCTTGGAGAGGTTGGCGGCCTCGGCGGCGTCCCGCGCCTCGCGCAGCTGCGCGTTCAGCCCCTGCAGCTCGCGGGTGCGCGCGAGCACCCGCTGCTCCAGTTCGTCGTTCAGGGTCTGCAGGCGCTGCTGGGCCAGGATGCGCTCGGTGATATCGGCGACGAAGCCTTCCACCAGTTCCTCTTCATCGGGCTTGAGCAGCAGGTTCATCAGCACGTCGACATGGCTGCCGTCCTTGCGCACCAGCCGCGTCTCGTAGCCGAACAGCCCGCCTTCGCGCTGCAGGGCGCGGCGAATCTCCACCAGCTCGGCAGCGCCGCCGACGAACAGCTTGTCGGCCAGATCGACCAGCGGCCAAAGGCAATCCCGCGGCGAATCGTAACCGAGCATCTGCGCCAGGGCCGGGTTGGCGGCACGCATGCCGTCCTGCAGGCTGGCCTGGAAAATCCCGTGTACCGCGTTCTCGAACAGCCATTTGTAGCGATTGCGCTCGGTCTCCAGCTCCTCCAGCCGCGCCAGCAGCTCCGGGTAGTGGCTCTTGCGCGCGGAATGGCTGCCCAGGCCGAGCAGCCCGGTGAGGGCCTCGCGCTGCTCGTCAGAGGGCCTCGGCATAGACCACCTCGACATCCCGCTGGCTGGATTCGCGCGGGTTGGTGAGGATGCAGGGATCGTCCATGGCGTGGCGCGACAGGAAGGGAATGTCCGAGGTGCCGACACCATGCAGGCGCAGGGTCTCGTGGAAGCCCACCGCGTGCTTGAGGGTCACCAGGTGTTCCACCAGGCGCTGGCGCACCTGGTTCCCGGTCAGGCCACGGCAATCGATGCCGAAGGTCTCGGCGATCACCTTGAAACGCTCCGGCGCGGCGCTGTAGTTGAACGCCACCACATGCTCCACCAGTACCGCGTTGCACAGCCCATGGGGCAGGTCGAGGAAACCGCCGAGGCTGTGGGACATGGCGTGCACCGCACCGAGGATGGCGTTGGAGAAGGCCAGCCCGGCCTGCATGCTGCCGAGCATGATCTTCTCGCGCAGGGCGATGTC
>RCUL01001130.1_pt1 | contig 10784 bp, 5 predicted proteins | sample 2167521 | NCBI WGS metagenome assembly RCUL01 (sample SAMN09932745, study PRJNA488358) | compost metagenome | feature: garden; material: soil; isolation source: compost soil in acetic acid-enriched culture | place: Germany: Experimental Botanical Garden Goettingen | collected 2016-01-27 | reverse complement strand
CTTCACCGTGACCGCGCCCGACGGCCTGCAGACCCTGACTGTCCAGGGCATCAGTGTGATTACCGGGGGCGTTGCCAATACCTTCCCGCAATCGGCAACCACGGCCCTGGGCAACACGCTGACCATTACCGGCTACAATCCGGCCACCGGAGTCGTCAGCTACAGCTACACCTTGCTCGACAATGAAGCGCACCCGAGCGCCAATGGCACCAACAGCCTGAGTGAAAGCTTCACGGTGACCGCCACTGACACCGATGGCAACACCGCCAGCGGCTCTATCGACGTCAATATCGTCGACGACATCCCGGCCGCAGCGGGCGATACCAACGCCGTCACTGCCACCGAGAACCAGCTGACCCTCACCGGCAATGTATTGACCAACGACGTGCAGGGTGCAGACCGCATTCCAGCCGGGCCGATTACTGCTGGTACCTTCGCTGGCACCTACGGCACGCTGGTGCTGGCCGCCGATGGCTCCTACACCTACACACTCAACGCCAACGATCCGGACTTCAAGAACCTGCACGGTGGCGGCAACGGCATCGAGACTTTCACCTACACCCTGAAGGACGCCGACGGCGACACCAGCACCGCCAACCTGGTGCTGAACGTCAGCAACCTCAACGATCCGGTGACCCTTAACGGCCTTAACGTCAACGGTGGCGAGCTGACGGTCTACGAGAAGAACCTCGGCGATGGCAGCAGCCCGAGCAATCCGGCCCTGACCCAGACCGGCACCTTCACCGTGACCGCGCCCGACGGCCTGCAGACCCTGACTGTCCAGGGCATCAGTGTGATTACCGGGGGCGTTGCCAATACCTTCCCGCAATCGGCAACCACGGCCCTGGGCAACACGCTGACCATTACCGGTTACAACCCGGCGACGGGTGTGGTGACTTACACCTACACCTTGCTCGACAACGAGAATCACCCTACGGCCAACGATACAAACAGCCTGAGCGAGAGCTTTACCGTCACGGCCACCGATACCGATGGCAGCACGGCAAGCGGTTCGATCGATGTGAACATCGTCGACGATGTACCGAAGGCGGTTAACGACACCAACGCGGTCACTGCCAGCGAAACGCAACTGACCCTGACCGGTAATGTGCTGACCAATGACGTTCAAGGTGCCGACCGCGTAAGCGGGCCGATTACCGGTGGAACCTTCGTCGGTACCTACGGCACGCTGGTGCTGGCTGCCGATGGGTCCTACACCTACACCCTGAACGCCAACGATCCGGATTTCATCAACCTGCCCGGTGGCGGCACTGGGGTCGAAAACTTTACCTACACCTTGCGCGATGCCGATGGTGACACCAGCACCGCGACACTGAAGCTCAATGTCAGCAACCTTGATAACCCGGTGACCATTGACGGCCTCAACATCAACGGTGGTGAGCTGACCGTTTACGAGAAGCACCTCAGCGACGGCAGCAGCCCGAATTCACCGGCCCTGACCCAGACCGGCAGTTTCACCGTAACCGCCCCTGACGGCCTGCAAAGCCTGACCGTCGGCGGTGTCAGCGTCGTCAGTGGCGGTGTGGTCAATGGCTTCCCGCAAAGCGGCACCACGCCATTGGGCAATGCCATCACCATCACCGGCTACAACCCGGCGACCGGTGTGGTGACGTACAGCTACACTTTGCTCGACAACGAAAACCATCCCAACGCCAATGGCACCAACAGCCTGAATGAGGCGATCACGGTTGTTGCCACTGACAGGGATGGCAGTTCAGCCAATGCCACCCTTGATGTGAACATCATTGACGACGTGCCAAGCGTGGTCGGGGCCGAACGTTCGGTGACGCCGGGGCAGGTGGATTCCAACCTGCTGCTGATCATCGACGTGTCCGGCAGTATGAACGAAGCTTCCGGCGTACCGGGGCTGACCCGCCTGCAACTGGCCAAGCAGGCGATCAACGCATTGCTCGACAAGTACGACGAGATGGGCGATGTGAAGGTGCAACTGGTGACCTTCTCCAGCGGTGCCGACCAGCAATCGGCAGTCTGGGTGACCGTCGACCAGGCCAAGACTATCGTCAACGGCCTGAGCGCGAACGGCTCGACCTATTACGACTCGGCGATCGATACGGCGCAATCGGCCTACACCACCGGTGGCAAGATAGCCGGGGCGCAGAACATCGTGTACTTCTTCTCCGACGGTGCTCCGACTTCGGGGCATTCCATTACCGCGCCTCGGGAAGCCGCCTGGGAGACTTTCCTCGACAACAATGGCGTCAAATCCTATGCCATTGGCCTGGGCGGCGGCGTCAATGCCGAAAACCTCAATCCATTGTCCTACGATGGCAGTACCCACACCGACACCAATGCTACCGTGGTCACCGACCTCAGCCAGCTCAACTCGGTGTTGTCCGGCACAGTGCAGGGTGCGCCGATCACCGGCAGCCTGTTGAGTGGCGGAATCCTCGGCGCCGACGGCGGCTTCATCAAGTCGCTGCTGGTCGACGGCACCACCTACACTTACGATCCCAAGGCCAATAATGGCCAAGGCAGCTATACCGCCAGTGGAACCGACCGTGGCAGCTTCGATACGGTGACCAACACCTTCAACATCAAGACCGTGCTCGGTGGCACCTTGCTGGTCGACATGGATACCGGTGAATTTACCTACACACCGCCGAAGGACACTGGCAGCACCAGGACGGAAAACATCGGTTTCACTGCCAGCGACAACGACGGCGACCTGAGCAGCGCCAACCTGGTGGTGAAGGTCTACACCAACACCGCGCCGGTAGCGGGCGCCGATCACATCATCAGCAACATCCTCTCCAGCAGCATCGTGGTACCGGCCGCGGCACTGCTGGCCAATGACAGCGATGCCAACAATGACCGACTCAGTGTGGCTTCGACGACCACCTTCGAAACCGGCTGGGCAGCCAAAGGCGCCGGCTTCACGGTGGGCAGCGCAACACCGCCGCAGGTCAACTTCAGCAGTACCGGCAACTCGGCTGCCAACCAGCTCCGGGACCTGCCGCGCAGCGCTTTCAGAGGCCCGGCCAACGCCATGACTGCCGCGCTGATCGTCAACGGCTACCTGGGCAACGTGACCGCGAACAATGCCAACGACGAGGACGTGCTGACGGTCACCTTGAAAAAAGGTGAGACCCTCAAGCTGGATCACGACCGGCCGACGGGCAACATCCTGATGGAGTGGAAGGATGAGAACGGCAGCTATCAGACCATCGCTGACGGAAACACCTTTACCGCCAGTCATGATGGTGTCTACAGCATTCACCTGGTCAACCTGACCAACACGTCGGGCAGCAACGTCAACAACGCTGAAAACTATGCGTTGACCATGACAGTCGACTATTCCAACGCGCAAAACGAGACCTACAACGGCACCTATACCCTCAGCGACGGGCATGGCGGCAGCAGCACTGGCAATGTCGACATCACGTATCAGGAGGGCAACACCCTCACCGGTACCGGCGGCGACGATACCCTGCTGGCAGGCGCCGGTAATGACACCCTCAATGCCGGTGCCGGTAATGACGTCCTGATCGGTGGGGATGGCAACGACTTCCTTTACGGTGGTGACGGCAATGACCAGCTGATCGGTGGTGCCGGCGATGACCTGCTCGACGGTGGCGCAGGTATCGACACCGCCAGTTATAGCGGTGCCGCCAGCGCCGTGACGGTCAACCTCAATACTGCCGGTGGACAGAATACCGGTGGCGCGGGCACCGACACCCTGGTGGCGATCGAGAACCTGATCGGTACTGACTACAACGACACCCTGACCGGCAACGGCAATGCCAACCTGCTCCACGGCGGCCTGGGCAACGACACCCTGATCGGTGGCGGCGGCGACGATGTACTGATCGGCGGGCCGGGCAACAACACGCTGACCGGCGGCACCGGCAGCGATACCTTTTTGTATCAGCAGGGCAACACCGGCCATGACGTGGTCACTGACTTTACGCCTGGCACCGATCATCTGGACCTGTCGCAACTGCTGCAGGGTGAGAATACGACGACAGCGTCGCTGGATGACTACCTGCACTTCAAGGTCACCGGCAGTGGCGCCAGCGTGGTGTCGACCATCGAGGTCAGTTCGGTAGCGGGGGCGGCTCCGACCCAGACCATCGACCTGGCAGGGGTAAACCTGGCCCAGCACTACGGCGTGACGGCAGGGGCGGGCGGGGTGGTTGCGGCGGGGCAGGACACGGCGACGATCATCAACGGCATGCTCAATGATCATTCGTTGAAGGTGGATACCGTCTGACGGTGTAGGCCTGTGGGAGCTGGCTTGCCAGCGATCGAGCGCGCAGCGGTCGCAATTCAGCCAGTACCTGATGTGCTGACTGCAATGGCCTCATCGCTGGCAAGCCAGCTCCCACAAAGATCTGTGGGGGCTGTCTCAGGACGGGCGCCGCAGGGTCTTCTGCCGCAAGATGTAAATGCTCACCAGCACCGCGCTGGTGAGCATGAAGCCCCGCGCCCAGATCAGCGGCACCAGGTAGCAGGACAGGCCAATGCTCAGCCACATCAGGGCGATGGCGTAGAGCTTGCCTTTGAGGGGAATGCCTTCGCCGCTGAGGTAGTCACGAATCCACGGCCCGAGCCGCGGGTGGTTGACCAGCCAGTGGTGAAAGCGCGGCGAGCTGCGCGCAAAGCACGCAGCGGCCAGGAGCAGAAACGGGGTGGTGGGCAGTACCGGCAGGAAGATCCCGATCACCCCCAGCGCGACGCTGAGCCAGCCGGTGGCCAGCAGCAGGTAGCGCATTGACGCCGACTCAGTGGTGGCGAGGTTTGAGCAGGGCTGGCTTCTCGTCCGGAGCGTGCAGCAGCAGGTACAGCGCGGTGAGCGCTTCCGGGATCTGCACAATCATGTCGTCCATCAGGTTGGCATCGCTGGCGATGTCGGCGAACTCAGGCTGCTCATCAAACAGGCCGGAACCGACCATGATCGGCAGGAGCATCTCGCTGACTTCTTCTTCAGCCGATTCGAACCAGGCCTCTTCGCGCAGGAACACGCCCTCCATGAAGCCGATGCACCAGCCGCGCAGGTCGGAGTCGTCCGGCTCGTCACCCAGGTCGAGGTCGCATGGCAGCTCGAACTCTTCGTCGCTGGCCAGCTGGCGGGCGATGTGGGCCTTGAGGGCGAGCAGGGTGCCTTCGATGGCTTCGCGCTCGGCGTCGTCCTTGTAATGCGGCTCTTCGGCGAACAGGGCGTCGATCCATTCGCGGTCCGGAACCGACTCGGCACAGATCGACAGCGCGGTCATGTAGCCGTGGGCGGCAACGTAGTCCAGCGCCTCTTCGTGCAGCTCGTCGGCGTCGAGGAAGGCTTGCAGGCGGGTCAATTGCTCGGCGAAGGACATTACGGGGCTACCTTGGGAATAAACGATACTGAATTCTAGCACCTTGCAGCGCAAACGAGGCAAAGGAAGACGTCTATCGCAGAGCATCCTGCGCGGGCGCAGGCTCCGGTATAATGCCCGATTTTTATCCCGCGACCCTCGCAATAACGGGGGCGGGTAAAAACCGCTTACGCATTTTTGAGTGTGGCAGGCGGGTTTTTCGTCCAGCCTGTGCCCAGGATGGTTCTGCGATTTTTGGAGTTTTTATGCTCGAACAGGCTCAGCGCGTCCTCAAGGACATCTTCGGTTACGACAGCTTTCGGGGACGCCAGGGTGCGATCATCGAGTGCGTGGCCAAGGGTGGCGATGCGCTGGTACTGATGCCCACCGGCGGCGGCAAGTCCCTCTGCTTCCAGGTCCCGGCCCTGCTGCGCCCGGGCCTGGCGGTGGTGGTGTCGCCTTTGATCGCGCTGATGGATGATCAGGTGGCGACCCTCGACGAGCTGGGCGTCGCCGCAGCCTCGCTGAACTCCACCCTCAGCGCCGAGCAGCAGCGCGAACTGGCCGGGCGTATCCGCCGGGGCGAAGTGAAGATGCTCTACCTGGCCCCCGAACGCCTGGTGCAGCCGCGCATGCTCGACTTTTTGCGTACCCTCGACATCGCCCTGTTCGCCATCGATGAAGCCCACTGTGTGTCGCAGTGGGGCCATGACTTCCGCCCCGAGTACCTGCAACTGGGGCAACTGGCCGAACTGTTCCCCAATGTGCCGCGCATCGCCCTGACCGCCACCGCGGACATGCGCACCCGTGAAGAGATCGTCACCCGCCTGCACCTGCAGAACGCCGAGCGCTTCCTGTCGAGTTTCGACCGGCCGAACATTTTCTACCGCATCGTGCCCAAGGAGCAGCCGCGCAAGCAGTTGCTGGCGTTCCTCGGCGAGCGGCGCGGCAACGCCGGTATCGTCTACTGCCTGTCGCGCAAGAAGGTCGACGACGTAGCGGCCTACCTCTGCGAGCAGGGCTTCCCGGCCTTGCCTTATCACGCCGGCCTGCCTGCCGAGACCCGGGCGTCCAACCAGCGGCGCTTCCTCAACGAGGAAGGCCTGATCATGGTCGCCACCATCGCCTTCGGCATGGGCATCGACAAACCCAACGTGCGCTTCGTCGCCCACCTGGACCTGCCCAAGTCGCTCGAGGCCTACTACCAGGAAACCGGCCGTGCCGGTCGTGACGGCCTGCCCGCCGACGCCTGGATGGCCTACGGCCTGCAGGACATGGTGATGCTCAAGCAGATGCTGCAGAACTCCGAGGGTGACGAGCGCCACAAGCGCATCGAGCAACACAAGCTCGACGCCATGCTTGCCCTGTGTGAAGAAACCCGCTGCCGTCGCCAGATCCTGCTCAACTACTTCGATGAAGAGCTGCCGCAGCCGTGTGGCCACTGCGACAACTGCATCGATGGCGTGCAGACCTGGGATGCCACCGAGCCTGCGCGCCAGGCGCTGTCGGCGGTGTACCGTACCGGTCAACGCTATGGCGTCGGTCACCTGGTGGACGTATTGCTCGGTCGCGATAACGAAAAAATCCGTAACTTCGGCCACGAGAAGCTGGCCGTGTATGGCGTTGGCAAGGACCGTTCCGAGCACGACTGGCGCTCGCTGTTCCGCCAGCTGGTGGCACGCGGCCTGGCCGACATCGACCTCGAAGGCTACGGTGGCCTGCGCCTGTCCGACACCTGCCGGCCGTTGCTGCGCGGTGAAATCAGCCTCGAGCTGCGCAAGGACCTCAAGCCACAAACCAGCAGCAAGGGTGGCAGCAGCAGTGGCGGCAGCCCGGCCAGCCAGCTGGTGCGTGGCGACGAGCGCGAGCAGTGGGAAGCCCTGCGCGCGCTGCGCCGCAAGCTGGCCGAAGAGCACGGCGTACCGCCTTATGTGATCTTCCCCGACTCGACCCTGCTGGAGATGCTGCGCAGCCAGCCCACCAGCCTCAGCGAGATGGCCCGGGTCAGCGGCGTGGGTGCGCGCAAGCTGGAGCGTTACGGCGACGCTTTCCTCGAAGTGCTGGGCGGCGGCGTCGAGGCGCCGAAAATCGTCACCGACCTGCGTCACGAACTGGTCAGCCTGGCCCGGGCCGGCATGACCCCGATGCAGATCGCCGGGCAGTTGAACTGCAGCGAAAAGAACGTCTACAGCCTGCTCGCCGAAGCCATTGGCCGCCAGGAGCTGTCGCTGGACCAGGCCCTGGACCTGCCGGAAGACCTGTTGGGCGAGATACAGGATGCCTTCCTCGATGGCGAAGGCGAGTTGCCGCCGGTGTCGGCCATTGCCGAACAGTTTGGCGGGCGAGTACCTGAAGGGGTGCTGTATTGCGTGCGCGCGGCACTGGCCGCCGAATTCGAGATGTAAATCCGGCTTTGTCATCATTTATAACGATTATCGAGCCACCGGCAGCTGTATGAGCCTTGCCTGTGGCTCAAGGTCATGGTTAGCTGACTAATAATTAGTTCTGATAATGAGTTTCTCTATGCCGTTGACCGACCAACACAAATTCGGGATGCAGCTGGCACACATGTCCCGCGGCTGGCGTGCCGAACTGGATCGCCGCCTGGCCGGTCTGAACCTGTCTCAGGCCCGCTGGCTGGTGCTGCTGCACCTGGCCCGTTTCGACGAGGCGCCAACCCAGCGCGAACTGGCCCAGAGCGTCGGCGTCGAAGGCCCGACCCTGGCCCGTCTGCTCGACAGCCTGGAAACCCAGGGCCTGGTTCGCCGGCAGGCGGTGCTTGAAGACCGCCGGGCGAAAAAAATTCTTCTCTGCCCGCCGGCCAAGCCGCTGATCGACCAGATCGAAACCATTGCCAATGCCTTGCGCGCCGAGCTGTTTGTCGGTGTCGATGAAGAGGAGTTGCGCGTGTGCATGCGTGTCCACGCGCGGATCCTCGCCAACCTGGAAAAGTCCTGATCACCCTCAGAAGGTGTGACCGAGATTGAGGTACAACGCCTTCTGATTCTCGCTGTTGGCCCCGTAGCTGAAGTTCAGCGGCCCCAGGGGCGTCTCGAAACCGACGAAGATGCTGGCTGCATTGATGTAGCCACTGTCGAACTCGTTGTCGTTGTTCCAGGCCCGGCCGCGCTCCAGCGAGCCACCGAGGTACAGCGGGAAGTCCAATGGCAAGTAGGCGCGCGGGGTCAGGCGACGGTAGTAGACCATGCGCATCAGGCTGACGTTCTGCCCGGACACCGAGTCCTGGCGAAAGCCCGACAGCTGCCGGGCGCCGCCGAGCACGAAGCTTGAGGTCACCACCTCGGCGTCATCCAGCGTACGTCCGTACTGGCCGCCCAGCACCCAGGTGTTGGGGCCGCTGCTCATGGCCTTGTCCAGCTTGAATGCCCATTGCCGGTAGCGCTGGTCGGATCCCAGACCCTCGTCGTACTGGCGCAGCACCAGGTTGATGTCCTCGCCACTGTGGGGGAAGTAGACGTTGTCAAGGGTGTCGAACGAGTACTTGAGCTCGTAGAAGCCTTCGCTGAAGCTGAATCTTGGCAGGTCCTGATCGCCGATCCGGACATCGGCCTTGCCCCAGGCCTGGCCGACGCCGAAGCGCACCTCGCCGCTGTTGCCGATCTGTCGTCCGAGGTTAAGACCGAAACCATACCGCTCCAGGCGGTATTCGGCGACCGGGTCATCGTCCAGGGTTGCCTCGATATTCTGCGAGCCCAGGTTCAGGTAGGGGGCAATGAAGTAGCGCGAGCCGGCATCCAGCGGCTGGTAGAACTCGCTGTAAAGCTCCTGCTGATCGCCGATCTGCGCCCGGGTCAGCCATTCGGCCCCGAGCGTATTGATGCCATTGACCCGGTAGCTGGCGCCGATGTTGAAGGCGCTGTCGCCGCGCATGTCGTCCGACAGGTTCAGGCCCAGACGCAGGTAGTCGGTACCGCCTCGACGGCCGCGCGCGTTGATCACCAGGGTGTTGTCAGCACCTTTGTGTACCACCCGGTATTGCACGCGATCGAAGTAGTCCAGGCCATAAAGGGTACCCATGTCGGTCTGCAGGCGGTCCAGCTCCAGTGGTTCGCCGATGGGTTGGCGAATGTAGTAGCGGATCACGTCGTCACTGACCTTCGAGTCGTTCTCGATACGGATCGCGGTGATCACCGGGGTGCGCTGGCTGGGCGAGCGCGCGGCCAGCAGTTCGCCGTCGCTGGCTTGCGGGCGCTTGAGCACTGCCAGGCGCGCGTCCAGGGCGCGCGCGGCTCGGTAACCGGCGTCGATCATGTCCTGGGCCCGGCCGAAATCGGTGACGCCGAAGCTCGACAGGGGGGGCTGGATGAGGATGTCGTCGCGGTGCAGGGCCGCCAGTTGCTCCTCGGAGTTACGCCGGGTCATGAGAGTGATTGACTGGTTGAGCACATCGACCACGGTCGCCAGTTGCTTGCGGCTGCGTAGCGGGGTACCGATATCGACGACGATCGCCACGTCCACGCCCATCTCGCGCGCGACATCCAGGGGGATGTTGTCGACCATGCCGCCATCGACCAGCAGCCGGCCATCCAGCTCGACCGGAGCGAACACCGCCGGGATCGACATACTGGCGCGAATCACCTGGGGCAGGTGGCCACGGCGAAATACCACTTTTTCGCCGCTGGCGATGTCGGTGGCGACGGCGCGGAAGGGGATCGGCAGCTTGTCGAAGTCGCGGGTGTCGCTGGTGTGGGCGAGCATGCTTTCCAGCAGCAGCGCCAGGTTCTGGCCCTGGATCACCCCCAGCGGCAGGCCCAGGCTGCCGTCGTCGCGAAAGCTGAGTTTCTGTTTGACGAGGAAGTCGCGGTCGTCCTGTTTACGCCGGAACGGCACGTCCTTGCGCGGCGGCGCGTCGGACAGCGCCTGCTGCCAGTCGATGTTCAGGGCGAGTTTCTCCAGCTCGTCGATCTTGTAGCCGGAGGCGTACAGGCCGCCGACCACCGCGCCCATGCTGGTGCCGGCAATCGCATCGACCTTGATGCCCTGTTCCTCCAGGGCCTTGAGCACGCCGATATGGGCCAGGCCGCGGGCAGCACCGCCGGAGAGCACCAGGCCGACTTTCGGTCGGGGCGCTTCGGCTGCCAGCAGCGGGAAGGAAACGAACATCAGCAGCAGGGATAACAGCAGGCGGTGCATCATGGCTCTCGGAGCGAAGGCTAAAGACCGCTAGTATAAGCGTGCCCACCTGTCAGGAGACCTTCAGTGTATGTCCGCGCCTAAACCGGAAATTGTCATTACCTACTGCACCCAGTGCCAGTGGCTGCTGCGTGCCGCCTGGCTGGCCCAGGAACTGCTGAGCACCTTCAGCGACGACCTGGCCCGGGTGGCCCTTGAGCCCGCCACCGGCGGCACCTTCCGCATTACCTGTGATGGCGTGCAGATCTGGGAGCGCAAGGCCGATGGCGGCTTCCCGGAAGCCAAGGTGCTCAAGCAGCG
>RCUL01001129.1_pt1 | contig 10789 bp, 6 predicted proteins | sample 2167521 | NCBI WGS metagenome assembly RCUL01 (sample SAMN09932745, study PRJNA488358) | compost metagenome | feature: garden; material: soil; isolation source: compost soil in acetic acid-enriched culture | place: Germany: Experimental Botanical Garden Goettingen | collected 2016-01-27 | reverse complement strand
GACCGGTCATCACCACGCTCACCAGGCCGGCGCCGGACTGGCCGGTGACTTCGGCATTGGCCAGCTCTTCCTGCATCTTCTGCATTTTTTCCTGCATCTGTTGGGCCTGTTTCATCAGGCCTGCCATGCCACCTTTCATCATGGTGATTGTCCTCAGCGGTCAAGGGGTTCAATGGTGTCGGCGCGCACCTGGGCGCCGAACTGTTCGATCATTTTCAGCACCAGCGGATCGCTGGCAATGGACGCTTCGGCCTGGCGCTGACGAGCGGCGCGCTTGCGCGCGGCGGCCTGCGCCGGGGTTTCCTGCTCGGGCCGGATCACTTCGACTTCCAGGGTCAGGTTACGCCCATGGTACTGGTTCAGCGCATCGTTCAGGCGACGTTGCTGGTTGGCATTGAACAGCGCGCTCTGCGCCGGGTCCAGGTGCAGGCGCCAGACGTCGCCCTCCACCGCCACCAGGGTGCAGTTGGCGCCGATATTGCCGGTCATGCCCGACAGCCCCAGGCGCGGGAAGAGGTCCAGCCACTCGGCGGCCAGGCCGGTGGCCGGCTGCGCAGCGGGCAGGACTTCCGGCTCGGCGGCGTTTTCCTCCGCCGGCCCCAGGTCATCCAGGTAGGCGATGCTGCCGGCATCGGCCTCGTAGTAATCGTCGTAGTCGCCGGGCGGCGGTTCGTCGTCGGCATCGTCCTGGGCCACGGTTGCTGCCGGCTGAGGCTGAGAGGCGGGCTGGGCAACGGGCGCGGGTTCGATCGCGGGCGCTGCGGGTTCGACCACCGGCGCCGGCTCGACCACCGGGGCCACGGGCTCGGCCACAGGCTCGGCAGCTACCGGCGCAGCGGGCTCCTCCCAAGGCAGATCGACCACCTCGGCCGGGGCCGCAGCCACGGGTGCGGCCTGCTCCACCACGGGTTCGGCGACGGATTCAGCGGCCGGAATCGGCGGCACCGGGTCCTCGACGACAGCGGCGGCGACCGGAGTCTCGGCCACGGGCGCAGGCGCCTCGACGACCGGAGCCGGAGCCGGAGCCGGAGCCGGAGCCGGAGCCGGAGCCGGAGCCGGAGCCGCAACAGGCTGGCTCGCCAGCGGCGCCGGGGCAACCACCGGTGCCGCCGCTTGTACAGGGGCTGGAGCAGCAACGGCAACCGGAGCCGACAGGGCGGCTCCGGCCACTGGTTTGGTCTGGGGATCAGCTGTGGCCTGGCTGATCCCCGGGTCCTTTAGCACGACCCTGGGTGCGCCTTCGGCATCCGCCGGGCGGAACGCCAGCATGCGCAGCAGGACCATTTCGAAGCCACTGCGCGGGTCCGGCGCCAGGGGCAGGTCACGGCGGCCGATCAGGCCCATCTGGTAGTAGAACTGCACGTCTTCGCCCGGCAGGGCCTGGGCCAGCGCCAGCACGCGCTCGCGGTCGCCCTGGCCGTTGTCGACGGCATCCGGCAGCACCTGGGCGATGGCCACGCGGTGCAGCACGTTGAGTATCTCGGAAAGCACCCCGCTCCAGTCCGGGCCCTGTTCGGCCAGATGGCGCACGGCTTCCAGCAGTCCGCGGGCATCGCCCTGCAGCAGCGCATGGAGCACGCCGTAGACCTGGCCATGATCGAGGGTGCCGAGCATGGCGCGAACGTCGGCGGCCAGCACCTTGCCTTCCCCGAAGGCGATGGCCTGGTCGGTGAGGCTCATGGCGTCGCGCATGGAGCCGTCGGCGGCACGGCCGAGCAGCCAGAGCGCGTCGGCCTCGAAGGGCACGTTCTCGGCGCCGAGCACATGGGTCAGGTGCTCGACCACGCGCTCCGGCGGCATGTTCTTCAGGGAGAACTGCAGGCAGCGCGAGAGGATGGTGACGGGCAGCTTCTGCGGGTCGGTGGTGGCCAGCAGGAACTTGACGTGGGGCGGCGGCTCTTCGAGGGTCTTGAGCAGGGCGTTGAACGAGTGCGTGGACAGCATGTGCACTTCGTCGATCAGGTAGACCTTGTAGCGGCCGCGGCTGGGCGCGTACTGCACGTTGTCGAGCAGTTCGCGGGTATCTTCCACCTTGGTGCGGCTGGCGGCGTCCACTTCGATCAGGTCGACGAAACGGCCCTCATCGATCTCCCGGCACACCGAGCACTGGCCGCAAGGCGTGGAGCTGATGCCGGTCTCGCAATTCAGGCATTTGGCGAGAATGCGCGCGATGGTGGTCTTGCCAACGCCCCGGGTGCCGGTAAAGAGATAGGCGTGGTGCAGGCGCTGGTTGTCCAGTGCATTGATCAAGGCTTTCAGCACATGAGTCTGCCCGACCATTTCGCGGAACGAGCGCGGACGCCATTTGCGTGCAAGAACCTGATAACTCATTGAAAACCATCGCGTCGGGAAAGCAGAAGGAGCTAATGCTAGCGGAGCGATGCGCAAATTGCATCCGATGCGCACCGTGCCCTGTTCAATCCGCCCAGCAACGGGCATTGTGGGGCACCGCCCATCCATGACGAGGGAGCCCGATGCGCTCAGTAGTCCTCGCCCTGCTCCTCTGCTGGGGCCCTGCCGGCATCGCCGCCCCAGCCCTGCGTTTCTCGGCCGTGGACAGCTGGGCCATGCCGCTGGCCGAATTCCGGGATAACCGCCTGGTCGGCGGCATCATCCACGACCTGATCCACGGGCTGGCGCATCGGCTCGAGATGCCGGCACAGATCCTGGTACTGCCACGCAACCGCGTGGAACTGGCGCTGAAGCAAGGCGAGATCGACGTGCGTTGCTACATCAGCCCGAAATGGATCGCCAACGGCGAGGAATACCTCTGGAGTACGCCCTTCATCCATCAGCGCGACCTGATAGTGGCACGCCAGGGAAGTGAAAGGGTCTCCAGCCCGGACGCCCTGTCCGGACAGAGCATCGGCACGGTGCTGGGCTACACGTACCCGCGTCTGCAGCCAATGTTCGACCGCGGCGCCGTTCAGCGGGACGACGCCCGCAACCAGGACCTGGTGCTGCAGAAGCTGCTGGCCGGACGCTACCAGTACGCACTGAGCAACGAACTGGCCCTGGCCTGGTTCAATCGCGACCTGCCCGACAGCGATCACCTGGTTAGCGTCGCCACCCTCGATGAGGAGCCCGTGAGCTGCCTGGTACGCAATGACCCGGCCCTGCCGACGCAACGCATCCTGCGCACGCTGTCGCAAATGAAGGAGTCGGGGGAGATCGACGCGATTCTGGCGCGCTACCGCTGAGGCCCGGAGCGCGCCCCCCCTTTAGCCCTCGCCCCACAACGGCGGACTCATGGTCGCGTCGTAACCGACGAACATGACATTGAAACTCAGGCTGATCCGCAGGCGGTCGCTCGTGTTCACGGACACCGAATGCGGCAGCCAGGCCGGGAACAGGAGAAGGCTGCCATCACTGACCGTCAACACCACCTGGTCGGTGTTGTAGGCCATCAGCGCGGTGACCGGCGGGCGAATGACGGCTGTCTGGGGGCGCGGATCATGGAAGTTGATCGTGTCGGCGCCTTCCTGCGTTTGCACGTAATAAACGCCGCTGAGAAAGTTGTTGGGATGGCTGTGCAACGGATGCGCCGCCCCGGGCCCCAGTGCGTTGGCCCAGCAGCCCGTGATGCGGACCGGGGTATCGACGACCTTGATGAACGCGAGCACATCGCTCACGGCAGTCTCGATATGGCTGACCAGGGCCGCAAATTCCGGCTTCCGATGCAGCGAATACCCGGACTGCCAGGCCGCGCCTTTGCAGGCTACGGCGGTCGCACCCATGAGCATCTCGATCTGTGCCAGCAGATCCCGGTTGAGTGGTTCGTAGCACGCGGGTTCGAGCCGACTCTGCCAGACGAAGGTCGGGAACAGACGTATGACTTCGGAGGAGGGAGGCGACATGGCTGCTCACCTCATGTAACAGGCCTCTACCAGTTTAGTCCGCGCCAGAATGCACCCCGCCGTGGCCCTCGCCTGCGCCGCCTGTCCGGAGCGGGCAACGGCTGATCGGGCGCAGCCTTGCGCACCACGAGCATTCGGGCGAAACCAGGAACGGAAAAAGGATCGAAGGAGGCAACAGGCCGAGATCGCATCGAGAGGCACCACCCAGCTGTACCTGAATGCTGTTCCACACTTCGATTTTTGGCGGGAAAAGTCTTTTAGAATTAAAGACTTGGAAATTGGAGGTGACCCCACCAGCCACACCCCGGCACACGATTTCACCGCTGCGGCTGCTCCCTTCCAGGCCTGACCGGGTTCACGGCTGATCGTTGCGGGGGGACCGGCAGGGCCACCATCACGCAGCCCGCCAGATCGACGAGCCGCGCCATTGTACCGGCTCCTCGCCAACTTACAACCGCTAAAACCGGTTTCCTTACAAGCACTTGCGGATCAGACCCGGAAGCGCCCCGCCGCCCGCTCCACGCCGTCCCGCGCGCCCAGGCTGCCGCAGCGCATGGCCTGCACCCGTCCCGGGGGCGTCGAAAACCCGGGGCGGTGACCGCCTGCTCTCGGCCGGATGAGGCCGACGGCAGGCTGCGTCATATCGACGCAAATGCAGTGCATTGGCACAGGCCACCCGGGGCTTTTGTGCTAGTTTCCCCCAGGTTCCGCCCCTCGGCCGCAGCACTTCCAGGCGCGCCGCTTGTCTCACCAGAGCCGGCGCGACCGGCCAGGCCAAAAGCCAGACACCCATTGAATGGAGCTACACCATGGCAATCACCAAAGACCAGCTGATCTCTGACATCGCAGAAGCCACCGACACCACCAAGGCCGCCGTACGCGCCGTGCTGGACCAGCTCGGCGAGATCGTCAGCGACTCCCTGGAGAACAGTGATGAGATCACCCTGCCGGGCATCGGCAAGCTGAAGGTCGGCGACCGCCCCGCCCGCACCGGCCGCAACCCGCAGACCGGCAAGGCCATCGAGATCGCCGCGAAGAAAGTGGTCAAGTTCGTACCGGCCAAGGCCCTGGCCGACGCGGTCAACAAGTAATGAAAAAGGGGCGGACCGAATGGTTCGCCCCTTTTGCATCTTTCCGGGAAACCGGCCTCAGCCCAGCTTCTCCAACTCCGCCAGGAACTGCTCCTCGTCGAGCACCCGGACATTCAGTTCCTGGGCCTTGGCCAGCTTGGAACCGGCGCCTGGCCCCGCCACCACGCAGTGGGTACGCGCGGACACCGAGCCCGCCACCTTGGCCCCCAGGGCCTCCAGCTTCTCCTTGGCCACATCCCGGTTCATGACTTCCAGAGTTCCGGTCAGCACCCAGGTCTGCCCCGCCAGCGGCAGTCCTTCCACGGCTTTCTTCTCGCTTTCCCAGTGCATGCCGAAGTCACGCAACTGGCCTTCGATCAGCGCCGCACGCGCGACGTTGGCGGGATTGTCGAAGAATTCGCGCAGCGACTTCGCCGCCTTCTCGTTGAGCCGCTCGACTTGGCGCAGGTCGAGCCAGTCGGCCTTGATGATGCCTTCCAGAGAACCGAATTTCTTGGCCAGCTTCTCGGCGCCCGTGGCGGCGATGAAAGGGATGTTCAGCTTGTCGACGAAGCCCGGCAAGGTTGCGCAGGCGGCGAACTCGGGACTCAGCTCGCCCTCCTCCTGCAAGCTCAGCCCACGCTCCAGCAGAGCTTCGATCACCTGCTGATTGTGGGTATCGGCGAAGAAGCTGTGGATCTCGGAGGCCACCTCCAGGCCGACATCCGGAAGGTAAGTCAGCACCTCGGGCAGCGCCTTGCGGATGCGCGCCAGCGAGCCCAGGGCACGGGCCAGGACCTTGGCGGTCTCCTCGCCCACATCGGGAATGCCCAGGGCGTAGATGAAGCGCGCCAAGTCCGGTCGGCTGCTGTCCTTGATGGCATTGATCAGGTTGCGGGTGGAAAGATCGGCGAACCCCTCCAGCTCAACCACCTGCTCGTACTTGAGGGTATAGAGATCGGCCGGCGAGGCGACCAGGCCGGTATCCACCAGTTGCTCGACGATCTTGTCGCCCAGGCCTTCGATATCCAGGGCGCGGCGCGAGGCGAAGTGGATGATCGCCTGCTTCAGCTGCGCGCCGCAGGCCAGACGACCGACGCAACGATAGACCGAGCCTTCGCTGGTGGTCTCCCTGCCCTTGCCGCGCTTGATCAGCTGGGTGCGTTCGACGGCGGAACCACAGACCGGGCATTGCTCGGGGACATGCACCGGGCGCGCATCGGCCGGGCGGCGTTCGGCCACCACCTGCATCACCTGCGGAATCACGTCGCCGGCACGGCGGATAATCACGGTGTCGCCGATCATCAGGCCCAGGCGCGCGACTTCATCCATGTTGTGCAGCGTGGCGTTGGCCACGGTCACACCGGCCACCTTGACCGGCTTCAACCGCGCCACCGGGGTCACTGCACCGGTACGGCCGACCTGGAACTCCACGTCGAGCAACTCGGTGAGTTCTTCCTGGGCCGGAAACTTGCAGGCGACGGCCCAGTGCGGCGTGCGCGCACGAAAGCCCAGTTGCTGCTGATCCTCGATGTTGTTGACCTTGAACACCACGCCATCGATGTCGTAGGCCAGGCCCATGCGCCGCTCGCCGATATCGCGGTAGTAATCCAGGCAGGCCTCCACACCCTTGGCCAGCTTCAGCTCGCGGCTGATGGGGATGCCCCAGGTCCTGAGCTGCTCGAGCATGCCGACCTGGGTCGCCGGCAGTGCGCCGCTGTCCAGGCCGATGCCATAGCAGCAGAACTCCAGAGGCCGGCTGGCGGTGATCCTGGGGTCAAGTTGGCGCAGGCTGCCGGCAGCGGCATTGCGCGGGTTGGCGAAGGTCTTGCCACCGCTTTCCGCCTGGCGCGCATTGAGCTCGTCAAAACCGGCCTTGGGCATGAAGACCTCGCCACGCACCTCCAGCAGTGCTGGCCAGCCTTCGCCCTGCAACCTGAGCGGCACGTTGCGGATGGTGCGCACATTGGCGCTGATGTCCTCGCCAACGCTGCCGTCACCGCGGGTGGCGCCGCGCACCAGTTGACCGTTCTGGTACAGCAGGCTGACCGCCAGGCCATCCAGCTTGGGCTCGCAGCTGTACTCCACCTCGGCGCCAGCGCCGAACAGGTCGCCGCCAGCCAGGCCCAGTCCGCCTCGAACGCTGCGATCGAAGGCACGCAGGTCCTCCTCCTCGAAGGCGTTGCCCAGGCTGAGCATGGGCACCTCATGGCGCACCTCGCCGAACGCGCCGAGGGCCTCGCCGCCTACCCGCTGGGTCGGCGAGTCGGGGGTCACCAGCTCCGGATGCTCGGCCTCCAGGGCCTGCAGCTCGCGGAACAGGCGGTCGTACTCGGCGTCGGGCACGCTGGGCTCGTCCAGCACGTAGTAGCGGTAGTTGTGCGCATCCAGCTCGGTACGCAATTCGAGGATGCGTTCGGCGGCGGTTTGGGCATCGGTCATGGTTCAGGCTCTTTCTCTTGAAACAAAAAGAGCAGCCGGGGCTGCTCTTTCATCGACTGGGCGCGGGATCAGCGCTTCTGGGTCAGGTGCTTGCGCTCGAATTCGACGATGCGCTGGCGATAGTGCTCGATGGTCTGCGCGGTCATCACGCTGCGCTGGTCATCCTTCAGCTCGCCGTTCAGTTCCTGGGACAGCTTGCGGGCGGCGGCGACCATCACGTCGAAGGCCTGCTTCGGATGGCGCGGGCCCGGCAGGCCGAGGAAGAAGCTCACGGCGCGGGTGCTGAAGTGGTCGATGTCGTCCAGGTCGAAGGTGCCGGGCTTGACGCCGTTGGCCATGGAGAACAGCACCTCGCCGTTGCCGGCCATGCTCTCGTGACGGTGGAAGATGTCCATGGCGCCGAAGCGCAGGCCGCTCTCCAGAATGTTCTGCAGCAGGGCCGGGCCCTTGAAGCCGCCCTCGTCGCGGGCGACTACGTTGATCACCAGGACTTCTTCTACGGGCACTTCGTCGGCCTGGGACTGCGGGAAGGCCTTGCCATTCTTCTTGCCATCGTCGACCGGGTTGAGCAGGGTCGGCGGCTCGTCGAGGTTGAGGTCGCCCTGCTGGGGCTCGCCACGGCGCTTGCTGGACTCGCGGGCGCTCAGGGACGGCAGGTCCGCCTCATCCAGCGAGGGCTCCTGGTGCGGACGGTCCTTGACCCTGGCCGGGCCGAGCAGGTTCGGATCTTCCTCTTCGTCCGCAGCATTGGAGAAGCTGCGATCCAGCCTGAATTTGAGCTTCCCCTTGCCGCCACTCATGCGGCGCCAGCCATCGAACAGAATGCCGGCGATTACGATGATGCCAATGACGATCAGCCACTCGCGCAGACCGATATCCATGTAGTCCTGTGTCCCCTAGTGAAAATGCAAACGATGGTGAAGAAAGGACATCCCGTCCCCTGAAACGTGGCGCCCAACTCCATGTTCTGAATGGCGTTTTCCACGTGCGACAAATTTGGGCATAAAGCTAGCACGACCAGACCAGCAGAGAAACCTCTGATAGAAGCTTACGCAGAAGCCGATGCGAATTTGACCCCGTTCTCGCCAGGAGTTCGCATTCAGCGACAACGCTAGGCCTCGACCATCGACATTGCCTCCTCCACATCCACCGCCACCAGGCGTGAGCAACCGGGCTCGTGCATGGTCACCCCCATCAGCTGGTCGGCCATTTCCATGGCGATTTTGTTGTGGGTGATATAGATGAATTGCACCTTCTCGGACATTTCCTTCACCAAACGCGCGTAACGTCCGACGTTTGCATCATCCAAGGGCGCATCCACCTCGTCGAGCATGCAGAAGGGCGCCGGGTTGAGCTGGAAGATGGCGAACACCAGGGCCAGTGCCGTGAGCGCCTTTTCCCCACCGGAAAGCAGGTGAATGGTGCTGTTCTTCTTGCCCGGCGGCCGCGCCATGATCGCCACGCCGGTATCCAGCAGGTCTTCGCCGGTCAGCTCCAGGTAAGCGTGGCCGCCGCCGAAGACCTTGGGGAAGAGCGCCTGCAGGCCTGCGTTGATCTGGTCGAATGTTTCCTTGAAGCGGTTGCGGGTTTCCTTGTCGATCTTGCGGATGACGTTTTCCAGGGTCTCCAGCGCTTCCACCAGGTCGTCGTTCTGCGAATCCAGGTAGCGCTTGCGTTCGGATTGCTGCTGGTATTCGTCGATGGCCGCGAGGTTGATCGGCCCGAGACGCTGTATACGCGCGGCGAGGCGTTCGAGTTCTTCCTCCCAGGCACCCTCGCTGGCCTCGGCCGGCAGGGTGGCGAGCACCCCGTGCAGGTCGTAGCCATCCTCGTGCAGTTGGTCCTGGAGGGTCTTGCGGCGCACGGTCAGGGCCTGCCATTCGAGGCGCTGCTGCTCCAGCTGGCCACGCAGCAATTGCGACTGCTGCTCGGCCTGGGTGCGGCGCTTCTCGGCGTCGCGCAGCTCGCGATCGGCATCTTCCAGGGCCAGGCGAGCCTGCTTGAGCTCTTCCTCCACGCCCAGACGCTTGTCCAGCAGCTCCTCCAGCTTCAGGCGCAGCTCTTCCAGCGGTGCGGCGCCCTCCTCCAGGTTCAGGCTGAGCTGTTCGCGGCGCTCGTTGAGGCGCTCGAACTGCAGGGCCAGGCGCTCCAGGGCCTGACGCGTCGAATCGTGTTGCGCCCGCAGCGAGCCGACGCGCACGGCCAGTTGATGGGCATGGTCCTTGTGCTGGCGGGCTTCCTGGCGGATGCGGTCGAGGCGCTCGCGCAGGCTGTCGCGCTCGGCCAGCAGCTTTTCGCGCAGCTCGGTGTCGCTGGCCATGGCGTCCAGGGCGTCCTGCAGGGTCAGGCGACCCTCGCCCAGTTGCTCAAGCTCGACGGCGCGCTGCTCTTCCAGCTCGCGAAGTTCTTCCTCCAGACGACGGCGGCGCAGGGCCAACTGCTCGACCTTGGCCTGCTGGGCGGACAGCCGGGCCTTCAGCTCGCCGAGGCTGCGGGACTCGTCCTGCAGCAGGCGGCGTTGCTGTTCACGAGCTTCTTCCTGCTGGCGTTGGCCGTCGCGTAGTTGCTGCAAGCGCTCCTCCAGCAACTCCAGGGCGGCTTCGCGCTCCTCGCGCTCGGCGTGCAGACGCTCCAGCTCCTGGCCTCGGGCCAGCAATCCACTCTCGGCCTCGCTGGCGCGGCGCACCCGCAGGAAGTTGCGGCCGACCCAATAGCCGTCGCGGCTGATCAGGCTCTCGCCGTCGCCAAGGCTGGCGCGGCGCGCCAGGGCCTGGTCGAGGCTTTCCACCGGCAGGACCCTGGCCAGCCAGGGCGCCAGATCGACCGGCGCCTCGACCTTGTCCAGCAGGCTGCCGGGCGCACGCGCCCCGCTCCGCCCGGCGCTGGCCAGGCGCAACTCGCCCTGGCTGAAGCCGGACAGGTCGAGGCCCGCGAAATCGTCCAGCAGCACGGCCTGCAGGTCGGCGCCGAGTACGGTTTCCACCGCCAGCTCCCAGCCCTGCTCCACCCGCAGGCCTTCGGCCAGCCGCGGGCGATCGGCCAACTGCTGGTCATGCAGCCATTCGGCAGCGCCCTTGCCGGGGTTCAGCGCGGCTTGTTGCAGGGCTTCCAGGGAGGCGATACGGCCATTCAGCCGCTGCAGCTCGCCCTGGGCCTGCTGCTGGGCCTGGCTGGCCTGCTGCAACTCTTCGCGCAGGCTTTCCAGGCGCTCCACCAGCCCCTGTTCGGCGGCCTGGAGTTCCTCCAGGCGCATTTCGCCAACGGCCAGTTCCTCGGTCATTTCCAGGACGGCCGCATCTTCCGGGTCGGCGGCCAACTGGATGCGTTCGTCATTCAGCCGGCGCTCGCGCTCCAGCAGGCGCTCGAGGCTCTGCTCCAGCTGCTGGATGCGCGACTGCTGCACTTCTGCCTGGCGGCGCG
>RCUL01001127.1_pt1 | contig 10793 bp, 6 predicted proteins | sample 2167521 | NCBI WGS metagenome assembly RCUL01 (sample SAMN09932745, study PRJNA488358) | compost metagenome | feature: garden; material: soil; isolation source: compost soil in acetic acid-enriched culture | place: Germany: Experimental Botanical Garden Goettingen | collected 2016-01-27 | reverse complement strand
CACTGCGCCGCGCCGCCGACGAGATCGGCATGACCCAGCCCGCGGCGACCAAGATGCTCCACGAGGCCGAAGGCCTGCTCGGCGTCGAGCTGTTCGAACGCCTGCCCCGCGGCATGCGCGCCACGCCCTTCGGCGAAACGGTGATCTACTACGCGCGAATGGTCTTCGCCGAGCTTTCCGGCATGCGCGAAGAGCTGGCCGCGCTGGAGTCGGGCAACCTCGGCCGGGTCACGGTGGGCGCCATTCCGGCACTTGCGTCGGGCCTGCTGACCCGCACCATCGCCACCCTGAAGAAGAGCCACCCGCGCCTGTCCATGAGCATCCAGGTGGACACCAGCGACGTGCTGGTCCAGGCGCTGCAGCAGGACCAGCTGGACGTAGTGCTGGGCCGCATCCCCACCGGCGCACGGGCCGACGACCTGCTGTTCGACAGCCTGGGCGAGGAAGAGCTCTGCGTGATCGCCGGCGCGCAGAACCCGGTGGCCAGCGCTGCAAGCCTGACCTGGACCGAGCTGCAGGACATGACCTGGGTCCTCCAGCAGCACCCCAGCCCCATGCGCGCCATCGTCAACCAGGCGTTCCACAATGCCCGCGTGGACATCCCCAGCAGCATCGTCGAGACCACCTCGATCATGACCTTGCTCTCCCTGCTGCAGCAGACCGACATGATCGGCGTCACCCCGCGCTCGGTGATCGAGGACTATCCCGGCCGGCACCTGCTGGCGGTGCTGCCGATCGCCTTCGAACCGCGTCTGCCGCCCTTCGGGCTGATCACCCGCCGCCATCGCATCAAGTCCTCGGCCATGCAGGCGTTCATCAGCGCGGTGAAAACGGAGCAGGCACTGGCCGCCGACTGAGATCCCCTGCCGAATTCCCGCGCTCGCGCCCGGGGCAATGTGGAATTACAATCGCCATATCAATGCTCCGAACGAGGCGACCGCCATGCGCTATCCCGAAGACCACAAAGCCGAAACCCATAAGCGCATCGTCGCCGAGGCGTCCCGCCGATTCCGCGGCGAAGGTATCGACGCCACCGGCCTGCAGCCGCTGATGAAGGCCCTGGGCCTGACCCACGGCGGCTTCTATGCGCACTTCAAATCCAAGGACGCGCTGGTGGAGGAAGCGCTGCAAGCGGCGGCCAACGACGCCAACGCCCAGTGGGTCAAGGCCTTTGCCAAGGAGCAACCGCTGAAGACTTTCTTCGAGCGCTACCTCTCGCCCCAGCACCGCGCCCACCCCGAGCAGGGTTGCCCGCTGCCCACCATGTCCGCGGAGCTCGGCCAGCGCGGCAATGCCAGCCCCATCACCGACGGCGTGCTGACCAGCCTGCTGGAGCTGATGGAGAAGGAAACCGGCAGCGCCGAGCAGAGCCTGGCCATGCTCTCCACCCTGGTCGGCGCCCTGACCCTGTCCCGCAGCGTGGCCAGCGAAGAGCTGTCCGACCGTATCCTCGACAGCGCCCGCCAGACCCTGCTCGCCCAGGTCGAAGCCGCGCGAGCAGCCAGGACCTGACGCGCCGCGCGCCATCCGTCGCCTGCCCTCCCCCGCCCTCGGCATTCGCCGGGGGCCGCCTATGCTTTCCAGGTAGGGCCGAAGTCGGCTGCACCTGGGTTGCACCTCTCTTCGCTTGACCGGCAACGCTGGGCAACCCTCCGCAATCCGGGGCGCTCACACCAACGAGGTGCAACCTTTGCGGGAAATGGCCTCTACCTTTCATCCGGACAATGTCGCCAGATGCACGACCTTTGGTTGCACCAGGTTGCACCCCATTTAGGACATCGCTACTCTTTGCGCCGCTAACGCCGCAACCACGGCTGAAAAGAGGACAAGAAATGGCTACGAGCACCACCCTTGGCGTGAAACTGGACGAGGCTACCCGCGATCGTCTGAAGGAAGCTGCGCGCAAGATCGAGCGCACCCCGCACTGGCTGATCAAGCAAGCGATCTTCAGCTACCTCGAGGGCCTGGAAAGCGGCATGACCCTGCCGGAACTCCAGGGCATCGCCCACCGCCTGGCCGAGGGTGACCACGACGCGCTCGACGCCCTGCCCGAGTCCGCCCACCAGCCGTTCCTCGATTTCGCCGAAAGCATCCTGCCGCAGTCCGTGCTCCGCGCCGCCATCACCGCCGCCTACCGCCGCCCCGAGCAGGAAGCCGTACCCATGCTGCTGGAGCAGGCTCGCCTGCCCGCCGAGATGGCCGAGGCCAGCTACAAGCTCGCCTATGGCATCGCCGAGAAGCTGCGCAACCAGAAGAGCGCCAGCGGCCGCGCCGGCATCGTCCAGGGCCTGCTGCAGGAGTTCTCCCTGTCCTCCCAGGAAGGCGTGGCGCTGATGTGCCTGGCCGAAGCCCTGCTGCGCATCCCGGACAAGGGCACCCGTGACGCCCTGATCCGCGACAAGATCAGCACCGGCAACTGGCAGCAGCACCTCGGCCAGAGCCCGTCGATGTTCGTCAACGCCGCCTCCTGGGGCCTGCTGATCACCGGCAAGCTGGTGTCCACCCACAATGAGAGCGGCCTGAGCTCCTCGCTCAACCGCCTGATCGGCAAGAGCGGCGAGCCGGTGATCCGCAAGGGCGTGGACATGGCCATGCGCCTGATGGGCGAGCAGTTCGTCACCGGCGAGACCATCGCCGAAGCCCTGGCCAACGCCACCAGCTTCGAAGCCAAGGGCTTCCGCTACTCCTACGACATGCTCGGCGAAGCCGCGCTGACCGAGGAAGACGCCCAGCGTTACTACGCCTCCTACGAGCAGGCCATCCACTCCATCGGCAAGGCCTCCCACGGTCGCGGCATCTATGAAGGCCCGGGCATCTCCATCAAGCTCTCGGCCCTGCACCCGCGCTACAGCCGTGCCCAGTACGAGCGCATGATGGGCGAGCTGTACCCGCGCCTGCTGTCCCTGACCCTGCTGGCCAAGCAGTACGACATCGGCCTGAACATCGATGCCGAGGAAGCGGACCGCCTGGAAATCTCCCTCGACATGCTCGAGCGCCTCTGCTTCGAGCCGGGCCTCAAGGGCTGGAACGGTATCGGCTTCGTCATCCAGGCCTACCAGAAGCGCTGCCCGTACGTGATCGACTACGTCATCGACCTGGCCAAGCGCAGCCGCCACCGCCTGATGATCCGCCTGGTGAAGGGCGCCTATTGGGACAGCGAGATCAAGCGCGCCCAGGTCGACGGCCTGGAAGGCTTCCCGGTCTATAGCCGCAAGGTCTACACCGACATTTCCTACATCGCCTGCGCGCGCAAGCTGCTGGGCGTGCCGGAGGCCATCTACCCACAGTTCGCCACCCACAACGCCCACACCCTGTCGGCCATCTACCAGATCGCCGGGCAGAACTACTACCCGGGCCAGTACGAGTTCCAGTGCCTGCACGGCATGGGCGAGCCGCTGTACGAGCAAGTGGTGGGCAAGGTGGCCGAAGGCAAGCTGAACCGCCCGTGCCGTATCTACGCACCGGTCGGCACCCACGAAACCCTGCTGGCCTACCTGGTCCGCCGCCTGCTGGAGAACGGCGCCAACACCAGCTTCGTCAACCGCATCGCCGACCACAGCATCTCCATCAAGGAACTGGTGGAAGACCCGGTCGCCAGCGCCGAGGCCATGGCCACCGTGGAAGGCGGCCTGGGCCTGCCGCACCCGCGCATCCCGCAGCCCAAGGCCCTGTACGGCGACGCCCGGATCAACTCCAGCGGCATCGACATGGCCAACGAACACCGCCTGGCGTCCCTCTCCAGCGCCCTGCTGAGCGCCGGCCACGCCGACTGGCGCGCCCAGCCGATGCTCGGCTGCCCGGCCAGCGAAGGCCCGAGCGAGCCCGTGCTGAACCCGGCGGACCATCGCGATGTGGTCGGCCACGTACAGAACGCCACCACCGCCGACGTCGGCAATGCCGTGCTGGCCTCCATCACCGCCGCGCCGATCTGGCAATCCACCCCGCCGGTGGAGCGTGCCGCCGCCCTGGACCGCGCCGCCGACCTGATGGAAGCCGAGATCCAGCCGCTGATGGGCGTGCTCGTCCGCGAAGCCGGCAAGACCTTCGCCAACGCCATCGCCGAAGTACGCGAGGCCGTGGACTTCCTGCGCTACTACGCCGCCCAGGCTCGCCATGACTTCGCCAACGACAGCCACCGCCCGCTGGGCCCGGTGGTCTGCATCAGCCCGTGGAACTTCCCCCTGGCGATCTTCACCGGTCAGGTGGCCGCTGCCCTCGCCGCCGGCAACACCGTGCTGGCCAAGCCGGCCGAGCAGACCCCGCTGATCGCCGCCCAGGCCGTGCGCATCCTGCTCCAGGCCGGCGTACCGGAAGGCGTCGTGCAGCTGCTGCCGGGCCTCGGCCATACCGTGGGCGCCGCCCTGGTGGGCGATGAGCGCGTCAAGGGCGTGATGTTCACCGGCTCCACCGAAGTCGCCGGCATCCTCGCCCGCAACGTCGCCGGCCGCCTGGACGCCCAGGGCCGCCCGATCCCGCTGATCGCCGAAACCGGCGGCCAGAACGCCATGATCGTCGACTCCTCCGCCCTCGCCGAACAGGTGGTCACCGATGTGATCGCCTCCGCGTTCGACAGCGCCGGCCAGCGCTGCTCCGCCCTGCGCGTGCTCTGCGTGCAGGAAGACGTGGCCGACCGCGTGGTGGAAATGCTCAAGGGCGCCATGGCCGAGTGCCGCATCGGCAACCCGGAGCAGTTGAACGTGGATATCGGCCCGGTGATCGACGCCGAAGCCAAGGCCAACATCGACAAGCACATCCAGGCCATGCGCGGCAAAGGCCGCAGCGTGTTCCAGATCGCCCGCACCGAGGGCGACGTGATGCAGCGCGGCACCTTCGTGATGCCGACCCTGATCGAACTGGAGAGCCTCGACGACCTCGAGCGCGAGATCTTCGGCCCGGTGCTGCACCTGCTGCGCTACAAGCGCGAGGACATGGACGCCCTGCTCGACCAGATCAACGGCACCGGCTACGGCCTGACCCTGGGCGTGCACACCCGCATCGACGAGACCATCGCCAAGGTGGTGGACAAGGCCCATGCCGGCAACCTCTACGTCAACCGCAACATGGTTGGCGCCGTGGTCGGCGTGCAGCCCTTCGGCGGCGAAGGCCTGTCCGGCACCGGCCCGAAAGCCGGCGGCCCGCTCTACATGTACCGCCTGCTGGCGACCCGCCCGGCCGATGCCGTGAGCCGCACCTTCCAGCGCCTGGATGGCCAGCAGGTCGCCGATGCGCAGCAGCGCGAAGCCCTGCACGAGCGCCAGGGCAAACCGCTGGAAGCGCTGAAGGCCTGGGCCGCGAAGAACGGCAAGGAAAGCCTGGCCAGCCTCTGCGACAGCTTCGCCGGGCAGTCCCAGAGCGGCCTCAGCCGCGTGCTCCCCGGGCCGACCGGCGAGCGCAACACCTATGTGTTGCTGCCTCGCGAGACGGTGCTGTGCCTGGCCGACGAGGAAGCCGACCTGCTCGCCCAGCTGGCTGCCACCCTGGCCGTCGGCAGTAGCGCGCTCTGGGCCACCAGCGAGCTGACCGGCAAGCTGCGCGGCAGTCTGCCGAAGGCCGTGCAGGCACGCATTCAGCTGGTCGCCGACTGGAGCCAGTCCGAAGCCGACTTCGACGCCGTCCTGCACCATGGCGACTCCGACCAGCTCCGCGCCGTCTGCCAGCAGGTCGCGAGCCGCAAGGGTCCGATCATCGGCGTCCAGGGACTGTCCTACGGCGAGACCGCGATCCCCCTGGAGCGCCTGCTGATCGAACGCGCCATCAGCGTCAACACCGCGGCTGCCGGCGGCAACGCCAGCCTGATGACCATCGGCTGACCGCCCGCCGCGCCTGCGGGCGCGGCACCGTTGCAAACCGGCGCCCGGCCCACGAGGTCGAGCGCCGGCCAGCATCACCCGGAAGCCAAGGTTTCCAATCGGGCCTCCCTACCCGGGAGCTCCCGCTTTCTCTCTGGACGGCTCGACCGTCACCCCGCCGAACGGCAAAGGGGGCACGTCACAAGCGTGCCCCCTTCTTTTTTCGCGCAAACCAGCGCAGCCGGCTCAGGGCTGTGCGCCGGCCTCGGCGTGCTGCACACCGGCGCGCTTGAGCAGTTGCCGGCAGCGCTCGGACAGGTGCATCACCCGCAACTGCTTGCCCGCCTTGCGGTAGCGCTCGCGCAGGGTCATCAGCGCAGCGATGGCCGAGTAGTCGACGAAGATCAGATGACGGCAGTCGAGCGTCACCCTGGGCGGATCGTTGGCGGCGTCGAACTGGTTGAGGAAGGGCGTGGTGGAGGCGAAGAACAGCGTGCCATGCAGGCGGTAGAGCTTGCTGCCGTCGGCTTGCAGATGACTGTCGGCATACAGCTCGCGGGCCTGCTGCCAGGCGAAGTTCAGCGCGGCGATGACGATCCCGCACAGCACGGCGGTGGCCAGGTCGGTGAACACGGTGATGACGGTCACCGCGACGATCACCAGCGCATCGTTGAGCGGCACCTTGCCGAACACCCGCAGCGAGGCCCAGGCGAAGGTCTGCTGGGCCACCACGAACATCACCCCGACCAGCGCGGCGAGCGGGATGCGCTCGATCAGCGGCGAGAGGAACAGCACGAACAGCAGGATCATCACCCCGGCGACCACGCCGGAGAGCCGGCCGCGGCCGCCGGAGCTGAGGTTGATCATGGTCTGGCCGATCATCGCGCAACCGCCCATGCCGCCGAACACACCGGACACCATGTTGGCCGCGCCGAGGGTCACGCACTCGCGATCCGGGTAGCCACGGCTCTCGGTGATCTCGTCGGTGAGGTTCAGCGTCAGCAGGGTTTCCAGCAGGCCGACCAGGGCCATCAGGATCGCGTAGGGGGCGATGATGCCCAGGGTTTCCAGGTTCCAGGGGATGTCCGGCAGGGCGAAGGCGGGCAGGCCGCCGGCGATGTTCGCCATGTCGCCGAGGGTGTGGGTCGGCAGGTCGAGCAGGTAGACCGCCAGACCGACGCCGAGGATCGCCACCAGCGCCGGCGGCACGGCGCGGGTCAGGCGCGGCAGCAGGTAGACGATGGCCATGGTCACCGCCACCAGCCCCAGCATCAGGTAGAGCGGCGTCCCGCTCAGCCAGGCCTCGCCGTGCTTGAAGTGCTCCTGCTGGGACAGGGCGATGACGATCGCCAGGCCGTTGACGAAGCCGAGCATCACCGGGTGCGGCACCATGCGGATCAGCTTGCCGAGGCGCAGCAGGCCGAAGGCGATCATCAGCAGGCCGCCCAGCAGCACGGTGGCGAGCAGGTACTGGGCGCCGTGCTGCACCACCAGCGCGACAATCACCACGGCCATCGAGCCGGCGGCGCCGGACACCATGCCCGGCCGCCCGCCGAACAGCGCGGTCAGGGTGCAGATGATGAAGGCGCCGTAGAGGCCCATCAGCGGATTGAGCTGGGCGACCAGGGCGAAGGCGATGCACTCGGGCACCAGGGCGAAGGAGGTGGTGAGTCCGGCCAGGACATCGGCGCGCAGACGGGCTGGTTTCATGACTTACCTGAGACGTGGGGGCGGAGGATCGGCGGGGGGCGAATGTTACGGAATCGGCAGCGGCCCGGCCAGTCACCGCAGGTGCCTACACCCCGTCGCTCTCCAGTGCACAGGGAGGCCAGGAGTCGCCTTCTGTGGGGGCGAATTCATTCGCCAAGGGCAGCGCAGCTGCCCCTCTGGAACTCCAGTGGACAGGAATGCTTCGCGAGACGGCACTTGGCCCGCCGTAGGGTGTGCTACGCGCACCGATTGCAGAGTCGGCCCCTGCACGGCGCTCAACCGCCGGTGCGCACGGCGCACCCTACCGCCGGCCATGTCGCGCTATCCAAACCACTTGCGTCGAAACAGGCGGAGCCGGGTACTCATGGCCACGCACCAAGCCCGGATGAAATCCGGGGAACTCCAACCGCCGCTCCCGGCGATTTGTCAGCCTATCCCCATTGGAATCGGCAGGAGAGACTCACCTGTTTCCCAGGATCAGGCAGGTGGTGGAGCCGGTCGCATAGAGCTTGCCGTCCACATCGTAGATGCGCCCTTCGGCCAGGGCGGTGGAGCGGCCGACGTGGATGATCCGCCCTTCGGCGCGCACCGGGCCGGTGCTGGTGGTCAGGGCGCGGATGTAGCTGATGCGCAGGTCGGTGGTGGTGTAGCCCTGCCCCTGCTGCAAGTGGGTATGGACGGCGCAGCCCATGGCCGAGTCCAGCAGGGTTGCGGCATAGCCGCCATGCACCGAGCCGATCGGGTTGTAGTGCTGCATCTGCGGCACGCCCTGGAAGACGAAACGTTCCTTCGACCATTCGATGGGCACGAAGCCCATCAGCTCGCCAATCGGCGGCGCGGGAAAGTCGCCACGGCCGATGCCATCGAAGAATTCCATCGGGCTGAGCGTCGCCACTTTCGCGATGCTCATGGTGCCGGGTTTCAGCCGGGCGCGGATTTCGGCTTCAGCCGCCAGCCAGACCTGCAGTTTTTCTTCACGGGACAGATCGCTCATCAGGGGTTCTCCGGGATCACTTGGTCGAGTTGAATGTCGACCATAATATATCCATCAATATCAAAACCGGAACTCCCTTTCGGCAGCTCCGGCCGCCCGGCTCAGAGGTCCATCTGCTTGGCGATGATCTCGTTCATGATTTCCCGCGTGCCACCGCCGATGGAAAGGATGCGGTTGTCGCGATAGAGGCGTTCCACCAGGCTCTCGCGCATGTAGCCCATGCCGCCGAGCATCTGCACCGCGTCGTAGGTCAGGCGATCGGCGATATCGGTGGCGAAGTTCTTCGCCATGGAGATCTCCTTGATCACGCTCTTGCCCGCCGCCATCTTCGCCGCCTGGCGGTAGGTGAACTCGCGGGAGACCTCCAGCTGAGTGGCCATCTCCGCCAGCCGGTGCCTGAGCACCTGGAAACGGCCGATGGGCTTGCCGAAAGCCTCGCGCTCACGGGCCCATTTGAGGGATTCCTCCAGTGCGAGTTGCGCGGTCATGTTGGCCATGATGGCCAGGGCCAGGCGCTCGCTCTGGAAGTTGGCCATGATGCAGGCGAAGCCCATGTTCTCCATGCCGATCAGGTTTTCCACCGGCACCTTGCAGTCGTCGAAGAACAGCTCGGCGGTATCCGAGGCCCACCAGCCCATCTTCTTCAGCTTGCGGCCGACGGTGAATCCCGGGGTCCCCTTCTCCACCAGTAGCAGGCTGACGCCGCCGAAGCCCTCGCCGCCGGTGCGCACCGCCACGGTGTAGTAGTCGGCGCGCACGCCGCTGGTGATGAAGGTCTTGCTGCCGGTGACGCGGTAGAAGTCGCCATCGCGCACGGCGCGGGTCTTGAGGTTGGCAACGTCCGAGCCGCCGGAGGGCTCGGTGACCGCCAGCGCCATGATCTTCCCGCCGGCCAGCACCTGGGGCACGATGCGCTCGCGCATCGCCGGGCGTGCCCACTTGATCACCGGCGGCAGGCCGATATCCAGGGAGCCGAGCCCGGCCACCAGGCCGCCGGAGCCGCTGCGCATCAGCTCCTCGCTGGCGGCGACCTTGGCGAACAGGTCGCCTTCGTGGCTGCCACCCAGGGCCTCCGGGTAACCGATGCCGAGGATGCCGGCAGCGCCGGCCTTGAGGTACAGCTCGCGGGGGAACTCCTCGGCCTCTTCCCATTCGGCGATATGGGGCAGGATTTCCCGCTCGACGAAACGACGCACCGAATCCCGGACCAGTTGGTGGGACTCGTCGAAATATTCCTGGCAGGTGGACATGGCAAGGCTCCCTGGTGAGATCGAACGAACTTACCGAGCGCTTGCTTGGTTTACAAGGCGGGAGTTATGCCATCGCTCAGGACGGATCGGCCGCGAAGGGAATTTCGCCGGAGAGGGGAGCGGTCAGAGCCCTATCGGCCGACGGCCGGCCAGGGCATGGGCCAGGGTACCGCCGTCGACCAGCTCCAGCTCGCCGCCGAGCGGAACGCCGTGGGCGATACGGGAGACGATGATGGATTTGGGCGCCAGCAGCTGGGCGATGTAGTGGGCGGTGGCTTCACCTTCCACCGTGGGGTTGGTGGCCAGGATCACCTCGGCGAAGCTGCCAGCCTCGATGCGCGCCATCAGCTCGGGGATGCCGATGGCCTCGGGGCCGAGGCCGTCCAGCGGCGACAGGTGCCCCTTGAGCACGAAGAAGCGGCCGCGATAGCCGGTCTGCTCCACGGCGAACACATCCAGCGGACCTTCGACCACGCAGAGCAGCGAATCGTCGCGGCGCGGATCGGCGCATTGCGGGCAGAGTTCTTCCTCGCTCAGGGTCCGGCAGCGCTTGCAGTGCCCTACCCCTTCCATGGCCGCTGTCAGCGCCTGTGCCAGGCGCAAGCCGCCGCTGCGATCACGCTCCAGCATCTGCAACGCCATGCGCTGGGCCGTCTTCTGCCCCACTCCGGGCAGGATGCGCAAGGCGTCGATCAGTTGGCGGATCAGCGGGCTGAAGCTCATGGAAATCTCGCAATGAAAAAAGCGGCCAATGGCCGCGATCTTCCCTCGCCCATCAAAGGGCGAAGGGCCAGGGAAAAAGGGCAGAATGCGCCCTCTCCCCAACACTCTCCCGCAAGCGGGAGAGGGAGCTGGATCAGAAGGGCATCTTGAAGCCAGGAGGCAGCTGCATGCCAGCGGTCATGCCGGCCATCTTCTCCTGGTTGTTCTGCTCGATCTTGCGCACGGCATCGTTCACCGCGGCGGCGATCAGGTCTTCGAGGATTTCCTTGTCCTCCTGCATCAGGCTGTCGTCCAGGGAGACGCGCTTGACGTCATGACGACCGGTCA
>RCUL01001126.1_pt1 | contig 10798 bp, 5 predicted proteins | sample 2167521 | NCBI WGS metagenome assembly RCUL01 (sample SAMN09932745, study PRJNA488358) | compost metagenome | feature: garden; material: soil; isolation source: compost soil in acetic acid-enriched culture | place: Germany: Experimental Botanical Garden Goettingen | collected 2016-01-27 | reverse complement strand
TTACCTGCTGACGTTGCCTCCCTACGGCTACTACTGGTTCTACCTGGCCGACAGCGAGCAGATGCCGAGCTGGCACGTGCAGCCGGTAGAGCGAATGCCGGAACTGCCGACCCTGGTGCTGGTCCAGCGTCTCGACGAGCTGATGAAGGGCACGGCGCGGGAGCTGCTGGAAAACGAATCGCTGCCGCGCTACCTGCCCGGTCGCCGCTGGTTCTCGACGACGCAGCTGGCGCCGGACGCTGTCCACCTCAGCTACGCGATGCCCCTCACCAGCGAGGATGCCTCGCCGCTGCTGGCCGAAATCGAGGTGGCCGGTGCCGAGGGCGCCGAGCATTACCAACTGCCGCTCGCCGCGGTGCCGGAAACCAGCAGCAGCGGCAACGATCTGCCCCAGCATCTGGCCCTTGCCCGTCTGCGCCGGGGCCGTCGGGTCGGCCTGCTCACCGATGCCTTCAGCCTGCCACGCTTCAGCCGCATGATCCTGCGCCTGCTGCGCGAGTCGGCCGTGCTCGAAGGACCGGCCGGCGAGCTGCAATTCCTGCCGGCGCCCGGGCTTGTCGAAATGGGCGAAATGGATGATGCGGAGGTGCGGATTCTTTCCGTGGAGCAGTCCAACAGCTCAGCCCTGATCGGCGGCACCCTACTGCTGAAACTGTTGCGCCGGGTATTCCCCGGCGTGCACCCGGAAGCGGAAATGGGCGGCTATCTCAGCCGCCGTGGCTTCGCCAACATCGCGCCAATGTTGGGTGAGGTCAGACGCATAGATGCGCAGGGGCAACCGCATACGCTGATGCTTCTGCAGGGCTACCTGAGCAATCAGGGTGATGCCTGGAACTGGACGCAGAACCAGCTGGAACGAGCCCTGCGTACGGAGCTCACGGACGGCAACGAACCCCAGGGCCAGGAATTCGACGCCCTGGAGGAACTCCGCCTGTTTGCCGGCCGACTCGGGCAGCGCCTGGGCGAGATGCACCAGTTGCTGGCGGATTCCGACGATGAGCCCGATTTCGGCATGCAGCGCAGCACGGCGGCAGACAGCGCGGCATGGGCGACCAGCATCGGCAAGCAGATCGAGGAAGCGCTCGACGCGGTGGAACGCCTGCGGCACAGCCTCGACGACCGAGGTGTGGCGATGCTGGACTCGCTGCAGGAATGCCGGCAGGAACTGCTGCGCATGGTGGCCACCCTGGCGGGTCTCGCCGAGGGCGGGGTGATGATTCGCGTCCACGGCGACCTGCACCTGGGGCAGGTACTGGTGGTGCAGGACGACGCCTATCTGATCGACTTCGAGGGCGAACCCGGCCGCCCGCTGGCGGAGCGCCGCAAGCGCCATAGTCCGCTGAAGGATGTGGCCGGTGTGCTGCGCTCCATCGACTACGCGGCGGCGATGGCGATCCGCAGCACGCAGAGCCTGGACAGCTCGGAGGAAGCGGCGGCCGCGCGGATGTCCATCGCCCAGCGTTACCGGCGCGAATCCCGGGAGGCCTTCCTCCAGGCCTATCGCCTGGCGGCGGCGGACCTGCCCCACGAATGGCGCGGACGGGAAGGCGAGGGGGTGGCGCTGGCGTTGTTCAGTCTTGAGAAAGCCGCCTACGAAATCCTCTACGAAAGCGGCCACCGCCCCGACTGGATCGGCGTGCCGCTGCAAGGAATGGTGGAACTGGCCAGGCAACTATTGGGAGTGCGGAAATGAGCGAGGAGGATTATCAGGGCCATCTGGAACGGCTGCAGCGCGCGGAGCACGAAAATCCGTTTTCCTTCCTCGGTCCGCAGCCCGAGGGCGGCGGCTGGGTGGTGCGTGCCTGGCTCCCCGGCGCCCTGGCGGTGGAGCTGCTTTCGCCGCAGGGCGAGGTTCTCGCTGCGATGGAGCCGAAGGACGCCACCGGGCTATTCATTGCGCGAATGCCTTCGAAACCGGCGTACCGGCTGCGTATCCACTGGCCCGAAGCGGAGCAGGAGACCGAAGACCCCTATGCCTTCGGCCCCGCGCTCGGCGAGATGGATCTGTATCTGTTCGCCGAGGGCAACCATCGGCGTCTCGGCCACTGCCTGGGTGCCCAGCCGATGGAGCTGGAAGGCGTGCCTGGCGTGCGCTTCGCGGTCTGGGCGCCCAATGCCCGGCGGGTCTCGGTGGTGGGGGACTTCAATTCCTGGGACGGCCGCCGTCACCCCATGCGCCTGCGCTATCCCAGCGGCGTCTGGGAGCTGTTCATCCCCCGCCTGCAACCCGGCGAGGTCTACAAGTACGAGCTGCTGGGCGCCGAAGGGCTGTTGCCGCTGAAAGCCGATCCGCTGGCATTGGCGACCGAAATGCCGCCGGCCACCGGTTCGAGGGTGCCGGACCCGACGCCTTTCGACTGGCACGACCAGGAATGGATGAGCCAGCGGGCAGCGCTGCAGGCGCACGACCGGCCGCTGGCGATCTACGAACTTCACGCCGGGTCGTGGCAGTGGCTCGACGACCGTTCCCCGGACTGGAACGAACTGGCCGACCGCCTGATCCCCTATCTGTGCGACCTCGGTTTCAGCCACATCGAGCTGATGCCGATCATGGAGCATCCGTTCGGGGGTTCCTGGGGCTACCAGCCGCTGTCGATGTTCGCGCCCACGGCGCGCTACGGCAGCCCGGCGGACTTCGCCCGCTTCGTCGACCGCTGCCACGCTGCCGGGCTGGGGGTCATCCTCGACTGGGTGCCGGCGCATTTCCCTACCGACGAGCACGGGCTCGGGCACTTCGATGGCACGTCGCTGTACGAATATGCGCATCCGTTCGAAGGCTTCCACCAGGACTGGGACACCTACATCTACAACCTCGGCCGCAGCGAAGTGCACGGCTTCATGCTGGCCTCGGCGCTGCACTGGCTGCGCGAATTCCATATCGATGGTCTTCGCGTGGATGCCGTGGCGTCGATGCTCTATCGCGATTACTCGCGCAAGGAAGGCGAGTGGATTCCCAACCAGCATGGCGGACGGGAGAATCTCGAAGCCATCGAATTCCTCTGCCATCTCAATGCCGTGGTCGCCAGCGAGGCACCGGGCGCCCTGGTCATCGCCGAGGAATCCACCGCCTGGCCGGGCGTCAGCCGGCCGACGGAGGAGGGCGGGCTGGGCTTTTCCTACAAATGGAACATGGGCTGGATGCACGACAGCCTGGCCTATATCCGCGAAGACCCCCTGCATCGCGGCTATCACCACCACCGCCTGACGTTCGGCCTGCTCTACGCCTTCTCCGAGCATTTCATCCTGCCCATCTCCCATGACGAAGTCGTACACGGCAAAGGCTCGCTGCTGGGCAAGATGCCGGGGGACCGCTGGCAGCAGTTCGCCAACCTGCGGCTGTACCTGTGCCTGATGTGGACGCACCCGGGGAAGAAGCTGCTGTTCATGGGCTGCGAGTTCGGTCAGTGGCGCGAATGGAACCATGACGACCAGCTGGACTGGTATCTCCTGCGTTACTCGGAGCATTTCGGTGTCCAGTCCCTGGTGCGCGACCTCAACCGCCTGTACCGCGACGAACCGGCCCTGCATGAACTGGACGCCAGCGCGGAGGGATTCCGCTGGCTGGTCGGCGACGATCAGCGCAACAGCGTTTTCGTCTGGCTGCGCCTCGCCGCCGACGGCGCGCCATTGCTGGTGGTGCACAACTTCACCCCGGTGCCGCGCCAGGGCTACCAGGTCGGCGTGCCCGTGGATGGGCAGTGGCGCGTGCTGCTCAACAGCGATGCCACGGACTATGCCGGGTCCGGAGCGGGCAGCGCCGGCGTCTGTGCCAGCCGGGAGCAGGGCGCCCATGGCCAGCCGCATTCGCTGTCGCTGGACCTTCCGCCGCTGGGCACCCTGCTGCTCAAGGCGGAATCCGCCAGCGGTCTATGACGGGCTCGGGGTCTCGGCGTTGCTCTGCTTCGCCTCGGCCTGCTGCTTGAGGACCCGGGCCCGGCGCTCCAGCCACAGGTAGATCACGCATGCCAGCAGCAGCGGGATCAGGCAGTACAGCACCCGGTAGCCGATCAGCGCGGCGAACAGCGTGCCGCGCGAGAAGCTGTCGCGCAGGACGGCGATGAACACCGTCTCCAGCACGCCCAGCCCGGCGGGAACCCGCAGGACAAGGCCGGCCATGCTGCTGACCAGCAAGGTCGCCAGCACTTCCGGATAACTCGCCTTGTCCGGCAGCAACACCGTCAGCAGCAGCGCCATGAGCGCCCAGTTGCTTGAGCCGAGAACGGCCTGGGCCAGCGCCAGGCGCCAGGAAGGAAAGTTCAGCCGATAGCGCTTCCAGCCCCAGGAGCGCCTGCGGGAGAAACGGCAGGCCAGCAGGTACGCCGCGCACAACGCCAGCAGCAATACGCCGATGGCCTGCAGGCCGCCGCGGCCGACCGACCATTGCTGCGGCAGGACGGGCAGGCCGGAGGTGAACAGCAGGCCACTGAGCAGCAGGTTGCCGTACCAGTTGGTGACCACGCTGAAAGTGAGGATGCGGATGATGTCGGGCTTGCTGATCCCCAACCGGCTGTACAGGCGAAAGCGCATCGCCACGCCGCCCACCAGCGAGCTGAGGTTGAGGTTGAAGGCGTTGCAGACGAAGGCGACGCCAAACATCTGCCTGGCGGACGGCAGGGGATGGCGGATATAGAACCGGCTGAACACATCGAAACTGCTGAACACGGCATAGCTGGCGAAGCTGATCGCCAGCCCGATCAGCAGTGTGCTCAGCCGGTATTCCGACAGAAGCTTGAATACTTCATCCCAGTCCGTTGACCTGAACAGCAGGAACAGCATCACGGGCAGCAGGATCAGCACCGCGATGGAAAATGTGCGCTTGGTCAGTTTCCACAGTCGCCTGCGATTCGCCTTGTTCATGTGCATACCTGCGACCGTCTGCCGGAGGCGGAGGCATAGCGCAACTCGTCCTGCTGGCGCAGGCCGGTCGGATAGAACAGCCCGCGCCAGGGAGCGTAGCGCCACCCCGATATGCCGATATGCAGTCCGTTCATGGCCGGATTTTCATTTTGGTGTCTGACGTTCATCCATTCCGTCTGTCGTTGCCCGACGGCTTCGATTGCGCCCGGCCTCGCGCTGGCGCACCGCATGGACTCGACCGGACGACGGTAAACCCGGCCCCCGCCCGTGCCGGTGGAGGGAATGACCACAGGATCGCCCCCTTGCAGATGTCCGGATTCATCGCCCGGTCCTCCCGTATCCCGGCGGCCGCGACCGATGCGTCACGGCCGCCGGGATGGTCAGTGAGCCTGCGCCACGCCCCGCAGTACGGTGTCGCTGGCGCGTTCGCTATGGCAGCTGGCGATGTTGCCCAGGGACACCACGCCGACCAGGCGTTTCTGCCGGTTCAGCACCGGTAGCCGACGCATCTTGATCTGCGCCATGTTCTGCGCGACGTGCTGAACGTCCTCATCCTCGAAGCAGTAATGGATGTCCCCGCTCATCAGCCGGCCGACCGGAGTATCCGTGCCGAGCCCGGCCGCCACCCCGCGAATCGCGATGTCGCGGTCGGTGATCATGCCGACCAGGCGATCGCCGTCGTTGACCAGTATCGCTCCGCAGTCGATGCGCGCCATCAGCGCCGCCACATCCTTGAGGCTGGTATCGGGTGAGGTGGTCTGGACGTTGTGGGTCATGATCTCGCCAATCTTCATGAGACGTTCTCCTTTGCGGTCAGTGGTTGGGTGTGCCAGTGGTGGCGCCTATAGATTCCGACTGGTCACATGCGGCACCGTTCAGGATTTCTTCCGGACGTCAGTCAGAGGGCGCTCTCCCGGCGCAGGGCAAGCAGGGCCAGGGATCGAGCCTGCATCTGGAATGGCGTGGAGAAGGCGTATGTCTCGCCTTCGACGGCAGAACTGGCGGTATCCAGCAGGCACTGCCAGTCACGCCCCAGCGCGACGCCGGGCAACAGGAACTCCACGGCTTCGTGATGCGCATTGGTCAGCAGGAGAAGCGTCGCATCGCTGCCCCGGCGACGAATGCCGCTGGGCTGCGCCCGGCCATCCAGCAGCATGCCCATGCTGCGCAGTTGCGGGTCGTGCCAGTGCTCCTGGGTCATTTCCTCGCCATTGGGCGCCAGCCAGGTGACGTCCCTGACTCCCAGTTCCTCGTTGTACTCCCCGACCAGGAAGCGGCGCCTCCTCAGGATCGGGTAGGCACGCCGCAGGCGAATCATCCGCCGGGTGAACGCCAGCAGCTCGCGGCCTTCGTCGTCGAGGTTCCAGTCGATCCAGCCGAGTTCATTGTCCTGGCAGTAGACGTTGTTGTTGCCGCCCTGGGTGCGGCTGAACTCGTCGCCCGCCAGCAGCATGGGGGTGCCCTGGGAAAAGAGCAGGGTGGCGAGCAGGTTGCGCATCTGTTGCAGGCGCAGCCTGCGCAGTTCGGGGTCGTCGGTCGGGCCCTCGACGCCATAGTTCGCCGAGCGATTGTCATCGTGTCCGTCGCGGTTTTCCTCGCCGTTGGCCTCGTTGTGCTTGTGCTCGTACGACACCACGTCGCGCAGGGTGAAGCCGTCGTGGGCGGTGACGAAGTTCACCGAGACGTACGGGCGCCTGCCCCTCTGGTTGTAGAGGTCGCCGGAGGCGGTGAGGCGCCGCGCCAGGTCCGGCAGCTGGCCCTCGTCGCCGCGCCAGTAGCTGCGCACCGTGTCGCGGAAGCGGTCGTTCCATTCGACCCAGCCGGGCGGGAAGCCGCCGACCTGGTAGCCGCCGGGCCCGCAGTCCCAGGGTTCGGCGATGAGCTTGCGATGGCTGAGCACCGGGTCCTGGCGGCAGGCGACGAGGAAGCTGTGGCGCTCGTCGAAGCCCTCGGCATAGCGCCCCAGTATCGAGGCGAGATCGAAACGGAAACCGTCCACGCGCATTTCCGTGGCCCAGTAGCGCAGGGAGTCGGTGACCATCTGCAGCACGCAGGGATGGCTGAGATCCAGGGTGTTGCCGGTGCCCGAGTCGTTCACGTAATGGCGCCGGTCATTGGCCTGCAGCCGGTAGTAGGACACGTTGTCGATCCCGCGCATGCTCAGCGTGGGGCCGAGCTCGTTGCCTTCGGCGGTATGGTTGTAGACCACGTCGAGGATCACCTCGATACCGGCCTCATGCAGATGCGCGACCATTTCCTTGAATTCGCTGATCTGGCCACTGGCGAGATAGCGGGCGTGCGGGGCGAAGAAGGCGATGCTGTTGTAGCCCCAGTAGTTGCTCATGCCTTTTTCCAGCAGATGCTTGTCATCCAGGAAACCATGCACGGGGAGCAGTTCGAGGCTGGTCACACCGAGGTCGCGCAGGTGCTTGAGCAGTTCGCTGTTCATCAGCCCGGCGCAGGTTCCGCGCACCCTGTCCGATACCGCGGGGTGGCGCATGCTGATGCCGCGCAGGTGGGCTTCGTAGATGATGGTTTCGTCCCAGGGCACGCGATTGAACTGCTGCTCGCCCCAGGTGAACGCCGGGTCGATGACCCTGGACTTGGGCACGAACGGCGCGCTGTCCCGCGTATCGAAACTCAGGTCGGCATCCGCGGAGCCGATGGTGTAGCCGAACAGCGCTTCCGACCAGCGCAGTTCGCCGACCAGTTGCCGGGCATAGGGATCGATCAGCAGCTTGTTGGGATTGAAGCGGTGCCCGGCGTCGGGTTCGTAGGGGCCATAGACCCGGTATCCGTAGATCTGCCCCGGATGCGCATCCGGCAGGTAGCCATGCCAGATTTCGTCGCTGTACTCCGGCAGCTCGATGCGCTCCTTTTCCCGCTTGCCGCTGGCATCGAACAGGCACAGCTCCACGCGGGTGGCATGGGCCGAGAACAGCGCGAAGTTCACTCCCAGGCCGTCCCATGTCGCACCCAGCGGAAAAGGACGCCCCTCGGTAACGCGGGAATGTGGTCGTCTGCTCATCGGTGACTCCTGGATGTGTCCGAACCCTGGCTTCGCTTACCGGGACTGCTGGCCGCCGGTTTTGCCGGGGTCCTCTGGATCGGCGGGAGGCAGTTCCCCTTCACGCCGTGGAGGCTCCTGGAGAATCGCCGGTTTCTCGGGCTCTTCCTCGCCCTCGAAGCGCGGCTTGACGGGCTCTTCCTGGTCCGTTTCCGCTGCCTTCTCGGCTTCGGCCAGACTGCGCGCCATCTTCCAGTGGCGCTCTTCCTGACCATCGGGCCTGCCTTCCGATTCCCATATCTGGTGGGCCAGTTCCCGCACTCGCGTTTCGTCGATGTTCATCATTCACCTCTGTCTAATGACCACTTGAGACCAGGAGGTTGACCGGTACCTCGTGCAACAGGTCGGCTATGCGCAGCCCGGCGTTCTGCGCGACATGGATGTCTGCCAATCCTTGCCACCTCCGCTCGCCGAGCTCGGCAGGAATGACCAGGCGGGTATCTGCCCAGACGTCGGGGCCGATATGCGGCACCGACGCTTCGCCGAGCAGCGCGGCGCTCCAGCGTGGCGTCACCACCAGCGCATGCAGGCCGGCGTGGCTGCGGATGAAGGCCACGACGCGGGCGGCGTGCTCGCCCTGGACTTCCAGCGGCTGGTAATCGCCGTGCCGCATCAGTTCCGGGTGTTGCGCGCGAAGGCGCAGGGCACGGGCGATCAGCGCCTGCTTGAGGCGGCCGTCCTGCCAGTTGCCCAGCAGCACGGGCCAGTCGGCCGGCTGCTCCAGCGCCGCCGCGCGCCGGGCGAAGTCCGGAATTCGCCGATTGTCCGGATCGACCAGGCTGAAGTCCCAGAACTCGCAACCCTGGTACAGGTCCGGTACGCCGGGTGTGGTGCAGCGCAGCAGGCATTGAGCGAGGCCATTGAGCGCGCCGGCGGGCATCAGCGAGCGCGCGGCCGCGGCGATCGCGCCGCGCAGGGGCGCACCTTGGTCTTCCACCAGCAGCGCTGCGAGAAATTCGCCACAGGCCGCTTCATAGTCCTGGGCCGGCGCGCTCCAGTCGCTTTCCAGCTTCGCTTCGCGGATGGCCTTGCGTTGCCATTCCTCGATGCGCCGGTGATAGGCGCGCATGCCTTCCAGGTCTTCCGGGCTGAGGTCCAGCGGCCAGCTACCCAGCAGGCACTGGTAGAGGATGAGCTCGTCGCCGCCGCTCGGGCCGGCTGCATCACGGTGAAGCGATGCGGCCAGCTGGCGCCAGTGCCTGACCTGCCCGGCGAACCACACGGCGCGCTCGCTCAGTACCGCCAGCCGCGCCCGGCAGTCCTCGCCGCGCTTGTGGTCGTGGGTGGCGCTGGCGAGCAGGGCGCAGGGGAACTGCTCCTGGCGTGCCCGGCAGGCCGCATGGAAGTCGCTGGCCGGCATGCTCAGGGATTGCGGATTGCAGCCGACGTCGTTGCGCCCCAGTGCAACCGCCGAGCGATAGCAGGCGGTATCTTCCAGCGATTTGGCGGCGATGGGCGGCGTCAACTGCTGGAAGCGGCGCAGCGCCTGCCGGCGCAACCGGCGCAGCCGGCCGACCGGCTGGGCCCGCAGCGGTTCGCCGCCCAGCACCCGGTCGAGCCAGTGCAGGGTGGCATGGTCGGCTTTCTCCAGCCCGGACTGCGCGGCCTCGCGCGCCTGCTCGAAGTAGCGCCGATCCTGTGCAGAGCGCCCGCAGACGCCGGCATAGGTGCGGTAGACCGGGAAGGCGAGGAGCAACTGGAACAGTGACCGGCGAATCGAGCCCAGCGGCAGATCCCGGCTGGCCAGATCGCAGCGCGCGAGACGCCACAGAAGCTGGGCGAGCGCCTCCACATCGGCGGCGAACAGCGAGGTCAGCACCCGCTTGCGCGCCTGGCGGGTTTCATCGGCGAAGCTTGCCTGCCGGCCACTGACCTCCTGCCACAGGCTGCGCAGCTGCAGTTCGCCCAGCGGGTCGTGCTGCAGCAGCGAAACCTGATTCAGGAAGTCGTATCCGGTGCTGCCATCCACGTTCCAGTCCAGAGGCAGCGACTCGTCGGGGCCGAGAATCTTTTCCACGTACAGGACGATCTCGCGTCCTCCCGGCGGCTGGCAGCTGCGCCGCAGGCGCCGGCAATAGCCGCGCGGATCGGCCAGGCCGTCCACGTGATCGATGCGCAGGCCGTCGATCAGCCCCTCGCCGATCAGCCGCAGCAGGTAGGCGTGGCTGGCATGGAAGACTTCCGGATGTTCGGCGCGCAGGCCGACCAGTTCGTTGATGTCGAAGAAGCGCCGCCAGTTGATGTCATCGGCGGCCACGCGCCAGTTGGCCAGGCGGTAATGCTGCTGTTCGAGCAACCGGTGCAGCGCGCGCCAGTCCTGGCGATAGACTTCGAGCAGCGCTTCCAGCAGGGCAGGTTCGGCCAGCTCCACGGCGAGCTGCCGGCACAGCGCCAATGCCAGCGTCCTGGCCTGCGGATGACCACGCAGTTCGGCGAAGCGCGGCGACAACTCGCGCACGGTTTCCGATTCGGCATGGGCGAGGATCATGCCGAAGGTGGCCGGACAGACCGGGAAACGCTGCCCGGCGTAGCGCACCTCGAACCGGCTGCGGTCGTCGCTGGCGTGCAGGGCGATGCGGCCGGCGCTCAGTTCCTCGACGTAGTCTTCGCCGAGGCAGGGCAGCAGCACCTGCTTGTCCAGCAGCGGGTCGTCACTGTGCCAGCGGATATCGAAGAAGTTCGCGTAGGGACTGGCCAGTCCCCATTCGAGCACATCCTGCCACCAGGGGTTGGTCTCGCCGGTGCGCATGTGGTTGGCCACGGTATCGACAATGAGCCCCATGCCATGCCGGCGCAGGCCCTCGACCAGACGGCGCAGGGCCTCTTCGCCACCCACTTCGGCATTGATCCGGCTCGGGTCGACCACGTCGTAGC
>RCUL01001123.1_pt1 | contig 10814 bp, 10 predicted proteins | sample 2167521 | NCBI WGS metagenome assembly RCUL01 (sample SAMN09932745, study PRJNA488358) | compost metagenome | feature: garden; material: soil; isolation source: compost soil in acetic acid-enriched culture | place: Germany: Experimental Botanical Garden Goettingen | collected 2016-01-27 | reverse complement strand
CGCCCCTGCCAGCGGCAACAGCAGCAACCACACATGCGGGCTCCATTGCAGGTCGAAGGCATAGCGGTACAGCACCAGGGTAATCAGCTCACACCCGACCGCCGCCAGCAAGCCGCTGGCCGCACCCAGCAAGCCGAATTCGATCCGCCGCGCCTTGACCAGCAATGGCCGCGCCGCGCCCAGCGCACGCAGCAAGGCGCCCTGGCGAATGCGCTCGTCCAGCGTCGCCTGCAAGCCTGCGAACAGCACCGCCAACCCGGCTGCCAGCACGAACAGCAACACGTACTCCACCGCCAGGGTCACCTGGGCGAGGATGCTGCGCAGCTGTTCGAGCAAGGCGTCCACCTGCAGGATGGTCACCGCCGGGAATGCCCGTGACAGCGCCACCACATCCAGGTCATGGCCCGGTGCCAGATAGAAGCTGGTCAGGTAGGTGGTCGGCAGCCCCTGCAACGTGCCGGGCTGGAAGATCATGTAGAAGTTCGGCTGGAAGCTGTCCCAGTGCACGCTGCGCAGGCTGCTGACCCGGGCCTGGCGCTGCTGGCCGCCGATGTCGAAGGTCAGCAGGTCGCCCAGTTGCAGCTTCAGGCTGCTGGCCAGTTCCGCCTCCACCGACACACCGGGGATTTCATCTTCGGCGGGCAACGCCTGCCACCAGTTGCCACCCGTCAGTGTGTTGCCTTCGGGCAGTTCGGCCGCCCAGGTCAGGCTGAGGTCGCGCTGCACGGCGCGCTCGCCTGCCGAATCCTTGCTGACCACCTGCTGCACCGGTTGCTCATTGATGCGCACCAGGCGGCCGGGTGTCACCGGGTACAGCGGCGCCGAGGTAGCGTTGACCTGCTGCAGGTGTTGGGCGAAGGGCTCACGGTCATCCGGCAGGATGTTCAGGGCGAAATGGTTGGGCGCATCCTTGGGCAGCTGCGCTTGCCAGGTGTCGAGCAGTTCCGCGCGCAGCAGGGCGACCAGGGCCATGGCCAGCAGGATCAGGCCAAAGGCCAGGGCCTGGCCGGCAGCGGCCATGGGGTGGCGCAGCAGTTGGCCCAGCCCCAGGCGCCAGGTCAGCGGGGCCCCGGCCAGCAATTGGCGCAGGCTGCGCAAACCGAGCAGCAGCAGGCCACCGAGCAGCAGCGCGGCGACCAGGCCGCCACCGAGCAGGGCGAAGGTGAGCAGCAGGTCGAGGCTCAGGCGCCACATGATAAGGCCCAGGGCGAACAGGGCCGCGCCGTACACCAGCCAGCTGCTGGGCGGTATCGGCAGCAGGTCGCGGCGTAGCACGCGCAGCGGCGGCACCTGGCCCAGGGCGGCGATTGGCGGCAGGGCGAAGCCGGCCAGGGCCACCAGCCCGGTAGCGATGCCGGCCAGGGCCGGGACGATGCCGCCTGCAGGCACCACGCTTGGTAGCAGGCCATGCAGCAGGCGGAACAGGCCCAGCTGGGCCAGCCAGCCGAGCAGGGCGCCGGCCAGCGCGGCGACCAGGCCGAGCATGGCCAATTGCAGGCAGTACAGGCCCAGTGCCTGGCGGCGCGAAAGGCCCAGGCAGCGCAGCAAGGCGCTGGCGTCCAGGCGGCGTGCGGCATAGCGGCTGGCCGACAGGGCAACGGCGACGCCTGCCAGCAGCACCGCCACCAGGCTGGCCATGTTCAGGTAGCGCTCGGCCTTGCCCAGGGCGCCGCCGACCTGCTGGTTGCCATCGCGGGTGTCGCGCAGGCGCTGGTTGGCGGCCAGGTCCTTTTTCAGTGCCCCGCGGTACTGCGCCAACGCTCCGGCATCGCCGCGCCACAGGTCACGGTAGGTGACCCGGCTGCCCGGCTGGATCACGCCGGTGGCTTGCAGGTCGGCCAGGTTCATCATTACCCGTGGGGTAAGGCTGTAGAAGTTGTTGGCGCGGTCCGGTTCGTAGGTCAGTACGCGGCTCATGCGCAGCGTCTTCATGCCCACGTCGATGCTGTCGCCAACCTTCAGCCCCAGTGCCGCCAGCAAGCGTGGTTCGACCCATGCTTCGCCAGGTGCCGGGCCTCCGCCCGGGGTTTCTGCGGCATAGGGCGCCGCGGCACTGCGCACTTGCCCGCGCAACGGGTAGGCGCCATCGGCAGCCTTGACGCTGGACAGCTGGATGCCGTTGTCGCCGCCGACCACGCTGGTGAACTCGACCACCTGGGCGTGGCGCAAGCCAAGCGCCTTGCCGGCCTCGATCTGTTGATCGCGGGCCGGGGCGCTGCCCTGCAGCACCAGGTCGGCACCGAGGAACTCGCTGGCGCGCAGTTGCATGGCGCCGTTGAGGCGGGCACCGAAATAGCCGATGGCAGTGCTGGCCGCGACCGCCACCAGCAGGGCGAAGAACAGCACGCGCACTTCGCTGGCGCGAATGTCGCGCAACAACTGGCGCAGGGCCAGGCCGTACAGGCGGGACAGCGGCATGTGGTTCATCAGGCCTCCACCGGGGCCACCAGGCGGCCCGCATCCAGGCGGATCTGGCGGCGGCAGCGCCGGGCCAGGCGTTCGTCATGGGTAACCAGTACCAGGGTGGTGCCGCGTTCCTTGTTCAGTTCGAACAGCAGGTCGCTGATGCGCTCGCCGGTGTGGCTGTCGAGGTTGCCGGTGGGTTCATCGGCGAACAGCACTGCCGGTTGCGCAGCGAAGGCACGGGCGATGGCCACCCGTTGCTGCTCGCCACCCGAAAGCTGGCGCGGGGTGTGGCTCAGGCGCTTGCCCAGGCCGACCCGTTCGAGCAGGGTACGCGCGTGTTCGCGGGCATCGCGGCGGCCGTCCAGCTCCAGCGGCAGCATGACGTTTTCCAGGGCGTTGAGGCTGTCGAGCAGCTGGAACGACTGGAACACGAAGCCCACATGTTCGGCGCGCACCCGCGCGCGCTGGTCTTCATCCAGCGGTCCCAGGTCGTGGCCAGCGAGGATGACCTTGCCGGCACTGGGCTGGTCGAGGCCGGCGAGCAGGCCGAGCAGGGTCGACTTGCCCGAGCCCGAGGCGCCGACGATGGCCAGGCTGTCGCCCTGGGCCAGGTCGAGGGACAGCGCGTGCAGGATGGTCAGGTCACCTTCCGCGCTGGGGACCACTTTGCTAAGGTTCTGCGCAACGAGAATGCTGGGGCCCATGGAGAATCCAATGCGAGTGTGGTGGTTGAGTGCCGGTCTGGCCCTGTATTGCCTGGCCCAGAGCGCGGCGGCGGGAACACTGCTGGTTGTCGGCGATAGTATCAGCGCCGGTTTTGGCCTGGATACCCGCCAGGGCTGGGTCTCCCTGTTGCAGACCCGCCTGCGGGACGAAGGTTTCGACGACAAAGTGGTCAATGCATCGATCAGCGGCGACACCAGTGCAGGTGGCCAGGCGCGGCTGCCGGCGCTGCTTGCAGCGCACAAGCCGAGCCTGGTGGTGCTGGAGTTGGGCGGCAACGATGGCCTGCGCGGGCAGTCGCCAGCGCAATTGCAACAAAATCTTGCCTCGATGATCGAAAGTTCGCGCAAGGCCGGTGCCAAGGTGGTGCTGCTGGGCATGCGCCTGCCACCCAATTATGGCGTGCGCTACACCACCGCCTTCGCCCAGGTGTATGAACAGCTGGCGGCAGAAAAACAGGTGCCGCTGGTGCCGTTTTTCCTCGAGGGGGTAGGGGGCGTGCCGGAGTTGATGCAGGCGGATGGCATTCACCCGGCCCAGGCCGCCCAGCAGCGCCTGCTGGAAAATGCCTGGCCGGCGATAAAACCCTTGCTGTGACGCTTTAAACGGGGCCGGCTTTCGGCTAATGTTGCGCCCCCCGTTTCGAGTGCTCCAAATGCCGCGCCCTGCCTGGTCCCTGTATGCCTATCAACTGATCGAGCCCGACGAGCAGCTCGACCTGTTCGCCTGCCAGGAAATCCGCGTCCACCTCGTGGCCCGCCAGCTCGAGCTGGGCGTACCGGCCGACCGCACTCTGTGCGGTGGCCTGCTGCCGGCGCAACCGCGCTGGTCGGGGGTGGCGCGCTCGATCTACCGCGACGGCCGCCTGTGCGACCTGTGCCGCGCCATCCTCGATGCCCAGCGGCGCGGCATGCGCCCGGTGTGGCCGGAGCTGCAGGGCGCCTGAACACCGCGCCTTTCATCATCTGGAACGCTTGCATGGCGCCAATGCCTCCCGCTTGCATCGGCGCAGGTGTACAATCGATTCTCTTGACCCACCTTTCGAAGGATTTACCGGATGTTGCCGCGCTTTCCCGCCGTCACCCGCTGCCTGACCCTGGCCGGCCTGCTGGCAGCAGGCCCCGCCGTTGCACTGGAGCTGCCGCTGCCGCCTCCGGGAGAAGACGTCGTTGGCCAGGTACAGGTGATCAAGGCCAAGTATGAGGACACCTTTGCCGACATCGGCACTGCCAACGACCTCGGCTACCTGGAAATGATCGCCGCCAACCCGGGTGTCGACCCATGGCTGCCGGGCGCCGGTACCGAGATCATCCTGCCGACCCGCTACGTGCTTCCGCCGGGCCCCCGCGAGGGCGTTGTCATCAACCTTGCTGAATACCGGTTGTACTACTTCCCGAAAGGGCAGAGCGTGGTGTACACCTTCCCGCTGGGGATCGGTCGTGAAGGCTGGGGTTCCCCCATCGCCAACACCAAGATCATTGCCAAAACCCCAAACCCGACCTGGACGCCACCGGCTTCGATCCGTGCTGAGCACGCCGCCGATGGTGACATCCTGCCAACCGTGGTGCCGGCCGGGCCAGACAACCCGCTGGGGCCTTACAAGTTCACCCTGGGCGTGCCGGGTTATCTGATTCACGGTTCGAACAAGAAGTTCGGCATTGGCATGCGCACCAGCCATGGTTGCTTCCGCATGTTCAACAATAATGTGCTGGAGCTGTCGAAGATGGTCCCGGTCGGTACGCCGGTGCGCATCATCAACGAGCCGTACAAGTTCGGAATCAGTGGTGGCAAGGTATACCTCGAGGCGCACACACCGCTGGACGATCACGGCGACCCTTCGGTGGTCGACAAGCACACTGCTGTCATCAACGCACTGCTCAAGCGCGAAGACCTGGCCAACAATGTGCGCATGAACTGGGACATGGTCCGCGACGTGGTCGCTGCCGAAGATGGCATGCCGGTGGAAATTGCCGTGCCCGTCGATAACCAGGGTGCAGCTCCCATGGTGTCGAGCATTCCTCCAGAACTGCAGTAAGCCCTTGAGCGATAGGGCTGAAGCCTGCCCAGGTCAAACGCCTGGGCAGGCTTTTTCATTTGTGCTGTTTGCTTTTGTAGCGGCAATAAAAAAGCCGACCCCACAAGTGGGTCGGCTTCTTAACAATCCGTGAGGACTATTACTTGCGGCTGGCTTTGTCCAGCATACGCAGAGCGCGCTCATTGGCTTCGTCAGCGGTCTGCTGAGCCTTCTGAGCGGCTGCCATTGCATCGTCAGCCTTACGGTAGGCTTCGTCAGCACGGGCCTGAGCGCGAGCTGCTGCGTCTTCAGTCGCAGTCAGACGAGCTTCGGTTTCTTTGGATACGCTGCTGCAACCGGTAGCCAGAACTGCGGCCAGAGCCAGAGCAGAGAATTTCAGAACGTTGTTCATCGTGTTCCCCTTCAAGGACTTTCTATTAAATAGCCATCTCTCAGGAAAGAGAAACTGGCCGGCGTACATAGTACCCATTACTTGTAGTAAGTAAACTGACTCAGCGCAAGAACGGTAAAAAAAATGTTGCCCAAGGGTGCTTGACGAGATTTTCAGGCTTTTTGTGAGCACGCTGTGCAGGCGGCGCAAGCGATTGTTGTATGGGAACTTTTTTGTTGAACTAACGGTGACTTTAAGGGTCGTTGTACGTCTAAAGCCCAAGAGTGTCCGGCTGAGTTTGCAGGTCAGTTCGTACAGGGGTTCGAGCTCATTGCCGTGACTTTTAACCGATGCCACCTTGAGCAATCCGGGGTGTCGCGCCTACTATTTGATGGCCCGGTCCGGCAGAACCATTGCAATCGGCCTGCGGTCCAAGGGGCAAGAGGTGGCATAGGCGCTGCACGCATTGGTTCCTCTGCCGGATACATCACCATCGATTAAGGTAAAGGTCTGCCCAAAAGGCCTGCGAGGAGTAGTGATGAGTGAAGCGCTGACCATCCACCATGACCAGGCCGGTCATCAGTTCGAGACCAACGTGGACGGTCATCGTGCCTACCTGACGTACATGGATCTGGGCAAGCAGACGCTGGATATCTATCGCACTTTCGTCCCCAACGCCCTGCGCGGCCGCGGCATCGCTGCAGCACTGACCGAAAGGGCCTTGGAGTACGCGGACCAGATGGGCTACACGGTGATTCCTTCCTGCTCGTACGTCGAACGCTACATGGAGCGCAAGCAGCGTCATTCGAGTAAAGCCTGAACCTGCTGACTGCACATGCGAAAACGCCGGGCTAAGCCCGGCGTTTCATTTTGTGGCCACGTTCAGCCGCGCTTGCGCTTGGGCAGTACATCCTTGAGCTTGGCGTGCATGCTGCGCAGGGTGTTCTCTGTGGCAGACCAGTCGATGCAGGCGTCGGTGACCGATACGCCGTACTGCAGATCTTCCAGGTTCTTCGGGATCGACTGGGCGCCCCAGTTCAGGTGGCTTTCGACCATCAAGCCAATGATCGACTGGTTGCCTTCGAGGATCTGGTTGGCGACGTTCTCCATGACCAGCGGCTGCAAGGCCGGGTCCTTGTTGGAGTTGGCGTGGCTGCAGTCGACCATGATGTTGGCCTTGATCTTTGCCTTGGCCAGGTCCTGTTCGCACAGGGCAACGCTGACCGAATCGTAGTTCGGCTTGCCGTTGCCGCCACGCAGCACTACGTGGCCGTAGGGGTTGCCCTTGGTAGTGACGATGGATACGCCGCCTTCCTGGTTGATGCCCAGGAAACGGTGCGGCTTGGATACCGACTGAAGGGCGTTGATGGCCACGGTCAGGCCGCCATCGGTGCCGTTCTTGAAGCCGACCGCCGAGGACAGGCCCGAGGCCATTTCACGGTGGGTCTGGGATTCGGTGGTGCGCGCGCCAATGGCCGACCAACTGATCAGGTCTTGCAGGTACTGCGGCGAGATCGGGTCGAGCGCTTCGGTGGCGGTTGGCAAGCCCATTTCGGCCAGGTCCAGCAGCAGTTGGCGGCCGATGTGCAGGCCGTCCTGGATCTTGAACGAGTCATCCAGATAAGGGTCGTTGATCAGGCCTTTCCAGCCGACCGTGGTGCGCGGCTTCTCGAAGTAAACACGCATTACCAGATACAGCGTGTCGGAAACTTCCTCAGCCAGCACCTTGAGGCGCTCAGCGTATTCGTGAGCGGCCTTGATATCGTGGATCGAGCACGGGCCGACCACTACGAACAGGCGATGGTCTTTCCCGTCGAGGATATTGCGCACCACTTCGCGGCCGGCAGTAACGGTCTGCAAGGCTTTGGCGCTGAGGGGGATTTCCTTCTTGAGCTGATCGGGAGTGATCAAGGTCTCGTTGGAGGCAACGTTAAGGTCGTCGATCGGTAAATCAGCCATCGTGTTACTCGTCAGGTCACGGTGCCGGCCGCCAGCAATCCCCGTGCGGCCCAGCAGCAAGAATGTTCGCAGCGGGGAGCCGAACCTTAGCGCGTTACTGGGGGCGCGACAATGGGCTACAGCGCGCCTGTGCAGGGTTTTTCCCTGGTGCAACAGGCTTGTCCTGCTATTTGGGTGCGCAAAATGCCTCAACAGGTGTAGAAAAGCACACCGACATTTATCAGGAGATCAGCATGGACCCTCGCAAACCACGCATTGGCATTATTGGCAGTGGTGCCATCGGCGGCTTTTATGGCCTGATGCTGGCGCGGGCCGGGTTTGACGTGCATTTTTTGCTGCGCAGTGAATTTGCGCAGGTTCGGGAGCATGGCCTGAGGCTGGAAAGCGCCGTGCACGGCGACTGGCGCATGCCGGTGCAGGCTTATGCCAGCGCTGCCGACATGCCGCCGTGCGATTGGTTGCTGGTGGGTGCAAAGGCGACCAGCAATGGCGAATTGGCGGCGCTGATTGCGCAGGCATCGGCACCCGATGCCAAGGTGGTGCTGCTGCAGAACGGGTTGGGTGTCGAGGAGCAGTTGCGGGCAGCGTTGCCCGGCAATCTGCACCTGCTCGGTGGCTTGTGCTTTATCTGTGTCAACCGCGTGAGCCCTGGTGTGATACGCCATCAGGCGCTGGGTGCGGTCAACCTGGGCTATCACAGCGGGCCCGCCAGCGACGGGGGGCTGAGCATCGTAGAGGAGGGCGCCAGGCTGTTCCGCGCCGCGGGTATCGACTCCCAGGCCATGGACGACCTCGGTCAGGCTCGCTGGCAGAAGCTAGTGTGGAATGTCCCCTACAACGGCCTTTCGGTGTTGCTTGGTGCCAGTACCTTACCGCTGATGGCAGATGCCGACAGCCGTGAGCTGGTTCGGGCGTTGATGGCTGAGGTGGTCCAGGCGGCCGCCGCCTGTGGTCACGAGTTGCCTGCCGGTTATGCCGAGCACTTGTTCCGGGTCACCGAGCAGATGCCCGACTACTGGCCGAGCATGTACCACGATCACGTCCAGCAGCGACCGCTGGAGCTTCAGGCTATCTATGCCGAGCCTCTGGCCCGGGCGCGCGCTGCGGGGTGCAGCGTGCCGCGCATGCAGATGCTCTACCAGGCACTGGCCTTCGTCGATCGCGCCAATCGCGCCGGCTGAAACCTCTACAGCCCGCATTGGCAGTGCGCCGGGCGGCCGAGCGAGCGCCCGGCGCGCTGCTAAGCTGAAGCTTGCTCTGCCGCCACGGCAGTCGAGGAGGTCGAATGATCCGCTCCATGCTGTACGCCACCGACCTCGGTGTCTACGCCCCTTTTGTCATGCAGCATGCCTTGGCCCTGGCCCGCACGTTCGGCGCGGAACTGTATGTGATTCATGCCGTAGAACCCATGGGGCAGTTCGCCGAATCCCTCCTGCAAAGCTACCTCGATGAGCAGACGCTCGATGCGTTGCATAGCGAGGGCGTCAATACGGTGATGGCCAACATCGAGCAGCGTGTGCTGGAGAACTTTCGCGAGGAGCTGGGCGAGGACGCGGACCTGGCGGTGATCAAGGCGGTCCGGGTGCGCCAGGGTGATCCGGCGCAGGTCATCCTGGAACAGGCGCAACGTTTGAGCGTGGACTTGCTGATTTTCGGCAGCCACAGCGCCGGTGCTGGGGTAGATGTGCCGATTGGCCGAACGGCTGTGCGCTTGCTGCAGTTGTCTGCGGTGCCGGTGTACATGGTGCCGCTTTCGCAGCATCTCGGCCGTAGGAAAACGTGAAGCTGATGGTGGGCAGTTTCGGAGCGGCATGTAACAAAATAGTTCTAGTTTTATTTCGAGAACCACTAATATAGTTATATCCCGTCGCTGCCTGCTGCCGCTGACTTACCGCTGATTCGAGGGAAACCTATGAAGCTTCAACAACTGCGCTACATCTGGGAAGTGGCGCACCACGACCTCAACGTCTCCGCGACGGCGCAGAGTCTGTACACCTCTCAGCCGGGGATCAGCAAACAAATCCGCCTGCTCGAGGATGAACTGGGTGTTGAAGTCTTTGCCCGCAGCGGCAAGCATCTGACCCGTGTCACTCCGGCAGGTGAGCGCATCATCAACACCGCTGGTGAAATCCTGCGCAAGGTCGAAAGCATCAAGCAGATCGCCCAGGAATTCTCCAACGAGAAGAAGGGTACGCTGTCCATCGCTACCACCCATACCCAGGCTCGCTATGCGCTGCCGCCGATCATCAGTAGCTTCATCAAGCAGTACCCGGAAGTCGCCCTGCATATGCATCAGGGTTCACCCATGCAGATTGCCGAGATGGCTGCGGACGGTACCGTCGACTTTGCCATTGCCACCGAGGCGCTGGAGCTGTTCGGCGACCTGATCATGATGCCGTGCTACAAGTGGAACCGCTGCGTGGTGGTGCCGCAGGGTCACCCGCTGGCCAAATTGCCGAAGCTGACGCTGGAAGCTGTAGCCGAATACCCGATCGTCACCTATGTATTCGGGTTCACTGGCCGCTCCAAGCTGGATGAGGCCTTCAATCACCGCGGCCTGACGCCGAAGGTGGTGTTCACTGCTGCTGACGCCGACGTGATCAAGACTTACGTGCGCTTGGGGCTGGGCGTGGGCATCGTGGCCAAGATGGCAGTGGACAGCAAGCTGGACAGCGACCTGGTGGCGCTTGATGCCAGTGAGCTGTTCGAGGCCAGTATCACCAAGATCGGCTTCCGCCGCGGCACCTTCCTGCGCGGTTTCATGTGCGATTTCATTGAGAAATTTGCGCCGCACCTGACGCGTGAAGTGATGGCCAAGGCGATCCAGTGCCACAACAAGCAGGAACTCGAAGAGCTGTTTGCCGGTGTCGAGTTGCCGGTGCACTGAAAAAGCAGCTTCAAGCTTCAAGAAAGAGCAGAAAGAGCAGCCCATGTGGGCTGCTCTTTCTTCTTGGGGCTTGCAGCTTATAGCTTGAGGCTTGCAGCTGCCTTCAGGCCTTGCTGATCAGGTTGCCGGCGTGCAGCCCGCATTCCTTCTGGGTCGACTCTTCCCACCACCAGCGGCCTTCACGTTCGTGCTGGTTCGGCAGTACCGGGCGGGTGCAGGGCTCGCAACCAATGCTGATGAAGCCGCGTTCGTGGAGGCTGTTGTACGGTAGCTCGAGCATCCGGATGTAGCCCCAGACTTCCGCGCTGGTCATCTGCGCCAGCGGGTTGAATTTGTACAGGGTGCGTTCCGCTGTGGAGAACGCGCTGTCGATTTCCAGTGCCGCCACCTGGCTGCGGGTGCCCGGGCTCTGGTCGCGGCGCTGGCCGGTGGCC
>RCUL01001122.1_pt1 | contig 10814 bp, 8 predicted proteins | sample 2167521 | NCBI WGS metagenome assembly RCUL01 (sample SAMN09932745, study PRJNA488358) | compost metagenome | feature: garden; material: soil; isolation source: compost soil in acetic acid-enriched culture | place: Germany: Experimental Botanical Garden Goettingen | collected 2016-01-27 | reverse complement strand
TGGTGGCAACGGATGCAGCTGACCCGCAAGGGCTGGGCCGCACAACAGGAAGATCAAGCGTGGCAGGAGGAGTGATGGAGAATCCCTTCGGTAGCTGGCTGGAATCCCAGGTCATACGGGATCATCTCAGCAACCCCAATATCGAGGCAGGCGACTACAGCTACTATTCCGGCTACTACCATGGCAAACCGTTCGAGGATCACTGCGTACGCTATCTGCTGGGCGACGGCTCGACCCGGGATACCTGGGAGAGCGGCATCTGGGGCGAAGTGGATCGCCTGATCATCGGCAAGTTCTGCTCCATAGGTTCGGGTGCCACCTTCATGCTGGCCGGCAATCAGGGCCACCGACTTGACTGGATATCCACCTTCCCGTTCGATCCGGGCACCTTTGACGAGGGAGTGCGCAGCGGCTTCCAGCGCAAGGGGGATACCCGGATTGGCAACGATGTCTGGATAGGCTCGGAAGCCATGATCATGCCCGGTATCACCATAGGCGATGGCGCCGTCATTGCCACCCGGGCCGTCGTCACCAAAGACGTTGCCCCCTACACCATAGTGGGCGGCAACCCGGCCAAACCGATCCGTCGCCGCTTCACCGATGAGCAGATCTCCATGCTGCAGGCCATGCAGTGGTGGAACTGGCCCCTGCCCCGCCTGCAGGCGGTCATGCCCCTGCTCTGCTCGGGCGATATCACAGCCCTCTACCAGCATTGGCAACAGGAGTACGCATCATGAACCGGTTATCTTCTGCCCTGCTGGCCCTGACCCTGTTTTCTGCCGGAGCCCTTGCCGTGACCAATCCCTATCAACTGACCACGGAAGCCGAAGTCCCCGCCCTCCATCAACAGACCCTGCCCGACTTCTGGCGCGACCATGCCGTCGAAGGGGAGTTCAAGGGCAAGGACGGGGTGACCATCCGCTATGCCGCCCTGCGCCAGGCCAAGGTGGACAGAGCCATACTGCTCGTCAACGGCCGGGTCGAAAGCTACCTCAAGTATCAGGAGCTGGCCTGGGATCTGTGGCGTCAGGGATACAGCCTCTACCTCATCGACCATCGCGGCCAGGGGTTGTCGGATCGCCTGCTGGCCGACAAGGAGAAGGGCTATGTCGCCGACTTCGACGACTATGTGCTGGACCTGAAGCAGTTCCATGACGACGTCATACTGGCGGACAAGCCTGCCAAGCTGTTCCTGCTGGCCCACTCCATGGGCGGCGCCATCTCGGCCCGCTATCTGGAGCGCTGGCCGGACGACATCAAGGCGGCCGTGCTCTCCTCTCCCATGATGGGCATCAACCTCGGCGGCCTGCCCAAGTGGCTGGCCCTGGGGCTGGCGGCCACCATGGATACGGTCGGCAGCTGGTGGGGCGAGCCCCCCTATGGCCCGGGCCAGACCGGCTATGTCTCCCATGAATTTGCCGACAACGGCCTGAGCCACAGCGAGCCCCGCTACCAGGCATTCCGCCAGCTCTATGAGCAGCGTCCGCAGATCAAGCTGGGCGGGGTGACGGCGCACTGGATCCGCGAGGGTATCAAGGCCGGGGATGCCGCCATCGCGGAGGCAGACAGGATCAAGACGCCACTGCTGCTGATCCAGGCGGGGGATGACGGCATAGTCGACAATGCGGCCCAGGACGAGTTCTGCACCAGGGCCAGTTGTGAAGGGGGCAAGCCGCTGCGGATCGAGGGGGGCTGGCACGAGCTGTTTATCGAGGCCGATGCACAACGTCTGCCTGCCCTGACCGCGACCCTGGACTTCTTCGCCCGCTTCTAGTGGCCAGTTGCATGACTTGCCAGGGGAGTGGCCAGCGTCCCGTGTCCAAAATGGCGTCACCTGCCACCCAGGCGCGGCCTGGTCCGGCACGGCAACAGACCCCGGGACTGGTTATTTTTTGGATCCCTAAATAAATGGGGTCACACCGGACGCTGGGGTACACTGCCCCGGCGTTCCACTGATGCCGAGGTAATGATGTTCAAGGTAGTTGTGTCCGATCTCGATGGTACCCTGCTCAACGGGCAGCACCAGATCTCCCCCCGCACCCGGGATACCCTGCACCGTCTGGTGGATCAGGGGATCAAGTTCGTGGTGGCCACCGGCCGTCACCATGTGGATGTGCGCAGCATCCGCGATGCCCTGGGGCTGGATATCTACCTCATCACCTCCAACGGCGCCGTGGTGCACGACAAGCAGGACACTCTCGTCTTCAACCAGGCACTGCCGAGCACGGTGGCGGCCGAGTTGATCGCGCTGGAGCGCGACCCCTCCATCCACATCAACGTCTACTACGGCGACGAGTGGCTGGTGGAAGAGGAGATGCCCTGGCTGCTGCAGTTCCATCACGATTCCGGCTTCAGCTATCGCCTGACCGATCTCGCCAGCCACCCGCTGGACAAGATCAACAAGGTGTTCTACATCGGCGAACACGAGAAGCTGCTGCAGATAGAGGCTGAGCTCAACCAGCGTTATGGTGATCGGATCAACGTCACCTTCTCCCTGCCGGATTGCCTCGAGGTGATGCACGCCGGGGTACACAAGGGCAATGCCGTGCGCGCCGTGCTGGAACAGCATGGGCTTGAGATGTCCCAGGCGGTCGCCTTCGGTGATGGCATGAACGACTTCGAGATGCTGAGCATGGTGGGCCGGGGTGTGGTGATGGGCAACGCCCATGATCGTCTCAAGCTGGCCCTGAGCGAACACGACAGAACCCTGAGTTCGGATGAGGATGGCGTCGCCGTCTATCTGGAGCAGCTGTTCGCCATCAATCAGACTGGCGCGGCCTGATCCCTGCCATCATGGCGATCTCCCCGGGATCGCCATGACACTATGGCGCGCGAGCACCCTCATCGTTTGAAGCTGTGGTTGCACTCCTTGCACCAGTATTGCCGGGAGATCTGGCGATCCAGGGTGCGACCCAGCCATAGCCCGACACCCCCACAGGTTGCACCGCCGACCAGAGCGCCGCTCAGGGCCCCTGCGATGGCGCCTATGGGTATCCCTATGCCACCCAGCGTGACCCCAGTCAGGAGTCTCATCCACTGAGACCTGGCAGGCCCAGGCGATCCAGCAGGCTGCCGGTCGGCGTCCAGGTAAAGCTCTGATTGGCGCCACCGTAGCACTCGGCCAGTCGCAGCGGCACGGCGGCTCTGTGGCGGCGACCAGCCACATCCAGACACAGTGAAACCTGCCGGTTGAACAGTCTATCCCCCTGCCACTGCCATTGACGGCTGTCATCCTGACACTCTCCCACGGCGAGGCCGTCGTCCCCCCTGGCGATCAGGCAACCCTGCGCCAGCTGCAAGGCCCCCGCATCCCAGCTGAACAGCTGGCGGGGGCTCTGATCGCAAGGCTGGGTGAGCAGGCTACCCTGCTCGCTCAGGGCCACGCAGAAGCCGCCGCCAGTTACCAGGGTGGCCGGGGGAACCGGCGTTGACCTGGGGGCGGCCCCCAGCAGAAGAGTCTCAGGTCTCGGCTGCAAGGCACAGCCGCCGAGCAGCAGTGCCATCAGGGCGAGCAATCGGATGTGAAGGGGCATGATGATGCATAGGCCTGTGTCTGAATGGGTCGCGGGTGTCCACTATTCTGGTGGCTCCCGGCCAAGCATACCGAACTCGCGGCGAACAGGCGCCTGCAGAAATGTAAGAAGAGGTGACAGAGGAATGATAGATACGCAGAAAAGCAAAAACCCCGCCGAAGCGAGGTTTTCATAATGTGGTCGGTGATAAAGGATTCGAACCTTTGACCCTCTGGTCCCAAACCAGATGCGCTACCGGGCTGCGCTAATCACCGATGGGTATTTCCAAAATACAAAGATGACCATGTGGTCATCCTCGTCATACAGCAAGTATGGTGCGAAGAGAGGGACTCGAACCCTCACACCCGGGGGGCACTAACACCTGAAGCTAGCGCGTCTACCAATTCCGCCACCTTCGCATACCTGACAAGCTGTAAAATGGGGTGGCTGATGGGGCTCGAACCCACGACAACCGGAATCACAATCCGGGACTCTACCAACTGAGCTACAGCCACCACAGCTGTTTTGTTCCACAACAACGCCCGCTTAACTGGCGCACTTTGATGGTGCGCCCGACAGGATTCGAACCTGTGACCTCTGCCTCCGGAGGGCAGCGCTCTATCCAGCTGAGCTACGGGCGCTACGCTGTCGAACGGGGCGCATTATTGATGATGGCGCCCACCTTGTCTACTCTTTTTTTATCCCCATGGTTCAAGTGTTTGTTTTTCAATCTTTTCGTGCACTTTTATACCTCTTCTTCAGCCATTCGGCCAAAAACGTCCTCACTCGGCCCGCTTTTGGATCCTCTTCTGGCAGTAAAGTGGCTGGCATCCCTTGACTTGCTTTCCTCTCCACCTAGAATGAATGAACGTTCATTCACTCGCTGAAGTCTGATCATCATGGATAAGAAAGAACGGATTTTCGAGGCAGCGCACGAAATCCTCGGCGAGCAGGGCTTCTACGGCCTTTCCATCGCCGCGGTTGCCAAGAAAGCCAAGGTAGCGGCAGGCACCATCTATCGCTACTTCAGCGACAAGGATGATCTTGTCCGCCAGCTTTATCAGCACACCATTCTCAAGTGTCATCCCTTGGTCATGGAAGATGTGCAGATAGAAGAGGTGTCATATCGGCAGTATCGACGCCTCTGGCTCAATATCGACGCCCTCTTTGCCAGCCATCCCAATGTACTGAAATGCAAATTGCAGTACGAAAGTTCTCCATTGGGGGCTGAATTGGAGCGGGATCCGGTCATAATGGCGACATGGGCCCCACTTGAGCGTTTCTTCGAACAGGGACGCCAGCAGGGCCTGTTCATCGATTTGCCCGTTCTGGTGCTGGAGGCCCTGAGTCTGAGCAGCGTGGTCAACCTGGTACAACAACGCCAGGCTCACGAATTTGAGTTGACGCAAGAACAGTTGGAGACGGTCATCCGGGCCAGCTGGAATGCCATTTTAAACCCTAATTATTCCATCACAGGAGCCTGTTCATGAAAAAGTGGATGGCCATCATGTTGCTGATAGCACTCGCCCTGTTCGGCAGTGTCATCGGCTTCAATATGTTCAAGCAGAAGAAGATTGCAGAGTTCATGGCCAATCGACCCGAGCCCGAGTTCCCGGTGACCGCCATGGTGACCAAGGCGCAAGACTGGGTCCCCACCATAGAGGCGATCGGCTTCATCGAGCCTAACCAGGGGGTCACCCTTTCCAGTGAGCTGGCGGGCACCATAGACAAGATCAGCTTCGAATCCGGGGCTCAGGTCAAGGCGGATCAACTGCTGCTGAGCCTGGACTCCAGCGTGGAGAAGGCCAACCTGAACGCCTCCCAGGCCAGGCTGCCTGCGGCTCGTGCCAAGTTCGAGCGCTACCAGAACCTGTACCAGAAGAACTCCATCTCCCGGGATCAGCTGGATGATGCCGAAGCGGCCTATCGCTCACTGGAAGCGGACATCGACAGCCTGAAGGGCACCATAGCCCGCCGCGAAGTCCGCGCCCCCTTCGGTGGCGTCGTGGGTCTGCGCAACGTCTTCCTCGGCCAGTACCTGGAACCCGGTACCGAGATAGTGCGACTGGAAGACACCAGCGTGATGCGCCTGCGCTTCACCGTGCCCCAGACCGACATCTCCAAGATTTCCCTCGGCCAGACCGTCAAGATCAACGTGGATGCCTATCCCCAGACCCAGTTTGACGGCCAGATCACCGCCATCGAACCAGCCGTCAACTACCAGAGCGGCCTGATCCAGGTGCAAGCCAACATCCCGAACAACGACGGTCAGCTGCGCTCCGGCATGTTTGCCCGCGCCAGCATCATATTGCCCACGGTGAAAGACCAGATTGTGATCCCGCAGTCTGCCATCTCCTTCACCCTCTATGGCGAGAACGTCTACGTCATTCACGAGGCAGACGGCGTGAAACGCGCCAAGCAGGTGGTGGTCAAGGCGGGCGAGCGTCGCGGCAATGATGTCCATGTGTTGTCCGGCATCAAGGCTGGCGATCAAATCGTGCTGTCGGGTCAGGTTCGCCTGAGCAACGATACCAAGGTGCACGTGGTCGAAAACGATGCCCTTGCCGTTCCGGCACAAACCCCGATGCTGTAAGCGCGGAGATCTGCGATGCGATTTACTGACATATTCATAAAACGGCCGGTGCTGGCGATCTCGCTCAGCTTCCTGATAGCCCTGCTGGGCTTCCAGGCCATCTTCAAGATGCAGGTGCGGGAATATCCCGAGGTGATCAACACCGTCATCACGGTCAACACCAGCTACTATGGCGCCAGCTCGGATCTGATCCAGGGCTTCATCACCCAGCCTCTGGAGCAGGCGGTCGCGCAAGCCGACAACATCGACTTCATGACCTCCTCCAGCCAGCTGGGCAGCTCCACGGTGACGGCCTACATGAAGCTGAACACCGACCCCAACGCCGCGCTGTCCGACATCCTGGCCAAGGTCAACTCGGTGCGCTCCCAGTTGCCCAAAGAGGCGGAAGACCCTTCGGTCACCTCCTCCACGGGTTCCACCACTGCGGTGCTCTACATGGGCTTCACCAGCCCTGAGCTGAACTCCAGCCAGATCACCGACTATCTGGAGCGGGTCATCAAGCCCCAGCTGTTTACCGTAGGCGGGGTGTCCAAGGTGGACCTCTACGGCGGGGTCGAGTTTGCCCTGCGGGTGTGGCTGGATCCGGCCAAGATGGCCGCCTTCGATCTGACCGCCAGCGACGTGATGACGGTGCTCAACAGCAACAACTATCAGTCCGCCACCGGTCAGGCCACCGGCTATTTCACCCTGTTCAACGGCAATGCCGAGACCCAGGTCAGCAATACCGATGAGCTCAAGCGTCTGGTGGTAGCGACCCGGGATGGCAAGGTGATCCGCCTCTCCGACATCGCCAAGGTGTCGCTGGAGAAGAGCCACGACATCTATCGCGCCAGCGCCAACGGCCGCGAGGCCGTGGTACTTGCCATCAATGCCGCGCCGACCGCCAACCCCATCAACATCGCCCACGATGTGCTGGAGCTGCTGCCGAGCCTGAAGAGCAACATGCCGAGCACCATGCAGGTCAACATCCTGTATGACTCCACCATCGCCATCAACGAGTCCATCCACGAGGTCATCAAGACCATACTGGAGGCGGCCGCCATCGTACTGGTGGTGATCACCCTGTTCCTCGGCTCCTTCCGGGCCGTCATCATCCCCATCATCACAATCCCGCTGAGTCTCATCGGCGTGGTGATGATGATGGACATGTTCGGTTTCTCCATCAACCTGATGACACTGCTGGCCATGGTGCTCGCCATCGGTCTGGTGGTGGATGACGCCATAGTGGTGCTGGAGAACGTCGATCGTCACATCAAGGAGGGGGAAGAACCGTTCAGGGCCGCCATCATAGGCACCCGGGAGATAGCCGTGCCGGTTATCGCCATGACGGTGACCCTGGCTGCGGTGTACGCGCCTATCGCCCTGATGGGGGGCATCACCGGCTCCCTGTTCAAGGAGTTCGCGCTGACCCTGGCGGGGGCGGTGTTCGTCTCCGGCATCATCGCCCTGACCCTGTCACCCATGATGTGCGCCAAGATGCTCAGGGCCAACGAGACCCCGAGCAAGTTCGAGAGCACGGTACATCACCTGCTGGATCGGATGACGGCCCGCTACGACAGCATGCTGCATGCCGTGATGCAAAAGCGCATCGTGGTCATCCTGTTCGCCGTCATCGTGTTCGGCAGCCTGCCGCTGCTGTTCAAGTTCATCCCGAGCGAGCTGGCCCCGTCCGAGGATAAGGGCGTCATGGCCGTGCTGGGGACGGCACCGTCCAATGCCAACCTGGACTACATCGAAAACACCATGGCGGACGTGAACAAGGTGCTGGATGACCAGCCCGAGATCGCCTACTCCCAGGTCTTCTCCGGGGTGTTCAACGCCAACCAGGCCTTCGGCATCGCCTCCATGGTGCCCTGGAGCCAGCGTGAGGCGAGCCAGAAAGAGGTGCTGGATCGGGTGGCCGGTCTGGTGAAGGACATCCCCGGGATGGCCATCACCACCTTCCAGTTCCCCGAGCTGCCAGGTGCCTCCAGCGGTCTGCCCATCCAGTTCGTCATCACCACCCCGAACAGCTTCGAGAGCCTGTTCCTGATCGCGGGTGAGATGCTGGCGGCGACCCAGGCCAACGGCCAGTTCGTCTATTCGGATCTCGATCTGAACTACGACTCGGCCACCATGAAGATCAGCATCGACAAGGACAAGGCCGGTGCCTACGGCATCACCATGCAGGACATCGGCACCACCATGGGCACCATGATGGCGGACGGTTACGTCAACCGGATCGATCTGGATGGCCGCTCCTACGAGGTGATCCCCCAGGTGGAGCGCAAGTACCGTCTCAACCCCGAGTCCATCAAGGGTTACTACGTGCGCGCCGCCGACGGCAAGTCGATCCCGCTGGGCAGCCTGATCAAGATTGAAGTGGTTGGCGAGCCCCGCGCCCTGCCCCACTTCAACCAGCTGAACTCGGCCACCATAGGCGCCGTACCGGCACCCGGCGTGGCCATGGGGGATGCGATCAACTGGTTCAAGGCCACCGCCGAAGAGAAGCTGCCGCAAGGCTATCGCTACGACTTCATGGGGGAAGCCCGCCAGTTCGTGACCGAGGGCAATGCGCTCTACGCCACCTTCGCCCTGGCCCTGGCCATCATCTTCCTGGTGCTGGCCATCCAGTTCGAGTCGGTGCGTGACCCCCTGGTGATCATGGTGTCGGTGCCCCTTGCCATCAGCGGGGCCCTGATTGCCCTGGCATGGGGCCTGGCCACCATGAACATCTATTCCCAGGTGGGGCTCATCACCCTGGTCGGTCTGATTACCAAGCACGGTATTCTGATCTGCGAGGTGGCGAAGGAGGAGCAGCTGCTGCACGGCATGAACCGGATGCAGGCCGTGATGCAGGCTGCCAAGGTGCGTCTGCGCCCCATCCTGATGACCACGGCGGCCATGATAGCCGGCCTGATCCCGCTGCTCTATGCGGCAGGCGCGGGCGCGGCCCAGCGCTTCAGCATCGGCATCGTCATAGTGGCGGGTCTGGCCATCGGCACCCTGTTCACCCTGTTCGTGCTGCCGGTGATCTACACCTTCCTGGCCTCGGAGCACAAACCGCTGCCGGAATTCGACGAGTCCATTCCAGCCAAGGCGAAAGGAAACCATTGATCCTCAGCCAACAGCAACAAGGCCCCGAAAGGGGCCTTATTTTTATCCATTTGATGGCACACGACATGAGTCCATGAAGCAGTTAAACTAGGCCGTTCGCAATCCAGACCGCAAGGATGCCATGTCAGGAATCTTCTCCAGGGCCATAGGCCTTAACGGACTCTCTTATCGTCTGCTTTCCTACATTCTGATCTGCAGCACAGTGCTGGCGCTGGTCATCACTGTGTTGCAGCTCGCCTGGGACTACAACAAGGACGTCACCGTCATAGAGGCCAGCATCGACCAGATCGAGGCCTCCTTCCTGCAACCCATCTCCGCCAGCCTGTGGAACCTGGATGAAGAGCAGGTCAAGGTGCAGATCGAAGGCATCATGAACCTGCCCAACATGCAGTTCGTCATGGTCAAGGAGATGCTGGGCAACTCTGAGGTGCCGCTGCTGACCCAGGGGGTGGAGCAGGCGCAATACGACATCTCCCGCGAATTCAGCCTCACCTATCAGGGAGAGGTGGTCGGCAAGCTGTTCGTCGCCGCCACCCTGGATCAGGTCTACCAGCGGCTGATCGAGAAATCGGTGCTGATCCTGGTCAGCCAGACCATCAAGACCCTGGTCGTCTCGCTCTGCATCCTGGTCATCATCTATTACCTGGTGATCCGCCATATCAACCGCATCGTCAGCTACGCCCAGAAACTGAGTCTGGATCGGCTGGCGGTGGAGCTGACCCTGGAGGGGCGTCCCCTGCCCCGCAAACACCCGGACGAGTTCGATGCACTGGCCGCCACCCTCAACCAGATGCGCACCCGATTGAACGACGAGTTCAACGCCCGCCATCAGGCGGCGGATCAGCTCCAGCAGGAGCGGGACTTCTCCGCCACCCTGATCAACTCCGCCAACATGGTCATCTGCTGCATGGAGCCGGATCTCAACATCGCCAGCATCAACCCGGCCGCCATACTGCTCACCGGCTACCACCACGAGGAGCTGCTGCAGCACAACTGGCTGGATCTCTTCGTCAGCGAGGAGCAGCGGGCCGAGCTGGCGGCCACCCTGGCGGATCAGGGCTCCCTCGAGGACAGGGAGATCACCATGCATGACCAGCAGGGCAGCGAACTCGTCCTGCAGTGGACCTTCGCCCCCTTCTACGAGGGGCCGAATCTCAAGTATCTGATTGGCTTCGGTTATGACATCACCCCCCTCAAGAAGGTGGAGCGGGAAATCATATTGTTCAACGAACAGCTGGAAGGCAAGGTGGCGGAGCGTACCCGCAGCCTGAGCGATGCTAACGACCAGCTGGGCAAGGCCTATGACGATCTGAAACAGGCGCAGCAGACCCTGGTGGAGTCGGAGAAGATGGCCTCCCTGGGTTCCCTGGTAGCCGGCGTGGCCCACGAGATCAACACCCCCATCGGCATCAGCGTCACGGCCTCCTCCTATCTGCAGGAGCGGGTGGCCGACTTCAAGCAGCACCTAGAAGCCAAGCAGTTGTCGCGCTCCTATCTCAACGAGTTCACCCAGAACCTCGACGAGTCGATGCAACTGCTGCAGGGCAACCTGAGGCGGGCCTCCGAGCTCATCGCCAGCTTCAAGCAGGTGGCGGTGGATCAGTCGTCCGAGG
>RCUL01001121.1_pt1 | contig 10819 bp, 10 predicted proteins | sample 2167521 | NCBI WGS metagenome assembly RCUL01 (sample SAMN09932745, study PRJNA488358) | compost metagenome | feature: garden; material: soil; isolation source: compost soil in acetic acid-enriched culture | place: Germany: Experimental Botanical Garden Goettingen | collected 2016-01-27 | reverse complement strand
GCCTTGCGCTGCAGCAGCGGCACCAGCGCGGCAAAGCGCTGGAAGTCCTCCGGTTCGGCGATCAGGGTGGCGGTCAGTTGCCCATGCAGGGCTTGCAGGGCGCGGCGCAGTTCGGCTTCGTCGGCCACTTCGACCACCACCGTGGCTGGCCCGAAAACCTCCTCCTGCAGCAGCTCGTCGCCGTTGAGCAGCAAGCTCACATCAGCCTGGAACAGCTGTGCCCGGGCCTGGTCGCCAACCTGCTCGGCACCGGCCAGATGGCGCACGCCCGGGTGTTGCTGCAGGCGCTGTACGCCGCTGGCATAGCTGCGCAAGGTACCGGCATTGAGCATGGTCTGCGCTGGCTGGTCGGCCATTTGCGCAGCCAGTGCCGCGACGAAGGTGCCGAACGCTTCACCGGCAATGCCAATGACCAACCCGGGGTTGGTGCAGAATTGCCCGCAACCCAGTACCACCGATGCGGCGAGTTCCTTGGCCACCTGCTCGCCGCGGGCCTGCAGCGCCGCAGGCAACACCAGCACCGGGTTGATGCTGCTCATTTCGGCGAACACCGGGATCGGCTGCGGGCGCGCTGCGGCCAGGTCGCACAGGGCACGGCCGCCCTTGAGCGAACCGGTGAAACCGACCGCCTGGATCGCCGGGTGGCGCACCAACGCTTCACCGACACCGGCGCCATAGATCATGTTGAACACGCCAGCGGGCATGCCGGTAGCCACCGCCGCACGCTCGATGGCTTCAGCCACCAGCTCGGCAGTGGCCATATGGCCGCTGTGGGCCTTGACCACTACCGGGCAGCCGGCAGCCAGTGCTGCGGCGGTGTCGCCGCCGGCCGTGGAGAACGCCAACGGGAAGTTGCTGGCGCCGAACACGGCCACCGGGCCAAGGCCGGTGCGGTACTGGCGCAGGTCAGGGCGTGGCAGTGGCTGGCGCTGTGGCTGCGCGCGGTCGATGCGCGCCCCCAGGTAGTCGCCACGGCGCAGTACCTTGGCGAACAGGCGCATCTGGTTGCTGGTGCGGCCACGCTCGCCCTGGATGCGTGCAGCCGGCAGCGCAGTTTCGCGGCACACCGTGGCGACGAAGCTATCGTCCAGCGCGTCCAGCTGGTCGGCAATGGCCTCCAGAAACTGCGCGCGGCGCTCTGGCGCCAGGGCGTTGTATTCGGCAAATGCTGCTTCGGCGGCCTGGGCGGCGGCGGCCACCTCCTCAGGGGTGGCCTGGGTGAAGACCACCGGCAATGCTTCGCCGGTGCGTGCATCCAGGCTTTGCAGGCGTACGCTGCCGGCAGCGCTGCGCTGGCCGCCAATGAAGTTGCTTCCAGACATGGTTGACTCCTGTAACAAAGAAAGAGGGCTCAGTGGCGCATGGCGGTCAGTCAGGGCAGAGGGGGCCGCGCAAAATCTTGAGGTTTGCGCGGTACCTGTGGGAGCTGGCTTGCCGGCGATGGACCGCACAGCCGTCCCGACTTCATCGACTGACCGGCAACACGCTCAAAGGCTTTTCACTGCACCTGGGCGACGCTGCCCGGACGCTGCGCCAATACCATTGCGCAGCGGCTGGCCAAAGGCATCGAGGCTGACCTCGAAGGTATCGCCCGGGCGCGCCTGAACGCCGTCGGCAAACGACAGCGTGGCGGTGCCGAAATAGTGCACATGGATATCGCCAGCACGCAGGAACTGGTCGTACTTGAAGTGGTGGAACTCGAGGTTCTCGAAGCTGTGGCACATGTTCTGCTCACCCGACAGGAACGGCTTGCTCCACAGCACCTGGCCATCGCGCAGGATGCGGCTGGTACCTTCCAGGTGAGCCGGCAATGCCCCAAGGCGCAGCTCCGGGCCGAAGCTGCAGGCGCGCAGCTTGGAATGCGCCAGGTACAGGTAGTTGCGCCGTTCCATCACATGGTCGGAAAACTCGTTGCCCAAGGCGTAGCCGAGGCGGTATGGCGTGCCGTCGCTACCGATCAGGTACAGCCCGACCAGCTCCGGCTCTTCGCCGGCATCTTCGGCAAAAGCCGGCAGCGGCAGGTCGGCGCCGGGGCGCACGACGATGCCGCCGTCGCCCTTGTAGAACCACTCCGGCTGCGCGCCCTCCTCGCCCGCTGGCGGCCGACCGCCCTCCAGGCCCCACTGGAACATGCGCATGCTGTCAGTGACGGCGCCTTCGGCTTGCTGCTGGTGCATCTTGTCGCGGGTGGCGGCGCTGCCCAGGTGGGTCAGGCCGGTACCGGTCACCAGGCAGTGGGCAGGGTCCGGGTGGTCCAGCGGTGGCAGTACGCGGCCTTCGGCCAGCAGGGCCAGGTAGTCATGGCGCTCGCCCAGCCCGGCGGCCTGCACTTCGCAGGCCAGGTCACGGCCAGCGGCTATGGCCTGCAGGGCCAGCTCACGGGTGCTGGCGGCGCCCAGTACTTCAAGGGCGTACTCGCCTTCCACCACGCCCACGCGGCGCGCGCCGGCGGCGGTTTCGAATTGGATCAGTCGCATGCTTGTGCTCGCTTGTCGGTTGCAAAGGTTAGCGGGAGGCGTCGGCCGCCCGCGTGGAAGCCAGGCGCTGGCGGCGCTCCAGGCGGTTGTAGACCACGCCCGTGAGCAGCACCCCGCACAGCATCACCAGCGCCAGGAAATACAGGCCCGACGACAGCTGCCCGGTGTACTCCTTCAGCGCGCCGATGCCGAACGGGCCCAGGTAACCGCCGAGGTTGCCGATCGAGTTGATCAAGGCGATACCCGCAGCAGCGCTGGCACCAGAGAAGAACCGCCCCGGCAGCGTCCAGAAGATGGCCGTGCAGGAGAACAGCGCGAACGCCACCAGGCACAGCGCGGCCAACTGCAGCACCGGCACCGTCAGCCAGGCGCTGAAGAACAGGCCGACGGCACCCAGTGCGTACAGCAGGCCCAGATGGCCATAGCGGTCGTTCAGGCGGTCGGAGCTTCGCGGCACGATCAGCAGGCCGATGATGCCGAACAGGTAAGGCACCGCCGAGACAAAACCGGTGACCAGGTCACTGCCGCCAAACTGGTGGATCAGCGTTGGCAGCCACAGGCCCAGGCCATAGATGCTCAGGGTCATCGGCAAGTAGAACAGCGCCAGCAACAGCACCCGGCCATCTCTAAGGGCATGCAGCGGGTTGCCATGGCGGGTCTGGCCGAACTCGCGCAGGTCGTTGGCCAACTGCTCCTGCAGCCAGTTGCATTGCTCGTCACTGAGCCAGCGCACCTTGGCAGGGCCGTCCGGCAGCAGGCGCAAGGTGGGCCAGGCCAACAGCACTGCCGGGGTACCGATACAGATGAACAACCACTGCCAGCCATGCAGGCCGTAGATGCCCTCAAGCCCCAGCAGCGCACCCGAAAGTGGCCCGGTGATCAGCATGGCCAGCGGCTGCGAGAGAATGAAGAAGCCTAGAATTTTGCCGCGATGGCGCACCGGGTACCACTGGGTGATGTAGTACAGCACCCCCGGGAAGAAGCCCGCCTCGGCGGCCCCCAGCAAGAAGCGCATCACATAGAAGCCGTTGGGCCCGGTGACAAACGCCATGCCGACAGTGATCGCGCCCCAGGTCAGCAAAATGCGGGCGAACCAGCGACGTGCACCGAAGCGGTCGAGCAACAGGTTGCTCGGCACTTCGAAAAGAAAATAACCGATGAAGAACAGCCCGGCGCCAAGGCCATATGCCGCGTCACCCAGGCCTATGTCGGCGCCCATGTGCAGCTTGGCAAAGCCCACCGCCGAACGATCGACATAGGCCACCAGGTAAAGCAGAACCAGAAAAGGGATGAGTTTCAGTGTGATCAGGCGGACGAGCCGCTGCTCCTGAATCATGGCGATGTCTCCAATTGTTCTTGTAATGGGCACAGCACCTGGCCGGGGCTTTTTGGCAGACCGCTAACCTGGCGAATCGATCATATAGTATTACTATTTAAAACAACAACCCTTCACAGATGCCTTTTTAGCCGCTAGAGTCAGCCTCATAACGACAAATAGTAATACTAATTAGGTGCCCCGCTTATGTCTGATAACAAACGCCCCCTGCGCTCCGCCCAATGGTTTGGTACCGCCGACAAGAACGGCTTCATGTACCGCAGCTGGATGAAGAACCAAGGCATCCCCGACCACGAATTCCAGGGCAAGCCGATCATCGGCATCTGCAACACCTGGTCGGAGCTGACCCCGTGCAACGCCCACTTCCGCAAGATTGCCGAGCACGTCAAAAAAGGCGTGCTGGAGGCTGGTGGCTTCCCGGTGGAGTTCCCGGTGTTTTCCAGTGGCGAGTCCAACCTGCGCCCTACCGCCATGCTCACCCGCAACCTGGCGAGCATGGATGTGGAAGAAGCGATCCGTGGCAACCCGGTGGACGCCGTGGTGCTGCTGACCGGCTGCGACAAGACCACCCCGGCGCTGCTGATGGGCGCCGCCAGCTGCGACGTGCCGGCGATCGTGGTCACTGGTGGGCCGATGCTCAACGGCAAGCACAAAGGCAAGGACATTGGCGCCGGCACCATCGTCTGGCAGATGCACGAGGCCTATAAGGCCGGCCAGATCGACCTCAACGAGTTCCTCTCGGCCGAGGCCGGCATGTCGCGCTCGGCGGGCACCTGCAACACCATGGGCACCGCCTCGACCATGGCCTGCATGGCCGAAGCGCTGGGTACCTCGCTGCCGCACAACGCCGCCATCCCGGCGGTGGATGCCCGCCGCTACGTACTCGCCCATCTGTCAGGCATGCGCATTGTCGACATGGTGCGCGAAGACCTGCGCCTGTCGAAGATCCTTACCCGCGAAGCCTTCGAGAACGCCATCCGCGTCAACGCCGCCATCGGTGGTTCGACCAACGCAGTGATCCACCTCAAGGCGATTGCCGGGCGCATTGGCGTAGACCTGCAACTGGAAGACTGGACCCGCGTCGGCCGCGGCACACCGACCTTGGTCGACTTGCAGCCATCGGGCCGCTTCCTGATGGAAGAGTTCTACTACGCCGGCGGCCTGCCCGCAGTCATCCGCCGCCTGGGCGAGCATGGCCTGCTGCCCAACCCCACCGCACTGACCGCCAACGGCAAGAGCCTGTGGGACAACTGCCAGGCCGCGCCGCTGTATGACGAAGAAGTCATCCGCCCGCTCGACAAACCGCTGGTGGCCGATGGCGGCATCTGCATCCTGCGCGGCAACCTGGCGCCCAAAGGCGCGGTGCTCAAGCCGTCGGCGGCCACCCCAGCGCTGATGCAGCACCGCGGCCGCGCCGTAGTGTTCGAAAACTTCGAGGACTACAAAGCGCGCATCAACGACCCTGAGCTGGACGTGGACGCCAATTCGGTGCTGGTGATGAAATACTGCGGGCCCAAGGGCTACCCGGGCATGGCCGAGGTCGGCAACATGGGCCTGCCCGCCAAGCTGCTGGCCCAGGGCGTGACCGACATGGTGCGCATCTCCGACGCCCGCATGAGCGGTACTGCCTACGGCACCGTAGTGCTGCACGTGGCACCCGAGGCTGCTGCGGGCGGCCCATTGGCAGCCGTGCGCGAAGGTGACTGGATCGAGCTGGACTGCAAGGAAGGGCGGCTGCACCTGGACATTTCTGCCGAGGAACTGGCTGGCCGCCTGGCCGACCTGCAAGCACCGCCACAGTTGATCAGTGGCGGTTATGCGAAGCTGTATCTGGACCATGTGATGCAGGCTGACGAAGGTTGCGATTTCGACTTCCTGGTTGGCTGCCGTGGCGCGGCGGTGCCCAAGCATTCGCACTAACCAACTCTCAACACCTCCCCCCGGTAGGAGCGGCCTTGTGTCGCGAAAGGGGTGCGCAGCGCCCCCACAATTCATGCATCAGGCTGATATTGCCGGGGGCGCTGCGCGCCCCTTTCGCGACACAAGGCCGCTCCTACACATCCCACGCATACCTTGAGGCAGTGCAAACCGATGGCTGCAACTGCCTGCATGACACCTGCCCCACAGGCCCTCCGCCACCCACTAATGCTATGATGCCCACCTCGCTCGAAGGACCTCCCGCGCCCCCCATGAACTACCGCCAGCCCACCACGCGCAAAAGCATGCACGCCACCCTGGTCCAGGACCTCGGCCTGCAAATCGTATCCGGCCAACTCGCACCCGGGCAAAAGCTGCCCTCCGAGGCCAGCCTGTGCGAAAGCTACGCGATCAGCCGGCCGGTGTTCCGCGAAGCGATGCGCGCCCTGACCGCCAAGGGCCTGGTCGAAGCCCGCCCACGGGTCGGCACGCTGGTGAGGCCGCGCCATGACTGGCACATGCTCGACCCCGACGTGCTGCACTGGCTGATGCAGGCCACCCCGCAAAAAGACTTCTTCAACACCCTGTCCAGCGTGCGCTGGGTTATCGAACCCGCCGCCGCCGCGCTGGCCGCCACCAACGCCACCCCCGAGGATGTCGAGTCGATCGCCGAGGCCTACCAGCGCATGGAAGCCGCGCGCACCCATGAAGAGCGCCTGCAACCCGACCTGGACTTCCACGCCCGCATCGCCGACGCCACCCACAACGACCTGTTGGCCTACCTGTGCAACATGCTGTCGATGGCCCTGCGCGAATCGGTGCGCTATTCCAACCAGCGGCCGAACTTCAACCAACTCGCCCTGCCCCGGCACAAGGCGATTCTCACTGCTATCCAGAATGGCGACGCGCTGGGTGCACGGCATGCTTCGCTGGTGCAGCTTGAAGATGCGCGTGTGGCGTTGAGCAAGGTGTTGGGGCAAGACCCGACTAGCTGAAGCAAAGCTGCTGATTGCTGGCGCTGGTTACCCAGTACAAGGGGCGGTGGAGTCAGTTGCAGGCAAGGAACTCCCATCGTGCGCATTTCTCACTAGGCACAACCCTGAATTTCGGCTGCCTGCACTTACAAGCTGTTACAGCGAGCACCTGAAAAGATCAGATTTAACCCCTTTCCTGTAGGGTATTTCCCAAAGATACTGCCGCCGCCTGTTTTTCGTTGCGGTCGTTATTTCTGAGTTTTAGGCTCGGTGGGTCGTTGCACATCAACGACCGGCTTTGACAGGCCGCGACGATATACAGCGCATAACCGTTCATGGCGGTTGTGTATGGGGCACGCTTGCGTGCGCCGGTTTCTGTGTTCGCCGGTCTGTCAACCCATACACAGCTGCCACCTTTGCGTTTGACAGCGGATGCTGGCTGCAGATTACGCACTCAGGTGCCCGGTAAACCTGTGGGAGCCCGGCTTGCCGGCGATAGGGCCAGCCCAGGCACCCGGATTTTCAGGGAGCCAACCCATGCCAAAAGACAGCACTACTGAAAAAACCACACCCGGCAAAACCATGTTCTACCAAGCAGAAGGCCAAACCCAGCCGCTGTTCTGCATCGCACATGGTATCCCTTGCCAGAGTGCAAAGGAGCAAGCCTCAGAGTTGATGGGCAGTGTGCGGGTCTTGACCATTACCGGCTTGGAGGAAGAAAACCCGCAATGGACTGTGCACGGCATTTGAATATCACGGGCGTGATGCTTGGCAACGGCCAGATTATACGGGCTTCGTATCACTTGAGTGCAATGGTCAAGGCGCTGTTGAAAGAGATCGAGCTGAGACTTAAGGCGTGAATCATGCTGCTAGCCGGGCAGGCCATTTATCACTAGGCACAACCCTGAGTTTCGGCTGCCTGCGCTTACAAGCTGTTACAGCGAGCGCCTGAAAAAATCAGATTTAACCCCTTTCCTGTAGGGCATTTCCCAAAGATACTGCCGCCGCCTGTTTTTCGTTGCGGTCGTTTTATCAGCATCTTAGTCTCGGCCAGTCGTTGCATATCAACGACTAGCTTTGACAGGCTGATGACGACCAAACACGCAGCGGTGCCTATGGCGGCTGTGTGTGGGGCACCTCGTGTGCGCCGGTTTGGTCTTCACCGGTCTGTCAACCCATACACAGCTGCCTCCACTTGTTTGACAGCAAGCGCTGGTCGCTTCATTGAGGACCAAATAATGCTGAAGATAGTCCCCGATCCACCCCACAGTCTCCACGCCCTCGAAGATACGCTGATGCTGGCTGCTGATTACGCATTGTGCGCCGAAGCCGTTGCGCAACAGGCGATGATGATGCACCCCAAGTCGCCCTCTTCATTGTTGATCATGACCTCGATGCACGAACTGGAAACCTTGCGCAAATTGCTTGAGGTTGCGTTAGCGCAAGTGCAAATGCCGACAGAGCAAGGAACGCTGCACTAAGCCGCATCACGTTAAGTCTGGCCTGGTTCTTTCGAAGGCTAGCGCCCCCACACGGCACCGCCCCTGAGGTTGTAGACGACCCTCAGGGGCCCGGTGAACTTGTGGGAGCCCGGCTTGCCGGCGATAGGGCCAGCCCAGGCACCCCGACTTTCAGGGAACCAACCCATGCCTAAAGACAGCATTACTGAAAAAACCACACCCGGCAAAACCATGTTCTACCAGGCAGAAGGCCAAACCCAGCCGCTGTTCTGCATCTCACCTGGTATCCCCTGCCAGAATGCCAGGGAGCAAGCATCAGAGTTGATGGGCTGTGTGCGTGACTTGACCATTACCGGCTTGATGGAAGACAGCCCGCAATTGATCTGGGCATCCTACTACCTGAGTGCACTGGCCAAGGCGCTGCTCGACGATGCCGAGCTGGGGATGCAGCAGTAGATATTCCAGTGTCGCTACTGGCCTCTTGTAAGGGGCCAGTTCAAGTCGAAACGATTGCGGAAAATCACTCATGACGGCAGCTAAATACAAGGGCGACCAGAGCGGCACGCCGCGTCGCAACATGTTCACCATCGCACCGGGAATACAGCCCAGCTACGCCATAGAGCAAGCAACAAAGTTGATGGACTGCGCACGGCATTTGAATATCACCGGCGTGATGATTGGCAACCGACAGATGATCTGGGCTTCGTATCACCTGAGTACGATGGTCAAGGCGCTGTTGGAAGAGATTGAGCTGAACCTGAAGGGGTGAATGCTTGCAGTCTCAAGCTCACCATGCGTGCGCCCAGCTACACCTTACCGCTTGCCAACGCCGCTTTTAGCTGATCGATTTCAAGCCAGCCTCTGGTTGAGTGGACGACCTTATGACAGTTCGCGCATAGCAATGCGAGGTCATTGAGGTGCGTCTTGTCACCGGGTTGGAGGGTATGAACAGGCTTCGTATGATGCACGTCGATGAGGCCCTGGCCGACGTCACCGTATCGAGTAGCGAAGTCAAATCCGCAGGCTTCACACACGAGCTTTCCAAACTTCGCCATCGCCTGCTTTTTTTTACTAGCCACCAGCCTACGGTCTCTCTCTCGGGAGCGGTGTAACCTCGTAAGCACCTTACCCTCTTCAGCCTCTTGGATCTCAGGCTCGTCGCCGCCGCCCAAGGCCTGTTCTGCGACTTCGCTAGATAGGTGATGCTCTACGGCAGCTCTGATGGCAGTGACAACCTTGGCTAAACGCTCGGGTGCCTCAGCGTAATCATCCCATACCACCGCCTCACCTTTATTGCCCTTCACTAGGCCGGTTTTGCCAGCGCTGGTGTAGTCCGGGTCCCAATGCCTGAAATTGCCGAGCTTCATACACACGCCATTGGCGTTACGGAAGTTTGTGACAGGGCCTACACCCAGGGCCTTACCCATCTTGCCGAGGAACAGAGAAAGCTCTTGGACGTCTGGGTGTTTTGGTGAGGGGAGAGAAGGACGGTGCCGGAGATACAGGTCTAGAGCGAGTATGAGTTCGTCACTGGACCATGGGGGGTTGGAGTGAGCTGTGCGAGCTTTGCCAGAGGGGGAATCGAGATGAACATCCATGCTGTGTATCGGTGCCTGTAGGAATGCCTGCTGTGGTCCTACAATATCATTGGTAGGGAAGCGTAGGAATTTTCGTACGGCACGATGAGGCATCCAATGCGATGTGGAATTCAGATGGTGATTCACCTGAGGCATGAACGTCTGTTGAATCGCTGAATACTTACCCCGCTAATCCAGACGCGGGTTTAAATCTCCCGGCGCCCTAAGCAAGCCGCTATCTATTGCTAGACCACTAACGGGCTCACATGCTCCACCCCCAGAATGCGCAAGCCGCCAATGTCTGGGCGCGCCAGGCACTTGGCACACGAGCTAGCAGCCTGACAGAGAACCACGCCGTAAGAAATCAAGTATCGGCGACAGATTGATCAGCTGGTAGTGGGAGGGTAATTTCGCCCGCTCGGACACTTACCCCTCTTGACCAGAAACCCCGGAAGCCAAAAAACTTTTAAAACCTCAAACCCCAGAAACAACAAAGCCACCCGAAGGTGGCTTAGTCGTTTAAATAATGGTCGGGACGGAGTGATTCGAACACTCGACCCCTTGCACCCCATGCAAGTGCGCTACCGGGCTGCGCTACGCCCCGACTGGGCTTTGAAGCATGTTCTCAATGTTGCCGAGAACGTTGAAGAATTTACCCTAACCTTTTGATAAATGGAAGCTTTTTTTCAAAAAAAACCATTCACCAGCTCAAGCTCACTTCTTCAACACAACCAGCACATCCTCCAACTCAACAATCATCTGCCGAATCAGCTGCTTGTACTGGCTTGACTCATCCTTCACCTCATCACTGGAGAGCCGCAACCGCGCCCCGCCAATGGTGAACCCCTGGTCATAAAGCAGCGCGCGAATCTGGCGGATCATCAGCACGTCTTGGCGCTGGTAATACCGCCGATTGCCCCGCCGCTTCACGGGGTTGAGCTGAGGGAACTCCTGCTCCCAATACCGCAGCACGTGTGGCTTTACGGCACACAACTCGCTGACTTCACCAATGGTGAAGTAGCGTTTGCCCGGTATGGGGGGCAGTTCGTCGTTATGGCTTGGTTCCAGCATAGGCCTC
>RCUL01001117.1_pt1 | contig 10840 bp, 10 predicted proteins | sample 2167521 | NCBI WGS metagenome assembly RCUL01 (sample SAMN09932745, study PRJNA488358) | compost metagenome | feature: garden; material: soil; isolation source: compost soil in acetic acid-enriched culture | place: Germany: Experimental Botanical Garden Goettingen | collected 2016-01-27 | reverse complement strand
GGGTACCGCTTTCGTGGTCGATGATGCCGGCGGCCATGAACAACGAGGCCTTGAAGGTGGCGTGGTTGAGAATGTGGAACACCGCCGCGACCGCGGCCAGCGGGCTGTTCAGGCCCAGCAGCAGGGTAATCAGGCCCAGGTGGCTGATGGTCGAGTACGCCAGCAGGCCCTTGAGGTCGTTCTGGAACATGGCGGCGAAGGCGCCGAGCAGCAGGGTGAGGGCGCCGGCACCGCCGACGATCCAGAACCACTCTTCGCTGCCCGACAGCACCGGCCACAGGCGCGCCAGCAGGAACACCCCGGCCTTGACCATGGTCGCCGAGTGCAGATAAGCCGATACCGGGGTGGGCGCTGCCATGGCGTGGGGCAGCCAGAACTGGAAGGGGAATTGTGCGCTCTTGCTCAGGGCGCCGATGAGGATCAGCGGCAGCAGCACCGGGTACAGCGCATGCTGGCGAATGGTGTTGCCGGCAGCCAGGACCTTGTCCAGGTCGTAGCTGCCGACCACATGGCCGAGCAGCAGGGCACCCACCAGCAGGCACAAGCCGCCCGCGCCCGTGACCATCAGCGCCATGTAGGCGCCGCGGCGGGCGTCGGCACGGTGGTGCCAGTAGCCGATCAGCAGGAACGAGAACAGGCTGGTGAGTTCCCAGAAGAACACCAGCTGGATCAGGTTGCCGGAGATCACCAGGCCGAGCATGGCGCCCATGAAGGCGAGGAAGAAGGCGAAGAAGCGCGGCACCGGGTCTTGTGGCGACATGTAGTAGCGGGCATACAGCGACACCAGCGTACCGATGCCCAGCACCAGCAGCGAGAACAGCCAGGCGAAGCCGTCCATGCGCAGCACCAGGTTCAACCCCAGGCTGGGCAGCCAGAGGAATTCTTCGCGAATCACGCCACCGTGGGCAACCTGAGGGTACAGCAGTGCTACCTGGACAGTGCCGACCAGGGCCACGAGCCCGGCGAGAATGGACTCCGCGTTACGTGCGTTGTGCGGCAGCACGGCTGCCAGGCAACTGCCCACGAACGGCAGAAGCAATAGCACTATCAAAGACATAGCGGCCTATTCTGGAGAAGTTTGCAAAGAATCATACGTGCCGAGGGGTTGATCACCAACACGCAAGCTGTCGCAGAATCCTACAAACAGGCTGTGACAAGCTGTTTTTTTATAACAGATTCTTACAAAGCATAGCCGCAGTTGGCGGCTTTACAGGCCAGCCTGGCGTTCGCCTTCATCCTGCACTTCCCGTGCTTCGGTCGCCTCGCGCGGGCGGCGCACCTTGAGTTCGCTGACCACCACCGCGATCACGATCAGCAGGCCGCCGAGCAGTGCCACGCCCGGCAGGCGCTCACCGGCGATGCGCCCGACGATCCCGGCCCATACCGGTTCGCCGGCATAGATGAGGGTAGCGCGGGTGGGCGAGACCGACTTCTGCGCCCAGTTCATTGCCACCTGGATCACCGCGCTCATGGCGCCCAGCCCCACGGCACTGGCCAGTAGCAGCCAGGAGAAGTCGGGTATGCGCTCCTGGGTCGGCACGATCATCAGGAACGCGAGCAGCGAGGCGGTCGCCAGCTGCACCACGGTGACCCGGCGCACATCGACCTGGCCCGCGTAGCGGCTGATCAGGATGATTTCGCCGGCAATGGCCACGGCGCTGACCAGGGTTACCAGCTCGCCTTCGCTGAAGTGCAGGCTGCCACCCTCCGGGCCGGCCAGCAGCATCAGGCCGATGAACGCCAGGCCGATACCGATGCTGGGCATCAGGCCGGGGCGCCGGCCCAGCACCAGCCATTGCAGCAGCGGCACGAACGGCACGTACAGCGCGGTGATGAACGCCGACTGGCTGCTGCTGATGGTTTGCAGGCCCATGGTCTGCAGGCCGTAGCCGAGCATGATCGACACCCCGATCAGCATGCCGGCCTTCAGTTCGGTGAAGGTCAGCCCCGGCAGCGCCCGCGCCGAGACCACCCCGACGAACAGCGCGGCTGCGGCGAAGCGCAGGCCGACGAAGAACATCGGGCCGCTGACGGTCATCACGTTGTGCACCAGCAGGAAGGTGCCGCCCCACAGCATGGTGATGAACACCAGCACCAGTTCGGCCTTGCTCAGGCGAAAGGCAATGGCAGGGGTCGGTTTGCTGCTGGGCTGGCTCATGGTCTTGCGCACTCGGAGGGGGCGGCGCACAATCGCCGCAAAGTGGGCAGTATACTGCGCAATACCGACCAGTGAGCAATATAGTGCACAAAGATTCCTCGCACCGGGCATCGGTGCTGCAACATGTCAGCCTCAATGTACGTAGCCTGCGCAACGCCGCGGGCATGAGCCAGACGGCGCTGGCGGAGCGCTCCGGTGTCAGCCGGCGCATGCTGGTGGCGATCGAGGCGGGCGAAAAGAATGTCAGCCTGACTACTCTCGACCTGATTGCCGAAGCCTTGGGCGTGGCTTTCAGTACCCTGATCCAGGCACCTGACCAGCGTGACCCCGGGCGCATCGAAGAGTTGGCCTGGGCCGGGGAGCACCCGCAGAGCCGGGCGGTGCTGCTGGGCAGCAGTGTGGCGCGGCGCGAGGTGGAGCTGTGGGAATGGACTCTGGCACCGGGCGAGTGCTATTCCAGCGAGGCTGATGCCGAGGGCTGGAGCGAGCAGATCTATGTGGCGCAAGGGCAGCTGACGCTGATTATCGAAGGGGTCGAGCATCGCCTGCAGGTCGGGCAGTTCCATGTGTTTCCCAGCAATTGCCGGTATGCCTATCGCAACGATGGGGCGGTGGCGGTGCGGTTTGTGCGCAATGTGGTGATTTGATCGAGAGGTGTTGCTGCCTCCAGGGCCTCATCGCCGGCAAGCCAGCTCCCACAGGTTCGCCACTGGCTCTGAGCCTGAAGGTGGACCTGTGGGAGCTGGCTTGCCGGCGATGAGGCCCGTATGGGCAACCCAAGGTTTGCGGTCAGTCTCCTATCAACTCATCGGTCCTGACCACCTTGGCATAGGCAAACGCCAACGCCGCCATCACCGAATCATGCACCTGCGCCGCCGGCACCCGCTTGCCATCGAACTCCAGTGGCAGCGTGGCACAGGCGTCGTGCGCCACGGTCACCTCGTAACCCAGGTCGGCCGCGGCCCGGGTGGCGGCGTCGATGCACATGTGGCTCATGCTGCCGACGATGGTCAGGGCCTCGACGCCATGCCGGTCCAGCGTGTGCTCAAGGTCGGTGCCGAGGAAGGCGTTGACCTTGTGCTTGAGCACCACCGGCTCATCAGCCCGAGGCTCGACCTTGGCATGGATGGCCGCACCCTGCGAACCTGGCGCGAAGAACGGCGCATCGGCGCTTTCGAACTCATGCCGCACATGCACCACCAGGTCGCCCCGTTGACGCGCCGCCGCCAACAGGCGGGCAGCATTGTCGGCCGCCTGGTCGGCACCATCGAGGGTCCATTTGCCGCCCGGGAAGTAGTCGTTCTGGATGTCGATGATGATCAGCGCCTGCTTGCTCATGCTGCCTCCTGTGGCAGTGGTCGTTGGATGACGTTAGTTATAGGCTGTGTGCACTGACCTGAGGATTGGCGCGAACGACACTATGCAGGCAAAAACTGACAACCCCGCCAGCCTGGACATCGGCCTGCTGCTGTACCCCGGCGCGCAGCGTGCTGCCGTGCATGGGCTGGCCGACCTGTTCCTGGTCGCCAATCGGGTGGCTGCCGAGCTGGGGGCCGTGGAGTTGCCATCTGTGCGTATCAGCTACTGGCAGGCAGACGAGGCGGGGCAGTTGCAGCCTGCCCCTGAGAGCGCGCCTGTCGCTGCGGCCGATCTGCGGGTGCTGATCATTCCGCCAAGCCTGGAGTCGGCACCGCAGGGTGAGCTGCTTGAGCGCCATCGCGCGTCGCTGTGCCAGTTGCACGGGCATGGCACGGTGCTGGCCTCGGTGTGCATCGGGGTGTTCTTCATCGCCGCCAGTGGCCTGCTCGACGGGCGCCCGGCCTGTACCCACTGGAACTACGTGCATTCGCTTGCCCAGCGTTTTCCCAAGGTGCGGGTCGAGGCCCAGCAACCGTTGCTGGACGATGGCGACATCGTCACCTCGGCCGGGCTGATGGCCTGGACCGACCTGGGCTTGCGCTTGCTGGAGCGCTTCATGGGCGCGACGGTGGCGCGGGAAACTGCCCGCTACCTGGCGGTCGACCCGGTCGCGGCGCCGCTGCCCGGTGCAGTGTTCAACCCACGCCTGGACCATGGCGATGAGGCGGTGCTGAAAGTGCAGCACTGGTTGCAGGGCAACGGAGGGCAGGACGCCGACCTGGCCAGCATGGCTGCGTGCGCGGGGCTGGAGGAACGCACCTTCCTGCGGCGTTTTCGTGCTGCCACGGGGCTACGGCCGACCGAGTACTGCCAGCAGGTGAGGGTGGGGCGGGCGTGCCGCTTGCTGGAGTTCACCCGGCGCAATGTCGAGCAGATCGCCTGGGGCGTCGGTTACCAGGACCCAGGTGCGTTTCGCAAGGTGTTCCAGCGCATCACCGGCCTGACCCCGAGTGATTACCGGCGGCGCTTCGCGGTATTGGGTTAGGGTGCGGGGGCGTTCCCGGTGCGGAAAACCGCTTGACCTTGACATAACTTGAGGTTTTACCCTGCTCGGCATCGCGCTGTACGCATCCGTCACCAGGAGACCGTTCATGACGGCAACATCCCATGCCCTGTGGTTTACCCAGATGATCGAATATGAAGTGCCTGGCAGGTTTCAGCAGGCGTTGGCCCAGGCGCTGGTGGCGCGCAGCGAAGAGCTGGCCGCGCGTTGCGCAGGGCTGCAGGGTGTAAGCATCCAGGCCAGCGACGATGGCAGCCGGGTGCTGCAGTACCTGCAATGGCAGTCCCGCCAGGCGTGGGCAGCGGCGGCCGTATATTTCGTCGGGGAACCGTTCCTCGAACTGCTTGGCCAGCATCAGGCGCGTGGGGTCAACTTTGCTGCCTACCAGACCCTGCGTAGCCTGGTGCGCGGCGCCGATGGCGGCCTGCATTGCCAGGTGGGCGAGCCTCAGGCATACCAGGGCGCGTAGTGCGGGTAGCGGTCCAGGCGGGCGCCAACGACCATTTCGCTGACCCATGCCGCCAGGATCGAACTGTAGGCTTTCTGGCTCTCTTCGCTGGACAACGCGTGGTCGGCACCGTCGACGATGCGGTGGGTGAGCGAATGGGCGCTGACGAATGCCGAGCGGTAGCTCATCAAGGTGCTGTGCGGCACATAGTCGTCCTGCTCGGACTCCACCAGCAGTACATCGCCACCGAACTCGGCACAGGCTGCCAGTGCGCGGTTGTCCGCCGGGCCGAGCGGGCGCTGGCGGTAGGCGTTCAACCGTTGCCGGTCGAGGGTTTGCTTGGGGAGGTTCCATTCGTCGTCCCAGTACATGGCGGGTACCCGCAGGGCCAGCCATTTGACCGGCCGCTCACGGGTCAGCAGGGTGGCCAGGTAGCCGCCATAGCTGCTGCCGATGATGGCGATGGCACTGGTGTCGACGGCCGGGTGGCTTACCAGCCGGTCGTAGGCCACCAGCAGGTCGGTCAGGTTCTGTTCGCGGGTAACCGTCAGCCGTTGGCTTTCGGTTTTTTCGTGGCCACGCAGGTCGAAGGTCATGCACACGCAGCCCAGCCCGGTGATTTGCCGGGCGCGGGCCAGGTCACGTTGCTGGCTGCCACCCCAGCCGTGGACGAAGAGGATGCCCGGCATCTTGCTGCCGGGGCTGACCAGGGTGCCGACGATGCTGTCATCCTCGACCTGCAGTTCAACGGTTTCACTCTGAATGGTCATGTTCGCGAATCCGCGCAAATTTGCTGAGTTGTCCGAGTTCACTGTCGTTTCCTTGGTAAAAGAGGGTGGCGTCAGTGGGCAGTTCGGGGGTGCCGAACACTTCATGGGTGGAGGCACGCACCCGTTGCAATGCCGGGTCGTCGGCGAACGCCTGCAAGGCCAGCAGCTCGGCACTGCTGGCTCCGCCCAGGCGCCAGGATTGTTCGAGTACGCCGCTGCGCAGGTGGCCCAGGGGGTTGACGCCGCGGGCGATGTCGTAGTTGCGCCGTGAGGCGATGAAGCCGGGGAAGTGCTGCTCGGCGGCCTGCTCGTAGGCCATCGCCTGGTTGATGGCCAGGCGCAGCGGCTCGTCCAGCGGCAGTTGCAGCAGTGCCTGGTAGTCACCGCGCACCACTACCAGGTCGGAGCCGCCATACACTTCCGTGCCCTGATGGTCGTGGGTCAGTTGCTGGGTACCGTGATAGCTGCAGGTCAGGCCGGCGACGCGTACCTGGCCGACGCTGAAGGTTTGCACTTCGCTCAGGTCTTCCTCGAGCACCAGCCCCCATAGCGCAAGGTCCTGGTCATCCATGCCGGCCAGCAGCGGTTCCAGCTCATCGGCCGTGGTGATGACCTGTTGCCCACGGCCTGCGCAGGCCAGTACCGGCTTGATTCGCAACGGGCCGTCCGTCAATAACAGCTGTGCGGCGGTGCGCGCATCGGCCTTGCTGAACACGGTGTAGCCGCGCAGCAGGGCGTCGCTGGCTTGCCGGGCGAAGGCATCGGTCCAGCCCGGCGGAAAACTGGCCCCGGCCGGCAGCGGGTGGGAGATCGCCTTGGTCGCCATGTAGGGGTGTGCGACCAGGCCACCGAACAGGTCCTGCTCGCTGCAGATGCCCAGGGCGGCATGGCGCTTGGGATCGACCAGGGTTTCGGTGGGCAGGTAGTAGTAGCCATCGGTGGCGCTTGGTGGCTGGCCGGGTTGCACGTGCGGGCAGCCCAACAGGCGGGCCAGGCCATCGGCAAGTTTCAGGTGCACGGCATGCTCGTGGTCGGGGGTGTGCGCGCGGGTGTCGAGCAGCACCACGCCGCTTTTAGGGGCGCAGGCATTGGGCATGGTCATTTGCCTGTGTGCAATGAATGTACTGAGTGTGAAGCCGGTACTTTGAGGAAGTTCAGCGGAACTTGATCGGTGGTCCTGGCCCGTCTGTAGGAAATGTCCGGTATGCGCAGGGCGTGACGGGCAATGCATGCCGTGTGTCGGTCGCCACGATTGCAGGGCTTCGGCGGCTGTTCCATTATCGGCACACTGGATAAACCGTGATGTAGCCGCAGGAGAGCGCATGAACGTTCAGACCACCTTTGGGCAAAGCGTGCCGCAGCGCCTGGCGCAGGTTCGCCAGGCCATGGCCGCAGAGGGCATCGATGCCTTGCTGGTACCCTCGGCCGACCCCCATCTTTCCGAATACCTGCCCGGTTACTGGCAAGGGCGCCAGTGGCTGTCGGGTTTCCACGGCTCGGTCGGCACGCTGGTGGTCACGGCTGACTTTGCCGGGCTGTGGGTCGATAGCCGCTACTGGGAACAGGCGGAACATGAGCTGGCTGGCAGCGGCATCGAGCTGATGAAGCTGTTGCCGGGCAAGCCTGGTGCGCTGGAATGGCTGGGCGATCACGTCGAGACCAATGGCAGCGTGGCGGTAGACGGTGCGGTCATGGCCCTGGCTTCGGCGCGCCAGCTTGGCGACCGGCTGAAGGTGCGCGGGGCGCGACTGGTGACGGACAAGGACCTGCTGGGCCAGGTATGGGAAGGGCGTCCGGCACTGCCAGGCAACCCGGTCTACCAGCATTTGCCACCGCACGCCACGGTGAGCCGTGCGGAAAAGCTGGCGCAGTTGCGCCAGAGCGTGCAGGCCAAGGGGGCCGACTGGCATTTCATCGCTACCCTGGATGATATCGCCTGGCTGTTCAACCTGCGCGGTAGCGATGTGTCCTACAACCCGGTGTTCGTCGCCTTCGCCTTGATCAGCCAGCAGCAGGCCATCCTGTTCGTCGGCCAGGACAAGCTCGACGAACATCTACGCCAGGTGCTGGCGGCCGACGGTATCGAGGTGCGCGACTACGCTGAAGCAGGCAAGGCCCTTGCCGCCATGCCGGCCGGCAGCCGATTGCTGATCGACCCGGCCCGGGTAACCTGCGGCCTGCTGGATAACCTGCCGGCCGAGGTGGAACTGGTCGAGGGGCTCAACCCCAGCACCCTGAGCAAGTCGTGCAAGGGGGATGACGACCTGGTGCACATCCGCCAGGTGATGGAGCAGGACGGCGCGGCCTTGTGCGAGTTCTTCGCCTGGCTCGAGGCCAGCCTCGGTCGGGAGCGGGTTACCGAACTGACGGTCGACGAGCAGTTGAGTGCCGCGCGTGCCCGCCGCCCAGGCTTCGTGTCGTTGAGCTTCTCGACCATTGCCGCTTTCAATGGCAATGGCGCGATGCCGCATTACCGTGCCACCGAGCATTCGCATGCGGTCATCGAGGGCGACGGTCTGCTGCTGATCGATTCGGGCGGGCAGTACCTTGGCGGCACTACCGACATCACCCGCATGGTGCCGGTGGGCAACCCGAGCCTTGCACAGAAGCAGGATTGCACGCGCGTGCTCAAAGGCATGATCGCCCTGTCGCGCGCCACCTTCCCGCGAGGCGTGCTGTCGCCGTTGCTCGATGCCATTGCCCGGGCACCGATCTGGGCTGACCAGGTGGATTACGGCCACGGCACCGGGCACGGGGTGGGTTACTTCATGAATGTGCACGAGGGGCCGCAGGTAATTGCCTACCAGGCGGCGCCCACGCCGCAGACCGCGATGCAGGTGGGCATGATCAGCTCGATCGAGCCGGGTACGTACCGCCCAGGGCAGTGGGGTGTGCGCATCGAGAACCTGGTGGTCAACCGCGAGGCCGGCAAGAGCGCCTTCGGCGACTTCCTGAACTTCGAGACCCTGACGCTGTGCCCGATCGATACCCGCTGCCTGGTGCCCGAACTGCTGGTCAGGGAAGAGCTGGACTGGTTGAATGGCTATCACGCCAGGGTTCGCGAGCGCCTGGCGCCGTTGCTCAAGGGGGACGCGCTGGCCTGGCTGGAGGCGCGTACCGCGCCCTTGTAAGGTGGCAAATGAAAAGGGCAGCTTGCGAGCTGCCCTTTTTTCTACTTGCAGATGACGATCATGCTGCGGCTGGTGTAACCCGCCGGGTTGATGCCGAACAAGTAGTCACCGGGTTCTTCATCGCTATCGCCCGAGCGTGCAATGACCCGGTAGCCGCGCGTGCTGCAGGAGCTTGCGGCCTTGCTGTAGCAGTTGTCCCACGAGGAAGACAGGCCGGAGCAATTGATATGCAGGCCTTTCTTGCCCCTTTTGACCTCAGTCTTGGCCGTGGCGGCACATCCAGCAATAGCCAAGATGGCCAGGATGAGCAAAATACGTTTCATTCCTGTCCTTAAATGCAGGGCGGGTCGATCAGCTGTCTGGCCCTGTCGTTATCGCTTTGGTTCTTCCTGAAATTTCCCCAGCGTCCGTGTTCGGTCCAGTAGATAGCGTAAAGATGATGATTCTGTGACAGCTTAATCAGCGAGACGGGTCGCTACAATCACTAATCCTGTCTCAAATGAAAATATTTCTCATATCAGTCTGCTGCGACGGCCGGGCTGGGTTCCTTGCGCATGGACAGGGTGGTGCCGACCGACGCGGTAATGATCGCCAGAATAGCCAGCCACTGGGTAATCGTCAGTACCTCGCCCAGGAACAGCAGGCCGGACAGTGCGCCAAATGCTGGTTCGATGCTCATGAGGGTGCCGAAGGTGCGTGCCGGGATGCGCGTGAGGGCAACCATTTCCAGGCTGTAGGGCAGGGCGGTGGACAGCACCGCGACGCCCAGGGCCATGGGGATCACGGCGGGTGTGAGCAAAGCGCTGCCGGCGTGGGCGATACCGATGGGGGCAACGAACAGTGCGGCGACCACAACGCCCAGTGCGGCACTCTGGATACCATGCTCGGCTCCGGCCCGCTGCCCGAACAGGATGTACAGTGCCCAGCATACGCCCGCGCCCAGGGCATAGGCTGCGCCGACCGGGTCGAGGGCCTGCCCGCCATGGCCGGCAGGCAGCAACAGCAGCAGGCCGACGATGGCCAGCGCAATCCACAGGAAGTCGATCGGCCGGCGCGAGGAGAAGATCGCCACGGCCAGCGGGCCGGTGAACTCCAGTGCCACGGCGATGCCGATCGGTACCGTTTGCAGAGCCATATAGAAGAGGAAGTTCATGCCGCCCAGCGCCATGCCGTAGATGATGACGTTGCGCAGGGTGTTGCGGGTCATGCGCACACGCCACGGGCGCAGGATCAGCAGCATGATGATGCTGGCGAAGATCAGGCGCAGGGTGGTGGTGCCTTGGGCGCCGATGAGGGGGAACATGCTTTTGGCCAGGGAGGCACCGGACTGTATCGATGCCATGGCGATGAGCAGCAGGCCGATCGGGAAGAGGGTAGCGGCCAGGCTGCGGGGCTGGGTGTTCATTTCTGTGCGGCGATCCTTGAGCGGGGTTGGGGTGAGCAATATAGTGCGCAATTATGAGGGTGGGGGGCAAGGTGCCGGCCATGAGTTTTCTGGCGCCTGCAAAATCGAGCGCCGCCCACGCGGCGCATCGCCGGCAAGCCGGCTCCCACATCTGTTTCGGGCCAGTTTGTCCTGTGAGTTCACCGCTGCCGCCTTGATTGTTCCCTTCGATATCGAAGGTGGCGCTGCTGCTTTTCTGCAATCTCCTGCCATGCTCCAAGGGTGCGAGTGCGGAGGAGGCAGGAATAACTGGCCCGAAACAGATGTGGGAGCCGGCTTGCCGGCGATGCGCCGCGCGGGCGGCGCTCGATCTCATAGGCGCTGAAGGTGTTGTGGCGAGCACCTGGTGGCCTTGATAAGGTCTTCGCCTGGAATATTTCAAATAAATGAAATTAACCCTTGACCGCCTTCTGAATCCCCTTATAATGCGCCCCACTTCCAGCGACGCCGGAACGACAAACTCCTTG
>RCUL01001115.1_pt1 | contig 10851 bp, 9 predicted proteins | sample 2167521 | NCBI WGS metagenome assembly RCUL01 (sample SAMN09932745, study PRJNA488358) | compost metagenome | feature: garden; material: soil; isolation source: compost soil in acetic acid-enriched culture | place: Germany: Experimental Botanical Garden Goettingen | collected 2016-01-27 | reverse complement strand
CGGCCTGCCAGGCGCGGACGATGCCGGCCAGGCTGCATTCGTCGGTGATCGCCAGTTTGCGGTAGCCGAGGCGGGCGGCGCGTTCGAACAGTTCCTCGGCGCTGGAGGCGCCGCGCTGGAAGCTGAAGTTGGACAGGCAGTGCAGCTCGGCGTAGTCGGCGCTCATGCGAACCAGCCGTGCAGCAGCAGCGGCCCCTCCGTGCCCACCGTGCGATAGGCCCAGCCGTGGCGGCCATCGCGGGTTTCGATCAGGTAGTAGTCGCGGCGCACGTCGCCGCCGTCCCACCAGCCGGACTCGATGCGCTCGGGACCGGCGAGGATGCGCAGACTGGTTTCGCGCAATGCTGTGGGTTCGGCCAGCAGCCAACCGGGGCGTGGCGCCTGTGGCGGCGGGACGACCTTGCCGGCATCGCCGTTCTGCCAGGCGCATTCCGGACGATGATCGGCGATGGCGCGGATGCCGTGCACCGCCTCATCGCCCAGCCGTGCGCGCAGGCGTTCGCGCAGCTGCTCCCAGGGCAGCGACTGCTGCGGGCGCTCGTCGAACAGTTGGCGATGCTCGGGGACGAAGGCCGGCAGGTCACGGGCCAGCAGACGAAGCGACAGCACCGGGGCGGGTAGTTGCAGTTGCTCCAGGCGACTGCGGGTCAGCTCGAAGAGCATCGCCGCGTCGCGCTCGGCCGCGAGCAGGCCGACATCCAGCCGGGTGGCGCCCTGGCGATGCTCCAGCAGCAGGCTGAAGCGCTGCACGCCGCTGTCGCGCCCGGAGAGATAGGCCGACAGGTCGGCGGTCAGGCGGCGCAGCGGGAACAGCAGCGCCTGATGCGACTCGACTTCGAAGTTCAGCTCGATGCGCGCATCGAACTCGTCCGGCGGTCGGTAGAAGTCCAGGGCCAGTCCGCGCTGGCCGAACAGGCTGTCCACATGTTGCAGCAATTCCGGTGGAAAGCGCCGGGCCAGGCTGGCGCGGGGCAGGGCGAGCAACTGGCGCAGGTTGCGCACGCCCATGCGGGCGAAGGCGCTGGCGATCTCGCGGGGCAGGCCGCTGCGCTCCAGTGGCAGGCGGCCGAGGATATCGCGCAGTTCGATGGGATCGCTGATCGCCAGCCCGTCGTGGACATTGGCCAGCACGCGGGCGGCGGCCGGATTGGGCGCGGCGGTGATGCGATGGCGGAAGCCGAGGCTGGCCAGTTCCTCGCGCAGGCGTGCCTCGAAACGCGGCCAGGGCCCGAACAGGCCGAAGCTGGACTGCACCTCCAGCAGCAGCGCGCGGGGGTAGTGCAGGCTCACCTGGGAGCTGAAGCCATAGGCCCAGGCGGCGAGGAAATTCTGCCAGCGCTCGATTTCCGCCAGGTCGTAGTCGGCGGTGCTGAAGTCGCGGCTCAGTGCCTGGGCGGCCAGCAGCGAATGTCCGGACTTCAGGCCGAGGGCGCGGGCGGCCGGGTTGACCGCCTGCAGTACGCGGCGCTGCGGCGGGCCGGCGAGCAGGGCCAGCGGCGCGTCAGCATCGGCACGGCCGCGCAGCACGCCGTCCATGGCCAGTTGCGGCAGGAGAATGCAGGCCCAGAGCATGGCCGCCTCAGCTCCACGCGGACGCGGGGATGGGCTGTGCCGGCGCCAGTCCGCCCCGGCATTTCAGCACGCGCAGCTGGCGCGGCTTCGCCTCCAGCGCCAGGCGCAGCGCCGCCGGCGAGGGATTCACCGCCTCGCGCAGCGGGCGATAGGCGAAGGCCAAGGTCTGCCCGGTCTCGGCGGCCACCTGCAGGCGGCGCAGGGCGCGGTCGTCGGCCTGCTGCGGCCAGCACAGCACGGCGCCGCAGCTGCCCGAACGCAGGCACTGCTCGGTCGCCCATAGCGCGTCGCGGCCATCCGCCTCGATCAGCATCAGCTGGCGCAAGTCCACCCCGGCGGCCTGCCAGGCATGCGGATAGGGCACATGCGGCGGCGCCACCAGCACCACCCGCTCGCCAGCCGTGCTCAGCCGCGCAAGGGTCGGCCAGAGCAGTTGCAGCTCGCCGATGCCCTCGCTGGCCAGAAGAATCTCGCTGAGCGCCGCTTCCGGCCAGCCGCCGCTGGGCAAGGCCGCATCCAGCGCAGCATGCCCGGTGGGCTGGGCGCCGGGCAGCGGGGCATTGTGCTGGGCCTTCCAGATGCGGCGCTGGTCGAGCAGCGCATCGAGGGCGATGACGGCGCCCATCAGGGGCACCTGATGATGAGGAAGGAGTTGGCCATGGTGGAAGGTGAAAATTGCTGTATGGATATACAGTTTTTCACCTTGGCATGGTGGCGGTCAACAAGCCTCGGACGGCGGTGGGGCCTTGCGTCAGACCGTAAGAGCAGCACCGTAGGATGGGTTGAGCTTGCGATACCCATCATCGGTTCCAGCCATCTGGCCGCATGGGTATCGCTTCGCTCAACCCATCCTACGGGCCTCGTAGCAGCAGGTAGGGCGGGTGCAACCCGCCAATCCACAGCAAAAAAAGACCGGCCCAAAGGCCGGTCGGAGAGGAGATATCAGCCCTCGCGCTTCACCACCAGAGTCAGGATGTCGTAGCTGGCCACCAGTTCGCCGTTCTGGTTGGTGACTTCCACGTCCCACGCCACCACGCCCTGCGGTTCGCCTTTCGGGCTGACCTTGCCCTGGTCGATCTTGCGCTTGCAGGTCAGGCGCGCCTGGATGGTGTCGCCGATGCCCACCGGGGTGATGAAGCGCAGGGTGTCCAGGCCGTAGTTGGCCAGCACCGGGCCGACGCCGGGGGAGACGAACAGGCCGGCGGCGGCCGACAGCACGAAGTAGCCGTGGGCGATGCGCTTGCCGAACTGCGATTCCTTGGCGGCGATCTCGTCGAAGTGCATGTAGAAGTGGTCGCCCGACAGGCAGCCGAAGTTGACGATGTCGGCCTCGGTGACGGTGCGGCGGTGGGTCAGCAGGGATTCGCCGATCTGCAGCTCGTCGAAGTAGCGGCGGAACGGATGCACTTCGGTCTCGATCACCTTGGCGCCACGCACGTGTTCGCGGGTCACGGCGGCCAGCATGGTCGGCGAGCCCTGTACGGCGGCGCGTTGCAGGTAGTGCTTCACGGCGCGCAGGCCGCCCAGCTCTTCGCCACCACCGGCGCGGCCGGGGCCGCCGTGCTTGAGCACCGGCAGCGGCGAGCCGTGGCCGGTGGATTCGGCGGCGGACTCGCGATCCAGGATGTGCAGGCGGCCGTGCAGGGCGGCGGCTTGCGGCACCACGCGGGCGGCCACTTGCGGGTCCTTGGTGACCAGGCTGGCCACCAGGCTGCCCTTGCCGCGGGCGGCCAGGGCGATGGCTTCGTCGATGTCGTCGTAGGCCATCAGGGTGCTGACCGGGCCGAACGCTTCGATATCGTGGGCGCCGCCTTCGGCGTGCGGATCGCGGGAGCGCAGCAGGGTGGGGGCGAAGAAGGCGCCTTCGTTGACGCCCTCACCGCGCGGGGCGAAGCCATCCTTCGCGCCGAACAGCAGCTCGCTGCTTTGCAGCAGGGCGTCCAGGCGCTCGGCCACGTCGGCCTGCTGGGCGTGGGACGCCAGGGCGCCCATCTTCACGCCTTCCACGGCCGGGTCGCCGATGACCACCTTGGAGAGGCGCTCGCGCAGGCGCTCTGCCACCGCATCGATGTGTTTTGCCGGGACGATGGCGCGGCGGATGGCAGTGCACTTCTGCCCGGCCTTGACCGTCATCTCGCGGGCGACTTCCTTGACGAAGAGGTCGAACTCCGGATCGTCCGGAGTGATTTCCGGGGCGAGGATGGCGCAGTTGAGCGAGTCCGCCTCGGCGTTGAAGGGGATGGAGTTGCGCACCAGGTTGGCGTTCACCCGCAGCTTGGCGGCGGTGTCGGCCGAACCGGTGAAGGTCACCACGTCCTGGCCCTGCAGGCGGTCCAGCAGGTCGCCGGTGCCGCCGATGATCAGCTGCAGGCTGCCTTCGGGCAGCAGGCCGGATTCGTGCATCAGGCGCACGGCGGCTTCGGTCAGGTAGCTGGTGGCGGTGGCCGGTTTGACGATGCACGGCATGCCGGCGAGGAAGCTCGGGGCGAACTTCTCCAGCATGCCCCAGATCGGGAAGTTGAAGGCATTGATGTGCACGGCCAGGCCGCCGCGCGGCACCAGGATATGGGTGCCGGCGAAGGTGCCCTGCTTGCCCAGCGGCATGGCCGGACCTTCGTGGACGATGTTTCCCGACGGCAGCTCGCGGGCGCCGACGCCGGCGTAGCTGAACAGGGTGCTGCTGCCGCCCTCGATGTCGATCCAGCTGTCGGCGCGGGTGGCGCCGCTGTGGCGGGACAGGGTGTAGAGCTGTTCCTTGTGCTCGTTGAGGTAGAGCGCCAGGGCCTTGAGGCGCGCCGCGCGCTGCTGGAAGTCCATGGCCATGAGGCTGGCGATGCCGCGCTGGCGGCCGAACTCGACGGCTTCGGAGAAGTCCAGGGCTTCCTCGTGGGCGCGGAAGAGGGTGCTGCCATCGATGGCACTGCGCATTGCCTGGGCGCCTTGCTGGCCGATCCAGCGGCCGGCGATGAAGCTTTGCAGCGTGGGGGCGTGACTCATGAGGATTTCTCCGTGAAGGCCAGTGCAGGGGCTCCGGCGTAATTTCTGTTTCGTAGGAGCGAGGGGGACGCCCAGTTCTCTGCTCGCGAAGCGTGGCGTTTCGCGAGCAGAGCTCGCTCCTACATGGTGTGTTGTTCTCCCGCCTTACCAGAGGGCCAGGGTGTAGCCGAGGATCAGGCGGTTCTCATCGATATCGGTGTTCAGGCCGTTGCCGGACCTGAAGGTGACGTTGCGCCAGCGCAGGCTCAGGCCCCTGAGGGCGCCGCTCTGGATCACGTAGGCCAGGTCGCTGTCGCGTTCCCATTCCTCGCCGTCGTCGCCGGTCGCGGTCTTGACGTTGCGGCCGTCGACATAGCGGGTCATGAAGGTCAGGCCGGGGATGCCGAGGGCGGCGAAGTCGTAGTCGTAGCGCAGTTGCCAGGAGTCCTCTTCGGCGCGGGTGAAGGTGTTGAAGGTCACCAGGTTGACCACGTAGGGGTCGCCGCCGTTGAGGAAGGGGAAGGCGCTGTCGCCCGACAGCTGCTGCCAGGCCGCGCTGACGCGGTGCGGCCCCTTGGTCAGGCTGAGCATGCCGTTGAAGTTGCGGTTGTCGATTTCGCCTGCGCGCTCGACGCCATCGCCGCGGCTGTCGAAGAAGCGGATGTCGCTCTTCAGGCTGAAGCCACCCGGCAGCGGAAGGCTGTGCAGCAGGCCGGCGAACTGCTGGCGGTAGATCTCGTCCAGCGTGCCGTAGTAGTAACTGAGCGCCAGTTGCGGGTTGATCGCGTAGGTGCCACCGGCGAAGTCGAAGGCATCGCTGGTGGCGGCGCCCAGGCCGATGTCGTCGCGGCCGGAGGAGTCGCGCAGGTTGCTGCGGGTCAGGCGGCCGCCGTTGAAGGTCAGGCCGTCCAGTTCCTGGCTGGTCAGCATGCCGCCCTGGAAGGTGGAGGAGAGCAGCCGGGTGTCGTTGTAGGTGGCCACCGGCAGCAGCGGTTGCAGGGTGCCCAGGCGCAGCACGCTCTTCGACGCGCGCAGCTTGCCGGTCAGGCCCAGCTCGCTGTAGTCGTCCACCGGCTCTTTCGTCACCGGGTCGAAGGGCAGCAGGCCGGTGCCACGGCGGTCGCGGCTGGAGTCGAGCTTCACGCCCAGCTCGCCGATGGCGTCCAGGCCGACGCCGACCGTGCCTTCGGTGAAGCCGGACTCGATCCGCGCGGTGAAGCCCTGGCCCCATTCCTCGGCCTTGGACTGGGCCGCGCCGTCCTGGCGGAAGTCGCGGTTGATGTAGTGGTTGCGCAGCTCCAGGCTGCCCTTGCTGTCTTCGATGAAGCCTGCCAGGGCCGAGTTGGCGAAGGGCAGGGTGAGCGCCGCAAGGAGCGGCGCACAAATACGGCTGTGGGTCATTGTTCTTGTATCCATCATCCGGTTCGTCTGGGCTCAGTGGCGGCTGGCGGCGGCTGCGCCGATGCCGGTCATGGAGCGGATGAACTGCGCCAGGTAGCGGCCGCGTTCTTCCCTGGCACGTTCGGAGGCGTCGGTCACCGAGAACAGCCAGGCGCTGAAGAAGGCCAGGCCCATGGAGAAGAGCGCCGGGTTGGAGTAGGGGAACAGCGCCTTGTCGTGCTGCAGCACGTTGACCCAGACCGCCGGGCTCAGCACCAGCAGGACGATGGCCGAGAGCAGGCCCATCACGCTGCCGGCCACGGCGCCACGGGTGGTCAGGCCCTTCCAGAACATGGAGAGGAACAGCACCGGGAAGTTGACCGAGGCGGCGATGGCCAGTACCAGGCCGGAGAGGAAGGCGATGTTCTGCGACTCGAAGAGCAGGCCGAGGATCACCGCCAGCACGCCGATGCAGAGGGTGGCGATACGCGATACGCGCATTTCCTCGCGCTCGGTCGCCTTGCCCTTGCGGATCACGCAGGCATAGAGGTCGTGGGACACCGCCGAGGCGCCGGAGAGCGCAAGGCCCGCGACCACGGCGAGGATGGTGGCGAAGGCCACGGCCGAGATGAAGCCGAGGAACAGGCTGCCGCCCACGGCGTGGGACAGGTGCACGGCGACCATGTTGCCGCCGCCGATGATGGCGCCGGCCGCGTCGCGGAAGTCCGGGTTGGTGCCGACCATGACGATGGAACCGAAGCCGACCACGATCAGCAGCAGGTAGAAGTAGCCGATGAAGCCGGTGGCGTAGAACACGCTCTTGCGCGCTTCCTTGGCGTTACTGACGGTGAAGAAGCGCATCAGGATGTGCGGCAGGCCAGCGGTGCCGAACATCATGCCCAGCCCCAGGGAAATCGCGTCGATGGGGTTCGACAGCAAGCCACCGGGCGCCATGATGGCGGTGCCCTTGGCATGCACGGAGGAGGCGGCGGCGAACATGGCTTCGGTGCTGAAGCCGAAGTGCTTGAGCACCATGAAGGCCATGAAGGTGGTGCCCGAAAGCAGCAGGACCGCCTTGATGATCTGCACCCAGGTGGTGGCCAGCATGCCGCCGAAGGTCACGTAGCAGACCATCAGCGCGCCCACCAGCATGACCGCCTGGAAGTAGGAAAGGCCGAACAGCAGCTCGATCAGCTTGCCGGCGCCGACCATCTGCGCCACCAGGTACATCAGCGCCACGGTCAGGGTGCCGAAGGCCGCGGTGATGCGGATCGGGCTCTGCGCCAGGCGGTAGGAGACCACGTCGGCGAAGGTGTACTTGCCGAGGTTGCGCAGGCGTTCGGCGATCAGGAACAGGATGATCGGCCAGCCGGCGAGCACGCCCAGGGCGTAGAGCAGGCCGTCGTAGCCGTTCATGAACATCATCGCGGAGATGCCGAGGAAGGAGGCTGCGCTGATCATGTCACCGGCGATCGCCAGGCCGTTCTGGAAGCCGGTGAGGCCGCCGCCGGCGGTGTAGAAGTCGGCGGTCGAGCGGGTGCGCAGGGCGGCCCAGCGGGTGATGCCGAGGGTGAAGAGGACGAACAGCAGGAACATGCCGATGGCGTTCCAGTTCAGCGGGCGCGCGGCGGCGTCAGCGGCGAAGGCGCCTTCGGCGGCCAGCAGGCCGGCGGCGAGGAACAGGTTGCGCAGGGTTTTCATTGGCCGCACTCCTGCTTCAGCTTGTCGTTCAGCGGGTCGAGCACGGCGTTGGTGCGCTGCACGTAGAGGCCGGTGAGGGCAAAGGAGAGGATGACGATGACCACGCCCACCAGCATGCCGACGCTGGTGACACCACCGTTCAGGGGCTGGCCGAGCACGCCGGGGGCGAAGGCCACCAGCAGCACGAAACCGTAATAGATCACCAGCATGGCCAGGGTCAGGGACCAGGTCAGGCGCTGCTTGCGGCGAACCAGTTGAAGGAAGTCAGGATGCTGACGGATTCGATCAAGGTCTTGCGGGGTCATGGTTGCTCTCTCTTGTTGTGATTGTGAGGCGGTGCTTGCAGGGGCCGACGGCAAGGCCCGGGTGTTGCTCTGCTTCTTGTAGGAGCCAGCTTGCTGGCGAAACTCTTTGGAACTCCGCTTTCGCGAGCAAGCTCGCTCCTACGGGTGTCGCCTAGTCGAGTAGGGTGGGCTTCAGCCCACCGTTGGAGATCGCAGGTGGGCTGAAGCCCACCCTACGTGTCTCTGGTTCCTGTAGGAGCCAGCTTGCTGGCGAAGCTCTCTGGCACTCCGCCTTCGCGAGCAAGCTCGCTCCTACGGGTGTCGCTTACAGTTGGTCGAAGTCGAGGACCACCTTGTCGCTGATGGGGAAGGTCTGGCAGGACAGCACGTAGCCGGCCGCCACTTCGTAGTCTTCCAGGGCGAAGTTGCTGTCCATTTCCACCTCGCCTTCGATCACCTTGCACTTGCAGGTGGAGCAGACGCCTGCCTTGCAGGAGTAGGGCAGTTCGAGGCCCTGGGCGTTGCCGGCGTCGAGCACGCTCTGGCTGTTGCGCGGCAGCTCGAAGGACAGCTCGCGGCCATCGCTGATCACGGTGACCTGGCTCACGGCGCTATCCACGCTGCGGGCGGCCTCGCGGGCTTCGCGCTTCTGGGTGCTGCCGGCGGCGGCGAACAGCTCGAAGTGGATGCGTTCGGCGGGCATGCCGTTGGCTTTCAGCTGGTCGCGCACGGTCTCGGTCATGGCCTGGGGGCCACAGATGAAGGCGGCGTCCAGGGCCTTGACATCGATCCAGCGGGAGAACAGCTGGCCGCACTTGTCGGCGTCGATACGGCCGTTGTAGAGGTCCACGTCCTGCTGCTCGCGGCTGAACACGAAGATCAGGTTGAGGCGCTGCAGGTAGCGGTTCTTCAGGTCTTCCAGCTGTTCGCGGAACAGCGCCGAGCCGCTGGAACGGTTGCCGTAGAGCAGGGTGACGCGGCTGTGGGGCTCGGCTTCCAGGGTGGTCTTGATGATCGACAGGATCGGCGTGATGCCGCTGCCGGCGGCCACCGCCAGGTAGTTGCCATGGCGTGCGGCGTCCAGCTCGACGAAGAAGTGGCCGGACGGCGGCATCACTTCCAGGCTCTGGCCGGCCTTGAGGCTGTCGTTGGCATAGGCGGAGAAACGGCCGCCGGCCACGCGCTTGATCGCCACGCGCAGCTCGCCGTCGTTGACGCCGGTGCAGATGGAGTAGGAGCGGCGCACTTCTTCGCCGTCGAGCTGGGTGCGCATCACCAGGTGCTGGCCCTGGGTGAAGCGGAAGCTGTCGGTGAGGTCGGCGGGAATATCGAAGGCGATGGACACCGCGTCGCGGGTTTCCGGGCGCACTTCCTTGATCATCAGGCTATGGAATTTGCTCATTGTCGTCGTCTCCGGTGGCGCGCCACTCAGATGCATTTGAAGTAATCGAAAGGCTCAAGGCAGTCGCGGCAGCGGTACAGCGCCTTGCAGGCGGTGGAGCCGAACTGGCTGAGCAACTCGGTGTGCGCGCTGCCGCACTGCGGGCAGCAGACATCACCGGAGTCGCCCAGCAGGCTGCGCTTGCTGGTGCTGCCGGCCGGCGGCGCGATGCCGTAGGCGCGCAGGCGCTCGCGGCCTTCCTCGCTGATCCAGTCGGTGGTCCAGGCCGGGGTCAGGCGGCGCTCCAGCTGCGGCGCGGCGAAGCCGGCGCCTTGCAGGGCCTGCTCGATGTCGTGCTCGATCACCTCGGTGGCCGGGCAGCCGGAGTAGGTCGGCGTGACCAGCACATGGAGGTGCCCGTCCTGCCAGTCGAGACCGCGGACGATGCCGAGGTCGACCACGCTGACCACCGGCACTTCCGGGTCCATCACCGCGCCGAGCACGGACCAGGCGCGCGCCAGGTCATCCGGCGCGCCGGGCCTGGCGCCGCGGTCGCTGGCGATCAGCTCACCAGGTCGCATCGGGGTAGGCCCGCTGGAGGAACTGCATTTCGGCCAGCAGCAGGCCGAGGTGCTCGGTGTGCAGGCCCTTGCGGCCGGACAGGTAGAAGTAGCTGGCCGGCTCCGGCAGCGGCAGGGTGGCGCTGGCGAAGGTGTCGGCGACCTTGGCCTTCCAGGCCGCGGCGACTTCCGCCGGGTTCGGCGCGATGCCGGCCTCGAACAGGCGTTGCTCCACGTCATCGCCGCAAGCCAGCTCGACGGTGAAGCGCCAGAGGTCGCGGAGGGCCGCGAGCATGCGCTGGTGGCTTTCCTCGGTACCGTCGCCCAGGCGCTCGACCCATTCGCTGGAGCGGCGCAGGTGGTAGGTGACTTCCTTCAGGGCCTTGGCGGCGATGCCGGCCACGCGCTCGTCGCTGGAGCTGCTCAGGCCGTGCAGGACCTGGAAGTGCCAGGCATCGAAGAGGAACTGCTTGGTGATGGTCACCGCGTAGTCGCCGTTGGGTTGCTCCACCAGCAGCAGGTTGCGGTAGGCGCGCTCGTCGCGGCGGAACGCCAGGTGGTCGGCGTCACGGCCGTCGGCCAGCAGCTCGGCGGCGTACTCCAGCCAGTTGCGCGCCTGGCCCACCAGGTCGAGGCCGACGTTCATCAGCGCCAGTTCTTCTTCGATGGCCGGCGCGTGGCCGCACCATTCGCACAGGCGCTGGCCCTGGATCAGGGCGCTGTCGCCGAGGCGCAGCAGGGTTTGGATGAGGTCTTCGCGTTGGGTCATGGCAGCGGCCTCACATGTGGCCGACTTCGGCCGGCAGCTCGTAGAAGCTGGCGTGGCGGTAGACCTTGTCCTGGGCCGGGTCGAACAGCGGCTCTTTCTCGTCCGGGGAGGAGGCGGTGATCAGCGCGGACGGCACCACCCAGAGGCTCACGCCTTCGTTGCGGCGGGTGTAGAGCTCGCGGGCGTTCTCGATGGCCATGCGCGCGTCGGCGGCATGCACGCTGCCGA
>RCUL01001114.1_pt1 | contig 10853 bp, 8 predicted proteins | sample 2167521 | NCBI WGS metagenome assembly RCUL01 (sample SAMN09932745, study PRJNA488358) | compost metagenome | feature: garden; material: soil; isolation source: compost soil in acetic acid-enriched culture | place: Germany: Experimental Botanical Garden Goettingen | collected 2016-01-27 | reverse complement strand
TGATCGGCGGCATGCTCAGCGCCACCCTGGCGGTGGTGTTCGTGCCGGTGTTCTTCGTGGTGGTGATGCGCCTTGCCGGGCGACGCCAGGCGGGTAAGGCCGACACGCAGGCCGTGACCAGCGAAAGCTGACTGGACAAGCCCCGCGTGAAATGGGAGGGTTCCCGGCAATGACTGCCCGGAACCCTTTTTCATGCCTGATGCCCTTCCCCCCTGCTCCATCCTCATTCTCGCCGGTGGCCGCGGCCAGCGCATGGGCGGCCGTGACAAGGGCCTGGTCGACTGGCAGGGCGAACCGCTGGTGGCGCATGTGCAGCGCGTGGTACGGCCGCTCAGCGATGACCTGGTGATTTCCTGCAACCGTAACCAGCAGGCTTACCGGGCGTATGCCGACCAGTTGGTGGGCGATGCCGAGGCGGACTACCCCGGGCCGTTGGCGGGGGTGATTGCCGGGCTCAAGGTGGCACGGCATGAATGGGTGGTGCTGCTGGCCTGTGATGCACCGCTGGTTGACCGCGGGTTGATCGAGGACCTGCTGCGGCTGGCGGTGACCAGTGACAGTGCGGCCATGGTGCGCCAGGGTGGGTACTGGCAGCCGATGTTCAGCGTGCTGCCACGCCGGGTGTTGCCGGTGCTGGAGCAGGCCTGGGCGGCGGGCGAGCGGAGTTTGCAGAAGGCCTTGCTGCGTGAAGCGGTGCAAGGGCTGGAATGTAGCGACGATGATCGCAGGTTGAGCAACTTCAACAGCCCGGAGCTGTTGCAAGGCTGAGATCATCTACTGCCTGTACCGGCCTCTTCGCGGGCACGCCCGCTCCCACAGGTACTGCACAGGCCTCAAGGGCAGTGGAGACCTGTGGGGGAGCATCTACTGCCTGTGCCGGCCTCTTCGCGGGTGAACCCGCTCCCACAGGTTCTCCACTGCCCTTGAGGCCTGCGCAGTACCTGTGGGAGCGGGTTTACCCGCGAAGAGGCGAGTACAGGCAACACATCACCCGGCAGACAATTCCTCGACACTGATCTCGCGCATGCGGAACTTCTGCACCTTGCCGGTCACCGTCATCGGGAACTCATCGACAAAGCGGAAGTACCGCGGCACCTTGAAGTGCGCTATCCGCGCCTTCGCCCACTCGCGCAGTTCCTCCGCGCTGGCCGTATGCCCCGGGTGCAGCCGCACCCAGGCCACGATCTCTTCACCGTACTTGCTGCACGGCACGCCAATCACCTGCACATCGGCCACCGCCGGGTGGGTGAAGAAGAACTCCTCCAGCTCGCGCGGGTAGATGTTCTCGCCGCCGCGAATGATCATGTCCTTGCTGCGCCCGACAATACGCACATAGCCCTGCTCGTCCATCACCGCCAGGTCGCCGGTGTGCATCCAGCCTTCCTCATCGATGCTTTCGGCCGTGGCCTTGGGGTTGTTCCAGTAGCCCAGCATCACGCTGTAACCCCGCGTGCACAGCTCGCCGATCTCGCCACGCGGCACGCTGTTGCCATCGGCATCGATCACCTTGTTCTCCAGCCGCGGCTGGGTGCACCCGACGCTGGTCACGCGGCGCTCCAGGTCGTCGCTGGCGCCGGTCTGCAGCGACACCGGGCTGGTTTCGGTCATGCCATAGGCAATCTGCACCTCGGCCATGTGCATCTCGCCGATAACCCGGCGCATCACTTCGATCGGGCAGGTGGCACCGGCCATGATCCCGGTGCGCAGGCTCGACAGGTCGAACTCGCCGCGCTGGGGGTGGTCCAGTTCGGCGATGAACATGGTCGGCACACCATACAACGCCGTGGCCTTTTCTTCCGCCACCGCACGCAGGGTGGCCAGCGGGTCGAAGGCGTCGTTGGGGTAGATCAGGGTGCTGCCGTGGGTCATGCAGCCGAGGTTGGCCATGACCATGCCAAAGCAGTGGTACAGCGGCACCGGCACCACCAGCCGGTCATGCTCGGTCAGGCCCAGGCTTTCACCGACCATGTAGCCGTTGTTGAGGATGTTGCTGTGGCTGAGGGTGGCGCCTTTCGGGAAACCGGTGGTGCCCGAGGTGTACTGGATATTGATCGGGTCGTCGCAGCGCAGCTGTGCCTGGCGCTCGGCAAGGGCTTCGCGGGTGACGGCCGTGGCACGGGCCTGCAGGTCGTGCCAGGCCAGGAAGCCCGGCGGTGGCGCGACGGCCAGGCTGACCACACCGCGCAGTTCGGGGAAGCGTTCGCAGATCAGGGCGCCCGGCTGCCCGCCGGCCAGGCCCGGGACCAGCCCCAGCAGCATGGCGTGGTAGTCGGAGGTCTTGAACGCGTCGGCGCAGATCACCCAGCGGCAGCCGGACTGGCCGAGGGCGTAGTCCAGTTCGCTGGAGCGGTAGGCCGGGTTGATGTTGACCAGGATCGCGCCCACCTTGGCGCTGGCGAACTGGGTGATGCACCATTCTGCGCAGTTGGGTGCCCAGATACCGAGGCGGTCACCGGGCTGCACGCCCAGGGCCATCAGTGCACGGGCATGCTGGTCGACGGCTTCGGCCAGTTGCTGCCAGGTGTAGCGCAGGGCCTGGTGGCGGACGACCAAAGCGTCACGGTCGGGGAAGCGGGCGACGGTGGTGTCGAAGGCGTCGCCGATGCACTGGGTAAGCAGGGGTTTGTCCTGATTGCCCTGGGAGTAGCTTGGCTGGGGCATGGGCGGTCTCTTGATGTTCTTGTGTTGTCTGTACCGGCCTCTTCGCGGGCTTGCCCGCTCCCACAGGTACCACACAGGTTTCCAGGCCTGTGCAGCCCCTGTGGGAGCGGGCAAGCCCGCGAAGAAGCCAACACCGGTTTAACGGATGAACACCTGCGGCGTAGTGGTGGACATGTCCCCACCCGGCAACTTGATGTTCTTCACTTTCTCCAGCGTATCCGGGTTGAACACCGCCAGGTCGTTGAAGGTGCCGCCCAGGTACAACTTGTCGCCCTTCTTGTCGAAGGCCACGCAGTAGTAAGTGTGGTCCAGATTCGCCGCCTTGATCAGCTTGCGCTGTTTGAGGTCGTACTTGGCCAGGCGGTTGAGCACGCCGTAGATCTGGTTCGGGTCTTTCGGCGAACGCAGCCCGGTGAAGTACAGCTCGGTCAGGTCGGCAAATTCCTGGGTGTGGGTCTTGCCGGTCTTCAGGTCGACGCTCAGGTAGCCATACAGCAGATCGGCGGTGGCCGGGTCCTGCTTGTCATCCTTGAACCTGGCAATGGTGTACAGCATCGAGAACTCGTGGCGCGGGCTCTGGTGCGGCCAGAAGTACAGCACGTCCGGGGCGCTGTAGCCTTTGCGGTTCCAGTTGCGCAGCGGCAAGGCCACCGTGTACTTGCCGGTCTTCACGTCCATCTTGTAGATGTCCGGCCCGGCGACGTACAGGCTGCCATCGTCCGCCGCACGCATCAGGTACACCTGACGCGGCATCGGGAAGGTTCGCACCGGCTTGGCCTCCAGGCCATCGGCGGTACTGAACACTTCCAGCCGCGGTGGCTTGACCACGTAGTGATCGTTCAGGCGCTGGGTCGGATTGACCGTGGCGTACACTTCCTTGCCGTCCGGGCTGATGGCGAACGAGTACATCGACCGGCCCACCTCACCCGGCACACTGGACAGGTTGGCGTGGAAGGTGTTCTGGCAGGTGTCCAGGTCGATGCCGTAGATGTCGCCGTAGTGGTTGTTGAGCACGTAGGCGGTGCGGTTGTCCGGCGCCATCATCGCGGTGCCGGGGCCGAACTTGTCGGGCATCACGCAGCTCTTGTACACCGTGTCACTGGCCACATCGACCACGTGCAGGTTGTTCGGGTAGTTGGTCACGATCATGTATTCGTGGCCAGCCTTCAGCGCCGGCCCGGTGTCGGCGGCCTGTACCAGCCCGGCACAGGCCGTGGCGGCGATGGTGAGCGCGAGTGACGCGCAGCGTCCAGCTTTCATGCGGTTTCCCCTTGTCATTCTTGTTGGGCCGGTCACTTGTCTTTCGGGAACACGGTGCCGAGGTTGCGCCAGTCTTCCGCCGAGTTGCTCGCCTGGGCGTTCCAGTCCTGGTAGGTGCTCATCATGTCCGGCACCTGGGCCGGCCACCAGCAAGGGTCGGAGCAGCCATACAGGTCGGCCTCCATCGGCTGGCACAGCGAGCTCACGCCACCAAAGGCGTCCACTTCCCAGCCCGGGTCGGTGGTGGCGGTGCAGCCCGCCACTGCGCTCATGGCCATGACTTCTTCGACGCGGTCTTCGGCGGCGGCCTGCTCGAGGATGCGCGCCTTGTTGTTCAGGGGCTTCAAGTGCTTCATGTCAGTGCGCCTTCCGCGGGGTGATGTAGCGATCGATGAAGGCCGGGTTGGCGGCCATGATGCGGCTGTAGACTTCGATGCCGAAGTCGACCCAGTCGCGCATCAGTTCGCAATAGTGGTAGGTCGGGTGCTGCGGGTCGCCATAGCGGGCATAGCTTTCGTGGTAGCAGCCGCCGGAGCACAGGTTGCGGATGCGGCAGCTGTCGCAGCCGGTGTTGCTGCGGTCCAGGCGCTGCGACAGGAAGTCGTTGAGCTGTGCCTGCTTCACGCCCTGGTGCACATTGCCGAAGGTCGGCAGGCTGGAGCCGGTGAAGCGGTGGCACAGGTTCAGCTCGCCCTCATGGTCCACGGCCAGCATCTTCAGCCCGGCGCCGCACGGCAGGGCCTTCTTGTGGCCTTCGTGGATGTCGGTGATCAGCTGGTGCAGGTTGGAGAAGCCGATGTTGCGGTGCTCCAGCGCAGCCTCCAGGTAGCGCCGGCCCAGCGCCTTCATGTTGGCGAACACCTGCACCAGTTCTTCGCCGGTGAGGTTGAAGTTGGCCATGTCGCCAGAGGTGACCGGAGCAAAGCCGACTTCAGCGAAGCCCAGTTCGTTGAACAGGTGGTTCCAGATGGTCTCGACGTCGGTGATGCCACGGGTCAGCGTGACCCGCGCGCCCACCGGGCGGCTGTGGTAGCGCGACAGCAGCATGTCGACCTTGCGCCGCACCACGTCATAGGTGCCCTGCCCGCCCACGGTGATGCGGTTGCGGTCGTGCACGGTCTTGGGGCCGTCGATGCTGATCGACAGGCCGAAGCGGTGGGCATTGAGCCAGTCGATGATCTCTTCGGTGAGCAAGGTGGCATTGGTGGTCATGATGAACTCCACCTGCTTGCCCGCCTCGGCGAAGCGCCGCTCGCAGTAGGCGACCATGTGCTCGATCAATAGCCGGTTGGACAGCGGCTCGCCACCAAAGAACACCACGCTGTAGCGCTGCTCGTCGGGCGACTCCTTGAGCAGCATCTCCACCGAAGCCTCGGCGGTGGCGGTACTCATCTTCTTGCCCGCGGATGGTTTGTCCAGGTCTTCCTTGTAGCAGTAGGTGCAGCTGAGGTTACAGCCGGTGTTGACGTTGAGCACCACGGTGTTCAGCGCCGTGCGCTCGACCTGCTTGAGGGCGATTTCCGGGGTCAGCGGCGAGCCATCGCTGACCAGTTCCAGCGCGATCAGCTCGCGCAGGGTGTCCTGGATATCGCTGCCGGCAAACTGCTGGCCAAGGCGCTGCATCAGCTCCTCGGCCGAGCAGCCTTGCTGGCGCAGGGTGTCGATGATGCCGCCGGTCACCGCGTCGGCGGTGAACAGCGAACTGCTGGGGATATGGAACAGCATGCGGTCGGCATCGACCTGCACTTCGTGCAGGTTGCGTTCGACCAGATTCAAGATAGCGCCCATGGCAAACCTCCTGTGCAGGCCCCGCTTGGCGGGGCTTGCGGTCATTCCGAAAAGTGTCTGAAGCCTGTGCCGTCAGCCAACTCACGGAATGGGTGGATTGTTCCAGCGTTGCACGGTCACGATCAGGTGGCCTTCGCCGGTCAGGGATTTCCCTGCGTCGTCGACGGCGGCGATCACCTTGAGGTTGCCGGCATTGTTGGTGGACATCTTGCGCGCCGGGTTGGGACCGGCATCGCCCGGCACGAACACGCCGTCGGCCTGCATGCTGCCGGCGTACTTGACGTCCTCGTCCTCCACGGCCTGCTCGTTGAACGCCTCCACCGACCACTTGGCCGGCAGGTAGCCGATGCGGAAGGCTTTGCCTGCGGCGTCCTGGCCCCAGGCCTCGGCGTCGAAGCGGCCCTGCATCTTCGGCGTCGAGCCGCCGTTGTCGCCGACCCGGGCGACCGAGAAGGCCGGCACCACCTTGACCTCGCTGACCGCCTGGTAGACCGCCAGATTCACGCCCTTGAGCTGGCCGAGCGCGACCGCGCGGCTGCCGGCGGCGGCATTGGCGGCGGCCCTGACCTTGACGCGCAGGCGCTCGGGGCTCTGCTCCAGCACCTTGACCACCTCGACGCCCGGGCCGAAGTCCGGCGTGCCGGCGAGATCGCTGCCCACCAGGGTCAGCTCGGCCTCGCTGCCGGCCTTCAGGTAGCCCGGCTGCACGGCGAGCAGGCGCGGCGTGCCGACCCTGGCGGCGACGAAGTCCAGACCGCGCTCGTCATGCTCGGTCTCGAACATGCGCCCGCTCATCTCGCCGTTCAGCGCGCTGAACACCTGGCGCATGGCCACGCCGTCGACCTTGAGATTGGCGCGCCACTCGTAGCCGTTGTAGAGGAGCGCCGAACCGCTGCCTTCCAGCGGTTTGCCGTCGGCGTACTGGCCCTTGAGGCTGACCTTGAACGCATCGCCCTCGCCCGGCTCCACGCTCATCACCCCGCGCACGTCGCCCCTGGCCGGCAGGTGGCCGCTGAAGCTCCACTGTCCCGGCAGCGCGGCAGCCTTGGGCTTGGCCTTCTGCCAGTCAGCCCAGGCCGGGTTGTCCAGCGGATACTTGCTGGCCAGCGCCGGCACCATCTCGTTCAGGGCGATCGGCAGCCAGTCGCGGTCGCGCGACTGCGCCTGGTACTCCAGCGACGGCCACTGGCCGAGGTGGAAGTTGACCAGGTGCTCCCATTCCTTGGCCGGGCGGCGCTGCAGCGCCACCCGCGCGCCGGAGTGACAGCGCGCGCACATCTGGCTGAACTGGTCGTCGAACTGCTCCACCGTGTTGAGGCGGCGCTCCATGGCGTAGCGCACGCCCTCGGTCTCGCTGGGCGCCAGGCCCTGCTTGTCGGCCAGGTACTTGACCAGGGTGCGGCGGTCGTCGTCGCTGATCTGCAGGCCGTGCATCACCTGCATGCGGGCGATGCTCATCAGCCAGCCTTCCGGCGTCTTGCGCTGGTGGCTGATACGGCTGTAGGTGTCGTTGCCTTCGGGGATATGGCACCCCATGCACTTGTTCTGCAACAGGCTCGGGCCCTGCTCGGCCGCCATGGCCTGGGTGCTCAGCAGCGCGGCGGCGACCAGCGCCAGTTTGCCCGCATGCCGCCGGAGTCGAGTCGTCTTCAAGGTCAGACCTCCACGGTTGTTGTTCTTATCGTTTTCGCACGCTTTGGTACAGCAGGTGTGCATGTGACGGTTGTGATACAGGAACTGTGCCAGGTGATGTAAAAGTGTTTTCTTTCAACCTTTTAGCCGGTTTTCCGGCCTTGGCCAGCAGCAGGTATGGCCAATTGCAGCGTGCCATTTCGCGACAGGGTGTTTCATCCTGAGACAAGGGCCTGCTGCGCAGGCCTTCGCGGGCATGCCCGCTCCTACAGGTACAGCACAGGCCTTCAGGGCAGTGGTTAACCTGTGGGAGCTGGCTTGCCGGCGATTGGCCCTTGATGCCACTGTTTCACCACCGTCTCACACCGTCTCAATGTGCAACAGCGCAACCCTGCAATCCCAACCTTGCACCAGGACAAAACCCAACCCGTTCAACGGTTTGCGGCCATCTACCGACCTTGGCACGCCCATTGCGCCTATGCCTGTCACATCCAATGACAAGAGGCACCGTCCCATGCTTTCCGAACTGCCCATCCTGCCCGCCACCCGCGCCTTTCTCGAACGCAAGCTGAAGATGCGCATCGGCGCCGACTGGCAGGACGCCGCCAGCGGTCGCACCCTGTCGTTCCGCAACCCGGCCACTGGCGAGGTACTGGGTGAAGTGCCCGCCGCCGAGGCCGAAGATGTCGACCGCGCGGTGCGCGCCGCGCGCCAGGCCTTCGATGATTCGCCGTGGAGCCGCCTGCGCCCACGCGAACGGCAGAACCTGCTGTGGCGCCTGGCCGACCTGATGGAGCGCGACGCCCGCCAGCTGGCCGAACTGGAATGCCTGAACAACGGCAAGAGCGCCGCCGTTGCCCAGGTGATGGACGTGCAACTGGCCATCGACTTCCTGCGCTACATGGCCGGCTGGGCGACCAAGATCCAGGGCAGCACCGTCGACGTGTCGATGCCGCTGATGCCCAACGACGAGTTCCACGGCTACATCCGCCGCGAGGCGGTGGGCGTGGTCGGCGCCATCGTCGCCTGGAACTTCCCGCTGCTGCTGGCCTGCTGGAAGCTCGGCCCGGCGCTGGCCACCGGCTGCACCGTGGTGCTCAAGCCGGCCGACGAGACGCCGCTGTCGGCGTTCAAGCTGGCCGAACTGGTGCTAGAGGCCGGCTATCCGGAGGGCGTGTTCAACGTGGTCAGCGGCACCGGCGTGCAGGCCGGCGCGGCGCTGACCCGCCACCCCGGCGTCGACAAGCTGACCTTCACCGGCTCCACCGAGGTCGGCAAGCAGATCGGCAAGGCGGCCATGGACAACATGACCCGCGTGACCCTGGAACTGGGCGGCAAGTCGCCGACCATCGTCATGCCCGACGCCAACCTGCAGGAAGCCGCCGCTGGCGCCGCCAGCGCGATCTTCTTCAACCAGGGCCAGGTGTGCTGCGCCGGCTCGCGCCTGTACGTGCAGCGCAAGCACTTCGACAACGTGGTGGCCGACATCGCCGGCATCGCCAACGGCATGAAGCTGGGCAGCGGCCTGGACCCGGCGGTGCAGATGGGCCCGCTGATCTCGGCCAAGCAGCAGGACCGCGTCACCGGCTACATCGAGCTTGGCCGCGAGCTGGGCGCGACCATCGCCTGCGGTGGCGAAGGCTTCGGGCCGGGCTACTTCGTCAAGCCAACGGTGATCGTCGATGTCGACCAGCGCCACCGCCTGGTGCAGGAAGAGATCTTCGGGCCGGTGCTGGTGGCGATGCCGTTCGATGACATCGACGAAGTGATCGGCATGGCCAACGACAACCCCTATGGCCTGGGTGCGAGCATCTGGTCCAACGACCTGGCCGCCGTGCACCGGATGATCCCACGCATCAAGTCGGGGTCGGTGTGGGTCAACTGCCACAGCGCCCTCGACCCTGCCTTGCCCTTTGGCGGCTACAAGATGTCCGGCGTCGGCCGTGAGATGGGGGCGGCTGCCATCGAGCACTACACCGAGCTGAAATCGGTGTTGATCAAGCTCTGATCATTTTCCTGCACCGGCCTCTTCGCGGGCTCGCCCGCTCCCACAGGTATTGCACTCCTTTCACGACCTGAGGAAATCCTGTGGGAGCGGGCAAGCCCGCGAAGAGGCCGGTACAGGCAACCCCAAAAACAACAAAAACATGGAGCACACCATGAGGCACAAACTCGCCTGCACATTGGCCCTGCTGTTCGCCGCCCCCGTCACCCAGGCATACGAGCTGTACAACCACGACGGCACCACCCTCAACGCCGACCTCGAAGCCCTGTTCGGCGCCTTCCACAGCGACGAAAGCTTCAACCTGGCCGGCAACCGCAAGCCCGGCAGTACCGCCTGGCAGGAAGGCTACGTCAAATATGGCCTCAGCGGCAGCCAGGCCCTGGCCGACAGCGGCACGCTCTACGGCGCCTTCAACCTGCTCAGCTCCGCCACCTGGGGCGACGGCGATGCCGCCGGCCTGACCCTGGGTGACGAGCGCCGCACCGCCATCGAAGACCTGTACCTGGGCTGGCGCTCGGCCAACCTGTTCCCGGCCCTGGGCGAAGACGGCGTGGACATTTCCGGCGGCCGCCAGGTGGTGACCCTGGGCGACGGCTTCCTGATCCAGGGCGACCCGGTGAACCTGGGCAAGGTCGACCTGGGCGCCAACTTCGACCGCGGCGGCGCCTACTACCTGGCCGCACGCAAGGCCTTCGACCGCACCGCCGTGCTGCGCCTGGGCGGCAAGCAAGGCTGGCGCAGCGACCTGATGTGGCTGAAGTCCGACAACCACTACCAGGCCGACACCTCGCTGGCGGTGGCCAACCTGGAGCACGTCGCCGACGCCGGCACCGTAGGCCTGAGCTGGATCCGCGGCCTCGACGTGGACCAGCGCTACGCGCAGATCATGGGCCTGGAACACCGCGACGGCATGGACACCGCCAGCCTGCGCGGGCGTGGCAACCTGGGGGTGAAAGACCTGGAGCTGGCCGCCGAGTACGTGACCCAGGACAAAACCGGCGGGCGGGAGAACGCCTGGTACCTGGAAGGCAACTGGACCTTTTCCGAACTGCCCTGGTCCCCCACCGCCACCTACCGCTACAGCCGCTTTTCCGAAGACTTCGACCCGCTGTTCTATGGCCTGAGCCGTGGCTATGGCACCTGGTTCCAGGGTGAAGTGGCAGCCAACTATGCCGGGCCGTTCAACAGCAACAGCCAGGTGCACCACGTGGCACTGAAGGGCAAGCCACGGGACAACCTGACCGTCGGCGCGCTGTACTTCGACTTCGATACGCTGGACACCGACCAGGGCAACCTGGGCGGGCGGGAGCTGGACCTGTATGTGGAATGGATGGTCAACGACCATCTGCTGATCAGCCCGCTGGTAGGGTTTTACAAGCCGGAACGCAGCGCGGCCAATGGCGGGACGCAGCTGGGCGGTCGGGATACCGGGACCTATATGCAGCTGATCGTCGGGACTTTCTTCTGATTCAAGGGCCCTATCGCCGGCAAGCCAGCTCCCACAGGT
>RCUL01001113.1_pt1 | contig 10862 bp, 11 predicted proteins | sample 2167521 | NCBI WGS metagenome assembly RCUL01 (sample SAMN09932745, study PRJNA488358) | compost metagenome | feature: garden; material: soil; isolation source: compost soil in acetic acid-enriched culture | place: Germany: Experimental Botanical Garden Goettingen | collected 2016-01-27 | reverse complement strand
GCAACTGACTGCTTCTCGTCGGACTTCGGTCGGTCACGACCGGCTGAGATCGGCCAGAAGCGGCCGTTAAGAGTGCGGAAAAAATCTTCCACTTTTTGTCCCCCTTTTTCTTTTATATGATTCCAGGCACTGTGCAGAAGCCAGCAAACCATGAGCGCAATAGTATGGATATGTACGGAATCACGCCCTATTTGGAGCGAGCCAAGGCGCTCAAAGACAGCACCGAGGAACACACACTTAGATATGCGGCACTCGAACTTCGCTTCTGCATGGAGATGATCGTCTATCGGCAACTGCAGCAATACGGCGACGTTTTTCCGGGCTCTATGATTGGTGTATGGAAGCCAGATCAAATCCTGAAGTTGCTGGCCTCCTTTGATCCGGTTGCCAGTACAGGAGGCGAGCTCTCTTTTGCCCCACTTACTGAAGACGGCAGCGTGCCTACCGAATGGATGCCGCTTGGAAAAAGTAGACCCATCCCTTGGAAGCAGTTCAGGAAACTGTACAACAAGCTAGGCTCGTATCTACATGTGCCCGCGCCCAGGCAGGCAGGTGTTGAACCTAAATCTCTGACCGGAGAGTCATTCAGCGAAATCATCACAGCGCTGGAAGATGTGATGAGCGCAACGCTAATACTGGCCGTAAAGGCGGTGATCTCCGCGAAGTGCGATTGCGGCACCTTCGTATACATTGGTCAAAGCGAATTTGATGATGGTGAGCTAGTCGTTTGCACCAATACCAAATGTAATTCGCTCTACGCCAAGGCAGTGAATGAAAAAGGAGAGCAGATACTAGATCGGATCAGAGTCATGGCGTTGACATGTCAAGGCTGCAAAGCAAAGGTGCCATTTCCCCCTGAGCAGGTTTGGGCGCCGATACGCTGCCCCTGCTGCTTACGCACCCATCGCCTGAACCTTGCCTTCACTACCGTTCAGCTGGCCGAGTAAGGCGAGTGTAGAGAAGGACGCCCCATATATTACAAACGCAGGGAGCAATATGGTTTACGACATTAATTACATCGTCGTCGAATCATCAGCTGAAACAAATTGGGCGTCTTGGATCGCCATTGGCATATCTCTCCTAGCACTCGCTGCTACCTGGTGGCAGGCACACCTTGCAAGAACTCATAACAAGCTCTCTGTACGCCCGAAACTTGAGGGTCACAGTCACTGGGAGGGAGGCGTGTACAGCTTAGAAGTGCGAAACGTTGGACTAGGTCCCGCAGTGATCACCGCGGCGAGAGTCTACTACCGCGATGAGCTGGTGGAAGGCGAAGGTCCTCCGGTAATCGAGAAGGCTTTCACTTATGTACCCAACTGCCAGTTAATAGAGCACGAGTTTTTCTACACGCCCTATGTTCTGCCGGCCGGAAAATCAATCGAGGTATGTAAGCTCGCCTACGACCCTGCGATTCAGGAAATCGAATTTTTTCTAGGGGGTCTCTTGCACCTCCAGATCGATTATGAATCTGCCTACAATGAAAAATGCCCGATGTACCAATCTAGGCGGGCCCCACTGCCTGCGAAGTCGAACTAACCAGGCAAGCGCTCACGCCGAATTTAAGTTGTGCGTTCGCATCGCTGGCGGTGCGGTTTGAAATGGCCGGCTTGTGATTACAACTCTAAACGTCTGCTTTGGGTCGATTTCAGCCGGTTCCAACAGGCAGCTATTGGCCGGTATCCGCCGCTGAGTAACGGCTGCATTTGGCCGCAAGGAAGGTGCTGGAGCATGGGGGTCTCATGAACGGCGAGCAGATGCATCAGAAGCTCCGCTCGCCGTCACTGAACACACCATGGGCTTCCATATGTTCGTTGTAGGCTATTACTGCCTCCCCTAGGGTCTGTTCCCGTTTCAGCACGACCGCGCCGGAGTCCGTTTTGCCGCGAGGCAAGGCACGAGACGCGAGGTTTGGTTGCTCCAAATGAGCGTCGAGAAGCGCAGCATTCGCGGCAAAACGGGCCCGGTCCTTCGGGTTGTGCGCAAAATCTCGCCAGGCGGTGTTGGAGGACTTGGCAAGGGAACGGCCATTCCCGGCGCCCTCCGCCTAGCCCGGCGAGATTTTGCGCGGTAACGCGGCTTGCGCTGAAACGGGAACAGACCCTAAGCCAAGTGAGCGGCATTTTTATTTCCTGGCACGTCGATCGGCGGTGCGCTGGAGCCCGCTATAGCGGCGGGCTCGGCCGCTCCCAGGACGGCGCCGCGCTGAAAGCCTCGCCACCTGTCTTCCTTGACGGACGCCCCTCTTCTCTCCTTCACTCTCTGGGGCCAGTGGCCAGTCCAACCACACGACAAGGAACGTTGCGATCATGCCTACCTCTGCCCAAACCCTGCCCACCGATACCACCGTCGTCAAAGCCGCCATCTATCCGCCGATTGGTATCGCCCGTATCGGCAACAGTCCGGATGCCTTCTATTTCGCCCCGGAGGTGCCAGACCCGCGCCCGGAGGCGCCGGGGTTCTATCGGGATGCCAGCGGGGCGATCAAGCGCGAGGCGGCGCGTTTTCGGCTCTATGGCCTGAATGCCGCCGGGCAGGCCGTGGTCGAGCTGACTGCGGACAACGCCGAAGTAGCGTGGGCCGCCACCCTCGCCAACACCAAGGCGGCTTGGTACCAGTTCCAGATCGCCCTGGATATCCCCGAGGCGGCCACCGCGCCGTTATCCTTCCTGCGCAATATGGCGGTGCCGGATCGTGCGTTGCTGAGCATCCAGCCCGGTGAGCGGCGCATTGCCGGGCGTGACCAGCAGGGCGTGGAACATGCTTTCGCCAATGGCCGCTTCATGGGCACAGCGGTTTACCTGGGCGAGTTGCGCACCGATGCCCAGGGGCGCTTGATCGTGCTCGGCGGTCACGGCAAGGCCGCGTCCTATAACGGCGCTGCGGCCATTACCTTCGCCAATAACGAGGGTTGGCACGACGATGTGGCCGATGGCCCAGTGATGGCCACGGTGCGCTATCTCGGCCAGACGCTACCGGTCGACCCCGCCTGGGTGGTGGTAGCGCCGCCCAACTACGCGCCGCAGCAGAAATCCGTGCGCACCATGTGGGATCTGATGCGCGACCTGTTCGTCGCCAAGGGCAGTCTGGCGGCGCCGACGCGACCGTCGTTCCAGGCCGATATCCGGCCGATCTTCGAGCGTCTGTCGCGCCTGCAATGGGTCAATGCCGGTTTCGCCGCGGCTTTCGGCTGGGGCGGCAGCACGCCGTTCAGCCAGGCCGAGTGGATGGCCAAGCTGGCCAGCCCGTCGGCGGACACCAAGGAGTGGCGCCTGACCCTGTTCAACCAATTCCGCCAGTTCAAGCGCGATGCCTGGGCGCCATCGCCCTGGCCCTGGCTGTATGGCGACGCAATGGCCGTGCCGGCGGCGGAGACACCGCGTCAGAACGTGGCCTTGAGCGACCTGCAATTGCGCTTCCTCAAGCAGTGGGCGGAGGGCGACTTCGAGGCCGACTACGACCCGGCCGCGCTCCCGCCGAGCAACCTCGACGAGGTGCCGCTGGTCGAACAACCGGACACCCTTACCCGCGCCGCCATGGAGTTCTGCCTGGCCGATGCCTTCCACCCCGGCTGCGAGATGACCTGGCCCATGCGCCAGGCTTCCATGTATATGGCGCCCTTCCGCCTAGCCCATCAGCCGGCGGGCTGGGTCGAGCCGGACTACGGCGGCGTGTTGACTCCGGACAACATCAGCGGCCCTTGTAGCGCCCAGGTCGCAGGGGGCATTACTCGCTGGATGGCGGTGCCCTGGCAGACCGACACCGCCAGCTGCCGCTCCGGCTACCAGAAGAGCTACGACCCCTACCTGCCGACCTTCTGGCCGGCGCGCGTACCCAACCAGGTGATGAGCCAGCAGGCCTACGACACGGTGATGAACGAAAGCCTGCCGGCCGAAAAGCGCCTGCGCGCCTTCGCCAAACGCGCCGCCTGGATACGCCCGTTGGGCAACATCAGCTATCAGGATCAGATCAACAACATGATCGCCGACATCGCCCAGATGGGCATCGTCGAGGTTCGCGAGGGGCCGCTCGACGGGGCGGGCTTCCCCGCGCTGCTGGAGGTAGAGCAACTGCCCGCGCCGGTCGGCGTGGAGAAGCGTCTGTTCGCCGCCCGGTCAGTGCCGGAGGATTTCGAGGATGTGGAGCTGAGCGAGGTGGACAAGGCGCGTCATCTCGGCCCGCGACGTAGCTGATGCACGCCGATGTGCTGATCCTCGGCGCCGGCCCCGCCGGCGCCACTGCGGCGCTCAACTTGGCGCCTCAGTGTCGGGTACTGCTGCTGGATCGGCTGCCGATGCCGGCCCCGCGCATTGGCGAATCCCTCCCTCCGGCCGCGCGTAGACTGCTCGCGGATATGGGGCTGTGGGACGAATTCCTCGCCCAGGGCCACGCGCCCTGTTACGGCAACTGCTCACTGTGGAACGGCGAACCGGCCGAGCAGGATTTCCTGCGTGACCCGGACGGCCATGGCTGGCATCTGGATCGCGCCCGCTTCGAAGGTTGGCTGCGAGCCAAGGCCCAGGAGCGGGGTGCGGCGTTGTTGGCACCTACGACGATCAAGACAGTCAGCCCGGTTGTCGGCGGTTGGCAGGTGCTGCTGGATACCCCGAGCGGGGCGATTCAGCTCCAGGCCAGGGTCTTGATCGATGCCGGCGGCCGCGCCTCCGCGCTGGGCAAACGGCTGGGCGCACGGCGCACGCGCCAGGATCGGTTGGTATGCGGCTGGCTGTATGGCCGGGAGGAGAGCATCGACGCCACGGACGGACGCTCACATATCGAAGCCGCGCCGCAGGGGTGGTGGTACAGCGCAGCCTTGCCCGGCCGCCGTCGCGTGCTGGCCCTGCACACCGACGCGGATCTGCCCACCGCTCGAAAGCTGCGGCAGCCCGGCTGGCTGCAAGCCTCCGCCACATCAACCCCGAGCCTCGGCACCATGCTGGAGCGGGTTGGCTTCATGGCGGATGGCGACGTGCGAATCGCCGCGGCCCACAGTACCGTCCTGCAACCGGGTGCCGGCCTGGGCTGGTTCGCCGTTGGCGACGCCGCGCTCAGCTTCGACCCGCTGTCCTCCCAGGGGCTGTTCAACGCCCTCTATACCGGCCTCGCCGCTGCCGAAGCCTGCCACCGCCAATTGCACGGCGACCCAGCGGCAACCGACGACTACCGCCAGGAACTGGCCCGCATCGACGGTGCCTACCGGCAACACCTCGGCTTCTGGTACAGCCAGGAAACCCGCTGGCCAGGGGAGGCGTTCTGGCTGCGCCGGCAGGTTCGCACGGCGCCGGCTGTGGCGGTGTGAGTGGTGTCGGCTGGTGCGAATGACTGGCGGTTTTCATGCGAATACTCACCCTTGTTCCAAGGAGGGCTGTGGGTAGCGGTGGTGTTCATGGCTTGTCCTCCATACGAGGGAGGACAAGGGTGGCCAGTGAGCGCAAGGGGCGCTAACCGGCCAGGAGCAGTCACTCGGATGTGTCTACAAAACTAGGGGCGACTCACCATGCTAACCAGCGCTAGTATCCGACTGGCCAATACATCTGATGCTCAGCCAAGAGCACACCCTAGACCGTGTATCGCCGCGTAGGAGAGGTGGTGGACCCGACTCGCTAAGGCCTAGTTGCGGAAACGATCCAGATAGATGCGGAAACCAACTGTGACCGCTGGGAACAGGCTAGGAACACCCCAGAAAAGCAAAAGCCCCGGATTCCGGGGCTTTCAGCTGTATAGATGGCGGAGGCGGTGAGATTCGAACTCACGGAAGAGTCTCCCCTTCGGCGGTTTTCAAGACCGCTGCCTTAAACCACTCGGCCACACCTCCGCTTGCGCGGGGCGCCATAGTACCGGAACGCAACACGCTGTCAAACTCTAGCAATTGGCGCCCCCTGGCCCTCTGATATGATCCAGACTGACTCAGGTCACGGAAACCATTCGGGAGTGTCACGATGAACGAACAGAACTATGCCCTCAACCCCGCACAGGCCGAGCAGCTGGAAGTCAGCCGCGTCCTGCGCAATACCTACGGGCTGCTGGCCCTGACACTTGCGTTCAGCGGCCTGGTCGCCTACTTCGCCCAGCAGATGCGCGTGCCCTACCCCAGCATCTTCGTGGTGCTGATCGGTTTCTACGGGCTGTTCTTCCTGACGGTGAAGCTGCGTGATTCGGCCTGGGGCCTGGTCTCCACCTTCGCCCTCACCGGCTTCATGGGCTACACCCTGGGCCCGATCCTCAACAGGTACCTCGACATGCCCAACGGCGGCGAGGTGGTCAGTTCCGCCTTCGCCATGACCGCCCTGGTGTTCTTCGGCCTGTCCGCCTATGTGCTGACCACCCGCAAGGACATGAGCTTCCTCGGCGGCTTCATCACCGCGGGTTTCTTCGTCCTGATCGGTGCCGTGCTGGCCAGCTTCTTCTTCAACATCAGCGGCCTGCAACTGGCGATCAGCGCGGGCTTCGTGATCTTCTCGTCGGTCTGCATCCTGTTCCAGACCAGCGCCATCATCCATGGCGGCGAGCGCAACTACATCATGGCCACCATCAGCCTCTACGTGTCCATCTACAACCTGTTCATCAGCCTCCTGCAGCTGATTGGCGTTTTCAGCAGCGACGACTGATCGTCTGCCTCCTCGGACCAGCCCGCTTCGGCGGGCTTTTTTCTGCGCGCGGGCGGGCAAAAGAATGCGTCTGGCCGTATCATTCCAGCAGTTTTCCACCCCGTCCGAGCGACCATGAAATTCGCCATCGCCCTGTTCGCCCCGCCCCATGCGCCCTCCTCGCGGCGCGCCCTGCGCTTCGCCGAGGCCTGCCTGGCCGGCGGGCATGAGATTGCCCGGCTGTTCTTCTACCAGGACGGGGTGCACAGCGCCTCCGCCAACGTCGTAGCCCCCCAGGACGAACCGAACCTCTCCGCTGAATGGAGCGCCTTCGTTCGCGAACACCAGCTCGATGGCGTCGTCTGCATCGCCGCAGCGTTGCGCCGCGGCGTACTGAATGCCGAGGAAGCGCAGCGTTATGCGCGGCCGGCCGCCAACCTGGCGGATGGCTGGGAGCTGTCCGGCCTGGGGCAACTGCACGAAGCCGCGCAGATGGCCGACCGCCTGGTCTGCTTCGGAGGCAATTGATATGAAGTCCATACTGATCATCAGCCGCCAGGCGCCCTGGACCGGGCCGAACGCCCGCGAGGCCCTGGATATAGCGCTCGCCGGAGGCGCCTTCGACCTGCCCCTGGCGATGCTGTTCCTCGATGACGGAGTATTCCAACTGGTCGCTGCCCAGCAGCCGGCAACCGTCCAGCAGAAGGATCTGACCGCCAACCTGCAGGCCCTGCCGCTGTTTGGCGTGGAGTCGCTGTACGCCTCGGCGCGCAGCCTGCAGGAGCGCGGCCTGGAATCCGCCGCCCTGAACCTGGCGGTGGAGGTCCTCGACGACAGCGCACTGACCGCCCTAATCGACCGTTATGACCAGGTGCTCACCCTCTGATGGCCACCCTGCACATCCTTTCCCATTCCCCCTTCGCCGACAGCCGCCTGGGCAGCTGCCTTCGCCTGCTGGGCCCTGATGACGGCCTGCTGCTCAGTGGCGATGCCGTGTACGCCTTGCAGCCCGGCAGCGTTGCCCGCCAGGCACTGGAGCTGATGCCCGAGAGCATCGCCCTGCACGCCCTCGCGGAAGACCTCGAAGCCCGAGCCCTGCTCGACTGCCCACCTCGATTGAACGCGCTGGACTACCCCGCCTTCGTCGAGCTCTGTTGCCACTACGACAAGGTGAACAGCTGGCTATGAGTGAGCTGCTGATAGACGGCCGCAGCATCCCGCTGGACAAGGACGGCTACCTCCGGGAGCTGGCCGACTGGTCCCCGGCCGTGGCCCATGCCCTGGCGGAGCGCGAGGAGCTGGAATTGCAACCGGAGCATTGGGAGATCCTCGAACTGCTGCGTGGTTTCTACACCGAATTCCAGCTGTCCCCGGCCAACCGCCCGCTGGTCAAGTACGTGGCGCAGAAGCTCGGCCCGGAAAAGGGCAACAGTCTGCACCTCAACCGCCTGTTCAAGGGCGCGCCCGCCAAGCTTGCCGCCAAGCTCGCCGGCCTGCCCAAGCCGACCAATTGCCTATGAACCTCATCACACCTCCGGAACACCCCTTCGCCCAGTTCGTCCGCATGCTCGGCAAAGGCAAGCGCGGCGCCCGCAACATGACCCGCGAGGAAGCCCGCGAGGCCATGGGTATGCTCCTCGATGGCCAGGTGGAGGACACCCAGCTCGGCGCCTTTCTCATGCTGCTGCGGCACAAGGAGGAGAACGCCGAGGAGCTGGCCGGGTTCACCGAGGCTTTCCGCCAACGCAACCAGGCACCGGAAATCGCCGTCGACCTGGACTGGCCGAGCTATGCCGGCAAGAAGCGCCATCTGCCCTGGTACCTGCTCGCCGCCAAGGCCCTGGCCGACAGCGGGCTGCGCATCCTCCTGCACGGCGGCGGCGCCCATACCGCCGGGCGCCTCTACAGCGAGCAGTTGCTGGAGCTGCTGGATATCCCCCTCTGCCAGGACTGGAGCCAGGTCGCCAGCGCGCTGGATGAGCGCCAGCTGGCATTCATCCCCCTCGGTGCCTGGGCACCTCGGCTGCAGCGGATGATCGACCTGCGCAACACCCTCGGCTTGCGCTCCCCCATCCATTCCCTGGCCCGCATCCTCAACCCGCTCGGTGCGCGTTGCGGCCTGCAGAGCATCTTCCACCCCGGCTACCAGGGCGTGCACCGGGAGGCCAGCCAACTGCTCGGTGACCACGCCATCGTGGTCAAGGGCGAAGGCGGCGAAATCGAGGTAAACCCCGATGGCACCTGCCACCTCTACGGCACCACGGATGGCCAGGCCTGGGACGAGGAATGGCCAGCGCTTTCCGCCCTGCGTCACGTGAAGCCGGAAAGCCTGGATGCCAGCCAGCTGGTGGCCGTCTGGCGCGGCGAAGCCGAGGACGACTATGGCCAGTTGGCCATCCACTCGACGATGGCCTTGGCCCTTCGTGGCCTCGGCATGCCCCGTGAGCAGGCATTCGAAGAGGCCCGACGCCGCTGGGCGGCTCGCAAGCTATCGACTTGACCGATAGGTAGGTCCGCCAATTTGCGCTTTTCTATCGATCAGCAGCCGATAGACTGGAAACCGAACTCAACTTCGGAGACGGACAATGGGCCTGCTAGTCGATGGCAAATGGCATGACCAGTGGTATGACACGGCCAAGGACGGGCGCTTCCAGCGCGAAAGCGCGCGGCGACGCAACTGGATCACCGTCGACGGCGCCCCCGGCCCCTCGGGCATCGGCGGGTTTCCCGCCGAAGCCGGCCGCTATCACCTCTATGTATCCCTCGCCTGCCCCTGGGCGCACCGCACCCTGATCTTCCGCAAGCTGAAAGGCCTGGAATCGCTGATCGACGTATCGGTGGTGAGCTGGCTGATGCTGGAACAGGGCTGGACCTTCGACCCGCAGCACGGCTCCACCGGCGACAAGCTGGGCGGCCTGGAGTACCTGCATCAGCGCTATATCCTGGACACCCCGGACTACAGCGGCCGGGTCACAGTGCCCCTGCTCTGGGACAAGCAGACCGGCAGCATCGTGAGCAATGAATCCTCCGAGATCATCCGGATGTTCAACAGCGCCTTCGATCACCTCACCGGCAACCAGCTGGATTTCTATCCGGAACCACTGCGGGCCGAAATCGACGCGCTCAACGAGCGCATTTACCCGGCGATCAACAACGGCGTCTACCGGGCCGGCTTCGCGACTACCCAGGATGCCTACGAGGAAGCCTTCCATACCCTGTTCGACGAGCTCGACAGGCTGGATGCCCTGCTGGAGACGCGCCGCTACCTGACCGGCGAGCGGATCACCGAAGCGGACTGGCGCCTGTTCACCACCCTGATCCGGTTCGACGCGGTGTACCACGGTCATTTCAAGTGCAACCTGCGTCGCCTGGCCGACTACCCGAACCTGTCAGGCTGGCTGCACGAGTTGTACCAGTGGCCGGGCGTGGCCGAGACGGTGAACTTCACCCATATCAAGCACCACTACTATGCCAGCCATCGCACCATCAATCCCACGGGGGTGGTGCCGCTGGGCCCGGAGCAGGACTTCAGCCAACCCCACGGCCGTGGGCATCTGAAAGCCCTGCCCGTAACGCAAAAGGATCAGACGCCGGCCTGACCGCCTTCGAACCAGGCGAGTTTCTCGCGCAGGGTTACCACTTCACCCACTATCACCAGCGTGGGCGCGTGGACTTCGTGTTCCGCCACCAGTTGCGGCAAGTCCGCCAGGGTGCCGGTGAACACCCGCTGGCGGCTGGTGGTGCCTTGCTGGACAAGGGCTGCCGGCGTTTCGGCGGCACGGCCATGCTTGATCAACTGCTCGCAGATCAGCGGCAGCCCCACCAGGCCCATGTAGAACACCAGGGTCTGGCCCGGGGCCGTCAGGTCGCCCCAGGGCAGGTCGCAGCTGCCGTCCTTCAAGTGGCCGGTGACGAAGCGCACAGACTGGGCGTAGTCGCGATGAGTCAGCGGAATGCCGGCATAGGCGGCGCAGCCCGAGGCGGCGGTGATACCGGGCACTACCTGGAAGGGAATGCCATTGGCCGCCAGTTCTTCGATCTCCTCGCCACCGCGGCCGAAGATGAAGGGATCGCCGCCCTTCAGGCGCAGGACGCGTTTGCCCTGTTTGGCCTGCTCGATGAGGAGGCGGTTGATCTCATCCTGGGGCACGGCATGGTCGGCGCGGCGCTTGCCGACATAGATGCGTTCGGCGTCGCGGCGGCACAGCTCGATGATCGGCGCCGCCACCAGGCGGTCGTAGAGCACCACATCGGCCTGCTGCATCAGGCGCAGGGCAC
>RCUL01001112.1_pt1 | contig 10863 bp, 3 predicted proteins | sample 2167521 | NCBI WGS metagenome assembly RCUL01 (sample SAMN09932745, study PRJNA488358) | compost metagenome | feature: garden; material: soil; isolation source: compost soil in acetic acid-enriched culture | place: Germany: Experimental Botanical Garden Goettingen | collected 2016-01-27 | reverse complement strand
CCCGCAAGGCCAGCAGCGCCGCCAAGCGCCTGAGCGTGGACTACACCACGGTGTCGCGGCGCATCAGCTCGCTGGAGGGGGCGCTGGGCACGTTGCTGTTCGAAAAATCGCGGACCAACGGCTTTGTCCTCACCGCCGAGGGCCAGCGCTTGCTCGGTTATGCCGAGTCGATAGAAAGCACGCTGCACATGGCCTGCGAGCAGGTGTCCGGGTCGGGCGTGGCATTGTCGGGGCATGTACGCATGGGCTGTACCGAAGGCTTCGGCAGCTTTTTCGTTACCCCACAGTTGAGCCATTTCGTCGATGCCTACCCGGCGATATCAGTGGATATCCTGCCGCTGCCACACTTCATCAGCCTCTCCAAACGCGAGGCGGACATCGTCATCGCCCTGGAGCGGCCCGAGCATGGGCCTTATGTGTGCTGCAAGCTGTGCGACTATCGGCTGCGGCTGTATGCGACCCAGGATTACCTGGACGACCATGCGCCGATCAACCAGGTCAGCGACCTGGTTGGCCATCCGTTCATCAGCTATGTGGATGACCTGGCGTTCAGCTCAGAGCTGCTGTACCTGGCCAACCTGATTCCCAACGCCAGCGCGCACCTTCGCAGTACCAGCGTGATTGCACAGTACACGGCGGCGTTGCAGGGGCGAGGGTTGGCGATCTTGCCGTGTTTCCTGGCGGCGCAGGATGCGCGATTGGTCACGGTGCTGCCTGAGCAGATCGAGGTGACGCGGCAATTCTGGATGTATTGCCGGGAGGATCTGCGCAAGTTGAAGCGCATTACCTTGCTGTGGGATTACATTCGTGGGGTGACGGAGGCGAATGCGCCTTTGTTGATGGGGCAAACGCGTGAGATGCGTTTCGCTCAGGAGTGATGGGGCTGCTGTGCAGCCCATCGCCGGCAAGCCGGCCCCACGTTTTCCACTGCCTTCGATGTAGTTGTGGAAGCACACCTTGGCCACACTTTGCGCCCGCTGCTCTGAGGTTCTGGCAGTCAGCTCAAAGGCCTCGTTGGCCGCGGCTCAACGATAGCGCAACGCCATCATTGCGGTGAGAGCGCCCTTTCGCGGCACACGGCAGTTCCTACAGCAGTGCATCACACCTGTTCGAGCATCAGCCCGGAGATACGCCGTACCTTGCGTGCCACCGCTTCTTCGAAGATGCCCTGGCGTGGCTCGACCAGGCTGAAGCAATGCTTGGCCCGGGTTATACCGGTGTATACCAGCTCCTTGGTCAGCACGGGGTTGAGCGCATCGGGCAGTACCAGCGCGGTGTGGCTGAACTCAGAGCCCTGGGACTTGTGAACGGTCATGGCGAACACCGTTTCCACCTCGTTGAGCCGGCTGGGCAGCACGAAACGCACCCCGCCACTGCCGTCGTTGCGTGGGAAGGCCACGCGCAGCAAAGGCTCGCCCTGCTCGTCCGGCAAGCGCAGGGCGATGCCGATGTCACCGTTCATCAGGCCCAGGCCGTAGTCGTTGCGCGTCACCAGTACCGGGCGCCCTTCGTACCAAGGCTGCTGGCTGTCGATCAGCCCGGCGCTGTGCAGCACCCGCGCCACCCGCTCGTTAAGGCCTTCAACCCCCCAGGCACCCTTGCGCACCGCGCACAACAACTGGAAGTCCTCAAAGCTGCGCAGTACCTTGCCAGCCCACTGCTCCCAGTGCGGGTCGTCGAAAGCACTACCAGGCGCTGGACGATGGCGGCCAATGGTGCGCAGATAGCTACGATAGCCTTGTGGTCCCTCGGCGCCGCGGTTCAGACCGTCCAGTATCAGCCGATCAAAGGCGCGGTCGTGCTCGCCGCGCAGGGCCAGGCCGAATACATCGGCCGGGGGCATGGTCAACAGGTCGCGGGCCGCCTGGGCTTGCTGGCGGTTGACCAGGCGCGCCAGCTGGCCGATGCCGCTGCCTTCGCCAAAGCGGCGGGAAAAACGCAGCATCACCACCTGCTGGGCCAATGGGTTGCGTTGCGCCTCGCCGGCCTTCAGGCCACTGTCGGCCAGCGACTGACCGCCAATCTGCTCCAGCCATGCCTGGGTAGCGGGTGAGTAGCAGCCCTCTTCGGCATCCCGGCACAGGTCGCCGAGCACCGCGCCCGCCTCGACCGAGGCCAACTGGTCCTTGTCCCCCAACAGGATCAACCGGGCTTTGGGGGGCAAGGCATTGAGCAGGTTGGCCATCATTTCGAGGTCGATCATCGACGCTTCATCCACCACCAGCACATCCAGCGGCAGCGGGTTGCCTGCATGGTGGCGGAAGTGCCGCGACCCCGGACGGCTGCCAAGCAGCCGGTGCACAGTGCTGACATCGGTAGGAATCTGCCCGCGGACATCGGCACTCACCTGCAAGCGCTCGACCTGCTGACCAATGGACTCGGTCAGGCGTGCTGCAGCCTTGCCGGTGGGCGCTGCGAGGCGAATGCGCAGAGGCCTGCCCTGCTCGACCGCAGGTGCCTGCAGCAAGGCCAGCAGGCGCACTACCGTGGTGGTCTTGCCGGTGCCGGGCCCCCCGGTGATGATGCTGAAGCCGGCGCGGGTGGCCAGGGCACAGGCCAGTTTCTGCCAATCCACCTGGCCTGCCAGAGCGCCTTCGTCGAACAACTGCGCAAGGCGTGCAGGCAGGTCGGCGGGCGTGGCCTCGTCCTGGCTCAGGCGCTGGCGCAGGGTTTCGTCTATCTGCCGCTCATAACTCCAGTAGCGGCGCAGGTAGAGGCGCTCGCCGCTGATCACCAATGGCCGGGCGTTATGACCAGGGGTATTGCCAGTTGCAACCAGGGGGCTGGCGGCAATGCGCTGGCGCCAGGTGTGCAGGTCGAGGTTGGCGAGCAATTGCGACGGTAGCAGCAACGGGCCTGCCAAAGCATCGCCCTCCGGCGGCAGCGACAGGGCGAAATCCGGCTCGGCAAGGGTTTGCTGCAGGTCCAGGCAGACATGCCCGTGGCCCAGTTGATGGCTGGCCAACGCAGCGGCCAGCAGCAACAGCGGATCGCTGCCGGGTGCGCGCTCTTCCAGGAAGGACACGAAAGCCCGGTCCAAAGCCCGCAACCAGCCGCGCTCAACCCAGCGGTCGAGCAGTTGCAGCAGGTCTGCGCTGTTACGTTGTGGCGCCAGCGTCAGCAGGTGCTCTGCGTTCAATGGGGTAGGCAAGAGGTCATCAAGGGTGCGGCTCATGGCGCAGCTCCGGCGAACAGGTCCTGTTGTTGAGGCGCGTGAACGCCACGGAACAGCGCATCGAGCGCCTCGATCAACTCACGTGGCGGCTTGACGAAGTACACGCCGTGGCCGCTGCTGCTGGCCCCGCGCAAGAAGATGAACAGCGCACCGCCCACATGCCGGTCGTAATCGTAATCGGGCAGCCGTGCACGCAGCTGGCGATGCAGGGCCAGCAGATAAAGCACGTATTGCAAGTCGTAGCGGTGCTCAAGGATCGCCTTTTCCATGGCCAGCGTGTCATAGGCCTGGATATCCGGGCCAAGCCAGTTGGACTTGTAATCGGCCACGTAGTAGCGGCCATCGAGCTCGAACGCCAGGTCGATAAAGCCTTTGAACATGCCGTTGAGCAGTGTCGGCTGAGCAGCGGGGCGCGCTGCGCCTGGATGGGTGTGGCGGGCGACCAACCGGTCCAGTTGCTCTGCATCGACCTGATGACTGGCGAACCAGAATTCCATTTCTATCTGATAGTGCTGCAACTGCGCCAACGTCAGGCTCATGTCACGGGCCGGCAGTGGCTCGTTCAGCAGTTGCTGCAACCATTGGCTGAGCGTCGGGATCCAGCCGGTCCAGTCGCGCCGGTTGCAGCGCTGGCCGACGGTGCGCTCGATCAGTTTGGGGTTGGCAGCGACCTCGGCGAAGCCTTCGCGCCCGGCCCACTCAAGCAAACCATGGAGGAAGGTGCCGGGGTTCGGCCCGCGCGGGAAGCGGTGAATGTCGCCGCTGTCGGCGGGCACCTCACGGGGCAGTTGAGCATCGACCCCCTCATCGTCGAGCAACTGCTGGGCCTGGGAACTGTCGCCCCCCAGTGTCTGTTCACCCACCCGCAAGGCGCTGTACGACGCGATCCACCAATGCTCCGCCGCTGCGCGACGAGGCTTGCGTGCAGGCAGCAGCTCGCGTTCGGCATGGGGCGAGCAGTAGCGCACTTCGTCAGCCTCCGGCAGGCCGGGGCAGGCAATGTACGGGCAGCCTGCCTGCAAGCTCTGCAGCCAGCCCGCCAGTTGTTCCGAGCCCTGCAGTGGCACTCCGCCGCCAAGCAGATAGCCGAGCGCGGAACGGTGCAGCTGCGAGCTTTTCTGGTTACCGCGCTTGAGGTCGGCGACGCCCAGCCAGCATGCGTGCTGGGCACGTGTGAGGGCCACGTAGAGCAGGCGCAGGTCTTCAGCGAGACGTTCATCATCGGCCAGGGCAATCTGTGCCGGGTCGGGGGTCAGGGTCATCTGCGCATTGCCCTGGCTGTCGTGCCAGGCCAGCGGCAGGCGGCTACCGTCGACCGGTTTGCTGGTGCAGATGAACGGCAGGTAGACCAAGGGGTATTCCAGGCCCTTGGACTTGTGGATGGTCACGACCTTGACCAGTTGTTCATCACTCTCCAGGCGAAGGATCTGGTCCTCACCGGCCTGCCCGGCATTGGCCAGGTGCTCGGCCAGATGGCGGATCAGCGCTTGTTCGCCGTCCAGTTCGCCCGCCGCTTGCTGCAGCAGCTCGGCAAGGTGCAGCAGGTTGGTCAACACCCGCTCGCCATCGCTGCGGGCAATGAGCGTACGCGGCAACTGGAAGTCGTGCAGCAGGTGCCGCAACATCGGCAGTACGCCCTGGCGCTGCCAAGTGTCGCGGTAGCGGCGAAAACGCATTACCCAGTCTTCCCAGACCCGCTCGTCCTGGTTCAGCTGGTCCAGTTCGGCCAGCGACAGGTCCAGGGTCAGGCTGGCCAAGGCGGCCTTGAGCAGGCGCTCGGAGTCCGGCTCGGCGCAGGCCTTGAGCCAGGCCAGCAAGTCATGCGCCTCCTGGGCGGCGAACACCGAGTCCTTGTCGGACAGGTACACGCTGCGAACGTCACGGGCGGCAAGCTCGGCTCGCACCAGCTGCGCTTCATGGCCGTCGCGTACAAGGATGGCGATGTCAGAGGGCAGGCACGGGCGCAGCTCACCGTCAGCCTTGCTGAAACCGCTCTGGCCGCGCTGGGCACCGTTGAGCAGGGCGACGATGTGGCTGGCGCAACTGGCCGCCAGTTGCTGCCGGTACAGTGTGCTGGAGACGGGGTCGTCGCTTTCCAGTTGCCAGCACTGCAGGGCCGCGATGGCTTGGCCGTCGATCAGCAGGCGTTCGCTGCGCCCCTTGGCGCGCACCTCGATGAACGGCAACGGGTTGTCATCGTCTTCGCGGAACAGGAAGGCGCCCCGCCCTTGCTCACGGGCTTCAGCCTGCAGAAACACCCGGTTGACAGCGGCCACCATGGCCTCGCTGGAGCGGTAGTTGGTGTCCAGGCTGTGCAGCCGGCCGGCGGTGGCGCGCCGCGCGGACAGGTAGGTGTAAATGTCGGCGCCCCGGAAGGCATAGATGGCCTGCTTGGGGTCGCCGATCATGAACAGGCCGGTTTCCTCACGATTTTCGCTGATGCGGTAGATGCGCTCGAAGATGCCGTATTGAACCGGGTCGGTATCCTGGAATTCGTCGATCAGGGCTACCGGGAACTGTTCGCGAATCAGGCCTGCCAATCTCTCGCCGGCTTCACTGGCCAACGCATGTTGCAGGCGCAGCAGCATGTCATCGAAGCCCATTTCGGCGCGGCGGCGCTTTTCCACCTCGAAGCGCGCCGAAACCCAGGCAGCGGCGTGTTCGAGCAGGCGTGCATCGGGGCTTGCCAGAGCCTGCAGCTGTTGTGGCAGGTCTTGCATGGCGTGCAGCGCTGGGTGATCTGGAGGCTCACCGACCTTCCAGGCTTCGGCCATGCCTGCTGGAGTCAGGCGCGTAAAGCCAGTCCCAAGGTCAAGTTCCACTATCTGCTCATCAGCAGCCCAGGCGCGTAACTTGTCGAACCAGGGTTCGAAGAACCGCGCCTGCAGTTTGCGCCCGTCGGCCAGCTTAGCGGCGACGGCGTCTCGGCAGATCTGTTGCAACTGCTCGACCCATTGCGCCCATGGGGCTTTAAGCTGGTGCAACTGATCGGCGCGCTGCAGCAGCGCTGCATCAATCAGCGCTTGCGGTTCCTGCTCATCCAGCTGCGCACGCACGCGACCAAACAGGGGGCGGATCCTGGGCAACAGTGCATCGGGGCTGCCCCAATGGCTACGCACCCAGCCCAGGGCCTCGCCGTGCATGCCGTAGCAGAACCGCCGCCAGTAGTCGCGCATGACCTGGCCAAGCAGGTCGCTGTGGTCGGTTTCCAGGCTCTGGGTGAACAGGCTGCCGCTGTCGAAGGCATGCTCGCGCAGCATGCGCTGGCACCAGCCATGAATGGTCGAGACTGCCGCTTCGTCCATCCACTGTACGGCGATCTCCAGGCGGTTGGCGCAGCGCGGCCAGTGCTCGGGTGGGTAATCGTCACGTAGCTGGTGCAGCAGCGGGTCGGCTTCCTGTAACTCGCCGCGAAAGAAGCGTGCAGCTTCGGCCAGGCGCGCGCGAATACGCTCGCGCAGTTCCTTGGTGGCCGCATCGGTGAAGGTCACCACGAGGATCTGCGGTGGCAACAACTCGCGGCCAAAAGCGCACTCGCCGCCATGGCCGAGGATCAGCCGCAGATAAAGCGCCGAAATCGTGAACGTCTTGCCGGTACCGGCACTGGCTTCGATCAGTTGGCTGCCATGCAGGGGGAAACTCAGTGCCAGGGGACGGACCTGGGTCATGCGCCACTCTCCGGGTTGCCCAGCGTCTGCCAGGCTGCGCTGAATAACGGGCGGTACAGGGTTTCGCACCAGCCTTCAAAAGTTTCGTCGGCACTGAGTGCGGCGAAGTCACGGAACTGTCGGGCCAGGGCCAGGCTTTCGCTGCGCTCACCGAAACTGGTGCGGCCATCACCTTCGTAAGCACGGGCAGCTGCGGCGAGGGCTTTGTCAGGATCGTCCTGGGCCAGCCAGGCGAACGCTGTCTTGGCGGCGACCGGCAGCGGCGCATTCATTGCGGCCTGGCGTGACACCAGCAGATGGCCGAGCTGCTCGGCAGCTTCGTGTTGTGGCAGTGGCGCGAGCAGCAGGGTGATGTCGCTGGCCAACAGGGCGCTATGCAGCGGATAGCCTTCGGCGCACGCCGCCAGGTGCATGACCCAACTGGCGATCAGCCGGTGCCACTTGAGGCTGTGACGCCCGGCGCTGATGGTGTTGGGCACCGTGGTGATGCTCAACAGGCTTTGGTCATCGGCCTGATACACCCGGCCAAGCCAACCCTCCAGGCGATGGCTGCCATGCTCGAAATGGATCGGCAGTGCGCCCTCGACCACGTTGGGCCAGCGCTGCAACAATTGGCGATGGCGTTGCAGCAGATCGGGCAGCGGCTGGATCAGCTCTGCCTGCAGAAGCTCGCCGAACCCGGCCAACGGCAGCATGCCGCACGCCTGCAGCCGGCGCGCCTGGGCTTGCAGCGCCTGCTCGGCGTTTTCCGGCTCGGCCAGCGCCGCGCCGAGCAGGCTTTCACTGGCGCTATAGCGCTGCAAGGCATCGAGGACAAACGGCTCCTCATCCGGCGTCGGCGCCTCCAGCGCCTCGAAGAACACTTTCAGGCGCTGGCTGAAGAAGTGACGCACCGGATGACGCAGAAAGTCCTGCAGTTGCGTAAGGGTCAGGGCTTCATCGCTGCTGTAAGCCGGCAGGCCAACATCCGCCTGTTTAGCCTCATCGCAGACTTGGTGCAGCAGCTGCCATTCATGGGCATAACTGAACAACGCGCTGCCTTTCTGGAAATAACGCGGGCTGAAGGGCTGCAGCGGGTGCTCTTGAGTCAACGCATGCAACAACTGCTCGCCCGCTTGCTGGCTGTCGCTGCCACCGGCCAGCCGCCAACCTGCCGCCAGGTGATCGCGCAGTTGGCCTATGAGCACGGATGCCGGGCGCTCGCTATTATCGCGGATGCTCCGGCCGACCCAGCTGATGTACAGCTGATCGCGCGCGGACAACAACGCTTCGAGCAGCAGGTAACGGTCATCCTCGCGGCGCGAGCGGTCGCCGGGGCGGTAGTCACTGGCCATCAGGTCGAAGTCCAGCGGCTGCTGGGCGCGCGGGTAATCGCCATCGTTCATGCCAAGCAGGCAGACCACTCTAAACGGGATGGCACGCATCGGCATGAGGGTGCAGAAGTTTACCGAACCTGCAAGAAAACGCTGGGACAGCTTGCCCTGATCCAGGCCCGACAACCACGCCTCGCGTATGACCGTGAGGGGCAACAAGTCCTGCAAGCCTACGGTCTCGCACACCTGTAGCCAGCTATCGCGCAGCTCCTGCAGTTGCATGAGCAGGAATTCGTCGTGCTCGCCTTCTGCCAGGAAGAACACTTGCAACAGCGCGTTCAGTCGCTCGCCCCACTGGGCCGCAGTGGCTGGCTGAGAGAGGGCATGGTTGGCCACATCGAGGGCGTCGAGCAAGGCCACCAACGGGCCGATCAGCGCAGCATCCAAGCCGCCGATTTCGTCGTAAGGTTCGATACCGTCACAGCCCTCCCCCATACCCACGGCATAACCCAACAGCATACGCCGCAGGCCGAACCGCCAGCTGTTCTGCTCCAGCCCTTCGGGCAGGCCCAGGGACGCTCGCTGCTCGGCATTGAGCCCCCAACGGACACCGGCGCCCTCGATCCAGCGGTGCAGCGTGGGCAGGTCGCTTTCGCGGATCCCGAAACGCGCTCGTACAGCCGGTACGTCCAGCAGATCGAGCACTTCGCTAACGGCGAAACGGCTGTCTGGCAGCTTGAGCAGATGCTCCAGGGCAATCAACAATGGATCACGCCCGCGCTGGCCCTGATCGGTCAGGGTGAAGGGTATGTAACGCGGGTCGTTGCGCTGTAGCTGGCCGAAAACGGCACGGATATGCGGTGCATAGTTGTCGATTGCCGGGAGCATCACGATGACGTCACGTGGGCGCAGGGTGGGGTCGGCACTGAAGCGGGCCAACAATTGGTCGTGCAGGATCTCTACTTCGCGTTGTGGGCTGTGGGCGATGTGGAAGCGCACAGAGCGGTCTTGCGCCAGATCGACCTCAGGCCACAGCTCACGGGTTTCAGCAAGCGGGCGCAGTTCGAGGATATCGTCCTGCAGCTGCTTGAGCAGTGTTGCCGGCTCGCTTTCGCTGAACAGGTCGATGCGTCCATCGCTGAATGCGCTCTGGTAGCTGCCTGGGTCATCATAACTGTCGAGCAGGTTGATGTAGTCGCGGCCCTGTTTGCCCCAGGCGGCCAGCAAGGGGTGGGCGTGCTGGTGCAAGGACTCGTCATCCAACTGCACGGGCATGCCCTGCTTGCGCTGCTGGCGCTTGTACTGGTGGCGCAGCAGGTCCTTGTCGGCGACGATGTCCGCCCAGTGATGGCGACAAGGGTTGTGCACACACAGTAATACCTGGCTGAACCGCGCAAGACCTGCCAGTGCCTCCAACGCTTGGGCAGGCAGCGATGAGATACCGAATACGATTACCCGTGAAGGCAGACCCGCAGGGGGTTGCTCAAGGCTGTTGATCCGCTCGATGAATCGCTGGTGCACCCCTGCACGGCTCTGGGCCATGCCTTGTTCACCTACATCCTCGAGCAAGGCCCGCCACAGCTCGGCCTGCCAGCGGTTGCCAGGTGCCAGGGGTTTGCGTTCGCCACGGGCCGTATTGAGGACGTGCTGGCCGGCAGCCCAGTCCTTGAGCCAGTCGGCACGATAGACCTGATACTGGTCGAACAGGTCAGCCAGGCGCTCTGCCAGCTGATAGCGTTTGCGTAGATCACCGTCGTCGGTGAGGAAGCGTCGCAACGGTTCGAAATGCGTGCGCTCGATCAGCGCTGGCAGCAAACGCATGAGTCGCCAGGTCAGCGGGGCCTTGTCGAGCAAGGAAACCTCTGGAATCTCGTCACGCCCGAGGACTTTTCTGTACAGCTGCCACATGAAGCTGCCCGGCAACTGCACTTCGATGGCAGCAGCGATCCCACAACCACCCTGGTCATCTTCGAGCGGGTCCTCGGCCAAGGCCAGCTTGAGCCACTGGGCGATGCCATTGCTTTGTACCAGGGCGATTTCGTTTTCCAGGGGGGCCAGCGGATAGCGCCGCATCCAGCTCACCACCAGGCTGCGCAAGTCGTCCAGGCGATTGCCGTGCACGATCATGAAGCCGGGATGGAGTGAAGTCGGGTTGGCCATTGATGGTTCTCTGGAAGGCAGTTCGGGCTGATGGGGAACGATATCACGGCTAGCCGCCGAGTCCGGGATCTGTAAAAGCCAGAAAAGACAAAACCCCTACCTGCTCGCGCAGATAGGGGTTTTGCGAAATGAATCTTGACGATGACCTACTCTCACATGGGGAAACCCCACACTACCATCGGCGATGCATCGTTTCACTGCTGAGTTCGGGATGGGATCAGGTGGTTCCAATGCTCTATGGTCGTCAAGAAATTCTGTTGCCAGAATGTCCAGATGGACAGCCCAGCGAATTCGGATATGCGATATTTGTGATGTTGCGAACTTTCGGTTCTTTCGTCTTCACCACCACAATTTGCAGAAGCAAATTGCTTGGGTGTTATATGGTCAAGCCTCACGGGCAATTAGTATTGGTTAGCTCAACGCCTCACAGCGCTTACACACCCAACCTATCAACGTCGTAGTCTTCGACGGCCCTTCAGGGGATTCAAGATCCCAGTGAGATCTCATCTTGAGGCAAGTTTCCCGCTTAGATGCTTTCAGCGGTTAT
>RCUL01001110.1_pt1 | contig 10876 bp, 8 predicted proteins | sample 2167521 | NCBI WGS metagenome assembly RCUL01 (sample SAMN09932745, study PRJNA488358) | compost metagenome | feature: garden; material: soil; isolation source: compost soil in acetic acid-enriched culture | place: Germany: Experimental Botanical Garden Goettingen | collected 2016-01-27 | reverse complement strand
TCTAAATAAAGTATTCAATAGAATTTAAAACCAATACAATTTTTATGAAAAGATCGATACTTTTTATCGTCTCAATCCTGCTGTTTTTCACAGCATTCGGCCAGAAAGCCGATCGTATATCCGGCAAAATCATGGTAGACCAGTTCGTTGTTGCCAAAGATGCCATTGTCCGGCTATTAAATTCATCTTATCAGGGACGCACAAACGCTGCTGGAGAATTTTATTTAGACCATGTTCCTCCAGGTGATTATATTCTACAAGTCAGTCTAAATGATATCGAGTTATTGCGGGAAAATATTCATGTTGACAACCAGACAACTGTCCTTCCGACGATCTATGGGACTAAAAACAATTATTATCTGGATGGGGTGACTGTATATGGGTACCGACGCAATAAATTCTTGGAACGTGATAGCTCAAAAGTTGTAAAGGTGCAGTTGGGGTATATGGAAAACCCACAGTCCTATTCCAATGTCAATAAAGAATTGATGAAAGAGCAGTTGACCACTGATTTGTCGGAGGCTGTTAAAAATGTTGTGGGGATGGTGAAAGTGCAAGGAAGTCCAGGCCGTGGGTCAGATGGTGCTATTTATTACAATCTGCGTGGATTCCCAACGAAAATAGGCTTGGTGGATGGCCTCCCCGCAAATACGAATGGTGAAATTGATCCTGCGGATGTGGAACGTATCGAGGTTATAAAAGGTCCTTCAGGTACTTTATATGGCGGAGCAGCAACCTCTTTCGGAGGATTGGTCAACCTCGTCACGAAGAAACCTAAGGACTATTACGGCGGCCAGGTATCTTATTTATTTGGTAGCTACAACTTAAATCGCCTTACCGCCGATGTATTCGGACCTATCACCAGCAACCGTAAGACGCTGTTTCGTTTCAATACAGCCTATCAGTACCAAAACGGTTTCCGTGATTCCGAATTTAGAAAATCATTTTTTGCTGCGCCAACGTTTAGCTATGAGGTCAATGATCGGTTAACGTTTAATCTGGGTGCGCAGATATACAATTACGAAGGAACCAATACCCCCATAATCTTTCTCACACGCACACGTCAATTTATCGCAAAGAGGCCTGAAGACCTTGGATTTGATTGGAATAGATCTTATTCGAATAATGATATCACACTGAAAGCCCCATCCATCAATATCAAAGGTGAGGTAAATTATAAAATTTCAGATAATTGGACCTCCCAGACCTCGATCTCGAGGAATTTTAGAAAAACAGAAGGTATGTACCAATACCAATTTATTCGGGGCAAGGAAAGTGACGCTTTACTCGAGAGAAATGTTCAATGGCAGAATACAGAAGGAAGCTCGACGAGTATACAACAAAATTTCAATGGAAGTTTCCAGATCGGAAATGTTAAGAATAAAATTTTAATCGGGCTAGATTACCTGAACCAGACCTTACGGAATAATAATTCACCTATTGTCGTGTTTGATGCCATCAATGCGCTGGATTTAGAAAAAGGTTATTTGTCTATTTCCAATCAGCTGGCCTCGCAAAAAATACAACTGTCTACAAGACCACTACAACGTAACTATTCTTCAAGCAACATCTATGGCGCTTATATATCCGATGTACTGTCTCTGACAGATCGTCTAACTACTATCCTGAGCTTGCGGTTGGATCATTATAACAGCCGTGGTTTGTTAGATTTAAGTTCAAATAAACGGGATGGAAGCTTTAAACAAACGGCGCTTTCACCCAAGTTTGGGCTCGTATATCAAGTTCTTAAAGATAAATTGTCGGCCTATGGTAACTATATGAACAGCTTTAGCTATGTACCTCCCGCCCCAGAGAATCCAGAAGGGCAAAGGGATATGAAACCACAATTAGCCAATCAATGGGAAGCTGGGATCAAAACTAATTTCTGGAATAACCGTTTTAATTTTACGGCTTCTTATTACGATATCGTCGTGAATAATATGACTCGTCTGGCAGCTAATGATGGTCCTAAAATAACAATTCAGGATGGGGAACAACGGAGCAAAGGTGTTGAATTGGAACTGATTACCAATCCGATCAAAGGGTTGAATATTCTTACGGGCTATACCTATAATGATAGCCGGTATCAACGGGCCGATTCTACGGTAGAAGGGCGCCGCCCTGCTTCTGCAGGTCCTGCACAAGTTTTTAACTCTTGGATCAGCTATGTGTTACAGACTCCAAAACTACAGGGACTGGGTTTTGGATTTGGTGTCAATCACGTTGGAAAGCAGGTTTCTGCTGATAATTCTACAACAGGGAAATTTGTATTCCCAGCCTATACCTTGCTTAATGCTTCGATCTCTCTTGAACGTGATTTCTATCGTTTTGGTGTCAAGATGAATAACATCGGCAATGCCCATTATTTTTCTGGACAGGGGGTGGTTGTCGCACAAATGCCGAGGAATTTTGCTGCCGAGCTGAGTCTCAAATTCTAGCAAAATTGCAATAAAAAATACTGAAAATACCATATCCCCAAAAGTGTGCAACTTTTGGGGACATTTTATTATACGCTGGAGTTATTGTATTGTATTGTATTGTATTGTATAGCGAGGATGCTATTTTATTTCAAATTCAGTGTAGATTGTTCTTTTAAATTCGAGTACCTCTGGCGCTATTTTAAAACCTTCCCCGCCATAAGCTTTACTAAATGTTTCTAAAGCCATGCCCGTTCTGTTACCGGTAGATTCATTGGAAGCACTGCCATCATTGGAGAGGAACAAGAGTTTACCAATTTTTACTTCAGCTCTCGAAGCTAGCTTTTGTGCAGATTTGAGTGCGTCGTCATAGGCAATCAGGTCAGCTTCTCGTAGAATACTGTCGGCTTTGGAGTGGGCAAATGAAATGGAACCAATTCCGCTTATTTTTGTCTCGAGTAATTTTCCCGTTAATTCAGTGAATTTGGATAAATCATGTAGAACAAAATCGATAGTCTGCTGTGCTTGGTAGCCGACAAATTTAGTCGTATTTCCAATATATTGATAGTCTTTATTGGCTGAGACACTGCTTGTCTTTATATCTTCCTTTTTATTCCCGTATTTACCAAGTATAGCAATGACACTATCTACGGTATTTTGTGTTTCCCTTACAGCGTCCACCATCCTCGGTTTTGTAAATGCCGTATTTATGGTGAGTGTAACCTGATCAGGCATTATCCTAATTTTTCCTTCGCCGCTGACCCGTATCCGGTTTTGATTGTCATTGGAGACTGACTGGCAGGATATCATCAATAGGAAACCACTACTGACAACTAGCGACAATAACTTTATTTTATTTCTCATATATCTATAATTGTTAATCTGTATTTAGTTAGTAACTAATCTAATATACTAAATTAATGGGAGAGCTGCTGTTGACCCAAAAAATCAAATCGGAAATAGGCAAACAAAAAAGCAGGCACGATGAGCGCCTGCTTTACGATATAAAGGGTTGCTATTTTTAATAAATACTCTTAGAGTAGGTTTTAAGTTGCTTTTGTAAGGACTTGCGCGCCATATGGATACGTGTCTTTACAGTTCCTTCAGGTATTTGCAAATGCTCCGCAATTTCATAATATTTGAACCCTTCCAAAAATAACGCAAAAGCATTGTAATAATCCTTTGGTAAATTATTGAGCGCATGCTGAATATCCGATGCTACAAAGTTATTTTCGCCGCGATTGCGGGTAATTTCATTGACATAACCTGTGCTTATATATTCGTTGCGGTAATTTTCCAGTCTCTTATTCCGTGTATACTGGTTAATATATGTATTCTTCATAATGATATATAGCCAGGACATGAGCTTAGGATGCTTTATAAACTTTTCTATGGAAGATAATGATCTAACCATAGTTTCTTGTACCAAGTCTTCTCTTTCATCTGGATCACTTGTAAATTGCGCGGCCAAATATTTTAATGTAGGTCTCTTTTCCTTAAACAGTTGATCGATTGTTGTATTTTCCATATTATCAATTTTAAGTGTCTATCAGTGCCAAGGTTACTACAATTAGGGTGCTAGAAAAAAATGATAAAAGTCAATGTTTTTAAATTTAAAATCGCGTTGAGTAATTTTGTTTCTAATGTAATTGATTGAAAATCAGTATTTATTGTAGTGTGTTTCAATGGTTATACTGTCAGGTTCCAGGAGGAAATTAAAGTGTTTTTTACTTTAACAACAAGTGTTTACCTTATTTAAATCCATTCTTTATCCCGTAGTACCACGTATTTATACGTAGTACTGTAAACTATACAGCCATCTTTTAACGTTTTATCAGTTTTTAAAAACTGTTCGAGTTTGATAATGGTTATTAATCATAGGCACAAAAAGTATAATACTATGGGGAACGAAGACGAAAATTTATATATAGATCAATCACAGCGAAACGAAGAAGGACATGATCTAAATCAGATTTGGGGTGGGAACCAAGAAGAATTTTACAAATCCATTATCCGGAGTCAACAAGAAGATTTCGGGCGTATTGGGCGTTACTTTAGGGATGAACTTGCGCAAGAAGTGTATGGTATGCGTATTTCGCTCCAGAATTTCACCAATAGGCATGGTGATTTTGAAGAGCTACGTTGTTTACGTGATTCATTGACTTCTCTAGTAATCGAGCTGCGTAATAAAGCGACCTTGCTCTATAATCCTATCTTGAATGATCTCGGGATTTTCCATGCGATTGATGAAGTAGTGGCTTCCTATAAACAAAAGTTGAGTTTTACCATAGATATTATTCTCGATCCAAATTTAAAGGAACTTCAGCGTCATATTCAAGTTCGCCTTTTTAAGTTGCTTACAGCACTATTTGAATATCTGAAGGAGGAAATGCCTATTCAGGCAATTTCTATATCTGTGCAGCTCATCGATTTTGCGATCTTTATTAAGGTGTTACCTTATTTTAAAGAAGATAATTCATTACAGATACCCAAACGTGTGGATAGCCCATTGCGTTTAATAAAAATTACAGAGCTTTACAGTGCTCAAATTGTTAGTGACACCCTCGAAGAGGGTATAATTCTTAAATTAACTATTTAAAAAGACGATATGATAAAAATCCTATTGGTAGAAGACCATATGGTGGTGCGCAATGGTATTAAATTGCTTTTAGAATCCCAGGATAGTTTTGAAGTTGTTGGGGAGGCTTCCAATGGTAAGGAAGCGCTAGATTACCTGCAATCGAATCCAGATTCAGTTCCAGATATTATTTTGACGGATATCAGCATGGAGGAAATGGATGGTATAGAGCTTTTGCGGGTCTTATATAAGCAATATGGAAATATAAAAGTCGTCATCCTGTCGATGTTGAACCAGATTAATTATGTCATCGAGGGGTTTGAGTATGGACTTATGGGATATTTGGTGAAAAACATTGGGTATAACGAATTGCTTTTTGCGCTCAATCACATTGCAGCTGGTGGCCGATATATGAGTGAAGAGATCTCCATGTTGCTTTTGGAACATATACGTTCGGGGCAACGTTACGCGCAGCATCCGATAGGGTTACGGGCTGATTTTGAAATTTCCGAACGTGAACTTGAAGTCTTGGGGCTTATCGCTGAAGGGTATACAAATATTGAAATTGCCGATAAGATCTTTTTGAGTAAGCGTACAGTGGAGGGCCACCGTCAAAATTTAATTGATAAAGCGGGTGTGAAAAATACAGCACATTTAGTGAAGTTTGCCTTCGAAAATGGGATATTGAATTAACCCTGATAATAAGAAAAAGATACAAATTGATCTTTCATTGATACAATAACACCTGTGATATAAAAATTATTTGTTCAATTTTACTGTGAACTTAAATTGTATTCAGGTGAAACAGATGAAATTTTATGTATTGCTTTTTATTCTCAATGCGATACATTCGTTGAGCTACGCGACAGGGCATGGTATTTTTGCTCCGTCTCCAACCGATTCTATTGCCAGGTCACTGACATTAGAAAATGGTATTTTTCAGGCGGATCCCACCATATTCTACGATAACGGTTATTACTATTTATATGGTACAAATGGTGATGGCGATAAACAGTTAGGCTTTAAAGTATATCGGTCTCAAGACTTGAAAAAGTGGGAAGGACCCATTGGTGCAAAAGCCGGATTTGCATTGGTAAAAGAACATGTATTTGGAACCAAAGGATTTTGGGCACCCCAAGTCTGGTCGGAGCAAGGCAAATTTTACATGGCTTATACGGCTGATGAGCAAATTGCCATCGCTATCAGTGATTCTCCGATGGGTCCTTTTAAACAGGACATTGCCAGAACGCTTATTGATGATGGAAAGCAGATTGACCCCTATGTTTTTAGGGACAGCGATGGTAAAAAATATTTGTTTCATGTGAGACTGGTGGAAGGAAATCGCATATTCGTTGCTGAATTAAAAGATGATTATTCAGGAATCAAAAAAGAAACATTAAAAGAATGTTTGCATGCAGAACAAGCTTGGGAGAATACTGCTGGTTCAACATGGTCAATCATTGAGGGACCTACTGTGGTAAAGCAAGGCAATCATTATTATATGTTTTATTCAGCCAATGATTTTAGAAATAAAGACTATGCCGTAGGTGTTGCAGTAGCAGACAATGTGTATGGTCCCTGGAAAAAAATTGAAACAAATCCTTTATTGAGCCAGCATACAAGTGGGTTTGCGGGTACTGGCCATGGTGATTTATTTCAAAAAGGACAGCAATGGTATTATATATGTCATACGCATTATTCTGATGCTCAAGTTGCTCCAAGGCGTACAGCAATCGCACCTGTTGATTTTGCTTCTGATAGACAAAGCAGTATCGCAATTCCCAAATTTGACTATTCCAAGTTCAGGTTGCTTGAACTTTTCAACAAATCTGATGAGCCTATTGATGTCGCTTTTGGTGACCCCTTTATTCTATATGATCAACCTACGGATCTATATTATCTATACGGAACGGGAGGCACAGAAAATGGGTTTATGGCATACAGTTCTAAAGATCTAAGGCATTGGAAGGAAGCTGGGAAAGTGTATGATGGCAAACAGGCCAAAGGATGGGGGATCAAGGACTTTTGGGCGCCAGAGGTGTACGCCATCAATAATAAATACTATATGTATTATAGTGCGCACTGGAAGGAAAACCCTAGAAATAAACTGGAGAATTATCGTATTGGTGTTGCCGTAGCGGATAGTCCTTTGGGACCATTTATAGATTTGACAGGTAAACCATTATTTGACCCTGGATATCCTATTATTGATGCGAATGTCTTTCGGGATGTCGACAATAGAAATTATTTATTTTATTCGCGTTGCTGCTATGAACATCCCGTTGCCTCCGAAATTGCCGATTGGGCCAAGTCTAAATGGGGGTACAATGCTATTGAGGAAAGCTGGGTTTATGGTATCGAGCTTGACAGTAGTATGCAGCACGTGATTGGAAAGCCGGTACTTTTAATACGTCCTCCTGCGCGCATGAGTGATTCACAATCGGAATGGGAAAGCCGGTCGGTGTTTTCTGGCGAAATTAACAGAAGGTGGACAGAGGGATCCTTCTTAATCCACGCAAAAGGACAATATTATATGATGTATTCTGCAAATTATTTTGCAGGAGCAAATTATGCTGTTGGTTATGCTACCGCTAAATCGCCGTTGGGAAGCTATGAAAAATCACAAACGAATCCGATTATTGAAAAAAATACGGATAGAGGAGGGATCGTGTCAGGTACAGGACATAACAGCATCTTTAGAGACCGCGAAGGTAAACTTCGATGTGTCTACCATGGACGAACAACAAAAACCGGAGATAAACGGATGGTATTTATCCGTGACATCAATTTTAGCCAAAACAATCAGCTACGAGTTCTTACAGATTGACCTTAGCGGTTAATCTGTATTTTTTTGGGTTAACTGCTTTTTTCTTCTCCACCTGACTTTTTATCAATTTGATGTAGCCTATCGCTGCTGTCATTGTCTTCATCTTGATGATCGCACCTAAGTTCCCCTTCGGTAAGTGTATTCGTTTTTTCGAGGTCCTCTATTGACGTTTTCATGGCGCTAGTAGCATTTAGAGCAGGAATATGGCTTTCCGTAAAGAGACATTTACGATACCATCTATTGCTGAAATAATATAAAATAATCAAACCTTGTTTCACTATCGAATGCTGTAATGTCTTTTCCATTGTTTTGATGATTGAATACAATTGCTATATCGTTTATAACTATACCTTTATTAAAGGAACAATTACAAAGGGCAATTGGTTTAAATTAATACAATTCAAACGACTTCTGCATGACGAGAGTTCTATAGATGTCGGATCAACAAAATAGATTATGATGAAGGTACCTGATGTTTTAAATTTTATAATAATAGCTCTAGTAACACAACCATCGGAACAAACGGAAGCCTTAAATACTGGGAATTCAAATGAATGGTATGCCGAACCAGGTATTTGGCTTTTTATTCTCATTTTTATTTTTGTGATAACCCTGGTTGTTTACCGAAAATTAACGAAGAAGAACTAGTATTGATCTTTTTGGGCAGAACTCCAACGCGTCAATCATCAGCAATATGATTAGCTCAGGAGCGGTTTATAGCAGTCATAATCTCCGAAGCTACGTAATTCAATCATTGAGCATATGATCCGGAAAAGGTGCCACAATAGGGAAATATAGGTGGACTGTTGTCCCTAAACCAACTCTGGACTCGATCTCTATTGTACCTCCCAAACGTTCCATGACGCGTTTAACAAGGGATAGTCCGATCCCTGTACCTGGAATACCTGAGACGTTGTCAGCACGGGAAAACATTTCATAGATATGTGGCAGATGCTCCTCAGGGATGCCTATACCATTATCCTTGATGCAATAATAAGTCATATCGTTCTGATTTGTACTTTCAATTTTAATAGTAGGTTTATCCGATTGAGCAGAATATTTGATCGCGTTAACAATAAGATTGGTAAAGATCTGGTACACGGCACTCTTTTCGCCCCAAATCGGTAGTAATTGCCCAAAATAGGACTGACAATCAGGTGTATTATAAAGGGTTTTGTTTTCCTGGAAAATACGCTGCAGTGTGTAAGCCATGGGGAGTGGCTCTTTGTCCAAAAGGCTCGCACGGTGTTGACTCAATTGGACCATATTGTTGATGATGTCTTCGATATTGGAAATACTCCTGCTGAAATTTTGATACCATTTGTTAGTTTTTGAAAGATCAATATCGTCGGAATGTTGCTGTAGAAATTGTATACCCATTTTTAAGATTGACAAGGGGTTCTTCAGATCGTGCGACAGGGTATAAGTAAACATTTCTAATTCATTGTTCAGGCTCAACAGTTCTTCGTTGAGTAACTGTCTTTCTCTGAGCTTTCTAAATATAGATTCTTTGATAATCTGGTTCAATCGCAGCACAAAATTGATTTCAGCATCGTTCCATGGCTTTGCCACATCGTAACGAACATCCTCCCAGACCTCCAAATAATCCGGCTTTCGACCGTATTTTTGATCCTGCCGGATTTGCATGACACGACTTTGGCTTGCTTTTCTGAACCATACAAGGTAATAATCACTTTCTATGCCGACCTTGAGGTACATCAGACCCGCAAAATTCAATTTTTCTTTAAAATGATTCTGATGATTTAATGTAAAATTGTAATCCTTGAATAAAGCTTTATCACTATGCGTTTGCAGGAATTGAATGATTTCATAAAACAGTGTTTTATGTGGTGTATGCCCATGGTTAAATACATCACCCTGATTAAATATAGACAAACCGTCCGCATTGACCAATTGCATGAGGGTATCTATGTGCTGAACCAAAGCACAATTCACCATTTTATTCTCAGATAGGCTTTTTTTTAGTTCTACTTCTGCGCTATTAAGGAGCTCTGTTCTTTCAAGTAGATTCTGTTTAACATGGCTTTCATATTTGTTGGTAGCGGCTTGAATAGCAAAAGTACAAAGTTTCCGTTGTTGCAGATCTATCACTTTTTCTTCTGCGTGCTGAGCTACAACTAGCCCCCAAAATTCGTCATCTATACAAATACGGAAAAATAAGGCGCTCTGAACATTGATCTTTTCCAGAAAAAGACGATGGAGATGTGGAAGTGGGCAGAGCAAACTGGAGAGTGTATCAATGCTGTCTTCTATATAAACAAAATTCTGGTCATTTTTTTTAACATTAGGGATATAACGATACGAATAGTTACTATAATATTCCATTGCCTCTTTGGGCATGAAGTCTTTAGAAAATTCTTTCCCTCTAAAATAAGGTTTGCCATCAGAAGTATGTTCGGCAATCACTTCGCTATATCCAGTTTCTTGAATCTGAAGAACAAAAACACGATCGTAATTCAATAATCTATTGATAGCCAAACAAACCCGATCCCAGTTATTAGGTTGGATGGTGTCAAGTAAGAAGTTGAATTCGTTTATCTTTCTTGCGGATATATATTTTTTGTGTTGTTGCTCCCATTCAATATAAAAATGGCCCTGGTATATTTTAAGTTTAAAATAGACACGTTCTTGGAATATTTTAATAGGTAAAATATGCCGCGATTGTCCATTTTCCCGTAGCTCGCTCAAGGCCGTCGCAATTTTTTGAATAGCATCACCAAAGGCTACAGCGAAACTTTCAAAAAAGTTAGTTCCCAATAGTGTGGAAGTAGAAAGGGCAGCTTTTTCAGCTGCAAACTCACTCAAAGCCACAATAGTAAATTGTTCATCCAAAACAACAAGACTACCAAAATGCTGAAGATTGATCGTATTTTGATTGTTAGATTGAAAAGCAGTATTCATACGTAACGCAAAAACTCCTTATGATATAGCTTAAATATACGAAAAAAATTAACACTATTTGAATGTAATTTATATCAAATAGGATATTCTTACTAGATGCATTTCGGTATTTGAAATTACTAGCCTTAAAGG
>RCUL01001108.1_pt1 | contig 10885 bp, 10 predicted proteins | sample 2167521 | NCBI WGS metagenome assembly RCUL01 (sample SAMN09932745, study PRJNA488358) | compost metagenome | feature: garden; material: soil; isolation source: compost soil in acetic acid-enriched culture | place: Germany: Experimental Botanical Garden Goettingen | collected 2016-01-27 | reverse complement strand
AGCTCAGACCCCAAGAACCCCACAGTCACAGGTGAGCGCAAGCCGCAGGGCTGATGACGCCAATGCGTTGCCCACTCAAAGGCCGGACCCATGTCCGGCCTTTTTTCATCTGGGTATCCTGGCGCATCCCGCTGTTAACTCGCTGATTCAGCTCGCTGTTCTCATTTTTTGGTGACACTCATTCGGGTGAGGGCGCTTGAGCTAGGCTTCAAGAAACATCCTCGTTCTGAGGATGCAGGAGGGAGAAGAGGCGGGCGATGAAACGACTGATGATGGTCCTGGTGTGCATGCTGGGGCTGGTGGCGTGCAGCTCTCAATACATCATGAGCACCCGGGACGGGAAGATGATTACCACCGACAGCAAGCCCAAGCTGGATGAAGACACGGGCATGTACCGCTACTACGACGAAGAGGGGCGGGAGATGTTGATCAACAAGGATGACATCACCCAGATCATGGAGCGCTGACCCTGACTGGCTGCTGGATGTGTTCACAGGGGCGTCTCGAAGGAGGCGCCCTTGCCATTTTCTGGCAGGCATTTATTCATCGTTACAAGAGGTGGCCCCATCCTTGGTCGACATGTCCAGCCAGGGTGACAGCCCTTAAATAATTAGGCTATACCTGCCTTCTTCATCCTCCTTTCTATGACTTGAATCCCATGGTGGTGCTGGCGAACCCGTTGTCTGGCTGGGATAAAAAGGCAATATTTTCCAATACAAATTCATCATGAATGGTGTCATATGACCTCATATTACATGGAGGTAAATGATGAAGATGGAATTTTGGCCCCCCAGGGCGACACACTCTGTCCATATGCTGACGCTGATGCCGCCCCCTGCGCTCCCACCCAGGCTGCGGGAGGATATCTGTCGCGTGCTAAGCCTGGTTGCCAGTCTGCGTGAGCTGGAGGGAGACCTTGAGGGAACACGCCCCCAGCAAAACCGTCTGTGCGAGTCCCTGATGATATTGCTCGCGGAGATGGCCCAGCGGGCAGAGGATCCCGAGCTTGGACGGCTGTTCGGTGCCTTGTCGGAGAGCCTGACCGGGGAGGGCAGTGCACGCTTGATGGCGACCAGACTGGCGCAGGGCGATGAACAGCACATGGTAGTCCATGTCGGTCCCCTTGCTACCTGGCTCGGCAAGTCTCGCCAGACCTGGATGTCTGCCTTCTTTGGCACGCCAAACCCTGTTCTGCAGTCCTGGTCGGACAGGGTGGATGCCGGTTTGGAGGGGGCGGTTCAACGCCTTTCTGCTCGCCTGACTGCCGAGCTTACCAGCTTGCCAAGCTGTGCCTACAAGGTGGTCGACCTGTTCGCCATCGCCGGCGAAGCAGACGGATTTCCCAAGCATTTTGCATATTTCATGCCTGAGGATCAGGGGGTCAAGCATGCGGCCAGCAAGCGTACCATCGTCTTTGCCAACACCTACCGCCAGCTTTATCTGATGGCCGCGGCACCCCTGGCGGGAGCCCTGGGGTGGCGGGATGCGGAGTTGCCCGGGATGCAGGAGCTGGATCGTTATTTGCTCGGCTGGTTCCGGGGACATGATCTGGGGCATGGGCTGGTCCTTTCCGAGACAAATTATGCCGCCCTGAGTCGTCATGATCGCTGGGGCTCCATGGTGATGCAGGAGGCGGTGGCCGACACCTTTGGTTTCCTGCTCTGCTGTGACCCTCTCATCGCCACCAGCCTGGGGCTGCAGTCTGACAAGTTGTGCCGGTTCTATTGTCTGGAACTGCTGCGCTATCTGAGACGGGGTCCCTGCGAGTTTCCCGATGCAGGATCTGCCTATGTGCAGCTGAGCCTGTTGGCCGAGCAGGGGATCCTCTGGAGAGAGGGGGACCAGCTGCGCATCGATGAGCACAGACTCGAGCAGGGAATGTGGGTGATAGCCGAACGGCTGCTGCGTGAAGTCTTGAGTGGTGATGTACCGGCATTTGCCGATTTTACCGCCCGCTATGCCCCCCATATGCAATCTGCCGATACGGATCTCTATCTGGGGCTGGGGGAGTGTGATCGGGTGCTGGCTTACCATCAAACCATCTGGGAGAAAGTGTGACATGGCATTTTACAATGGATTTCTGTTGAGTCTTTCTCTGTGTCTGGACATAGGCCTGGCCAACATGGCGATGATCACCCTGGCCATGTCCCGCGGCTTTTCCCACGGCTTCTGGCTCGGGGTGGGAACCTGTGTGGGGGACCTGATCTATGCCATGCTCGCCATGGCGGGCATGGCCGTGCTGTTGCAGTTTGAAATGGTGCGCTGGAGCCTCTGGATCTTTGGTTCGGTCACTCTGATCTGGTTGACCATCAAGATGGGCTACGCGGCGCTGCAGGCACAGGATGGCGAGTTGAATGGCGTTGCGCAGTCCGGGGGACGCTGGCGCCTGTTCGGCCGCGGCATGGTACTGGCGCTCTCCTCACCGACCGCCATCCTCTGGTTCGCGGCCGTGGGGGGCGCCATCATCGCGAGACAGGGGGCGGATCCCCTGAATGCCGGGCTCTTCCTCTCCGGCTTCTTCAGTGCGGGGATCTTCTGGGCCCTGGTGCTCTGCACCCTTGCCTATCAGGGCGGGCGGTTGCTGGGGGAGAAGATGGTGCGCTTCTCCTACCTGGCGTCGGCACTGATCTTCGCCTATTTCGCCTGTTACGTGATCTATCAGGGTTATGTCGAGTTTGTGCCGGGGGCTCCGTAGCGGCTCGGACTGATCCCCATGACACGGCGAAAGGCGTTGCTCATGTGGCTCTGGTCATAGAAGCCCAGCGCCAGCGCTATCTGGGAGGGCTTCTCTCCTTGCAGCAGGCGGCGACGGGCCTCCATCAGTCTCAGCTGGTTGAAATAGTGGATGGGCGGAACGTGCAGCGCCTGCTGAAAGCTGCGAACCAGGTGGAATTTGGAGCAGCAGGCCACCTGGCAAAGATCATCCAGGCTGATCTCCTGGCTGAGGTGGTCGCGCATGTAGTCAAGCAGTTGGGGCAGCCGCCCCTGCAGCAATCGCGGTGCGGGGTCGCTACTGCGTTGCAGAGCGGCGAGCAGGCGCACCAGCGCCTCTTCCCGCTGGTTGGCCGAGGGGTGTCGATGCAGGTCCAGAATGGCGTGGAACAACGCCGGGATCTGGTGTACTCCCTCCATGAATGCGGGGGGCGACTGGCCGGGCAGGAGTCCCGCCTCATCCAGCAGACTCTTCACCCGCTCCTGTGACAGATGCAGGCTGATGAAGCGGGTATCTTCCCCAAAGGTGGAGGCCTGCATGGTCAAGGGGTTGTAGAGCGTCACCTGGCCCGGCGCCACCTCCTGTTCCTTGCCGTCAAACCAGATACGTTCCTGGCCGCTCAAGTTTGCCGAGAGCACATATTCCTCGTGAGTATGGCGAGGATAACCCCCTCCCTGGCTGCTGATCAGGGCGACTTCCAGCTGTGGTTGGCGCGCAACCACCTCCATCCTTGGAGACATGACACATCCTTGTGATCCTGACTGTTTCGGGCTCTTTTTATAGCAGCTTTGCTACTCGGTTGGTATCCACATGAGAATTGCTTTTTGCGATGCTTCCGATAAAGCAAGGGCTGCCCGCGGGCAGCCCTTCTGACGTCGGCGAGGCAGCAGAGATCTCAGCCCGTCAGCTCCCCCACCTGGCGGTTCACCTGACCGGCAAACAGTTGGTGGAAGCGGGAGTCCGGATTGGCCAGCAGGCTGACCGGGGATCCCTGCTCCACTACTGTGCCAGCCTCCATCACCACCACCTTGTCCACCGACAAGAGCGGCTCCAGATGGTGGGCGATCACCAGATAGCTGGCCTCGGGCCGGTAGCGATAGAGCAGCTCCGCCATCTTGCGCATGCCGCCGTGGCTGAGATCCGAGGTCGCCTCGTCCAGCACTATGAGGGGGCGGCGCGACAGCAGGATGCGGGCGATCACCAGCAGCTGGGTCTCGCCGGCGGAGAGCTGCAGCCTGTCGAGATCCTCGTCCAGCCGGCCGGCGCAGCGCTCGGCCAGACCCACCCGTGCCAGCGCCTGCTCCAGCGCGGCGTCGCTCTGCTCGCTCAGGGGGGCGAGATTCGCGCGCAGGGTGCCGAAGAAGGTGAGGGGGATCTGGGAGACGGTGTCATAGAGTGCGCGCACCGCCTCCGGCGCCAGGGCAGAGAGCGGCTGATCGCCGTAGTAAATCTCTCCCTGGGAGGCCGGATACATGGCCTGCAGCACCCCGAGCAGGGAGCTCTTGCCCGCCCCTGTGCGGCCACAGACCCCCACCTTCTCGCCGGGGGCCAGCTCGAAGTTGACCCTGTGCAGGGCCCACTGGCTGGCACCCGGGTAGCGCAGTCCCAGGTTGTCGAAACGCACCGCCGGATGGGGCGTGGCGAGGGCCTCTCCCTCCTGGCGCTCGCTCTCTATCTCGCTGTATTCACGCACCCGCTCCACCGCGTTCATCACCTGCTCCACTTCGGCGAAGGTACGGATCAGGGAGTTGAGCATGGCCGAGGCGGTGAAGGCGTAGGTGATGGCCACGGCCCCCAGCAGCGGGCTGTTGCCAAAGGCCACCATCAGCGCCACGGCTCCCACCAGGGCGGCGGAGAGCAGGGTCTGGTGCATGCCGAGCCAGCGGTTGATGGAGGTGGTGGTGTACCAGCTGCGCAGGTTGTTGTCATAGTGATGCAGCACCTGATCCAGGGCGAAGCGCTCGGCCCCGGCCAGACGCAGGGCGGGGGCGCCGCGAATGGTCTCGCTGATGCTGATATAAAGCGGGGAGCGCAGCACCGAGGACTGGCGCCGCAGCTTGAGCTGCACCGCCCGGTAGCGTCGTTGCAGCACGTAGAGCGCCCAGCCCACCAGGGGGGCGATGAGCAGCAGCAGGGGAATGTTGATGCCGATGACCACCACCTGCAGCAGCACAGAGACCAGCATGCCGAACAGTCCCATCAGCATGGAGAGCAGCACCTCCTGGGCCTCCCCGAGATCCCGATCGAAGCGGTTGAGGATGCGCCCCTGGGGCACCTTGTCGAAGAAGGCCATGGGGGCGCGGCTGATGCGGCCCAGCATGCCGTCGAACAGAGTCCAGGCCAGCTTGAGGCCGAGTTTGTAGTTGATGACCCGCACCACCATGATGCAGACGAGGGAGCCCGCCCCCAGCAGCACATAGATGCCGAGCAGGGTGCTCACATCGCTCACCTCGGCCTTGCCGCCGAGCCAGAGATCCGAGGCGATGCGCAGCCCCTCCTGACCCAGGGTGAGCAGCAGGGCGATCAGGATGGCGCCGGGGGCGGCCAGGCGCTGCCACATGAAGCCGAACAGCCCCCAGTCCACCTTGCCCTCCACCACTTTTTCTTCGCTGAACTGCTCCGCCTCCTGGGGCGCCACCAGGGGAGTGGGTTGCGGGTGCTGGATGAGATCCGCCAGCTGGTGGGCGCCGAGCTCCACCAGGCTGCCCTGCTCGATACGGATCACCCGATCGCAGTGGGCCAGCACGTCCGGATCGTGGCTCACCAGCAGCCGGGTCGGCCCCGGCTTGAAGGCGAGCCCCTGCTCCAGCACCTGGGCCGAGACCATGGGATCCAGCGCAGACAAGGGGTTGTCCAGCAGCAGGATGTCGGCCTCTGCATAGAGGGCGCGGGCCAGGGCGACCCGCTGCTGCTGGCCACCGGAGAGGCGGGTGCCAAGCTCCCCCACTAGCGTCTGATCCCCGTGGCTCAGCAGCCCCAGATCCGTGGTGAGGGCGCAGGCACCGAGCACCCAGTGGTAGCGATCCTCGTGCCAGGGTTGGCCGAACAGAATGTTGTTGCGGATGCTGTCGTTCATCAGCCAGGGTTTGTGGCCGAGGTGCGCCACCCGGCCGTTGCGACGGATAGCCCCCTCAAAGCCGTTGTCAAAACCGGCGACCAGGTGCAGCAGGCAGCTCTTGCCCGCCCCGGTCGCCCCAGTGATCCCCACCAGCTCCCCTGGTTGTATGCTGAGGCTGACCTCTTGCAGTACAGGTTTTTGCTGGTGCAGGGCGGTGACCTCTTCCAGCACCAGGCTGCCGACGGGCAGGCTGGTGTCGCCGAGATCCCTGTGCTGCTCCGGGCTGCTCAGAAACTCGCACAGCCGGTTGAAGCCGGTATTGAAGTTGATCAGGGTACGGATGAGGTAAGGCAGCCGCATCATGGGGATCCGCAGCACGGCGAACAGGGCTATGGTGGTGAACACCTGGGGCAGGGTCAGGCTCTGGCCCGAGGCCAGATAGGTGGTGAAGGTGGCGAGCGTCACCAGCAGCGGGGTGCTCATCATCAGGAAGCTGTTGACGGCATCGAGCTTGAGTACCCGGCCGAGCACCACGAGTTCCTGCTGGCGCTTGGTGTTGGCCGCCCGGGTGAAGAAGGTGCCGAGACCGTTCTGGCGCACCAGCCGCAGCTTCTTGATGTACTCCGCCAGTATGCCGTTGCGCTCGTCCTGCTGGCGCTTGAGTTGCTGCTCCTGCTGGTTCATGCGGCGCACCACCCGGGTGGAGAGCAGCAGCAGCAGGGTGAGCACCGCAAAGCCCACCAGACCGGCGCTGCCCACCTGCCACACCAGCAGGGCTATGGTGCCCGCCAGTTGCAGCGCCATGGTGAGCGGCATGGCGGGGTCCGCAAGAATCCAAGTAATGTCCCACACGTCCCGGTTGATGAGGTTCTGTACCCGGCCGCCGGCCCTGTCGTCGAAGCTCTTGCCGCCGAGCTTCATCACCTTGGCGAGCAGGGACTCGGCCAGCAGGCGGCGAATGGGGACGTGCATCTTGAGCGCCAGCTGCAGGGAGTGCTCCGCCAGCATGCCGGCGGCCAGCACAGAGGCAAACAGGGCGAAGGCCAGCAGCAGCTTGTGGCCTGTGCTGGCCCCGGTGCCGAGCTGGGTCATGCTGTGGTTGAGCAGCCAGGGGCTGGCCAGGGTGGCCAGCATGCCGATCAGCTGCAACAGGGTGAGCAGGCCGATGCGGCGGCGGTAGTGACGCCAGATAAAGGCCATGATGGGCCAGGGGCGCACCGGCGCAGCGGCGGTGAGCGCGAGGAAGGCATCGGCCCGCTCGTCGCGCCTGTCTTCCGGCAGCAGGGGGTAGAGATCGTCGAGACCGACCTGGGGCTCGGTCAGCCCCTTGCGTTGCAGCGGGCCCGTCCAGTGATAGAAGAGGCGGCTCAGCCAGCCGGCCGAGATTTCCGGATGATCCAAAGGGTGTCCTTGTTGTTTTGTGTTGCTTCCGACAGGGCGGGGCGGCTCATGGGCCGCCCTCGATATTCTTTTTATGGCGGGCTCGTCGCCCGCGGGGGATCAGCAGCCCCGGTTCAAGCGGATGAGTCTGTCCAGGATCTGCTCGCCGTCGACTCTCAGGCCGTTGTGCTCGTACTCGTTGGTGATCCAGGCGCGGCTGTTGCCAAGGCCCCTGAGGGTGTCGCGGCTGTAGTCGAACTCCACGTACATGTCCTCGGCATAGACGGCGCAGGCGACCGGCACGGGGTTCTTGGCCAGTTGCACCGGGTCGTACAGGGGCCCCCAATCGGCCTTCTTGGCCAGCAGATGGGCGGCCTCCTTGAGCGGCATCAGCTCACGGAACTGCTCGAACATCCAGGGGAAGATCATCTCGCCGGTGAAGGCAAAATCCTTGCCTTGCGCCCAGGCCAGGGCCGGATACTCGCCCCTGACCCGCTCGGCCGCCCAGTTGCTTGCGCTCCCCTCGCAATAGATGGACTCGTGCAAAATGGCGAACACAGGATTGGTGTTGAACGGCTGCATGGCCTGCACCTTGTAGAGGAAGGCGGGGTTGATCCGCTCGCCGATGAAGGCATCCTCCAGCAGGTAGTAGAGCTCCTCGAAGGCGCCGCTGGCGCCGAGATCCAGCCCCTGCTGCTGCAACTGCTCCACCGTCAGGCGCTGGCCGTTGGGCAGGCGCACATCGTGGCGGTGCAGGTGGGTCGCCAGCCGGTTGGCGATGGCCTGGGCATGGGGGAAGCGGGCGAAGAAGGCGCGGTTCTTGTCCGCCACCCTCTGGTAGGTGGCGCGGTAGACCTCGTCTGCGCTGCGACCTATGGGGGCCACGCCGCCGGTGAGGTAGACCTCGTGCAGGCTGTCCGGGAACAGGGAGAGATAGGTGAGGCTGCAAAAGCCGCCGAAGCTCTGGCCGAGCAAGCTCCAGGGCCGATCCGGGCTCAGGGTTTCGCGAATGTATTCGGCGTCCCGCACTATGCTGTCGGCGCGAAAATGGCCGAGGTAGTCGGCCTGCTCCCCCGGGGTGAGCCCGGCCAGCGCCTCGGCGCTGATGGGGCTGGAGTGGCCGGTGCCGCGCTGATCGAGCAGCAGCACCCGAAACTCCTGCAGGGCCCGCTTGATCCAGCCGCCGCTCGCGGTCGGGCGCGGCGCGCCAAAGCCCGGCCCCCCCTGCAGATAGAGCAGCCAGGGCAGCTCATCGTCCAGCCTGTCCTGGCGACAGAGAGTGCGGCCAAACAGGGTGATGCTCTCCTCGTCATCCGGTTTCTGGTGGTCGAGGGGCACGGTGAAGAAGTGTGGCTCGCAATGGATGCCATCCAGCACATAGTGCAAGGGGCTGCTCATCTGGGGTCTCCCTGGGATCGGAAATCGTCGGCCTCATCATAGCCCCGGCTCGCAGACGGGTCACGCCGGTTTTCCCGATAATGAGCGGACCTATGACGAGGCCCTCTCCCAAGTGCCCGGCCGCTTTATTGTTGCGGACCGATTGACCTTGAACTGAACCGGGATCAAGATGAGCGGCCTGCCGAGGAGGGCAGGGGAGCTGGACACAACAGGATGAGGTGGGCTCGATGAAGCCGCGATGGATAAGGTTCAGAAAGAGAAGAAAAGAGACGGATCCTGAGGGAGTGCTGCAGGCGGGGTTGCTGGTATTCAGCGCCACCTGCGGGGCGACCCTGTTGCTGGCGGCCTGTAACGGCGGCTAGCAGTCATGAAAGGCCCATCCGACAGGGTGGGCCTTTCCATTTGCCCCCCTTTCCCTGCAGCGATGGACCGGCCTGGAGCCCTTTGCTGGCGCGGGTTTGCGGTAGTCAGATACCTGCTGCTATGGTCAATTTACGACGGGATCCACAGAGGGAGGCGATCATGAATAGTCGTGAAAGAGTACTGGCTCATTTGGCCACAGATCACCGGGTTGCAGGATTGACCGCTGGCGAGGCTCTGGCCGGTATCAGCCACTCGATGAGTTCGCTTCTGCTGCAACAAGATCAGCATTTCTTCCGCAGTCATGCCGATGACCCTTGTCACGAGGTCGCCCGGGCATGTTCTGCCGGACATGTCTGGCACGGCGACGAGAATCGCTATTAGGGGATGACATTTCGGGAAGGGGAGATGCAGAAAGGCCCGCTCAGATGAGCGGGCCTTTCGAATTTGGCTCCTCCTGCTGGACTTGAACCAGCGACATACGGATTAACAGTCCGCCGTTCTACCGACTGAACTAAGGAGGAATTATTGGTGCCCAGAGACGGAATCGAACCGCCGACACGGGGATTTTCAATCCCCTGCTCTACCGACTGAGCTATCTGGGCAACGGCGCGCATTAAACCCTTTCTGCGTCTAGGTGTCAACCGCTGGGGGAATAATGCGGTGCCGTTCGCTCGATAACCGAGCAATCGATCCTGTTTTCCCCCATTTTTCCGCCCTGTCGCGCTGTTTTCATGGGCAACGCGAGTAAAAGGAGGCCAGATCCCTTGAACGAAAGTCATGGTTCAGTGACGGCCATGACCTGATGTCCAATCACAAGGGGCGAGCCGATGAGCGGGGGCCTTCTTCTGACGGTGTGTCATTCAAACGAGTTCTTTTATGCTCCCGGGCTGACCCTTTGTCATCAGTAGCTCCATGGTGGAAAACACTGATCCCCAAAGAGCCTGCAATGTATTTTGTTTTCCTTGAGCCGGAGGGCGAGGGTATCTGTGGTGGCGCCTGTCAAAGGCGGGTTATTGCACTTTTTGACCTTTTTGCGGACACCGCCATTTGGGCGGGGGTAGGGCAAGGCAGTTATCTTGGTCCGCCGCATTGAGCCCGTTGCGCTCTGCGGGTATGCTTTGCCGCAACCATCCCCCTGGCGGCGACCCGGGCCAACGCGGCCTCAGCGTGCCTGCCAGCAGGGGCTGACATCCATCCAATACCGCCTGGGGTTTATATGAGTATCAACATGCAAGAGTGGCGCGACGAGACCACCGCCATCGTCAACGAGCTGCTGGCCGATGGCAGCAACCCGAGTCTGGACTACGAGATTGAGCACCACTTTGCCTGTCAGAACTTCGATCTGCTGGAGAAGGCGGCGGTGGACCTGTTCAAGGCCGGCTTCGAGGTGACAGATGCCGAGGAGATGGAGCTGGATGACGGTGCCACCATCTTCTGCTTCGATGCCACTGTGGAGTGCAAGCTGGATATCGAGACCATAGTGGCCGATATCGAGAAGATGCTACCGATCCTCGAAAAATACGGCGTGGATTACGACGGCTGGGGCACCTACTTCCAGGAGTAAGAGTGTCTTCCTGGTTGCCGGTGAGAAGATGCTGACCGTTTTTCCCTCGAAAAATACGGTGTGGACTACGACGGCTGGGGCACCTACTTCCAGGAGTAAGGTGTACTCGTCAGCGCATCGAGAAGATGCTGCCCATGCCCTCGACAGATAATAAAAAGGCCACTTCAAGTGGCCTTTTTGCTGTGCGCGAGTCAGTCGGGCAACTGGTAGTTGCGGGCAAACTCGGCGGGGGGCAGGGGGCGGCTGAACAGGTAACCCTGCAGGCGATCGCAGCCCGCCTGTGCCAGCCAGGCCTGCTGCTCCACGGTTTCCACCCCTTCGGCGGTGATCCTGATACCGAGTTCATGGCCGAGCCCGATGACGGAGCGGACGATGGCGGTGGTGGCCTGGTTGCTGGCCAGCCCCTGGG
>RCUL01001106.1_pt1 | contig 10901 bp, 8 predicted proteins | sample 2167521 | NCBI WGS metagenome assembly RCUL01 (sample SAMN09932745, study PRJNA488358) | compost metagenome | feature: garden; material: soil; isolation source: compost soil in acetic acid-enriched culture | place: Germany: Experimental Botanical Garden Goettingen | collected 2016-01-27 | reverse complement strand
TCATGGCCGGCAACCCCGAGCTGTGCCTGTCCCGGGCCGAATGGGCGCGGCGCTTTGCGGCGTTCATCCGCGAGGCCACCCCGGAGAACCTGCTGGGCTCGAGCATCTATTTCGATTTGCGCGTGGTCTGGGGCAGCGAGCAAGGCTGCGAGCAGTTGCGTCGGGGCATTCTCGATCAGGTCGGTGACAACCGTTTGTTCCAGCGCATGATGGCCGAGAATGCGCTGCGCAATCGCCCGCCCGTAGGGCGTTTGCGCGAGTTCGTGCTGACGCGCAAAAATGGTGAGAAGGCCACCCTGGACCTGAAGATCCAGGGCTTGGCACCCTTTGTCGATGGCGCCCGGCTGCTGGCCCTGGCCCATGGCATCGAAGCCAATAACACGCTGGAGCGATTTCGCCAATTGATCGCCAAAGAGGTTATCGAACCCCTGGACGGCGCCGCGTATGAAGAGGCCTATCACTTCATCCAGCAAACCCGCATGCAGCAACATCAATTACAGACCCGGGAGAATTTTCCCTACTCGAACCGGGTCGATCCCGACAGCCTCAATCACCTGGACCGGCGCATCCTGCGTGAGTCCTTGCGTCAGGCCCAACGCCTGCAGAGCAGCCTGACCTTGCGGTATCAGTTGTGAGCCTGTTTTCATGGCTGCGTCCGCCGAGCCCCACCCTGCCCGCCGACCTGCAACATCGCCTGGAACGCTTGCCAGCCGCTGCCGCCTTGGGCGAATGCAGCCTGCGTGAGCAGCGCTGGGTGGTGCTCGATCTGGAAACCACCGGGCTGAACCTGAACAAGGACCATGTGTTGTCGATTGGCGCGGTAGCGATCGAGGACGGGGCCATCGATTTTCGCCAGCAGTTCGAACGCACCTTGCAATATCCGCAAGTCAAACTCGGCCCCAGCGTGCTGATCCACGGCATTGGCCCCAGCGCCATTGCGGCGGGCAGCGATCCCGCAGAAGCGCTGGTGGACCTGATGGAATACCTCGGTGACAGCCCGGTACTGGCCTTCCACGCGCCGTTTGACCAGCACATGCTCGGCCGTGCGCTGAAAGATCACCTGGGCTTCAAGTTGCAGCATCCGTTTCTGGACGTGGCGGACATTGCACCGCTGCTATGCCCCCAAGCGCACTTTCGCGAGGCCGGGCTGGACGACTGGATCGACTGGTTCAAGCTCGAAGTCTTCGAACGTCACCACGCCAGCGCCGACGCCCTGGCCACCGCTGAACTGGCACTGATCCTGTTCAGCCGCGCGCGGCAGCAGCAGATTCATAGCCCGCTGAATTTGCAACAGCGCTTGAGTCAGTGGAAGCGTCGGAAACAAGCGCCGTCCTTCTGACCTATACGCAATCCCTGTAGGAGCGAGCTTGCTCGCGAAAGTCGTCAACGGTAACGCGTTTTTCTGGCAAGACCGAGGTGTCAGATAGTTTTTCGCGAGCAAGCTCGCTCCTACAGGGGCCTTCGCCAGATTCCCACCCGACCAACGCCGATTGCGGACCTCCCGCGCCTCTGCCACAATCGCGAACAATTCTCGTTAGTTAACACTTCCCAAGCGGTGATGCGGCGTGTCGTCAGTCCCAAGCCCTCAAAGTGAGCTCGTCGGTGCGTTATATCGCGACCATCGCGGTTGGCTATTGGCCTGGCTTCGACGCAATGTCGCCTGCCCACAGCGGGCCGAAGACCTGAGCCAGGACACGTTCGTGCGCTTGCTGGGCCGCGAGGAACTGAAGGAACCACGCGAACCGCGGGCATTCCTGGTGGCCATCGCCAAGGGCCTGCTGTTCGATTATTTCCGTCGCGCCGCGCTGGAGCAGGCTTACCTCACAGAGTTGATGCTGATTCCCGAAGCCGAACAACCGTCGGCGGAAGAACAGCAGATGATCCTCGAAGACCTGAAAAACATCGACCGATTGCTCGGCAAGCTTTCCACCAAGGCCCGGGCGGCGTTCCTCTACAACCGTCTCGACGGTCTTGGCCACGCGGAAATCGCCGAGCGCCTGGGGGTATCGGTGCCGCGGGTGCGCCAGTACCTGGCCCAGGGCATTCGCCAATGCTACATCGCGCTGTACGGTGAGCCGACATGAACCCGCTCGGTTCCAAACCGGTATCGGCCAACGTGCTGGACGCAGCGATTGCCTGGCAGTTGTCCATGGATGGCGCCAACCCGGTAGAGCGCGAAGAATTCGCCAAGTGGCACGCTGCCCACGAGGAGCACGCCCGTGCCTGGCGCCAGTTGGGCATGCTCGACCAACGCTTCAGCGCAGCCAGTGGCCCGGCCCGCACTGCCCTGCTGCAATCGCGCGAAGGCATCCGCCGACGGGTGCGCAAGCTCGGCAATGGCGTGGCGAGCGTGGTGGCCGTGATCGGCCTGGCGCTATTTGCCGGGCCACGTTACCTGCCGATCGATTACTGGCTGGCCGACCAGCGCACTGCCGTTGGCGAGCAGCGCACCCTGCGCCTGGCCGATGGCACACTGGTCAATCTCAACACCCACAGCGCCCTGGATGTGCGCTTCGATGAGAAGCAGCGGCGCATCGTGCTTCAGGAAGGCGAAATCCTGGTTGAAACCGGTCATGGCGATCCCCGGCCGTTCATCGTCGAAACCCGTGAAGGCAGCATGCGCGCGCTGGGTACGCGGTTTCTGGTCAAGCGTGAAGAAGAAGGCACACGCCTGAGTGTGTTGCAGTCGGCGGTGGCGGTTCACCCCGAGTCCAGTCCGGATGAACAGATTCTGCGCGAAGGCCAGCAGGTGTTGATCCGCAATAACGGCCTGGGTCCGGTTCTGGCCGTCAATTTCGGCGCGGATGCCTGGACCCGCGGCATGCTGGTGGTGGACAACACGCGGCTGGAAGATCTGGTGCATGAAATCGGCCGTTATCGACCCGGTTACACAGGCGTCGCGCCGGAAGTCGCCGACCTGCGCATCACTGGCAGCTTCCCGCTGCGTGATACCGACCTGGCGCTCAATGCCCTGCTGCCGACTCTGCCAGTGCAGATTGAACAGCACACGCAGTGGTGGGTGAAGGTAGTCGCCAAGGCCGAAACAAAGCCCTGAATCCGCACACAGAACCCTTCAGTGCTTATTGAATAACTGAATACAAATTATTTTCATCCAGCCCTATCACTTTCTGATTCTCGTTCGGCACACAGGCAATTGAGAAATATTTCCATTCAGGAGCCGCTGTATGTCCCGTTCGCTGAACACCCTGTTGCGCCCCAGTTTGCTGGCGGTCGCCGTTGCCCTTTGCACCCCTTTGGGCAGCAGCCAACTGGTCGCCGCTGAGCAGGCGTCAAGCGTTCGCGCCTACAACCTGCCAGCCGCACCACTGGCCAGCACCCTGAACCAGATCGCCAGCCAGGCCGGCCTGGCCTTGTCGTTGAACCCCTCCCTGGCGGCAGGCAAAACCTCGGCGCCCGTCAACGGCCAGTTCGACGCCGCCGGCGCCCTGCGCGAGGCCCTGCGCGGCACCGGGCTGCAAATGGAGCAAAGCAGTGCCGGCACCTACAGCCTGGTGGCCGTGCCCGAGGGCGTGATGGCTCTGCCGGCAACCAGCGTGATTGGCGTGGAAGACGCTGAAAGCGCCTGGGGCCCGGTGCAAGGCTACGTGGCCAAGCGGACCGCCGCCGGCACCAAGACCGATACCGCGCTGGTCGAGGTACCGCGCTCGATTTCGGTCGTCACTCGCGAGCAGATGGACGACCGCAACGCGCATACCCTTGACGCCGCCGTGCGCTACCTGCCGGGCATCACCGCCAGCAGCTACGGCAGCGACACCCGCGCTGACTGGCTGCGGGTGCGTGGTTTCGAGCCGACTCAATTCCTCGACGGCCTGCCCCTGCCAAAAGGCGTATACGCCAACCCGAAACAGGAAACCTGGAACCTCGACCGCCTGGCCTTGCTGCGCGGCCCGGCCTCGTCCGTGTACGGCCAGACCCCGCCAGGCGGTCTGCTGGACATGGTCAGCCGTCGCCCGAGCGCCGAAGCCAGCAGCGAAATCCAGCTGCAGTACGGCAGCGACAACCATCGCCAGATCAACTTCGCCAGCACCGGCAAGATCGACGACGAAGGCCGGTTTCTCTATGGCGTGAGCGGCGTGGTGCGTGACGGCGGCACCCAGATCGACCATATCGATGACAAGCGCTACAACATTGCGCCAAGCCTGACCTGGAACATCGACGAAGACACCCGCTTCACCCTGCTGACGCAGTTCACCCGTGACGATACCGGCGTTACCAGCCAGTTCTATCCGATTCAGGGCACCAAGATCGACATGCCGTTCGGCAAGATCTCGCACCACAAGAACCTGGGTGATCCGGACTACGATTTCTACGACCGCACCTATTACGCACTCGGTTATGCCTTCGAGCATCGCTTGAACGATGTATGGCAGTTCCGCCAGAACCTGCGCTACACCAAGTCGGACCTGTCGTTCCAGACGGTCACCGTCAACAGCTACTTTCCCTCCATCGGATTTGTCGTAGACGATGAAGGCAACACCGGGCGCGGCACGACCAATGTCGACGAAGACATCAGCCAGTTCGCCGTGGACAACAACTTCCAGGCCGACTTCGCCACCGGCGACATTAATCACACGCTGTTGATCGGCCTGGACCACCAGCGCAGCAACACCAACTACACCTCGATCTTTGGCAGCGCACCGGCCATCAACGTCAACGACCCGGTCTATGGCTTGCCGATCACCCGTCCACCACGCTCCTCGGCGTTTTATGACTATGACCAGAAGACCTACCAGACCGGTCTGTACGTCCAGGATCAAATGGCCCTCGACCAATGGCGCCTGACCCTCGGCGGTCGTGAAGACTGGGTGCATACCGGCACCAAATTCTTCAACAAGGGTGATGCCACCAACACTCAGCGCGACAAGAACTTCAGCGGCAACGCGGCGATCAGCTATGTGTTCGACTCGGGCTTCGTGCCTTACTTGTCCTACGCCGAATCGTTCCAGCCGGCCAGCAATGCTGTCGCCTCACCGACCGATTCGTTCAAGCCGACCAAAGGCAAGCAGTGGGAACTGGGTATCAAGTACCAGCCACCGGGCAGCAACACACTGCTGACGGCCGCTGTGTATGACCTGACCCAGAAAAACGTTTCCGTCACCAACAATGTGGGCAACGTGACGGTCACCAGCCAGACCGGCGAAGTGAGAGTCAAAGGCCTGGAGCTGGAAGCCGTTTCCGACGTGACCGAAAACCTCAAGGTCACCGCCGCCTACACCTTGGCCAAGTCCGAAGTGCAAGACGGCGCATTCAAGGGCAATCGCCTGCAACTGATGCCTAACCAGCAAGCATCGGTATGGGGCGACTACACCTGGCACAACGGCGTACTCGACGGCTTCGGCATCGGCGCCGGCGCGCGCTACACCGGCAACACTTACGGCGACGAGGCCAACACCTGGCTGGGCAAGGCCGACGCCTACACGGTGTTCGACGCCGCGGTACACTACGACCTCGGCCGCCTGGACAACAGCCTCAAGGGCGCTTCGCTGGCCGTTAACGCCACCAACCTGTTCGACAAGGACTACATCTCGACTTGTGACAGCTTCTACTGCTACTACGGCGACCAGCGCAGTGTCGTCGCCAGTGCAACCTACAAGTGGTAACACGTTGAGCTGATACGCCCAATGACCAAGCCGTCCCCAAAGGACGGCTTTGGTTTTTCTGAAGGCCATGAAATGAAAAGTAAAACAATTCGCCGCTGGTCCGCTGTTCATACCTGGACCAGCCTGATTTGCACGGTGTTCCTGTTGCTGCTGGCACTGACCGGCCTGCCGTTGATCTTCCATCACGAGATCGACCACCTCCTCGGTGATGCAGCCGAACTGAAGCAGATGCCGGCAGACACCCCGCGGCTTGATTTGCAGCAACTGGTAGCGGCGGCTGAAAAGCATCGCCCTGGCGAAGTCATGCAGTATTTCGGCTTCGAGGACGACGAGCCCAATGCCGCGATTGCGATCATGGCCCCTACCGCCGGCACCGAGCCCAATTCGTCCCACACCTTCATGCTCGACGCCCGTACCGGCGAGGCCCTGGAGATGCCGTCGGCCAACGGTGGTTTCATGATGGTCATGCTGCGCCTGCACGTGGACATGTTTGCCGACTTACCGGGCAAGCTGCTGTTAGCGTTCATGGGCATTCTGTTCGTGGTGGCGATCGTCTCCGGCACCGTCTTGTACCTGCCATTCATGCGCCGCCTGAAGTTCGCCACCGTGCGCCAGGACAAATCCACCCGCCTGCGCTGGCTCGACCTGCATAACCTGATCGGCGTCGTGACGCTGACCTGGGCTCTGGTGGTCGGCGTGACGGGCGTGATCAGCGCCTGCGCCGACCTGATCATTGCCGCCTGGCGCAACGACAGCCTGAGCGCGATGGTCGCGCCGTACCGCGATGCGCCACCGTTGACGCAACTGGCGCCGGCCACCCGTCTGCTCGACATCGCCAAGGACGTCGCGCCAGGCATGCAACCGGACTTCATCGCCTTCCCCGGCACGCGGTTTTCCAGCGAGCACCATTACGCGGTGTTCATGAAAGGCAGCACGCACCTGACCTCGCACCTGCTGACGCCGGTGCTGATCGACGCCAGCACCCTGCAAGTCACCGCCGTGGCCGAACGCCCCTGGTACATGGATGCCATGGGCATGTCGCAACCGCTGCACTTCGGCGACTACGGCGGCATGCCGATGCAAATCCTCTGGGCGACCCTGGATGTGCTGACCATCATTGTGCTCGGCAGCGGGGTCTACCTGTGGGTGGTGCGGCGCAAGGCTGCCAGGCCTGTGCTGGAAAAAGCGGAGAACGTGGCATGAAGCCCCGGCAGTCGAATTTCCGGAAGGTCTTTGCCATTCCCACCGTCATCGCGGTGCTCAGCGCGGCAGGGCTGTTTGCCGCGTTGCTCGGCGATGGTGTGTGGGATTCACTGAGCTGGGTGGGGCTGGGCATCCCGGCTGTGCTGGCCCTGCGCGGCCTCCTGCAACGCCGCTGACCCCCTGTAGGAGCGAGCTTGCTCGCGATGGACTTGAGAACGCCGCTGGGTGTCAGGTTCCCCGCGTTATCGTTAACGTCCATCGCGAGCAAGCTCGCTCCTACAGGGGGGTTTGCCATCTTGAGCTATCGCCCCAACACGCTATGCTGCCCGACTCTGCCACCGATCGAGACGCTGCCATGTCCGCCCCGAGCATGACCCTGTACCACAACCCGCTCTCACCCTTCGTTCGCAAAGTCATGGTGCTGCTGCACGAAACCGGTCAACAGGACCGCGTGGCGCTGCAGACCAGCGTCCTCACCCCGGTAACCCCGGACACGGCCCTGATCGACGACAACCCCCTGAGCAAAATCCCGGCCCTGCGCCTGGCCGATGGCAATGTCATCCATGACAGCCGGGTCATCCTCGACTACCTCGATCAGCAGCACGTCGGCAACCCGCTGATCCCCCGCGAAGGCTCGGCCCGCTGGCGGCGCCTGACCCTCGCGTCCCTTGCCGACGGGATCATGGACGCGGCCGTGCTGGTGCGCTACGAAGTCGCCTTGCGTGCCCCGGAGAAACACTGGGACGAATGGCTCGACGGCCAGCGCGACAAGATCCGCCGCGCCCTGGCCCTGCTGGAAAAAGACGCGATTGCCGAGCTGACCAGCCACTTCGACGTGGCCGCGATCAGCGTGGCCTGTGCACTGGGTTACCTCGACCTGCGCCATCCGGATCTGGATTGGCGCACGGCGAATCCACAACTGGCGGGGTGGTACTTCGAGGTGAGCCAGCGGCCTTCGATGATTGCGACGATGCCGAAGGCTTAGAACTTCGCTGGCTGTACTGGCCGCTTCGCGAGCAGGCTCACTCCCACAGTAGGTCGTCGGTGCGTACAAATTTTGTATTCACTGGAGAACCCTTGTGGGAGCGAGCCTGCTCGCGAAAATACCAACGCGGTTCATCAGGCAACCACTGCAAAATCCGAGTCACTAACACCTCGCTCCAGCGCTGATCCTCGCGCAACCCCACCGACCGGTTCATTGCACCGCTCCAATATCGAAGTCCAACGGTTTCACCGCTTTCTGCCCAACCCCATACCAATCCAGCTTGCGGGTCAGCACCATGAACACGCCCAACAAGCCGAACAGCAGCAACGAGCCCATCAACAGCGCGTAATCCTCGGCGCTCAACACGCCATAAAGCAGCCCGTACAACGCCGCCAGCCCTGCGGAGAAACTCAACCCGTTCACGACGCTGCGCAGGACATGGCACACATAAAAACCGATCAACGCCACGCAACCAGCCGCCGACAGCAGATACGCCAGGCCAAAACCGATGTGCTCGGACAGCGACAGCAACAGCAGATAAAAGAACGCCAGGGCCACCCCCACCAGCGCGTATTGCACCGGGTGCACGGCCAGGCTTTTCAACACTTCGAAGAGGAAGAAGCCGGCGAACGTCAGGACGATGAACAGCAGTGCGTATTTGATCGCCCGGTCGCTTTTCAGGTACTGGTCCACCGGGTCGATAAAACTCACACCGAAGCTGCGGCCGCTGAAGGCTGCGCAGTCACCACCGGTGACACAGCTGCTCAAGGCCTCCTGCAGATTGGTGGAGAAAAACGACGCCTGCCAGTTGGCGGTAAACCCCTGATCGGTGACGTTACGCTGGGCCGGCAGATAGTTGCCGATGAAGCTTGGGTGAGGCCAGTCGGCGCTCAGCGAGACTGTGCTGGTTTTACCCACCGGCAATACCTGCAACACGCCCGTGCCTTGCAGGCGCAGGTTAAAACCGAAAGCCAGCTCCGCGGCCTGTTCGGTGTTCAGCGCCGGCAGTGTCACGTGCACGCCCTCACCCAGCCAGCCGACCTGGCTACCGGGAATGAAGTCCAGGCTCTGGCCGTCGAGCTCGAGTTTCAAGGCATTTTCGATACCACGGATGTCGCTGATGCCAACGGCGAGAAACGGCGGGTCGAACCGGTAATCGGCAAAGTCTTCCTTGATTCCGAGCCGCGCCGGCAGCGAAAAAAGCCCACTGATGCGATTGTCGGCATGAAACAGCCGCGCCTGGTAAATCCCCCGGGAGCGCAACTCGGTCTGCACCTGGCCGTCGAGCTCGAAGCGTTCCGGCAGGAAGTACAGACGACCGCGCTCTTCGCTGATGTCTTGATAACGCTCGTTGGTTTTTTCACGAGTCTTCCAGGTGCGCACCACTTTGCGATACGGCACCACCAGCAACGGACCGCTCACCTGCTGGCTGAAACTGGAACTGCGGGCAATGTCGTCGAGCACGCCGTCGCGCAGTTGCTGACGGTCGCGGATCACACCGTTGATCATCAGCAGCGGGATCAGCAACAACAGAATCAACAGGGCAATCGCCCCGAGTTTTAGGGTCAGGCTACGGTTCATGGGACTCTCCCTGTTTTGGATGGGGAAAGTCTGGCGTGGCTGTGTGGGGGTTTTATGGGAGAAATGTGGGGATTATGTGGAGACTTGACCGACCCCATCGCGAGCAAGCTCGCTCCCACATTTGATCTTCGGTTCGCATATATTTTGTGTTCGCGGGAGATCCCATGTGGGAGCGAGCCTGCTCGCGATGGCCGCGACTCGGTCCTAAGGCAGGCGCAACGTGACCTCTACACCACAGTCGACATTACCGACACTCATCTCCCCACCATGCAACTTGACCACCTCTTCAACGAAGTTAAGCCCCAACCCTGTGCTTTTTCGCCCACTGTCCGGACGCGGCAGTGAGTAGAAGCGCTCGCTCAAGCGCGGCAACGCATAGTCTGGAATCGCCTCGGCCTGGTTAAAAAGCTTGAATTCGATTTGCTCACCGATCTTTGTGGCACTGAATCGCAGCAAGCCACGAGCCGGGGTGAAATCCAGAGCGTTCTCCAGCAGATTTCCCAGCGCCTGACGCAACAGGAATGGCTCACCGGTCACGGTCAGATCCGCTGCAATGGTTTGCTCCACACATAACTGCTTGCCTTCGATGCGCGCCGCCTGAGCGCTCAGCAATTCATCGACCAACTTCGCCAGCGGCACCGCTACCCGCTCCTCCAGCCCTTGGCGCTGCTCGACCTGGGCCAGGTTCAACAGCCGTTCGATCAACTGCTGCATGCGCGCACTTTCGCTGTCGATGTTGCCGACGAAACGCTGTCGCTGGATCGGCGGCATTTCGCCCTGCAACAGTTCCGCCGCGCCACGAATGGCTGCCAGCGGACTCTTCAACTCGTGGGTCAGTGTGTGCACGTAACGTTCGACGTAGGCCTTGCCTTCAAGCTGCGTGCGCATCTGCTCCACCGCCGTGGCCAATTGTTCCAGCTCACCACCGCGATAATGCGGCACTTCAACCCGCCGGCCTGCACTGACGCCTTGAGCGTACGCTGTCAATCTGCGCAGGGCGCGGCTCAACCACCAGGACAACAACGCGCCGAACAGCAAACCGAGGCCGATCAGCCCGGCGCCATACGCCAGCAACCGGCGTTCCGTGCGATCCACATAAGGCTGCAACGAGCTGTTGGGCTTGGCCACAGTGACCACGCCGATGATCTGGCCGTTGTCGCGAATCGGCGCGCCGACGTGCATCACCGAAGACCCCTGATCGTTCGGGTCACTGCGGGTGGAGCGAGCACCGTACTCGCCGCGCAGGGTCAGGTACACGTCGTTCCAGCGCGAGTAATCCTGCCCCACCGCCACCCCGCTGGAATCCAGCACGACGATGCCCTTGGCGTCGGTGACGTAGATGCGATGGTTGACCTGATTCTTCGGCAAGCCCCAGATTTTCGCCGCCGGCTGGCGCTCACCATAAGCCTTGAGCAGTTGCGGCCAGCGGTTCTGATTGAGAGTGCCGGCCTTGAAATCGTCGCGCAGGATCTCGGCCATCAGGTTGGCGGTATCGACCAGGGTTTCTTCGG
>RCUL01001102.1_pt1 | contig 10929 bp, 11 predicted proteins | sample 2167521 | NCBI WGS metagenome assembly RCUL01 (sample SAMN09932745, study PRJNA488358) | compost metagenome | feature: garden; material: soil; isolation source: compost soil in acetic acid-enriched culture | place: Germany: Experimental Botanical Garden Goettingen | collected 2016-01-27 | reverse complement strand
ACACCAGTTCACCGAGTTCGGCCTTGTGCTTGCGCAGCACTTCGCCAAACAGGCGCACCAGTTCGCCACGGCGCGGCGCCGGCACATCGCGCCAGTGCAAAAAGGCCGCATGGGCGGCGTCGATTCGGCGGGTGACCGCCTCTTTGCTCTCCAGGGTAAGCGCTGCGATCTGGCTGCCGTCGATGGGCGTAAAAACAGCATGAGTGCCGCCGTTATATAAACTTTCGGGCACGCCCAAACGGGTAAGTAGTTCAGCAACCATCTTATTATTCTCCTACAGCGGATACGGGTTGAAATCATTGATGCAGGTCAGTATTAATCTATAGGGCCGCTGCTCACAAACGACCTTTTAGAAGCACATGATTCCGTAACGGAATGACCTTATCTCTTTTTCGCCCGGTTGATCCCGCCCATGTCCAAACGCCTGATGCCCTCCACCACCGCCCTGCAGTGCTTCGAAGCCGCCGCCCGGCACCTGAGCTTTACCCGCGCCGCGCAAGAGCTGCACCTGACCCAGAGCGCGGTGAGCAAGCAGGTCGCGCAGCTTGAAGAGATGCTCTCGCACCCGCTGTTCCAGCGTATCCGCCGGCGCCTGCACCTGACCCCGGCCGGCGCCCTGTACCTGGCCGAGGTGAACAAGATCCTGGTGCAACTGGACATGTCCAGCCGCTACATCCTCAGCTACGGCGGCGAAACCGAGGTGCTGCGCATTGCCACCCAGCCGACCTTCGGCGAGCGCTGGCTGGTGCCCAACCTCAAGGGTTTCGGCGAGCGCCATCCGCGGATCCACCTGGACATTCGTAACGAACTGGAGCCCTTCGACCTGGTCCAGGCCAAGGCCGACATCGCCTTCTTTTTCGGCCAGGGCACCTGGCCCGGGGCAACCTGCATCGAGCTGTTCAAGGAGCAGGTAGTGCCGGTGTGCGCGCCGGAGCTGCTGGCCCGACAGCGTTTCGACAGCGCCGAATCGCTCACCGAACACCGCCTGCTGCAGTGCACCTCGCGGCCCGAGGCCTGGCACGAGTGGTTCCTCGGCCAGGGCCTGCACACGCAGAACAGCTACCACGGCCCGCGCTTCGACACCTTCTACATGTGCATCCGCGCCGCCCAGGCCGGCTGCGGCATCGCCCTGATCCCGCGCTACCTGGTGGCCGAAGAGCTGGCCGAGGGCAAACTGGTGATCCCCTGGAACCACCCCAAAACCAGTGAAGGCTCGCACTTCATCGCCCATGCCGAGCATGCTGCCGAGGTGCCCAAGGTACGTGCCTTTGTCGAGTGGATTGCCGAACGTGTACGTGTGGCCGGGCAAGTTCCCGACTTGAAGGAATGATTGCAATCCTTTATTTCGTTTGCACTCAATTACCGTGCCTCGCTTAGATAATAAGAAACTGCAGCGAGGGCACGGGTAAATGAGTCACGAAACTATCAGCCAGTCTATTTCCGTAGTTCACCCTATTACACTGTCCCACGGTAAAAATGCGGAAGTCTGGGACACCGACGGCAAACGTTATATTGATTTCGTTGGCGGCATTGGCGTGTTGAACCTGGGCCATTGTCACCCGCGGATTGTCGCCGCCATCCAGCAGCAGGCCACGCGTCTGACTCACTACGCTTTCAACGCCGCCGGGCATGAACCCTACCTCGAATTGATGAACCGCCTGGCGCAGTTCGTACCGGTGTCCTACCCGCTCAGCGGCATGCTCACCAACAGCGGTGCGGAAGCGGCAGAAAACGCCCTGAAGATCGCCCGCGGTGCCACCGGCAAGACCGCGATCATCGCCTTCGACGGCGGCTTCCATGGCCGCACCCTGGCGACCCTCAACCTTAACGGCAAGGTTGCGCCCTACAAGCAGCGGGTCGGCGTGTTGCCGGGGCCGGTGTATCACCTGCCCTACCCCAGCCGGGACACCGGCGTCAGCAGCGAGCAGGCGCTTCAGGCCTTGGCGCGGTTGTTCAGCGTCGAGATCGACGTCAACGATGTGGCTGCATTCATCTTCGAACCGGTGCAGGGTGAAGCCGGCTTCCTGGCAATGGAACCAGACTTCGCCAAAGCCTTGCGCAGCTTCTGTGACCAGCACGGCATCCTGATCATCGTCGATGAGATCCAGTCGGGGTTTGGCCGCACCGGCCAGCGCTTCGCCTTCCCGCGCCTGGGCATCGAGCCGGACCTGCTGTTGCTGGCCAAGAGCATCGCCGGCGGCATGCCGCTGGGCGCAGTGGTCGGCCGCAAGGCGCTGGTCGACAACCTGCCCAAAGGCGGCCTTGGCGGCACCTACTCCGGCAACCCGATGGCGTGTGCGGCAGCCCTGGCGACCCTGGATGAAATGAGCGACGCCAACCTTTCGACCTGGGGCGAACGCCAGGAAGCCGCACTGGTCAGCCGCTTCGAGCGCTGGCAGGCCAGCAAGCTCTCGCCTTACCTGGGCCGCCTGACCGGCACCGGGGCCATGCGCGGCATCGAACTGCTCAAGGCCGACGGCACACCGGCCACCGAGCAGCTGGCGCAGCTGTTGGCAGCGGCCAGGAGCGCCGGCCTGCTGCTGATGCCCAGCGGCAGGGCCCGGCACATCATCCGTTTGTTGGCGCCACTGACCATCGAGCCTGCAGTGTTCGAAGAGGGCCTGGACATCCTCGAACGCTGCCTCGCCGAGCTAGGCTAGTCCTGCAGTAGCCCCGGCCACTGTTCGACACCCTGAAGATAGTGCCGCGCCCTGAAGCCCCCGGCTTTCAGGGCCGTCACCGCATCACGGGAAAACACGCACCAGGGCCCGCGGCAATACGCGACCACTTCGTGGCTGGCCGGCAACTCGCCCAGGCGCTGCTGCAGTTCAGTGAAGGGAATGTTGATCGCCCCCGGCAAATGCCCCTGGGCAAACTCCTCGGCCGGGCGCACATCGAGCAGGGTCACGCTGTGATCCTGCAAACGCTCCAGCAGCTCTTCCCTGCTGATCGCCTCCAAGTGCTCGGGCGCGCTCACGCTATCGCTCATCAGCTCACGGATCGCCGCGCGGTTGAACGCCGCCAACTGGCCGAGCGCCGCCAGCACTTGCGGGATCGGCCCGGGACTGAGCCGGTAGAACACGCGCTTGCCATCGCGGCGGGTCTGCACGAAGCCGGCGCGACGCAAGTGCTGCAGATGCTGGGAAGCATTGGCCACCGACAGCTCGCACTGCTGGGCCAGTTGCTCGACGGCAAGCTCGCCGGCGGCGATCTGTTCGAGCAGATTGAGGCGATGGGCGTGGCCAAGGGTCCGCGCCAGTTCGGCGATGTGCTGGTGCTGCTGGGTTTTCATATCGGTCATTGACAGGAAGGTAGCATTGGCCAATCATTCAATCAATCTATTGAATGATGACGATTGGAGCACGCCATGCTTGAAGGATTAACCCTAGCGGTACTGATTGGCCTGACGGCCACCGCCCTGGCCGACCTCTGGTCGCTGTTCCAGCAGCGCGTGCTGGGCATGGCCGGGCCGAATTGGGGTTTGGTCGGACGCTGGATCGGCCATATGCCACAGGGGCAGTTCACCCATCAGAGCATCGCCAAGGCGCCGGCACTGGCCAATGAACGGCTGATTGGCTGGAGTGCGCATTACACCATCGGGGTGATTTTCGCCGCGTTGCTGCTCGCCCTCTGTGGGCTGGAGTGGGCGCAGCAGCCACGCTTTGTGCCGGCGTTCGTGCTTGGCCTGGCGACCGTAGCGGCGCCCTACCTGATCATGCAGCCCGGCATGGGCGCGGGCTTCTTCGCCTCGAAAACCCCCAAGCCAAATGCGGCGCGGGGCCGCAGCCTGCTGGCTCATGGGGTGTTCGGCGTGGCCTTGTACCTGGCCGGGTTGTTCTGGGCTGCTGTGCTGTAGCCCAACGGATTACAGGCCCAGTTCTTGCGGAGTAAGCATGTCGCATTCAAAGGCGATCCAGCCGCCTTCCAGCTCGGCATGGCCGTTAACGATCGGGCCGTAGTAGCTCAGGCCGTTGTCGAGGGTCACGCAGATGTGCGTCGCCTTGTCCGGAGCGGCCAGGGCACCGACAAAGTGGACCTTCTTCAGCGACTCGGTAACGGCTTCAAGACCCACCCGAATCGCAACGTTTTCCACAGCTTCAACGTCTGCATGCAGGTCGTCGCTGACGGTCACGGTGGCTGTGTAGTTGTACATGGTCGAACTCCAACGACAATTCTATCGGCGTCTGCTGACGCTCACGGGCGCATAGGGTAATGGAGCAGCACGGAAAAAGCCCGCGCCCTTCGACGAGGCGACGCACGAAGGTACCCTCGGCCCGCCCCGGCTGGTATTGTGCCCCCCGGTAAAAACCTGTCAGAGGAATGACATTGAGTGCTGAACAGAACCTGACCTCGGACATGTTCGAGGTCGACAAGCGCCTGGGGCTCAAGCCCGTGGTGGATTTCAACAACTACCTGGGCAAAGCCTTCGGTGATGGTCCGTGCACCTGCATCCGCTGCCGCACCAGCGGCGGTGACGAAACGGGCTACGAGTACCAGCATACCTTCGTCCTCGACGGCCAGACCCTCAACCGCCGCTTTGCCAACACGGCGGGCAGCGATGTGCTCAATGCGTTGAAGAAAGCCTGGCTCTCGTACACCAAGGCCGACCTGCCGGCGCTGGGTGCGCTGGACCTGACGGCAGTGAAAGGCTTCGTCGAACCGCAGCTGCACAAGCGCTTGCTGCCGTTGTTCCTGGCCAGCGGCCTGGTGCGTGAGGTTGACGGGCAATGGATGCTGCAGGTGCAGGCCGGCGATTGAGTACCCGGGGCTGCTCTTCGCAGCCCATCGCCGGCAAGTCCGGCTCCCACAGTTCTGTGGCACCTGTGGGAGCTGGCTTGCCAGCGATTAGGCCTGTCCTGCCAAATGCGCCCTCACCCGCCCACCGCCAACGCAAACGGCCCCTCAGCCAGTTGCTCACGCAAGAACGCCACGCAACTGCGCACCTTCGCCGAACTGCTCGAACGCGCCGCCGTCACCGCCCAGACATCCGCAGGCTGGTGATACGCCGGCAGCACCCTCAGCAATGAGCCCTCCTGCAAGCTGCCAGCCACGTCCCAATACGAGGCCATGATGATGCCGTGCCCGTCCATGGCCCACTGGCGCACGATATCGCTGTGGTTGGCGGCCATGGGCCCGGTAACCTTGACCGTTTCCGGCCCGCCCGGGCCAACCAGCCGCCACACGCCGAAACGATCGTCGCGGCTGCGAAACAGCAAGCAATCATGCTGGGCCAGTTCCGCCGCTACCCGCACCGGGCCGCGCCGGGCCAGGTACTCCGGCGATGCCGCCAGCACCCGCTTGTTCTCGGCAATGCGATGGGCGATCAGGTGTTTTTCCTGCACCTCACCGACGCGAATGTCGATATCGAAATTTTCGCCAATCAGGTCAACCCGCCGGTCGAGCAGCTCCAGCCAGATATCCAGGGTCGGATAACGCTTGCGCAGCAGCGACAGGATCGGCGCGATGTGCTCGCGGCCCAGGCGCAGGCTGGTGCTGATGCGCAAGGTGCCGCGCGGCTCGCTGTGCGCCCCGGACAGCGACTCGAGCATCGACTCGACGTTCTCGAGAATCTTCTGCGCCCAGATGAACGCCGCCTCGCCATCGCTGGTGATGTTCACCCGCCGCGTGGTGCGGTTGAACAGCTTGACCCCGAGCAACGTCTCGAGGGTGGCGATGCGCTTGCTGACGTGGGCCGGCGACAGGCCGATCTCGGTAGCCGCGGCGATGAAGCTGGAACGCCGCGCCACTTCGCAGAACAACTGCAGGTCGCGCAACAGCGGTTCATTATTCGCTAGTAGCGCATTCTGAATCTTCATCTGGCCCGATTATCTCCTGGGATTTTTTTATTAGCCTCTCACAAAACCGCTGTCGCGGTCCGCATAACAATAATGAGAGCGCCATGCACAAGATCCGTATTGCCGTCGCCGGTGCCGGGCTGATCGGCCGCCGGCATATCGAACTGATCCAGGCCAGCGCCGAGTGCGATCTGGCCGCCCTGGTCGACCCGGCCCCGGCCACCGCCGAATTGGCTGCCGCCCACGGCGTTGCCCTCTACCCTTGCCTTGAGCAGTTGTTCGCCGAGCAACGCCCGGACGGCGTGATCCTGGCCACGCCCAATCACCTGCATGTCGAAGGCGCCCTGGCCTGCGTTGAACACGGTGTCGCCGCGCTGATCGAAAAACCCGTGGCCCACACCCTGGAGGAAGGCAAGCGCCTGCTGGCCATCGCCGAGCAAACCGGGGCGCGGCTGCTGGTCGGCCATCATCGCGCCCACAGTGCGATCCTCGCCAAGGCCCGCGAAGTGATCGCCGAGGGCCTGCTCGGCAAGCTGGTGGCGGTCATGGGCAGCGCGCTGTTCTACAAACCCGACGACTATTTCGACGCTGCGCCCTGGCGCCGCCAGATCGGTGGCGGGCCAGTGTTGATCAACATGATCCACGAAATCGGCAACCTGCGTTCGCTGTGCGGCGAGATCGTCGCCGTGCAGGCCCAGGCTTCCAGCACCACCCGCGGCTTTGCCGTCGAGGACAGCGTCGCCATCAGCCTGCGCTTTGCCAGCGGCGCCCTGGGCACTTTCATGCTGTCCGACACCGCCGCCTGCGCCCGCAGCTGGGAACAGACCGCACGGGAGAACCCCGATTACCCCAGCTACGCCGACGAAGACTGCTACGTGATCAGCGGCACCCGGGGCACGCTGTCAATCCCGACCATGCGCCTGAAGTTCTACGAGCAGCGGGCCGAGCGCTCGTGGTGGAAGCCCTTCAGCACTGCCGTGGCGCCGCGGCAAAACGCCGACCCGCTGGCCCGCCAGCTGGCGCACTTCTGCCAGGTGATTCGCGGCGAGCAACAACCGCTGGTAACCGTGCGTGACGGTCTGCGCAATTTGCAGATCGTCGAAGCCATCAGCAGCGCCGCGCGCAGCGGCCAGATCGTCCACACCGCCAGCCTCTGAGCCCTTTTTACCCGCCTACGACGCCCTGTGCGCCAACACCCTGACTGGAAACCTGCACCATGAAAACCCTGCTCGTGCTCAATGGCCCCAACCTGAACATGCTCGGTATGCGCCAACCGGAGGTCTACGGCCGCGAGACCCTGGCCGATGTCGAAAGCCTCTGCCAGCAGGCGGCCAGCCGGCTGGAACTGAAGCTGGAATTCCAGCAGACCAACCACGAAGGCCAGCTGATCGACTGGATTCACCAGGCCCGGGGCCGGGTCGCCGGGATTGTCATCAACCCCGGGGCCTGGACCCATACTTCGGTGGCGATTCATGACGCCTTGATTGCCGCCGAGGTGCCGGTGATCGAGGTGCACATCTCCAACGTCCACCGCCGTGAAGCCTTCCGCCACCACTCCTATGTGTCGCTGGTGGCCAAGGCAGTGCTGGCCGGCTTCGGCAGCCACGGCTATGTGCTGGCGATCGAACATTTTGCCCGCGAGCTCACGCCATTGGCACGCCTGTGCACGACGGCCGAGGTCAGCTGAGCACACACCCCTGCAACCACTCAATCATCACCCGCAAGCGCAGCGGCAAAGGATCGTGCGGCGGATGCACCAGGTAATAGCCCTGCCCCGGCGTCTGGCTGAAGCCGACCAGGGGCAGGATCAGCGCGCCCTGATCAAGCAACGGCTGCACCAGGCGCTGGCGCCCCATGGCCACACCGGCATGGTGGCTGGCGGCGGCGCTGCACAGGTCGGAGCGGTCGAAGGTCAGGTGGCTGGCGGGCAGGTGCTGCTGCACGCCCTGCTCGCGGGCCCAGCGTTGCCACTCGGCGTCAAAGGCGGCGTGTTCCCAGGCCAGGGCATCGTGCAGCAAGGTGCACTGGGCCAGACGCTCGGGGTGGCCGATCAGGCCGTGGCGTTCGGCGTACTTCGGGCTGCACACCGGGGCGACCCGCTCGTCCATCAACAATTGGCTGACCAGCCCCGGAAACTCGCCGTCGCCATACAGCAAGGCCAGGTCCACCGGACGGGTGCGAAAATCCACCGGGTCGTTGCCGGTGCGTATGTCCAGGCTGACCTGCGGATAGCGCTGCTGAAAATCCGCCAGGCGCGGCACCAGCCAGTGCTGGGCCACCGAAGGCCGCACATAGAGGCTCAGGGATCCGCTGACTTCCTGCGTCGAAGGCTGCAGGGCTTCCTGCAGTTGCGCTTCGAAGCCTTGCAGCACCTGATAGAGCCGCTCGCCTTCGACGGTCAGGCGGATGCGCCGGGTCAGGCGTTCGAACAGGCGTAGCGCCAGGGCCTGCTCCAGGCGGGCGATACGATGGCTGACGGCGCTGGCGGTCAGGCACAGCTCCTGCGCCGCCAGGCTGAAGCTCAGGTGCCGGGCGACCGCGAGGAAGGTGTGCAGATTGGCGAACTGGGCGCCGCTCAAGCGGGTGCCGAGGCGATCGGGCAGGTTGAGCATGCTCAATTGCCGGCCAGCACGGCGCGGCCCTTGGCCAGGTAGCGGTCCATCTCGTCGCGCGGCACCATGCTGCCGCCGGTGCCCCAGACCAGGTGGGTGGCGCGGGCCATGCGCTCATCGCTCAGACCCAGACGCTGACGGTAGCCTTGCTGCTCTTGCAACACGCTGAACATGCCCGCCAGCCCGGCCAGTGCCGACGGTTCCAGCTCGATGCCTTCACACGCCTGCATTTGTGCGAGCTGGCGGTACAGGGTGGCATCGCTGACGGTGTAGTAGCCGTCGATCAGGCGCTGCAGCGAGCGCCCGACAAAGCCCGAGGGCCGCCCCACCGCCAGACCGTCGGCGGCAGTCTGGTTGTCGATGCCGAAGTCATACACCGACAAACCGTCGTGCAAGCCGGTGTACACGCCAAGGAACATGCACGGTGAATGGGTCGGCTCGGCGAACAGGCAATGCACCGCATCGCCGAAGATATGCTTGAGACCGAAGGCCACGCCGCCAGGGCCACCGCCGACGCCACAGGGCAGGTAGACGAACAGCGGATGCTCGGCGTCGACCTGTATGCCCTGCGCTGCCAGCTGGCGCTGCAGGCGCTCGGCCGCCACGGCGTAACCGAGGAACAGGTTCAGCGAGTTTTCATCATCGACAAAATGGCAGTGCGGGTCGGCCTCGGCCTCCTGGCGCCCCTGCTCCACCGCCACGCTGTAGTCGGCGCTGTACTCACGCACCTCGACACCGCAGGCGCGCAGGCGATCCTTCTTCCACTGGCGGGCATCGGCGGACATGTGCACCGTGGCCTTGAAGCCCAGGCGCGCACTGATGATGCCGATCGACAGGCCCAGGTTGCCGGTGGAGCCGACCGCCACACTGTACTGGCTAAAAAAGGCCCGGGCCTGATCGCTGTCGAGCTTGGCGTAGCTGTCGCCCGGCTGCAGCAGGCCACCGGCCAGGGCCAGGTCTTCGGCGTGCTTGAGCACTTCATAGATGCCGCCGCGGGCCTTGATCGAGCCGGAAATCGGCAGCAGGTTGTCGGCCTTGAGCCACAGGGCGCCGGTTGGCGGCAGTTGCTGTTCGGCACAGAGCACCGCCTGCAGGGCATGCAGCGGCAACAACGGCGATTCGATGATGCCGGCAACGGCTGCGGTCTCGGGGAAGGCCGAGGCGATGAACGGGGCAAAGCGTTCGAGCCTGGCGCTGGCCTCGTGAATATCTTCAGCGCTCAGCGCCACATCACCCAGGGCTTCGGCGCTCGGCGCCAGGGCCGGGTTGAACCAGCTGGTCGGGCGCAACGCCACCAGTTCGGCGATCAGCGGATGGCTCTGGCACCAGGCGTTCACGGATTTTTCCAGCGGCATTGTCGTACTCCAGCAGGCATCGAATAGAACGATTAAGCGTCAGCACCACTGGCTTTACAACCGATGGTTACTCAGGCCATGGATGAAGCCTGTTCAGCCATGCCGCGCCGTGCAAGCCGGCGCACTTCTGCTACCTTGGGAGTACCCTCTTCATCCGCATCACACACAGGTGACCCCTCATGGCGCGCACCACCCCCATCGAGCTGTACCGCAACATCGGCATCGTCGCCCATGTTGACGCCGGCAAGACCACGACCACCGAACGCATCCTGTTTTACACCGGGGTCAACCACAAGATGGGCGAGGTGCACGACGGCGCCGCGACCATGGACTGGATGGTCCAGGAGCAGGAGCGCGGCATCACCATCACCTCGGCGGCCACCACCGCCTTCTGGCTGGGCTCCAGCAAGCAGTACAAGAAGCACCGCCTGAACATCATCGACACCCCCGGCCACGTCGACTTCACCATCGAGGTGGAGCGCTCGCTGCGCGTGCTCGACGGCGCGGTGGTGGTGTTCAGCGGCGCCGACGGCGTCGAGCCGCAATCGGAGACGGTCTGGCGCCAGGCCAACAAGTACCATGTGCCGCGCCTGGCCTACGTCAACAAGATGGACCGCCAGGGCGCGGATTTTCTGCGCGTGGTCAAGCAGATCGACCAGCGCCTGGGTCACCACCCGGTGCCGATCCAGCTGTCGATCGGCGCCGAGGAGCACTTCGCCGGGCAGATCGACCTGGTGAAGATGAAGGCCATCTACTGGAACGAAGACGACCAGGGCACCAGCTACCGCGAAGAAGAGATTCCGGCCGACATGCTCGAGCTTGCCAACGAGTGGCGCGCGCACATGATCGAAGCTGCTGCCGAGGCCAATGACGAGTTCATGGAGCTGTACCTCAACGGCCAGGAGCTGAGCAACGAACAGATCAAGGCCGGCCTGCGCCAACGTACCCTGGCCAACCAGATCGTGCCGGCGATCTGCGGCTCGTCATTCAAGAACAAGGGCGTGCCGCTGATGCTCGACGCGGTCATCGACTACCTGCCGGCGCCGTCGGAAATCCCGGCGATCAACGGCACCGACCCGGACCACGAAGACAAGCACCTGGAGCGCCACGCTGACGACAACGAACCGTTCTCGGCGCTGGCGTTCAAGATCGCCACCGACCCCTTCG
>RCUL01001100.1_pt1 | contig 10937 bp, 7 predicted proteins | sample 2167521 | NCBI WGS metagenome assembly RCUL01 (sample SAMN09932745, study PRJNA488358) | compost metagenome | feature: garden; material: soil; isolation source: compost soil in acetic acid-enriched culture | place: Germany: Experimental Botanical Garden Goettingen | collected 2016-01-27 | reverse complement strand
CCAGGTCAACTACTCCACCGCCAAGGCCGGCGTGCTCGGCATGACCAAGTGCCTGGCCAAGGAGTGGGGGCGCATGAAGGTCAACGTCAACGCCGTGGCCTTCGGCCATATCGAGACCCGCCAGACCCAGCCGGTGGAAGGCGATCCGAACTACATCAACATCGAAGGCCGCGAGATCAAGGTGGGCATCAGCCCGGCCATCGTCGAGCAGTCGAAGACCATGATCCCGCTGGGCCGCCCGGGCAACACCGAGGAAGCGGCCGGTGCCGTGTACCTGTTCTGCATTCCGGAGTCCGACTACGTGTCCGGCCAGGTGCTGGTCTGCGGCGGCGGTATCGGCAACGTCTGAGGTGACTGACGGGGCGCTCGGGCGCCCCGTCTTCCAGGAGGGCTGTTGCATGGACGAGAGAACTGTCGCGCGGCGACTGCTGCACACCCGCCAGGTGACCTGCACCGGCTACGAGCGGGACGATGGGCTGTTCGACATCGAAGGGCTGCTGCTGGATACCAAGGGCGTCGACACCGACTTCCCCTATGGGGTCATTCCCGCCGATGGCGTGTTGCACCGGATGCGCATCCGCATGACCCTCGACCTCAAGCTGGTGATCCAGCGGATCGAAGCCATTTCCGAACAGGCACCGACCCCTGTATGCAGCCACATCAACCAGGCCTACGCGGCATTGGTGGGCATCAGCATCGGTCCGGGGTTCAGGAAGCGGGTGGCCGAACGGGTCGGCGGGATGAAGGGTTGCACGCACCTCACCGAAATGCTCGGTCCCATGGCCACCACCGCGATCCAGACCCTGGCGCCCCTGGTCCAGAAGCGGCTACGCGAGCGCGCTGCGCGCGACCCCGATTTCGAAATGCCGACCCACTGGGCCATCGGCACCTGCCATGCCTATCACCCGGAAGGCGACGCCGCCCGTCGTGTCAGCGAGTGGCGACCCATCGACGGCCGTTCGAAGGCCTGAAACAGCCTGCCGTACAGAAGAACCCGCTCCCCGGAGCGGTTTTTTCACGCCCGCTGCTTGGCGAGTAAACATCAATCTTCATGGCATCCGGACTTGCCCTTTGCCAGGGGCGGCGCTTACCTGCGCATCCGCGGCGCAACTCCTGCACCTGCTCCACCGTAGGGTGCGCCATGCGCACCGATTTGCGCCTCGCTCAACCATTGGTGCGCACAGCGCACCCTACCTGGTCAACTCCGTCGCGGAGCCGGTTGTTCATGACCATACCCGCAGGACGTGGTTTCCCAAGTTCAAATGAATTCGCTCACACAAGGGCGGTGATGCAGAGGGGAGGGAGTCACCCCTCTCCCGTTTACGGGAGAGGGGGCCCCTGTCAGCGCATGCCGTCGGTACGCAGTGCCGCCGGAGTGAAGTCGTAAGCCTTGGCCGTCAGGCCGTACTGGGTGTTCTTCGGCTCCTCGTTGCGCAGGCCCACCACCATGTAGCGGCCCGAAATCAGGTCGTACAGGGTTTCCGCAGCCAGGTAGCTGGCCTGCCTGTCGTAGCGGTACAGCGCATGCCCCTCGGCCACCCGCCAGAGCTGGCCCTGGCGATCGTAGTGGTCCACTTCGGCGATCTGCCAGGTGTCCTCGTCCAGGTACATGTGGCGCTTGGCGTAGACGTGGCGGGCGCCCGGCTTCAGGGTGGCGACCACTTCCCAGACCCGGTGCAGCTCGTAGCGGGTATGGTCGGGGTTGAGATGGCCGGCCTTGATGATGTCGTCGTACTTCAGCGACGGCGACTCCATCCGGTAGCTGTTGTAGGGGATGTACAGCTCCTTCTTGCCGACCAGCTTCCAGTCGTAGCGGTCCGGCGCGCCGTTGTACATGTCGAGGTTATCGGCGGTGCGTTGGCCGTCCGAAGCGGTACCCGGGCCGTCGTAGGCCAGCTGCGGCGCACGGCGCACCCGGCGCTGGCCGGCGTTGTAGACCCAGGCGCGGCGCGGCTCCTTGACCTGGTCGAGGGTCTCGTGGACCAGGGCCACGGTGCCGGCCAGGCGCGCGGGGGAGGTCACCCGCTGCTTGTAGTAGTAAAGCAGCGTCCCCACGTCCTCCTCCGGCAGGTCGCTCACCTGGCCCGGGTAGACCTGCTGCTCCTCGAAGCGCACCGGCGTATAGCTGCCGTCCATCTGCGGCGTGGCCTGGATGAAGCCGCGCTTGTAGCTGTCGCCCATGTAGCGCGTGAAGTGGTTCCACACCGCTTCCACGCCGTTGCCGGGGATGGGGAAGGCATAAAAGCTGCCTTGCTTGAAACCGGCCAGGCCATTGCCGTCGTTGATCGACTGCACCTGCAGGGCGCTGTCCCTGGCCGCGGCCTGGACCTGCGGCGGCACGGACGCCGTGCGGTGGCTCGGATACACCGGAATGCGATAGCTGTCGGGGTAGCGCTTGAACAACGCCATCTGGCCATCGGTGAGCTTGTCCCGGTATTGCTCGGCAGTGCCGGCGGTGATCACGAATAGCGGCTTCTCCCCGGCGAAGGGGTCGGCGAGGAAGCCGTTGGCATCCGCCGCTCCGGCATTGGTGGGCAAGCCGCCGGTCCAGGCGGGAATGCTGCCATCGGCATTGGCCTCCTTCTGCGCGCCCAGCGGCGTCAGCGTGGTCCCCAGTTTGTCGGCTTCCGGCTGCGGGACGGCGGCCATCACGCTGCTGGCCAGCAGCGACAACGCCAGGAAGGTGCCTTTGATCATGGTTTCGCGGTTCATCGTGTCGTGGCTCCCGGATCAGAAATTCACGCCGAAGCTCAGCGACAGGTAGTCGCGGTCGACGTCAGTGTTGAAATCGCCACCGAAGTAGTTGGTGTAACTGAGGCTGGCGGTGTAGGTATTGCGGTAGTCGGCATCCAGGCCGAGGCTCACGGCCTTGGCGCCTTCGTTGAAGGTGGGGCCGTAGCCGTCGACGTCATGGGACCAGCCCAGGTTGGGGGTCAGGTTGATGCCCGCGAAGACGTTGGTGTACTTCATCGCGCTGTAGGCGCGGTAACCCCAGGAGTTCTTGGTGTAGTAGCCGTGGCGGCCGCCCTGATTGATGTCGCCGAACACCGAGTCCCGGCCGTAGCGCTGGGTATCGAGGGAATCGAGGCCGCCGATATGGGTCATGCCAAGTTCCACGGCCAGGCTCAGGGAGTCGGCGCCCAGCATCGGGTCGAAGATGTGCAGGAAGGTGGTCTGCGCCTGGGTCACTTCCTTGCGCTTCCAACCCTGCAGCACCTGGCCTTCTTCCGCTTGCACCGTGGGTTCCACGTCGCTGCCGGTAAGGGCACGGAAGGTCGGGTTGAGCGCGCCGCCGGCGAGGTCGGCGGTGTTGATCGACAGCGGCTCGTTGGGCCGGTAGCTGATCTCGCCGCTCCAGGCGGTACCGGTGGGCAGTTCGGTGGCGAAGCTCAGGCCGAAGAGGTGGATGTCTTCCGGGTAATCGATGAAGTAGCGGGTATTGCCGGCGCCGGTGGCCAGCCCCAGGGCGAACTGCAGGTCCGGAGGCAGCGCGGCGAAGCCGGGGTCGTTCCGGATGAAATCGGTGACGCCGCTGGCGGTCTGCAGGCTGAACTTGGGTTTGCGCGAGTGATAGTTGAGGTAGTACGCGCCGTATTCCGCCCCGTCGCCCAGCCAGCGCAGCGCCATGCCGTACTGGCCGCTGTCGCGCGGCTCGTTGTCCTTCAGCCGCGGGAGGATCACGCCTTCGTTGCCGATGCTGCGGTCCTGGATGTCGAAACCCAGGCCCGCTGCGGCGGCGATCGGCTCCAGCGGGGCGATGTCCGCCAGGCCGGCGTTGAGGTTCTGCGTGCAGCCCTTGGGTACCGGGTCGGCGCCGAAGAAGGTGCCGCAGTTGGGCAGCGCGTAGGGTTTCCACTGCAACTGGTAGAAGGCTTCCAGGGTCAGGCTGTCGGCAAGGCTCTGGGAGACATGGAGCATGTTGACCGGAATCAGGCCTTCCTTGATCTCCGAGCCCGGGCGCAGCAGGGCGACCACGTCCAGCGGGTTGATCGCGTTGATGGAGTTGCCGATGAACAGGCTTTCGCCCCAGCTCACCACCTGCTTGCCGAAGCGCACATCACCGGGCCGCTCGGCGAGCTCGTAGCGCTGCGAAACGAAGGCGTCGAGGATTTCCGCTCCGGAAGAGCGGGTCGACATGGTCCGGCCATCGTCGCTGATCTGCTTGAACGGGCGGTTCTCGTCCTTCAGCTCGAAGTCGTACCAGTACTTGCCGCGCACGAAGGCGCGAGTGTCGCCCCGGCTCAGTTCGAGGTCATGCACGCCCTTGAAGATCTTCGAGAAGGTCTCGCCTTTCTTGAAGTTCAGGCGCCCGTCGTCGCCCGAGGAAGAGAAGCCGTTGCCGCCGTTGGTGGTGTCGATCAGATGGGAATCCGGGTCGGATGTCGCCCAACTGGCGCCGACGGACAGCGAGGAATCGAACTGGCCCTGGATGTCGCCGACGTTGAAGGCGACGGCGAACGCCGGATGCTGGATGGACGCCGAAACGGCCGCTGCCAGCAGGCAGCGATTGAAGGAGCTGATACGCACTGGATTGTCCTTGTTGTGGTTGTGTCACGTATCGGGCGGGGAGCACCCGCCACAATGGGCTGGCTGTGCAGGTCAGCCCTGGCCCTGCAGGAAGCAGAGCACCGCCTTGCGCTCCTCGGCCTTGCGCAGGCCGCCGAACGCCATGGTGGTCTCGGGGAACATCCGCGCCGGGGAGGTGAGCCAGGTTTCCAGGCGCTCCGGCGTCCAGCTGTCCTTGGCGCCGGCCAGCGCCGGCGAATAGGTAAAGCCTTTCACCGCGCCCATCGGCCGCCCGACGACGCCGGCCAGGTGCGGGCCGACGCGGTCGCTGTCCAGCGCATGGCAGGCGCTGCATTTGGTCTGGAAGACTTGTCGTCCGGCACCCGGGTCGCAGTCGAGGGCGAAGGCGGAATGGCTGAGTGCGAGCGCGAGCGCGCCCGCGGCAATGCGCAAAGGAGGGTTCATCTTGTTATTCCCCGGTTGGCTAAGGTGGGCCTACGGTGACAGCCGGGGGTGGGGTTCGAATCGCTGGCGAACGCCATTGATTTGTCATTCGGTGCCAATCGACCGGCCGTCCGCCCTCCCATGGGAAAGCGGACGGCGCGATGGCTCAGCGCGGTGGCTGGTAGGGATCGGGCGTACCCGTCTCGATGGCCGGGTATTTCTCCAGGCTGGCCTTGAAGCGCCCGACTATGCCCATCATCGGCTGCAGGGCCCAGGTGTTCTCGATGGTCACATCGCGCTCTTCCCGCAGGTCGGTGAGCAGGTTGTGAAGCCTCGGGAAGGGCAGGGGCTGGGGCGGGTCGTACATCTCGTCCTGCTTGATGAAATGCAGCTTCCAGTTGCGCCACTTCACCGCCGACAGGCGATCCGCCACGTAGGCCGGGAAACCCTCGCGGTTCGATCTGTCCTGCTTGCCGCTGAAGAACGCCATCTGGTCGACGCCGTCCACCGCACGGTCCGTGGGCACCTCCGCGCCGCCGACGTGGGCAAGGGTGGTGTAGAGATCGACGATATGCACGATCTCGTTGCTCACCTTGCCGGCCGGGACCTGGCCGGGCCAGCGCAGGATGAAGGGCGCCCGCAGGCTGGCCTCCATCGCGGTGAAGTAGGTGCCGCGCCAGGGGCCGTTGGCGCCGCGCCAGGGGTCGGTGGCTTCGCCGCCGTTGTCGCTGGCCAGGATCACCAGGGTGTCGTCTTCGACGCCGGCGGCCTTCAGGGCATCCAGCACCTGCCCGGCGCGATGGTCGATCTCCGCCAGGGAGTCGGCCCAGGAACCGTTGCCGGTCTTGCCCGCGAAGGCCGGATTGGGCTGCGTCGGCATATGCGGCAGGGAGAAGGGGATGTAGGCGAAGAACGGCTTGCCGGCGTTCGCGTTGCGCTTGATGAAGGCGGTGGCGCGCTCGGCCAGTTCCTCGTCCAGGGTGCGCTTGCTGGCCAGGTCCAGCTTCTTCACCTGGCTCGGCGGCTGGTCACGCCTGGCTTCGTAGATGTACTGCGCCGGCACCAGGCTCTCGTCCCAGCCCTGCTTGCTGCCCATCGCCGGGGTCAGGTCGGTGGCCTGGTCGGCGGCGGACCACATGACTTCGTCGTAGGTACGCGGCACGCCATACCACTCGTCGAAGCCCTGTTGGGTGGGGAAGCGCGACTCGCTGCTGCCCAGGTGCCACTTGCCCCAGATGCCGGTGGCGTAGCCGCGCGCCGAGAGCAGTTCGGCCAGGGTCGTTTCCCACAGGGTCAGGCCGTCCGGTGCGCCGGCGCGGGGGACCCGGTAGGTGCCGGAGCGGATCGGGAAACGGCCGGTCATCAGCGCCGAGCGCGAGGGCGTGCACTGTGCCTCGACATTGAAGTTGGTCAGGCGGATACCCTCCTGGGCCAACTGGTCGATCCTCGGCGTCTCGGCGCCCCGGATCGCACCGCCGCCGTAGCTGCCCAGCTCGCCGTAGCCGAGGTTGTCGTAGAGCATGATGACGATGTTCGGCTGTGCTGCCTGGGCCAGCGGTGCCAGCAGACTCCCCAGCAGCGCCAGTCGCAACAGGTGGGTTTTCATGGAACTTCCTCCGATGCTGCCGGGTGGCTGAAGGGTCTGGTGGCAGCTTAGTCCGGACCTTGGCAGAGGAAGGGGCGCAGGGAATCGCCAGGGGGCGCCAGGCACTTGTCATCTGGCGCCATTCGCAGGCCCCGCACGGGGTGGCCGGGCACGCCGTTCGACGCCTGTTGTCGCCATTTCCGGCGTCTGCTAGGGTCTCCCGCCTGTGTCGGTCGCAGGCCCGATCCACCGAAGAATCCCTGCCCATCCGACTGCGCTGGAACGACAAGAAGAATCCGGGCCCAGGAGCCCTTGCCGCCATGTCCCGCCTGAAGCACACCGTCTACGCCGAGGCCCTCCTGCAGCATTACGGTGACCTGTTCCGCCCCTGTCTCGCCGCGGTCGGGTTGAGCGAGGAGGTGCTTGCACGTCCCGACGCGAAGATACCCCTGCGCCAGTACAACGAGCTGCTCGAGGTGGCCGCCGAACGAAACGATCCCTTCCTGGGATTGCGCCTGGGGCTCGGCCTGCTCGGCGAGCCGCTGAAGACCAGCCTGCTGGGCGGCGTCGGTCATGTCGTGCGCAGCGCAGCGGACGTGCGGACCATGCTGGAGTGCACCAGCCGCTACATCGTCGTGCATGCCCAGGCCAACGAACTGACCTGGCGATTGCAGGGCGGATGCCTGGAAATCGCCTATCGCCTGACCGATCCCAGCGTGCTTCACCGCAGGCAGGACGCGGAGTTCGCCATCGGCACGCTCTATGCCCGCCTGCGCGAATACACCGGCGGAAAGTACGCGCCGCTGCGGGTGGAGTTCGAGCATGCGCAACCGGCGGACATCAGCCTGCATACCGAAGTGTTCCAGTGCCCGCTGAAGTTCGGCCAGCCGGCCAACGTCATCGTCTGGCCGGGCGAGATGCTCGACGAGCCGCTGGTCACGGCCGATCTCAGGCTGTTCCAGGCCCTGTTGCCAGGCCTCGAGGAAGAACGCCGCCGGCGCCTGGCCGACACGGACCTGACCGCGCGCATCGGCCTGGTGATCGAGGCCAACCTGGCCAGCGGCCGTGTCGGCCTGGAGCAGGTGGCGACCGAGCTGTGCATGAGCAAGCGCACGCTGCAACGGCGCCTGCAGGAGCTGGACCTGGAGTTCGCCGAACTGGTGGAGGAAATCCGCCAGGCCCTGGCCATCGAACTGGTGCGCCAGTCGCCGCGCAGCCTGACCGATATCGCCCAGCAGCTGGGCTACAACGAGGCCAGCTCCTTCACCCGCGCCTTCCGCCGCTGGACCGGCCTCAGCCCCCGCGAGTTTCGCCAGGGCGTCGAGAAGTGAATTCGTAGGATGGGTGGAGCGGAGCGATACCCATCAGCCTTGTCCGCATGGGTATCGCTCCGCTCCACCCATCCTACAAATATTGATGCGTAGGGTGGATAGCGCTTCATCTATCCACCATCGTCGCCGGGCATGACGCCGCTGGTGGACATGAAGTGCGATGTCCACCCTACGATTTGTGGCGACGCCTCAACCCAGCAGTTCGCGGGTTCTCAACGCCGCCTTGCTGCCGGCGCTGATGGCTCCGTCGATGAAGCCGCGCCAGCCTTCGCCGTGGTCGCCCTGGCCGAAGATCACATGGCCGCGATCCTTCTGGAAGTGGTCGTAGTACTTGCCCAGCCAGTTCGGCTTGTAGCTGCAGTAGGTGCCCAGGGCGTAAGGGTCCAGGGTCCATTCGTAGCCGTAGCATTCCTCCACTTCCAGGTCCAGATAGAAGGAACTCACCACCGCCTGCACCGCGTCGCGGTCCTGGATGTCGAGCATCTGCGGATCGGCGCCGAAGCCGACGAAGATGGTGTGATCCTCGGCCTTGGCGTAGGTCGCCAGTACGTTGATCGGATGACCGGTGCCGGCCACCCCGATTCGTTTGCCGTCCTCGGGTAGCTTGCCCTTGGTGCGGACGAATACCTTGATCCCGCTGCCGCTGTGCTTCTCTTTCGCCGCCTCGACCAGCTTCGGGTCCAGCGCCGGGGTGAAGGCGATGCGCGGCAGCACGTTCATCGGTACGGCCACTATCACCGCGGCGGCGCGGAGGGTTTCGCCCTGCTGGATGGTGACCAGGACCCGCTCGCCCTGTTGCTCCACCTTGGCCACCGGGGTGGACAGCCGCACATCCGGCTTGCCCTCGTCCAGCATCGCGTTGATCAGGCTGATGGTGCCGTCCTTGAAGCTGTAGCGGCCGCAGGCGTCGACGAACGCCGTCATGTTCCAGCCCGGCAGCGACCACCAGCGCGCCACGTCGGCATAGGAGGCGCGATCACTGGTGGTGTGGGCGATACCGGCCACGTAGGCATCGACGAAACTGCGCTGCAGCGGGGTCAGCTTGAGCTGTGCGAAGCGATCGGCACCGCTCATGGCGTCGACCGCGAGCAGCTCCTTCCAGGTGTGCTTGGCATCGTAGGGGCGTTCCCAGAGCTTGGGCGCGTCGGCGAAGTACTCCTTGATCGCCTTGGAGATGGCGATCATGTCCTCAAGCTTGGGCTCGATGGCTTTCCCTTCGTGAATGATGCGAACGGTCTGCTTTTCCTCCACGAAGGGCTCGGGGGTCTCCTTCAGCGCCAGGCCGTAGCGTTGCACCTCGGCCCAGACGAAGGGCTGGGTCCAGTGGATCCAGGTGCCGCCGAGCTCGACCTTGTGCCCGGCGAACTCGCTGCTGAAGGTACGGCCGCCCAGGCGGTTGCGGGCTTCCAGCAGCAGCGTGCGGTAGCCGTTCTTCATGCTGTCGCGGGCCGCCGTCACGCCGGCGAAGCCGCCGCCGATGACCACCACGTCGTAGTCGCAGTCGGCGAACCTGCCGGCACCTTTCTGTTTGTCCTCGGCCGACGCCGCCAGTGAAGCGCTGCCGGCCACCGCCACCGCGCCGGCGGCCCCGACGACGCTTGCATTGCGAAGGAACTTGCGACGGCTGACGCCATCGTTGCGCTGCTCAACCATTTCCACACCTCTGAGCTGTTGTGATGCCTTGCGGCTCTTACCGGCCAACATGCCAGAGGTGGGCGTTGCACCGATTGCCAGGCCACGCCAGGGATTTGCCATTGGGTGCCAATGTCGCGCGGCGCTCGGTGCCAGCCTGTAGCCCGGATGCAATCCGGGAGCGATGGAGTGAGAATTCCCCGGATTTCATCCGGGCTACCGACTCGCTTCCATGAGGGAACGGAGCTCGGACCAACCTGCGATCACGGCGCCTTCTTCCGGCCCTGCAGGAAGTCCTGCACCAGGTTCGAGCGGTCGAAGGAGCGGGCGGGCTGGACCGGCGGGTACTCGGCCAATGTCTTCAGGTGGGCACCGATGAGTTCGCCCATGGGGCCGCCGATCCAGGCGGATTTCTGGATCATGTGGCCGTAGGAATCCTTGCTGTCGTAGCTCTCGAACGGGTCGCTGCGCAGGTTGAACATCAGCGGGGCGAAGCGCGGCACCACCTGGGCGTAGTAGTCCTCCTTGGTGGAGAAGTGCATCTTCCAGGGGCCCATACGCACGGCGGTGAGCTTGCTCTCGATGTAGTAGAGGAGGCTGGTGCGCTTGCTCTGCGGGGACTTGCCGGTCCAGTAGTCGCGGTTGTCGATGCCGTCGATGTACTGCTTCTTCTCCTGCTTGATCCGCTCGGCCACATCCGCCACGCCGGCCGCGGCGGCCAGGCTGGTGAACATGTCCTGGTGGGCCTGGATGCCGTTCTTGATCTGCCCCGGCTTCACCACGCCCGGCCAGCGCAGCATCGAGGGCACGCGCACGCCGCCCTCAAAGGTGGTCATCTTCTCGCCGCGGAAGGGCGTGGTCGCGCCATGGGGCCAGGAGGAGTGCTCGGGTCCGTTGTCGGTGGAGTACCAGACGATGGTGTTGTCCTCCAGGCCGTTTTCCTTGAGGAAGGCGAGCACCTGGCCGATGTCGTGGTCGTGCTGCAGCATGCCGCTGCCCTGGGTGTCGTCCTCGTGGGTGTACTGGGCGGCGGCGTGGCGCCACTGGTCGTTGAGGTGGGTGTACAGGTGCATGCGGCTGGTGTTGAGCCAGACGAAGAAGGGCTTGTCCGCCTGCTGCGCCTTGCGCATGAAGTCCTGCGCCATGGGGATCACCTCGGCGCCGTCAAAGTCTTCCATGCGCTTCATGGTTAGCGGCCCGGTGTCCTCGATGGTCTGCTTGCCGACCCGGCCGAAGCGCGGGTCCTCGGTCGGGTCATCCTTGTCGCTGGCGAAGGTGTGCAGCACGCCCCGGGTCTGGAACTTCCTGGCATAGGCCTGCGGGCCGCCGGGGTAGGCGTTGGCGAAGTTCTGGTAGTCGAGGTACTCGTGCTGTTCCTCGGTGTTGAGGTGGTAGAGGTTGCCGAAGAACTCGTCGAAGCCGTGCACGGTGGGCAGGTT
>RCUL01001098.1_pt1 | contig 10954 bp, 9 predicted proteins | sample 2167521 | NCBI WGS metagenome assembly RCUL01 (sample SAMN09932745, study PRJNA488358) | compost metagenome | feature: garden; material: soil; isolation source: compost soil in acetic acid-enriched culture | place: Germany: Experimental Botanical Garden Goettingen | collected 2016-01-27 | reverse complement strand
GGAGCCCTCGACAGGGAAGCCCGGTAGCATGCCGTTGCATACGGTGGCGTGCTTCGAGGCGGACAAATTGCCACCCGCCAAGCATGGCGAGTTTGAACGGCAGTTGAAGGGGCAGCAGGATGGGTTGAACCGGCTGACGGTTGAGGAGTTTTTAGAAAACGTTGCTAACCCGATCAAGCGAGATCCGCGCGCAGCCAAACTGGCGAGAAGAAGGCTACAGCGTGACCTCGAAATTCGACTACACGAAGAACTACTGGAAACAATGAGCCCTCATGAAGCCAAAGTACTTGCGGCAAGAAAAGCCAAGGAGACGATGAGCACCTTGGCCGCGCTTCACAACCCGGATCTGATCGCAGGAGGCAAGGATGTGATTACCGATTTCGGCGACAGGCAAGTCAACTCCACAATTGGGCCGCAGTGGAAATCAAAAGTCGATAGTCTTAAACGTGCCGCTGAAAACGCTCAGAGCTTTGGCAGAAAACCTATATTTCTGAATGTAAAGCTACACAAGTGCTAATGGAGAAATGCTATGGATGATGTGTATTCGATATTTTTGGAGTCCATAGGAGAGCCGATGTTTCGGCAGGAAGTCCCACCCACAAGCATTGATCGCTACCGAGACATACTGCCTGAGCAATTGCTTGAGCTCTGGGCAGAGCATGGTTGGTGCGGATATGGCGAAGGAATCTTCTGGCTGGTTAATCCTCAAGAGTACGAAGGCGTGCTCGCCAACTGGCTTGATAATTCGGAGCTCAAGGAAAGCGATACATACCATGTTATTGCACGTAGTGCCTTTGGCGACTTGTACCTATGGGGCAAGAGAACAGGGCCGTCCCTTTGCATCTTCAGCAATGTTTCTCGATACACACATGATCCGGCAGAGCGACTGCCACAGGCCATGAATCGAGCTTTCCAGGCTTTCCTCTTGTCACTTGACCGAGAATATCTTGACTTCGACGACCTATTTGAAGCAGCCAGAAAAAAATTAGGCAATCTTAACCACGACGAGATCTATGGTTTTACACCGACACTACTCTTCGGAGGAAAGCCTAATCTTGACCACATTGAAAAACTCAAAGCCACAGAGCATCTGACATTTCTATCTCAGGTTGAAAAACTACAACCCTATACGCTCTCGGACATTTAGCAATGGGCTCCCACGCAGCCAAACATCGATCCATGTAAACTTCCGCAAAGTCCAGGAACAATTCGAGCATTGGCCTCAGTGGAAAAGCAGCATAGACGGGTTCAGACGGGCCGCCGAAGAGATGGCTGGTACAGGTGGTGGCTCCGGCCTTTTGAATGTGAAACTGCACAAGTTCTGAAACATCTGGAGGTCATCGTATGGACGAAGCATTTTCCGTATTTATTGAGGAAGTCGGTGAACCTATGCATAGGCAGGAGGTGCCTGCATCGACCATTGACCGTCATCAAGGAAAGCTACCGGATAAACTTCTACAGTATTGGATCGAGCATGGCTGGTGTGGATATGGTGATGGCATTTTTTGGACCGTCGACCCCCAAGAGTATGAAGGCGTCGTTGCATCTTGGATTGACGGCACGTCCCTAGCCGAACACGACACCTACCATGTGATCGCGCGCGGGGCGTTTGGCGACCTCTACTTATACGGAGAGAGAACCGGTTTCTCACTATGTATCGCGAGCCATATCTCACACTATTGCGGCAACAACCGCCGAATAGCAAACATTGACAGGCACGTTCAATCTTTCTTTCTACAGGTTAAAAAGGACAGCAATGACTTCGAGGGTTTATTCGAACCGTCAAGAAACAATCTAGGCCTACTCAATCACGATGAAATGTATGGTTTCGTCCCCGCACTCGTCTTCGGCGGAAACGCAAGACTGGAGCGAATTGAAAAAGTCAAAACAATTGAACACTTGATTATGCTTTCACAAATTTCAGCACTCGAACCCTACAGCTTCTCCGACTTCTAAACACTTAAAAAAGGACTTAATCAAATGGACGTCATATTCAGCATTTTCCTCGAAACCTTCGGCGACCCCGTCGGCCACCAACCAGTACCGCCCTCTGCCCTCGATCATTACCAAGGCAAACTCCCCAACCGTCTCCTGGGATACTGGCAAGAGCACGGCTGGTGCGGCTACGGCGGTGGGCTGTTCTGGCTGGTAAACCCTCAGGATTACGAAGACGTAGTAGCGTATTGGCTGTCAGGCACGCACTTCGAAGCACGCGACACTTATCACCTCATCGCCCGTAGCGCTTTTGGCGACCTGTACCTGTGGGGCGAGAACACCGGCTCGGTGCTGACCATTGCGGCGTACCATTCCCGTTACCTCGATGGCGCCCACAGCTCAGGCGACGAAGAGCGGGACAACAAGATCCACGGCCTGCTCATGTGGCTGATGACCGAATGCATCTATTTCGACGACCTGTTCGAACCCGCCAGGGAACGGCTCGGCACGTTGGCCGCAGACGAAATGTATGGCTTTGTTCCTGCCTTGATGCTGGGAGGGTCAGACAGCCTCGAGCGGCTTGAAAAGCTTAAAGCAGTAGAGCATCTGGTACTGCTCGCCCAACTGAGCGAGCTTCAACCCTATGAGCTGGCTGAAGAAGATGAATAGGCCCAGACAAACGCGTTCACCGGTGCACCGCATCCGGCCTGTCGACATCCAGCAGCACACCGGTATCCGGCACTTCTACCCTGACACAACTCGCCGGGTTGGCCTTGACCACCGAACGCGCCCCTTCATCGCCTGTCAGGCACGCAAGCGCCGGCCAGAAATCGCGCCCGAACAGCACAGGGTGCCCTTGCTGCCCTTCATGGCAAGGCAACACGATGGTCGACGCACTGGCCCTGGAAGCCAGCCGGGCAAGGGTTGCCTGCTCCAGCCAGGGCATGTCACCCAACAGAATCGCTACTGCCTGCGCCTCACTGTCGGCCAGCGAGGCGGCGCCGGCCGCCAGGCTATGGCCCATGCCCAATGTGAAGTCCGGGCTGGAGATGACCCGGCACCCCGCAGGCAGCCCCAGATCCACGCCCCGCTCCCCCTCGCGCAACACCACCCGCACATCGTCGAACGCTGCACAGGCCCGCTCCACGCTGTGCACCAGCAAGCTGCGCCCATCAACCAATAGCGCCCGACGCTTGTCAGCCCCGAAACGCACGCTGCTGCCAGCAGCCAATATCAGTGCAACCACACTCACAGCGCCACCCGCTCGATACCATTGCGCACGCGAAGGATATCGGCCAGCACCGCCAAAGCGATCTCGGCCGGGGTCTTGCTGCCCAGGTTGAGGCCGATCGGGGCGTGGATGCGGCCCAGTTTGACCTCGTCCAGGCCACCGATCCGCCGCAGGCGTTCACGGCGCTTGTCGGAGGTCGCCCGTGAGCCCATCACACCGATATAGAACGCCTCGGTGCGCACCGCTTCGAGCATCGCCAGGTCATCGATCTTCGGGTCGTGGGTCAGCGCCACCACCGCGGTGTCGGCATGGCAACCGCCATGGGCGATGAACTCTGATGGCAGCTCACGGCGCACCTCGATGCCATCCAGCCGCACGCCGTCGAGCACTTCGTCACGCGGCTCGCAGAGGATGACTTCGAAGCCCATGCCCTTGCCGAACTCGGCACAGAAATGCGCGACGCTGGAGTACCCGGCCAACAGCAGACGCTGGGCGGCCCCCACACGCAAGCGTACACAGGCACTTTCACGCTGCACACGCGGCCCCTGGCTGTGGTCATCGGCAAGCAGGCGCCTGCCCTCGGGCAGGCTCACTTCACGCAGCACGCGGCGCTGGCCCTGCAATGCGCTTTCCAGCTCACGCAGGTGCGCCTGCACGTCACATTCGGCCGGCAGGTTCTCCACCAGCACTTCCAGCACGCCGCCACAGGGCAGGCGGATGCTCGAACGCGAGTCGCTGCCATCGCCATAACGCACGATGGCCACTGGCTCGGGAAACTCCCCCCGGCCCACGCGCTCGAGGAAGTCGTCTTCGACGCAGCCACCAGACAGCGAACCCAGCCACTGCCCGCCGGCGTTCACCGCCAGCAGCGAGCCCGGTGCACGGGGCGCCGAGCCATAGGTGGCGAGCACCGTGCACAACCACACCCGCTGGCCGCCGCACGACCACTGCAACGCCTGGCGGACCACCTGTAGATCGAGATGCTGCACCCTTTACTCCGCCTTCAGCTCGGCGAGCTGCTGTACGCTCAGGTCACCGGGCAATCCACCCCAGGCCTGGCGCAGGTAGTTGACCATATCCGCCACCTGCTGGTCATCGAGCTTGTCGGCAAAGCCCGGCATCGGCTGCATGCGCTCGAAGCCGGTGAACTGCTGCTCACGGATGCCTTCGAGGACCACCTTGACCAGGTTGCGCGAGTCGGCCTGGCGCAGCACCGTGTTGCCGCGCATGGCCACGGCAATGTGCGGCTTGCCCTCGCCGTCCACCCCATGGCAGCCGGCGCAGACATTCAGGTATTGCTGGCGGCCGCGCTTGGCGCTGTCGCTCATCTGCTCCAGCGCCACCGCCTGGATGGCCTTGGCCGGTGGCGGCTGGTCGCCCAGCAGGTAGGTGGCCATGGCCGCCAGGTCAGCATCCTCCAGGTGCTGGGTGCTGTGGTGCACCACTGGGAACATTTCGTTGAACATGCTGCCCTGGGCGCTGATGCCGTGCTTGAGGAAGGTGGTCAGGTCCGGCTGGGTCCAGCCGCGCTCGGCCAAGTCCTGGGCCAGCAGGCTCGGGGCCAGGTAGCCACCCAGCAGGCCGCCGCTCAGGCGCTGGTCCTGCTGCAACGCACCGATCGGGTTGCGCGGGGTATGGCACTCGCCGCAATGGCCCATGACTTCGACCATGTACTGCCCACGCTGCCAGGCCGGGCTTTTGCCCTCGGTCGGCTGCAACTGCACGCTTTTACCGTACAGCATGTTCCAGCCGCTCAGCCCCTGGCGCACGTTGAACGGAAAGCGCAACGCAGTCTGCGGTGCCGGGCGGTTGATTGGCGGCACGGTCATCAGGTAGGCGAGGATCGCGTCTGAATCTTCGCGCTTGATCAGGTGGTACGAGGTGTACGGCATCGCCGGGTAGAGGTTGGCGCCGTCCTTGCGCTTGCCCTCGGTTACCGCGGCAAAGAATTCGTCGGCGCTGTAGTTGCCGATGCCGTACTGCTTGTCCGGGGTGATGTTGCTGCCGTAAATGGTGCCGAACGGCGAATGGATCGGCAGGCCGCCAGCATACGGCGCGCCGCCTTCGGCGGTGTGGCAGGCCATGCAGTCGGCCGCGCGGGCCAGGTATTCACCGCGCTTGACCTGCGCCTGGTCGGCTGCCTGGGCAAGCGAGGTAAAGGCAAGGCCGAGAGCCAGCGCCAGTGCGCTACGAACAAGACCCATGCTCAACCCTCCTTGACCAGGCCGAGGTCGTTGAGCACCGTGCGGGTGGCGTCGTAGTAACGCACGTAGCCGGTGCAACGGCAGATGTGGTGGCCCAGGCTCGCCTCGATGCGGTCTTCCACCTCGCTCTTCTTCAACGGCTGGCGCTGGGCAGTTTCCACCAGCACCGTGGCGGCATTGACGAAGCCCGGCGCGCAGTAGCTGCACTGGAAGGCGAACAGGTCGACGAACTTCTGCTGGATCGGGTTCAGCGTGAGGTTGCCGGCCTCGTCCTGTCTGGCATGGCCCTCGATGGTGCGGACCTTCTTGCCCTCGAAGTAATGCGCGCCGGTAATGCAGGTGCGCACCTCCTCGCTGGTGCCGTCGGGGTTGTCGACGATCACCACGCAGGCGTGGCAGATGCCCTGGCCGCAGCCCAGGCGCGAGCCGGTGAGGTTCTGGTGTTCGTGCAGGTAGTCGATCATCGCCAGGTCGTCGGGGACCTCGACCGGGCCGACCGGTTGACCGTTGAGGGTCAGTTGCAGTGGACGGTTAGCCATTGAGGGCCTCCTTGATACGGGCTGGAGTGATGGGGAGATCGCGAACGCGCTTGCCGATGGCATGCGCGACGGCATTGCCGATGGCACCGACGACCGGGATCATCACCACCTCGGCGATGCCCTTGGACGGGTCGGTCGGTGACAGCGGCGGGAGGATTTCGCTGGTCTGCTGCCACACCGCCACATCGCGCGCATGCGGCAGGCGGTAGCGGTTGAAGTTCCAGTCGCCCTCCCCGGGCCCGCCCTCGTACAACGGCATTTCTTCGGTCAAGGCATGGCCGATGCCCATGGCGATACCGCCTTCGAGCTGGCCCTTGACCAGTTCCGGCACCAGCACCCGGCCGCACTCGACCCAGCTGTGGTGGTTGAGCACCTGCACTTCGTGAGTGCCCTTGTTCACCTTGACTTCGACAATGGTCGCCACCGGGCTGTAGTAGGTGACCATGGCGTTGTTCAGCTGGGTGTCGGGGTAGGCGGCGTTCTGCCGGTCGAGCAGGTGGTAGCCGTGGCTGCTCATCTGCGCCTTCTTGGCGTTCACCGCGCCATCGCCGTACTTCACCGCCACCGCGTCGAGCGGGAAGCGTTCGCGCACGCCGTCGATGACGAAGTCGGCCTCGGCCCAGCTCCAGCGGTTGAAACCGTGCACGCTGACGCCAGTGACCAGGCCCATGTCATGGGCCTTTTGTGCCAGCTGGGCGAACGGGATCGGTGACAGGCCGTTGCCGGTCAGCTCGCCGTTGACCCATACCGCATTCTCGCGGCGCACCACCAGCGGGTTGGCCTGGCCGCCGTACGGGCCCTGGCGCCAGATGGCCATGGCCGCCGGCCACAGACCGTGGTTGAACAGCACGCGTGCTGCTTCGCGGGTGGCATGGCTGAAGTAGAAGGCCGAGTTGGTCGCCGACGACGGTGAAGCGAGCTTGCCGACCCAGCGCGGGTTGCGCAGCGCGGCGTCCTGCTCGGGCTGGCTGATCAGGTACGGGTTGCCGCTGGTGGTCAGCTGCAGCTCCGGCCATTCGGTGACCGCGGTCTTCACCTCGTCGGCCGAGCGGCCAAGGAAATCGCTGACCACCAGGGCCTGGGAGGTGGACATGCCGGTACCCAGCTCGGTGCCGATGTGGCGCAGGCTGATGCGCCCGTCGCGGCTGAACTCGATGCTGGCCATGGGGGCTTCGGAGCCGGTGCCGAAGTCTTTCTGACAGATGGCAAAGCCCACACCATACCAGTGGTCCGGGTCCTTGGCGTCCATCTGCTGCTTGCGCGCGTCGCGGTTGCGCCACCAGTCGTGCACGGCGGCCTTGTCGAGAATCTCGTACAGGCGCAGGGCGCCGGCCGGGACCGCGCCCTGGGTGTTCTTCATGCCCGACTTCAGCGCGTTGGCGCGGCGCAGGTCGATGGCATCGACGCCCAGGCGCCCGGCGATCTCATCCACCATCATTTCGGTGGCGGCCATGGTCTGCAGGGTGCCGTAGCCGCGCATCGAGCCGGCCTCGACGCCACGGGAGTGATAGGCAGTGACCGACAAGTCGTTCTGCGGCATGTAGTAGATCGACTGCGCCGCCGTGGCCCCCACCGCTGCCACCGACGGGCTGTAGTTGATACGCCCGCCGCCGTCGCAGCTCATGTCGGCGCGGAAGATCTTGAAGCTGTTGTCCTTCTTGTCCACCGCCAACTGGTAGCGGATATCGAAGGCATGGCGCTTGATGCCGCTCTGGAACTGCTCGTAGCGGTCGTTGGCCAGGCGGATCGGCACACCGGCGCCATACAGCGCGGCCACGGCGGCGTAGAAGACGAAGATGTTGTTGTCTTTCGAGCCGTAGCCCACGGTATAGCCCGGGTGCATGTTCAGCGTGTTCAGGGCGAAGCGCGACGGCTTGATCATGTGCACGCATTCCTGCGCCACTTCGAACGGGCACTGGGTCGCGACCACGAAGTGCAGCGTGCCGCTGGCCGGGTCGTACCAGCCGTTGCCGTTGTCCGGCTCCAGGGCGGCCGGCTCGATGGACGGCGTCTTGTAGTGCTCGTCGAACACCAGCCAGTCCTCGGGTGGGTTGTCCAGCTGCTCGGCCATGCGCTTGGCGTAGAACAGGCCCTGCTCGGTCAGATCGCCATGCTGGTTGGGCTGCTTCGACCACACCGGCTTGCGGTTGAGGATGGTGGGGAACAGCATGGAATTCTTCAGGCTGGAAAATTCATCGTCGTCGAACGGCGTGGCACCGCCCACGCGCACGAAGCGGAAGCTGCCGTAGGGGTCGCGCTGGTACAGCGGCGCCTGGGCGCCATAGCGGATCGCCTGGTCGTTGAACTGCAGCTTGCGCTTGGCCTGGCGGAAGCGCTCGAAGTCGTGCCAGATCAGGATCGCCACCGGGTGGCCGATGAACATCGGCACCTTGCCGGGCGGCAGCAGCGGGTCGGGCGAGTGGGCCTCGGGCCAGGCGATGCCGTCCTTTTCCAGGTCGGCCGCGGTAACGATGCGGTCCGGCTGCAGGTCGGCGCCAAGCAGGCTGAGGTCATGGCCGGCATAGATACGGTCGGCCTTGGTCGCCTTGAGCAACAGCGCATGGCCCTGCTGCGCGGGCCAGCCGGGCATGTCCTTGGCACGGATGTCGCGGGCGAACACCTTGTCGCCGCACACCTTGGACAAGGCATCGTTACGGAAACGCGCCTTGCCGTCATGGTTCATCCACTTCTGCGGCGAGGTGGTGACGCGTTCCTCCATCAGCGCGGCGAATGCCTGGCTGCCGAGCGGCGCCATGGTCACGCCGACACCAGCGATCAGGCCGCCTTGCAGGAAGGCGCGCCGGGAAATATCACGGTTGGACATGCTTGATCCTCTGGGCAGCAGGGGGACTGCCCTTTTTTTGATTCTGGTACTAGCCTGAAAAGCTGACCTGTACGTCAACTTTACAGCAATTGTGTTGGCGCAGGCAAAGTCAAGCCGACAATATGTCGCGACATGTCTGGGATCTGGGGCGGAATTTGCTCTGGGGCTGGTAGGTGTTCGTCTTAGGATCTCCCAGGCGCAGACAATGCCACGGCAAACACCTGCAAGCCCTGATGCGCCCCCGACCAAAAACCAGAGTTAACCTTGGGTTAATCGACCCAAGCCAGCATGACCCCTTTCAACGTACTGCCAAGGCGAAGACATGCGCGTCCTCCTGCTCTTCCTGACACTGCTGCTGGCCGGCCCGTTGCAGGCCAACCCGTTCGATGTCAAACCGGACTTCCTGCCGGTCAACCAGGCCTTCGTGCTCACCCACGACCGCCAGGCCGACGGCCAGATGCGCCTGTTCTTCCAGATCCAGCCTGGCTACTACCTGTATCAGAAACGCCTGAAGTTCGACGGCTTGCCTGCCGAACAGCACCCGCAACTGCCGGCCGCTCTCAACCACCACGACGAGTTCTTCGGCGACAGTGCGGTGTACCGCGACCAGCTCGAACTGCTGCTCCCGGCCGATGCCCGGGGCCAGCTGCGCCTGGGCTGGCAGGGCTGTGCCGACGCCGGCCTGTGCTACCCGCCGCAAACCACGTTGGTCGACCTGGGTGGCAGTGTGGCGCCGGCGGCCGAACAAGCCAGTGACCAGGCCCTGGCCAGCGACCTGCAACAAGGCCACCTGGCCTGGAGCCTGCTGGCGTTCTTCGGCCTGGGCCTGTTGCTGGCCTTTACCCCCTGCTCGCTGCCGATGCTGCCGATCCTCGCCGGGCTGGTAATGGGCAATGGCGCCAGTGCCCGGCGCGGCTGGATACTGGCCGGGGTCTATGTACTGAGCATGGCCCTGGTGTATGCCGCCCTGGGCGTGGTCGCCGCGCTGCTGGGTGCCAGCCTGCAGGCCTGGCTGCAGCAACCCTGGCTGCTGGGCAGCCTGGCGGGGCTGTTCGTGCTGCTGGCCCTGCCAATGTTCGGCGCCTTCGAACTGCAACTGCCCGCCGCCGTGCGTGACCGCCTCGACCGCGCCGGGCAAGGTACCCGTGGCGGCAACCTGTATGGCGCGGCGCTGCTCGGCGCGCTGTCCGGCCTGCTGATGGGCCCGTGCATGACCGCGCCGTTGGCCGGCGCGCTGCTGTACATCGCCCAGAGCGGCGACGTGCTGCAGGGGGCGCTGGTGCTGTTCAGCCTCGGCCTGGGCATGGGTGTGCCGCTGCTGTTGCTGGTAACCCTCGGCAACCGCTTCCTGCCCCGCCCGGGCGCCTGGATGAACCGGGTCAAGGGCGTGTTCGGCTTCGTGTTCCTGGGCATGGCGCTATACACCTTGCGCAGCCTGCTGCCCGCAGCATTGCTGCTGGCCCTGAGCGGCGCCTTGCTGATCGCCCTGGCCTGGGCTGCCTGGCCGGCCCTGCAGCGGTTGCCGGCGTTGCGCGCGTTGCCGCTGCTGGGTGCCCTGTGGGGCGGCCTGCTGCTGGTGGGTGCGGCGGCCGGTGGCGACGACCTCTGGCAGCCGCTGCGCCCGTTCGCCGGTGGCGGCGCTGCGCCGGCAACCGGCCAGCACACCGAGGACGCCTTCGTCACCGTCAGCCGCCCCGAAGACCTGCAACGCGAACTGGATGCGGCCAAGGCCCGTGGCCAGTGGGTGATGCTCGACTACTATGCCGACTGGTGCGTGTCGTGCAAGGTCATGGAAAAACAGGTGTTTGCCCGCAGCGACGTGCAGGCCGGCCTGACCGGTGTGCACCTGCTGCGCCTGGACGTGACCGCCGACACCCCGGCCAGCCAGGCCCTGCTGCAGCGCTACCAGGTACCTGGCCCGCCCAGCATCATCTGGGTCGGCCCGGAAGGCGACGAACGCCGCGCGCGGCGCATCACTGGTGAGGTGGATGCAGCCGCCTTCCTGCAACACTGGACCCAGACCAGGAGCCAAGGCTGATGCTGACCGTAACCCTCGGGCCACTGACCATGGCCCTCAACCACCTGCTGATGCTCACCGCCCTGGTGATCGCCAGCATGGTCGGCTGGTGGGTCGCCCGGCGTGGCGGCGAGAGCCCGGAATCGGCACTGTTCAACCTGTTCCTGATCGGCCTGCTGTGCGCACGCGCCGGCTTCGTGCTGG
>RCUL01001097.1_pt1 | contig 10957 bp, 8 predicted proteins | sample 2167521 | NCBI WGS metagenome assembly RCUL01 (sample SAMN09932745, study PRJNA488358) | compost metagenome | feature: garden; material: soil; isolation source: compost soil in acetic acid-enriched culture | place: Germany: Experimental Botanical Garden Goettingen | collected 2016-01-27 | reverse complement strand
AGGGTGTTCTCGCCGAAGAACTGGTGGAACGCCTGCCCCACCGGGCTCTTGCGGTAAGCCACGCCACCGCCGTGGCCCGGCGTGTGCCAGGAGTAGTTGGACTGTGCGGTGTGCTCCACCAGGGCACGGAAGAACGGCGGCAGCAGCCCCTCCAGGTAGCTGCGCGCGGCACGGGCCACCTGGCGCGCGAGGAAGGGCACGGTGTCTTCGTAGAGGTAGAGCAGGCCACGCAGCTGGTTGAGATCGGCCATGGCCTCGGCCGGCGCGTTCTCGATGGTCACCTGCTCGCCCAGGGCGAAGATCGGCAGCTGCGGGGCCCGCACCCGGGCGACCCGGATCAGCTCCACCATGTCCTGCAACAGCCGCTGGTTCTCCCCGGCGCCTTCGGCGGCGACCAGGATGCAGGCGAGGCCGTGGTGGGTGGAGGCGACTATGCGCCCTTCGGCGGAACTGGCGGTGGAAAGGATGGTGAAGCCGTCCTGCTCCAGCTCGCGGGCGATGCTGCGCACCCGCTCGCCGGCAACCGTGTCGGCCTTGATATCGCGATGGACGATGAGGATGGGGAACTTGAGCTCTTTATACATTGTGGCTCCCTGAGGGGCGGGCCCGGCCCACCTATGCCCTCAGGGTAGAAGCTCGATCGCGGGGGCGCTGCCCCCGCTGCCACAGGCTGTACGTAAAGGTCGCAATCAGGAAGCCGGCGGGGCTTCCATCTGCGCCCACAGGGCGGGCGCCCCGGCGGACTTCTCGATCACTGCCAGGCGCGCGGAGTGGGCCGCCAGCTCCGCTTCGCTGGCGCGGATCACCTGGGTACGCGCGCGGTCGGCGGGCAGGCGGCGAATCGGGCTGGCCTGGGCGCGACCGGTACCACCATCGGCACCTTCGCCGGCCAGGGACAGGTTGGTCTGGCCGCCGGTCATCGCCAGGTAGACGTCGGCGAGGATCTCGGCGTCGAGCAGTGCGCCGTGCAGCTCGCGGTTGGAGTTGTCGACGTCGTAGCGCTTGCACAGGGCGTCCAGGCTGTTGCGCTGGCCCGGGTGGCGCTCGCGGGCCATCATCAGGGTGTCGAGCACCGTGCAGTAGTCGCTGACGTCGCTGCGCTCGGACTGCCCCAGCAGGGCGAACTCGTTGTTGATGAAGCCAACGTCGAACGCCGCGTTGTGGATGATCAGTTCGGCGCCCTTGATGAACTCGAAGAACTCGTCGGCGACGTCCTTGAAGCGCGGCTTGCCCACCAGGTATTCGTTGGTGATGCCGTGCACCGCGATGGCGCCCTCATCCACTTCGCGATCGGGCTGCAGGTAGACGTGGAAGTGGCGACCGGTCAGGCGCCGGCCTTCCAGTTCGACGCAGCCGATCTCGATGATCCGGTGGCCATCGGTGACCGGCATGCCGGTGGTTTCTGTATCCAGTACGACGTAACGCATGTTCTAGGCCTATGAAGGAGATTGCCGCAGCGGCGGAATTCTAGCGGACGTTCAGCTCGCTGACGCCCCGGTTGGCCAGTTGGTCGGCGCGTTCGTTGCCATGATGGCCGATATGCCCGCGCACCCATTGCCAGGTCACCTTGTGGCGGTTCACCTGTTCATCGAGCATCTGCCAGAGGTCGGCGTTCTTCACCGGCTCCTTGGCGGCAGTCTTCCAGCCGCGCTTCTTCCAGTTGGGCATCCACTCGGTGATGCCTTTCATCACGTACTGCGAGTCGGTCACCAGGGTCACTTCACAGGAGCGCTTGAGCGCGGCCAGGCCCTGGATGGCGGCCATCAGCTCCATGCGGTTGTTGGTGGTATCGCGCTCCCCACCCCAGAGCTCGCGCTCGGCGCCCTTGTAGACCAGCAATGCGCCCCAGCCGCCCGGGCCGGGATTGCCCTTGCAGGCGCCGTCGGTATAGATCTCTACCAGTTCGCTCACTTAAGCCTCATGTTTCGAATCGCACCGGCTGACCTTCGCCACCGGCATGGGCACCAGCTTGCCCATCGGCTCGCGCCGGGCCTGACGCAGCGGGCGCAGGCCGACCACCAGCTTGCGCGCCACCAATAGATAGAAGCCCGCACCGAGTCCCTGCCCGGCCGTGCCCCTGCGCTCCAACCGGGCCAGGCGGGTTTGCCAGGCGGGCGAAGCGAGCGGCGGACGATAGCACCCGAAGCGGCGTTTCTCCAGCGCGAAGCCCAGCAGGTTGAGCCAGTCGCTGACCCGCACCGGCGAAATGCAGCGCGCCTGGCGCAGGGCATCACGGGCGAAATAATGGCGTACGCCCCAGGCACTCCAGGGGTTGACCCCGATGATGATCAGGTGCCCGCCCGGGCGCACGCTGCGCGCGGCCTCGCGCAGCAGGCTGTGGGGCGACAGGCAGAAATCCAGGCCGTGCTGCAGCACCACCACGTCCGCCGCATGCTCGCTGAGGGGCCAGGCGGACTCTTCACAGGCGATCTCGACACCCGGCAACGGCGCCCCCAGGTGCACGCTGCGCTGGATCTGCTTGGCGCCCGGAGGCAGTTCGGCACGCGGGCCGTAATGCACCAGGTAGCCGCCGAAGTAACGCGCCAGTTCGTCCTCCAGGAGGCGCTGCTCTTCGAACAGCATCAGGCCGCCCAACGGGCCGGAGAACCAGGAACGGGCCCCGGCGATCAGCTCCAGCCAGTCGGCATCGGCTTGGGCAAATGCTTTCTCGGTCATGGCAATCTCCTGCTTCAGAGCCCTAAGATGCTCCATTGCTCTCTGCTTGGCGACTCCCTTCATGATCAAGATCGACGCCCTCCCCGCCTTTTCCGACAACTATCTCTGGCTGCTGCAGGATGCCGAAAGCCGCTGCTGCGCGGTGGTCGACCCCGGCGACGCCGCGCCGGTCCTGGCCTGGCTCGAAGCCCATCCCGGCTGGCGGCTGACCGATATCCTGGTCACCCACTACCATGCCGACCACATCGGCGGCGTGGCCCGGCTGAAGGAGGCCTGCGGTTCCCGCGTGGTCGGCCCGGCCCGGGAACGCATCCCGGCCCGCGACCAGGCCCTGGGCGAAGGCGACCACGTGCAGGTACTGGGACTGGAGTTCCAGGTACTGGAAGTGCCCGGCCACACCCTCGGCCATATCGCCTACTACCACGAGGACGCCGAGCGGCCGCTGCTGTTCTGCGGCGACACCCTGTTCGCCGCCGGTTGCGGACGGCTGTTCGAAGGCACGCCGGAGCAGATGCACCGCTCCCTCAGCCGCCTGGCGGCGCTGCCGGCAGCCACCGGCGTGTACTGCACCCACGAATACACCCTGAGCAACCTGCGCTTCGCCAAGGCGGTGGAGCCGGCGAATCCGCATACGGCCGAGCGTTTCGCCAGCGTCAGCCGACTGCGCGAGCAGGGTGACATCAGCCTGCCATCGACCATTGCCCTGGAACTGGCCACCAACCCCTTCCTGCGGGTAACTGAAACATCCGTTAAACAAATGGCCGACGAGCGGGCCGGCCGGGAAAACCCTACGCCCGCCGAGGTCTTCGCCACCTTGAGGGCCTGGAAAGACCAGTTCTGAGGGGCTGCCGACCCGGCTCCGGCTGGTGAAAACTTGACCACCCCCAGGTCGGTTCCTAGAATCGCCGAACTTTTTTCGCCGGAAAAACCTCTCAGCCAATGTTGTCTTCGCCGACCCGAACCATCGACCTGGATGCATTGGCACGAGCCGCCCGAGTGCTTGTGGTGGTGTTCGCCGCCACCCTCGCCGGCTGTGCGGGCACAGGCCAGAAGGATGAAGACCAGGGCCGCGACACCGACCGCGCACTGGGCATGGAACAGCAGCCCCAGTGGCTGGAAGAAGCCGAAACCGAGCGTGAGCCCCAGGATATCTGGGAACGCATGCGCAACGGCTTCAAGCTGCAGGACGAGATCGGCGTCAACCCGCGAATCGAGCGCCAGCGCCTCTGGTACGTCAGCAAGCCGTCCTTCCTGGAAAGCGCCAGCGAGAATGGCAGCCTCTATATCCACTATGTGGTGGAGCGCCTGGAAGAGCGCAACATGCCCCTGGAACTGGCCCTGCTGCCGGTAGTGGAAAGCGCCTACAACCCCTTCGCTTACTCCCGCAGCCATGCCGTCGGCATCTGGCAGTTCATCCCGTCCACCGGCCGCCATTTCAACCTGCGCCAGACCAGCTGGTACGACGGCCGCCGCGACATCACCGCGTCCACCAACGCCGCGCTGAACTACCTCGACCGCCTGCACGAGATGTTCAACGGCGACTGGCTGCTCGCCCTGGCCGCCTACAACGCCGGCGAAGGCACCGTCAGCCGCGCCATCGAACGCAACCAGAAGCTCGGCCTGCCGACCGACTACTGGAACCTGCCGCTGCCCCAGGAAACCCAGGACTACGTGCCCAAACTGCTGGCCCTGTCGCAGCTGGTGATGGCGCCCGAAGCCTATGGCGTGAACCTCAGCCCCATCGCCAACGAACCCTACTTCGAAGTGGTGGAGGTCAAGCAGCAGCGCCTGGACCTGTCCCGCGTCGCCCGCATGGCCGACATGGACGCAGATGAGATGTACCAGCTCAATCCTGCCTTCAAGAAGCGCATCACCATGGACGGCCCGCAGCACCTGCTGGTGCCCGCCGAGAAGGCCGAACTGCTGACCGCCAACCTCGCGCTGTTGAAGCCCCAGGAACTGGTGGACTGGCAGCAATACCGCGTGCGCACCGGCGACAGCCTGCACGGCATCGCCAACCGTTATCACGTGACGGTCAAGACGCTGAAGGAGATCAACGGGCTGTCCGGCAATCACCTGCGGGTCGGCCAGTCGTTGAGCATTCCGGTCGAGCCGGGGCTCAAGCCCGATCGGCCGCTGTTCCAGAACGTCGCCAGCACCAGTGCCCCGGCACCGGTCAGCAGCCACAAGGTGAAGAGTGGCGACAATCTCTGGACCATCGCCCGTCAGCACAAGGTGAACGTCCAGGACATCAAGCGCTGGAACAACCTCAAGGGCAACAGCCTGAAGGCCGGCCAGGTGCTGAAGCTGAAAGGTGGCGCCACCCAGGTCGCCAGCGGCAAATCCAAGGGCAAGGACCGCGAGTCGGTGACCTACTACAAGGTCAAGCGCGGCGACTCGCTCTACCTGATCGCCAAGCGCTTCAATGTGGAAATGAAGCACCTGCAGCGCTGGAATCCTCGCAGCGGTGGCGGCCTGAAACCGGGCCAGACGCTGACGCTCTACCTCCCCTGACGCCCTCCCGGCCCCGCGCCGAGCCTGACCGTAGGGTGGAAATCCGCGAATCGGATTTCCACCGCCGTGGTGGATAGAAAAGCGCTATCCACCCTACGTCCACACTTGGCCGCTAAGGCTTCTGCGCCATTGCCTCCAGGCAACGCCCGGCCAACTGCGCGAAGCGCTGGAAAGCCACGAACTGCTCATGCTTGAGCGCCCGGCCCGAGAGCCGGCAATCGGCGTAGATCACGCCGATCTCGCGCTTGCCGGCCAGCAGCGGCGCAATGAAGAACATCCCCTGCCCCAGCCATTCGCGCATCGGCCGCGTCACCAGGTCGTTGAGGCTGTAGCTGGCAGGAACGCCCATCCAGAGGTTTTCCCGCGCGCGCAGCACATAGCTGAAAAGATTGGCCTCGTTCGGCGGGCTGGCCGGCAGGGCGAAGTCGCTGAGCCAACGGGCGCTGCCCTCACCCGCCGCCCGGCGCGCCTTGAAGCAGCTGCGCTGGTCGGTGAGTACCGCCACCATCACGCGCTCCAGCCCCGCCCCCTGGTGCAGACCCTGCAGCAGGGTATCGAGCACCAGGTTCACGTCCGCCTTGTTCGAAACCAGCAGGCCCAACTCCTGCAAGGCCTGCTGCATCAGCGCCAGGTCCGGCTGCAACAGGCGCGCCTGGCGCTGTTCCCGCTGCAGGCGAATCTGCTCCGGGTCGGTATGCGGGATCAGGTGGCACAGCTTGCTGGCACCGAAGGTCGCGGCCACCTTCACCGCTTCGTCGGCGCTGGCCAGTACCTGTTGCAGGGCCTCTTCCGGGCTGACGCCGATCATCCCGGCCAGTTGTTCGAGCAGCGTCGCCATGGCCGGCGAGTCCCAGCCTTGCAAGGCCTCTTCGCTGATACGCACGCCCAGGTTCACCGCCTTCACCGCCGGGTCGCCCTGGGCGGCACCGGCATGGGCCAGGCTCGCCAGATCACCCAGGCTCCAGCTGCGCACCAGGCCCTGGGTCAGTTGGCGGAAGCTGGTGCCCAGCACCTCGCGAACCGCGCTCTCCTCCTCCACGCCCGGCTGTGCCAGCAGCGCGGCCAGCTCATCGGCCTGCTCGCCGCCGCAACCCCAGAACGCCAGTTCGCCGAGGTTGTGCAACAGGGCGGCGATGAACACCTCCTCCTGGCTGCGCGCCAGCAGGTAGCCGGCGATATTGCGGGCCTGCACCGCGGCATGGAACGACCGCGCAAGCAGCTCCGGCAACTGCTCCCGCGGGCCGCGGGCCAGCAGGCTGTCGATCAGGCTTACCGACAGGCCGATCAGGCGCACGTTCTCGAAGCCGATCAGGACGATGGCGCGGGAGATGGTGCGGATGGCTTCCTGGGACGGGTTGTAGTAGACGCTGTTGGCGACCTTCAGGACCTTCGAGGTCAGAGTGGCGTCCCGCAACAGCACATCGGCCAGTTGCTGGACCGAGGACTTGTCCTGTTGGGCCATCTGGTGCAGATCCTGCACCACCGCGGCCAGGGCGGGTAATTCGGCCTCGTTGAGACGGTCGATCCATGACTGCAAACCATGGCTGCGTTCACCCAAGATAGGTACCTCTGCGCAAATATCCCGACTGTAGTCAAAATGATGGCCAGCTCGCCGCAGGCTGGCCCTTTTTTCTTGCCTGTACAAGCTGTTACTGTACTTGCCTGCGGTCACCGCCGACACCTGCGGCGCGTGACCTCCGACACGATTTCGCCGGCCCGTCGCCCGCGCCATCCTGCCAGCGAGGCCAGCGCCCCACATGCCCGACACGATAGCCATGGATCGGACGCCCGCCTGATGCTTCGCCTTGCCTTCCTGCTCGTCGGCCTGCTGGCACAGCCCTGTTTCGCCAACCTGATCGAAAGCCACGGCTATGCGCAGTTCGGAGCACTGAAGTACCCCACCAACTTCGAGCATTTCGACTGGGTCAACCCCGACGCCCCGAAGGGCGGCACGCTGCGGGTCATGGCCTTCGGCACCTTCGACACCCTCAATCCCTACACCTTCAAGGGCACCAGCCCGGTGGCCACGCCCAACTTCATGCAGTACGGCGTGACCGAGCTGAACGAGCCGCTGATGGTCGGCACCGGCCAGTACGACCCCTCGGGCGACGAACCCGCCTCCAGCTACGGCCTGATCGCCTCGAGCGTCGAATACGGCGAAGACCGCAGCTGGGTGGTGTTCAACCTGCGTCCGCAAGCCCGCTTCCACGACGGCAAGGCGATCACCGCCTTCGACGTCGCCTTCTCCTACCGCACCCTGGTCAAGAGCGGCCATCCGCTGTACCGCACCAGCCTGCAGGAAGTGAAGCGGGTCGACATACTCGGCCGCCATCGCATCCGCTTCGTGCTCAAGCGCGCCGGCAACCCGCTGCTGATCCTGCGTCTCGGCGAGCTGCCGGTGCTGCCGCAACACTATTGGAAAGACCGCGACTTCAAGGCCACCAGCTTCGAACCGCCACTGGGCAGCGGTCCCTACCGCATCGTCCAGGTCAGGCCGGGGCGCGGCCTGGTGTTCGAGCGGGTCAAGGACTGGTGGGGCGAGAAGCTGCCGGTCAACCGCGGCAAGTACAACTTCGACCGGGTCGAAGTAGAGTTCTACCGCGACAGCAATGTCGCCTTCGAAGCCTTCAAGGCGGGCGAGTTCGACTTCTACATCGAGCACCAGGCGAAGAACTGGGCCAACGGCTATCGTTTTCCTGCCATCGCGCGGGGCGATGTGATCCGTGCCGAGATTCCCCACCAGATCCCGACCCAGACCCAGGCGCTGTTCATGAACAGCCGCCGCGCCGTGTTCCAGGAGCGCAAGGTGCGTGAAGCCATGGGGTTGATGTTCGACTTCGAGTGGACCAACCGCACCCTGTTCAACAATGCCTACATGCGCGCCACCAGCTACTACCCGAACAGCGAGTTCAGCGCCGTGGGCAAGCCAGAGGGCCACGAGTGGCTGCTGCTCTCACCGCACCGCAAGGAGCTGCCCGAGGCGCTCTTCACCCAGCCCTTCCAGGTGCCCACCACCGAAGGTCGTGGCATCCCGCGGGAAACCCTTCGCCGCGCCCTCGGTCTATTGGCCGAGGCGGGCTGGAAGCTTTCCGGCCAACAGTTGCAGAATGAACGTGGCCAACCGCTGCGCTTCGAGATATTGCTGGTCAACCCGAACCTTGAACGCATCCTTCAGCCTTACCGCGAGAACCTGGAGAGCATCGGCATCGACGTCAGCCTGCGCACGGTGGACCGCGCCCAGTACAAGCAGCGCCTGGACCACTTCGACTACGACATGATCCTGATGACCCTCCCGCAGACCCTGAGTCCGGGCCTGGAACAATCCCTCTATTTCCATTCCGGCCAGGTGGGCGTGAAAGGCAGCAAGAACTATGCGGGCGTCGCCAACCCGGTGGTCGACGCCATGATCGACAAGCTCCTCGGCGCCCAGAGCCGCGACGAGCAACTGGCCGCCGCGCGCGCCCTCGACCGCACCCTGCTGTGGGAGCACTACGGCATCCCCAACTGGTACATCAACTATCACCGCCTGGCGTACCGCAACCGGTTCGCCTTCGTCGCCACGCCGCCCTACACCCTGGGCTTGCGCGCGTGGTGGCTGAAGCCCACGGAGAACGCCCGATGAGCAAAACGCTGCGCACCCGCTGCCTGCAAGGCTGTGGCGCCCTGCTGCTGTCCCTGGCCGGCCTCGCCATGGCCGAACCCAAGTACGCCATCACCCTCTACGACGAACCCGCCAAGTACCCGGCAGACTTCACCCACTTCTCCTGGGTCAACCCGCAAGCCCCCAAGGGCGGCATCCTGCGCCTGGCCGGCGTCGGCGGTTTCGACAGCCTCAACCCCTTCATTCCGAGGGGCAATTCGGCGGAACAGCTCGGCCTGATCTACGACAGCCTGACCTTCCACTCGCCCGACGAGCCCTTCACCGAGTACGGCCTGCTCGCCGAAAAGATCGAGAAGGCGCCGGACAACAGCTACGTACGCTTCTACCTGAACCCCAAGGCGCGCTTCCACGACGGCAAACCGGTAACGGCCGCGGACGTGGTGTTCACCTTCAACGCCCTGGTCGAGCACGGCGACCCCATGTATCGCCATTACTACGCCGACGTGGCCAAGGTGGAGGCCGAGGACGACCTGCGCGTGCGCTTCGACTTCAAGCACCCGGGCAACCGCGAGCTGCCGCTGATCCTCGGCCAGATCCAGGTGCTGCCCAAGCATTTCTGGGAAGGCCGCGACTTCGGCAAGACCAGCCTGGAGCCGCCGCTGGGCAGCGGCCCCTACCGCATCGCCAAGGTGGATGCCGGCCGCTCCATCCGCTACGAGCGGGTCAAGGACTGGTGGGCCAAGGACCTGCCGGTGACCCGCGGCTATTACAACTTCGACGCCATCTCGGTGGACTACTACCGCGACATGTCGGTCTCGCTGGAAGCCTTCAAGGCCGGCCAGTTCGACTTCAACCTTGAATACTCCGCCAAGGACTGGGCCACCGGCTACGAAGGCCCCGCGCTGCGCGCCGGCAAGATCGTCAAGGAAGCCATCCCCAACCACAACCCGACAGGCATGCAGGGTTTCGCCTTCAACATCCGCCGCCCGGTGTTCCAGGACCGCAAGGTGCGTGAGGCCATCGCCCTGCTGTTCGATTTCGAGTGGGCCAACAAGCAGCTGTTCTTCGGCTCCTACAAGCGCACCAGCAGCTACTTCGAGAACTCGGAGATGGCTGCCCACCAGATGCCCGACGCCGAGGAGGCGAAGATCCTCGAACCGCTGCGCGAGCAGGTGCCGGCCGAAGTCTTCACCCAGGTCTTCAAGCCGCCGGTGAGCGACGCCAGCGGCATCATCCGCGAGCAGAAGCGCCGCGCCTACCAGTTGCTCACCGAAGCCGGCTACAAGATCGAGAACGACCGCATGGTCGGCCCGGACGGCAAGCCGCTGGCCTTCGAGATCCTCATCGCCCAGGCCAACCTGGAGCGGGTGATCCTGCCGTTCAAGCGCAATCTGGCGGAGCTCGGCATCGACCTGCAGATCCGCCGCGTCGACGTTTCCCAGTACATCAACCGTCTGCGCTCGCGGGACTTCGACATGATCCCGGCCACCTGGGGCCAGTCCAACTCCCCAGGCAATGAACAGATGGAATTCTGGCACTCGCGCAGCGCCGACAGCCCCGGCAGCCGCAACTTCATCGGCCTGCGCGACCCCGCCATCGACAAGCTGGTGGAAGGCCTGATCCGCGCCGACTCCCGGCAGAGCCTGGTGGAGCACGCGAGGGCCCTGGACCGGGTACTGCTCTGGGGTCACTACGTGGTGCCCAACTACTATGTCGACACCTGGCGCGTGGCCTACTGGAACCACTTCCAGCGCCCCGCCACCACACCGCTCTACGACTACGGGTTGCTGACCTGGTGGCAGAAACCGGGCACGGAAACTGCTAGCCAGTCCGAGCCAGCCCCTTCCGAGCCGGATACCCAGTAAATGCTCGCCTACATACTGCGTCGACTGCTGCTGATCATCCCCACCCTGTTCGGCATCCTGCTGATCAACTTCATCATCATCCAGGCCGCTCCGGGCGGCCCGGTGGAGCAGATGATCGCCAAGCTGGAAGGCTTCGATGCCGCGGCCGGCGGCGCCACCGGGCGCATTTCCGGCGGCGGCGCCGAGGTCGCCACGGCCAGCTCCAACTACCGCGGTGCGCAGGGCCTGGACCCCGAGCTGGTGGCGGAGATCGAGAAGATGTACGGCTTCGACAAGCCGGCGCCCGAACGCTTCTGGCTGA
>RCUL01001096.1_pt1 | contig 10958 bp, 6 predicted proteins | sample 2167521 | NCBI WGS metagenome assembly RCUL01 (sample SAMN09932745, study PRJNA488358) | compost metagenome | feature: garden; material: soil; isolation source: compost soil in acetic acid-enriched culture | place: Germany: Experimental Botanical Garden Goettingen | collected 2016-01-27 | reverse complement strand
GGCTCGGCGTTGCGGCGCTGAACAAGCAACTGGTCGACCAGTTGATGACCAGCGATGAGTACCTGAGTCAGCGAGCCCGCGAAGCCAACCTCTACCACCTGCACTTTGCCGAACGCAAAAGCCTGCAGGAGCGCGTCGGCCTGGCGGCCAGTGGTTCGCTCGAGCATCTGGCGGTCAAGCTCTGGAGCCGTCTCAGTGGGCGTCTTTGGTAACCGGCAACCCCCGCGGCGCGCAATGCGCAAGCATTAATTAGCACCCAGGTGGTGCTGCCGGCAGGTCTCCTAGGCGTTCAAGCCAACAGGAGACCTGCCATGACCACCCCCCCTCCAGTATCCGTTCCCGGCCTGCATGGCCCCTTCATCTTGCAACGCCTGCCCGCCTGGATCAGGCACGCCAGGCCCGAAAACTTCGACCAGATGGGCGCCCACCTGCTGCCGGAACAGCGTGGTCGCGACCAGGGCGACTGGTTTGCGAGCGCCAGCGAAGTTGAAAAAAAACTGTTGGCCGATTACCAGGTGCGCAGCCGCCGTTCCGGGCAGCGCCTGGCCCGTGAGCTGAAGGACTTCAAGGGCATTGGCGCGTTTTGCGAACCCTTGCTCAAGGCCCGCCTCAAGGCTGACCTCGGTGTCGAGCCTGATATCGACAACGATGAGTTCGTGCGTATCGAGCGCGAATCGGTGTTGCTGGGGTCAATGCTCAAGACCGTCCCGCGCCGCCAGCGCCTGATGCAGGCCGCGTTGCAGAACTTTGCCGCCGACAGCGAGTTTGAAGACGGTACCGCGCTGGCCCCCAAGGATGCGTTCTTCCTTGAGCTGGTGCCGGGTAGCGAGCAGGGCTACCCGCGTTTTCGCTATCGCTACTCGCAAAAGCTCGATATCGAACCCCAGGCGTTTGCCCGCTTGTGCCATGACCTGGATCTGGGTGGGCAGTACCAGCGCCACCTGGGCGAGGTGTTCGAGCATCCGCGCAGCAGCACCAGGCGCCGTAGCCTGGCCATCGAACTGAACAAGGACCTGCTGCGGGTCCGTCTGCAGGTCGCTTTTCTCAAACAGCAGATCAGCGAGCAGGCCCGCGCGGTGCTGCTGGAGCTGGTCCAGGGCGGGCGGGCACCACGCTGGGGTGGCAAGCCGGTGCGCTGCAGCCAGCTGAGCATGTTTGGCGTGCCGTTGTCCGAGGTGCTGGTGATCGGTCCCGAGCGTGACGACAATGGCGTCGAGCCGGTGCTCCTCTACCTGCCGGGGGCGCCTGACGCGCCGCTCAAGGAGTACCCGTCGGTGCGCGCGGCCAGGGATGACCTCAAGGTCAGATTACGCCAACCCGCCTACCAGGCACTGCTGCGCAGCTATGTGCCGCACTCGTCGCAAGAACATGTGTTGTCGCGGCTGCAGGATACCCTGTATCACCTGGTCAATGATGGCGATGGCCTGTACTGGCGGCGGCCGAACCCGGGCGCCAACCTGCATGTGCGCGAGACGTTCATCGACCAGGAGCTGTTTGGCTATTTGCAGGATCGCCATGTGCAGAAGATCAAGGATGACGCCCGTGCCCTGGCGGTGCCGAGTGCTGACGTCGACGACCAGGCCTGGCGCGCCCGTCTCGCTTACTGGGAGTCGATCGGTTTCAACCTGCTCAATGCCGCCGCGTTCTTTGTCCCGTCGCTCGGTGCCGTGATGGCTGCAGTGGCTGCGGCGCAACTGATCGGCGAGGTGGTCGAAGGGGCCCATGCCTGGGAGGCTGGCGATCTGGACGAAGCCTGGGCGCACCTCAAGTCGGTCGGCCTCAACATCGCCGTCGTCGCCGGGCTGGGCGTCGCCGGCAGGGCGCTCGAGCCGGTCGCGGCGAGCGAGACGATCAATGGCCTGGTCAAGGTCAGGCTTCCAGACGGTCAGCAGCGATTGTGGCAGCCTGCGCTGGACGACTACGCCCGTGAAGTTAATCTGCAAGGGATCGAACCTGATGCCAATGGCCATTACCTGGCAGATGGCAAGCGCTACATCCGCCTGGGCAGCGACACCTTCGAGGTTGCCCAGGCAGGCGACGGCCAGTGGCAGGTCTTGCACCCATCTGACCCAACGGCCTACCGCCCCTTGCTCGATCACAATAGCGACGGTGCCTGGCTGGCCCATGGCGAGCAGCCATTGGCCTGGAGCCGTCTGCAGCTGCTGCGCCGTTCAGGACACGCAACCGAGGGGCTGACTGACACTGAGTTGCTGCAGGCGGGCGAAATCAGTGGTATCGATGACAATACCTTGCGTGCGGTCCATGCTGGCCAGCGGGCGCTGCCGCCGCTGCTGGCCGATACCCTGCAGCGTTTGCGCCTGGACCGTCAGCTCGATACCTGGATCGGCAAGCTGCGCAGCGGCTCGCCAGGAGGTATTGGCCGCGGATTCAGTGCGGTACTGGCGACAGAGCTGCCAGGCTGGCTGAACCTGCCGATCGAAGTATTTCGAGGCGCCGGGTTATCGGGCGACTCAGCGATCTACGGCCTCGATCGGTGGCCCGATACCGAGACGTTCAAGGTGTTGATGAGTGAGCTGCACGACAACCGCTTGCCGGAAGTGATCCTGCAGCGTCTGGATGAACCGGCGATCAAGCGCCTGGTGGGTGTCCATGTGCCGCGAAGCGAACGACTGCAGGTGCTGCGCGACGCCTTGGCGACCCGTGCTGAACAACGGCGCGTGGCCATTTTCGACAGTATCTATGCCACCCCAGGCGAGCAGGCCAGCGCTGAAGTGCGCCTGCTGCAGCGAAGCTTCCCTGCGCTGGCGCTGCAAGCCGCCGAAGAGCTGGTTGGCCATGCGACCCCGGCTGAGCGGGAGCAAATGCGCCAAGTGCTTGCCCGGGTTCCCCTGCGCCTGGCGGAGGAAGCCCGGCTGTACCAGCGCCAGGTTCGCCTGAACCGCGCCATGGAAGGGATGTTCGAGCCCAGGCTGGCGAGCCTGGACAGTGACCGGCTGATGGTCGGCCTGCTGGAGCACTTGCCCGGCTGGAGTGGCCAGGTGCGCCTGCAGGTGCATGAAGGTTCGGCTGATGGCCAGTTGCTTATGGCCGCCGGAGAGCCTGACGCAACACTGAAGACCTTGCTGCGCAAAGACGGCCGTTACAGTGCCTATGATGCCGAAGGTAACGAGTTGACGGTCAACGACGATATGGCCGGCGCACTGCTCAAGACCCTGCCTGACAGTGAGCGTCAGGCGCTGGGGCTGCAGCTTTACCAACCCATGCGCCTGCGTACGCAATTGACGGCACTGGCGAGCGGTGACCGGCTTCGGGCCGCGAAATTAATCGGCCAGCAACCTGTGCGCCCCTGGCTGCGTACGCCCATGCGCCTGGCCGATGGCCGTATCGGCTATCCGCTCAGCGGTCGCGGTGCTGCCGACCGCCGTTTCGACAGTGGCTTGCTCAATCAGCTGCGCAGCCTCTACCCGATCCTGGAGCCGGAACAGGCTGAACGCTTCCTTGAAGAGCTGGGGCTGACCGATGCCGAAAGGCTCGCAGCACTGGAACGTCGTCGCAGTGAATACAGTCAGCTGACCGATGCCTTGAATCAGTGGGTCGAGCGTGGGCAATACACGGATGCGGGCAACGATCGCATCGAAGTTGTCGATGAACGGGTGTTGCGTCAGGTTGCCGAGAAAATCAGGAAAGCCTGGCGCCGGGAAACCGCCAGCGTGCGTGCCGGCGACGGGCGTTTCATCGGTTACCGCCTGGATCTGAGCAACCTGCGCCTCGGCGCGCTGCCGACGTTGACGGCAGACTTCAGTCATGTGGCTGACGTGCGCCTTTCAGGCATGAACCTGCAATCGGTGCCGTCGGGGTTTTTGCAGGTGTTCACCAGGCTGCGCTGGCTCAACCTCAGCAATAATCGCCTGACCGGGCTTGCCGATGCGCTGGCTGAGTTGCAGGGTTTGACCAAGTTGGAGCTGCAACGCAACCGTCTGGTGATGAACGAGGCGATGAGCGCGGTACTTTCGCGATTGCCGGGGTTGAAGCTGCTGTACTTGAACGACAACCCGCTTGGTCAGCCACCCGCTGTTGCGACGATGCCGGAGCTGATCAACCTGTCCTTGAAAAACACCGCTATCAGTACTTGGCCAGTCGGCGTGTTCGAGCTTGAAAACCTGGCGGTACTGGACCTGCGCGACAACCGTATCATCCACATCCCCGACACCGTTTTCGAGCCGGCCGGCCAGGCGCAGCGAGTCGAGCGGATCAATGGCATCACCAGTCTGCATGGCAACCCGCTGGATGCAGGCAGCCTCGAACGCCTGGAGGCCTATCGTCAGCGCACGGGCGTGACCCTGGGGGTGCTGCCGACGGTGCGCGGTGCGCATCTGCAGGCGCCTGCATCAACGGCGCAAGCCTCGGCGCGCTGGCTGGTGGGGGCGGACGCGAGCCGAGCGGCGCAGATCCGCGGCTACTGGCAGGCGTTGTCGGAAGACCCGGCCAGTGGCGAGTTCTTCCGCTTGCTCAATGACCTGGGTGAGAGTACCGATTTCACTCAGGCTTACCGGGCGTTGTGTGAGCGGGTCTGGCGGATGCTCAAGGCCGCCAGCGACAGTACCCGTCTGCGTGAAGAGCTGTTCGAGTTCGTGGCGCATCCGAATACCTGTTCAGACGGCGTCATCCTGGTGTTCAGCCAGCTGGAGGTACTGGTGCTGGTGCAAGAGGCCTACGAGGCAGGCACTGCGGTGGGCACGGAATATGCGCTGATCGACCTGGCGCGTGGCCTGGGTCGCCTGGACAGTGTCGAGCGCATTGCCTTGCGCGACATCGCCGCGCGCCGTGCAGCCAGAATTCGCGTGGACGAGGTGGAAGTGCGCCTGTTCTATCGAATAAAGCTGGCGCAGCGTCTGGGGCTTCCGGGGCAACCGCAAACCATGCGGTTCGCGAACATGGCCAATGTCACTGCGGCGCAACTGGACAGCGCCGCAGCCGAAGTGCTGGCAGCGGAGACCCCCGAGGCCATGAAAAGCGCGATTGCCAGTCGGGACTTCTGGATAACCTTTCTCAAATCGCGCTACGGTGAGCGTTTCGACGAGGTCAACAAGCCTTTCTTTGCCCGGCTCGAAGCGCTGGAGGCAGACAAGGGTTCAATGCGCGATCAGGTTTATCGCACGCGAGTGGAAACCATCCAGCAACGTCGCGGCGCCGATGAGCAGCGTTTGATCGAGACCTTGACCACGCAGATCTGGAACAGCATCCCCGATCAGGTCACCCGTCTGTAAATAGCCGGCTGCCGTGCCTGGCAATTGAAGTTGATCGCGGGGTAAACCCGCTCCCACCAGATGACATCGGTAGGAGCGGGCTTGCCCCGCGATGCATTCAGCGACGACGGAACAGCGGTTGCGGTTCGTCAGTGGCGGCCTGGTAGGTCACCGAAAAGTCTTGCAGGCTTTGCAGCGCTTCGACCGGGTCCTTGTCGGCACGCAGGGCGAAGGCATCGAAGCCGCAACGCTTCATGTAGAACAGCTGGTCACGCAGCACGTCGCCAATGGCGCGCAGCTCGCCGGTGAACTTGTAGCGGTCGCGCAGCAGGCGCGCATTGGAGTAGTTGCGCCCGTCGGTGAAGGCCGGGAAGTTCAGGGCAATGACCTGGAACTGGTTGGCGACTTCGCCGATCTCTTCCGCTTCTTCATCGGCGTCCAGCCATACGCCCAGGCCGCCGTCGCGGGCCATGAGCATATGGCCGTGTTCACGCCACAGCTGCAGCGGAACAATGTAGTCGTCGCAGTTGGTCACTTCGTCGATGCTGAAGTCCTTGGGCAGCAGGTGCCAGGTTTCATCGACAATCTCGTTGTTCTTAATGATTCGCTGCATAGACGCGTTCCTTGAATGGGTCGATGCCAATACGTTGGTAGGTGTCGATGAAGCGCTCGTCTTCGGTACGTCTTTCAACGTAGACGTCGATCAGCTTCTCGATCACATCCGGCATGTCGTCCTGGGCAAAGGAAGGGCCGAGGATCTTGCCCAGGCTGGCGTCGCGGCTGGCGCTGCCACCCAGGGAGACCTGGTAGAACTCTTCGCCTTTCTTGTCCACCCCGAGGATGCCGATATGGCCGACGTGGTGGTGACCACAGGCGTTCATGCAACCGGAGATGTTCAGGTCCAGCTCTCCGATGTCGAACAGGTAATCGAGGTCGTCGAAACGGCGCTGGATGGATTCGGCGATCGGGATCGACTTGGCGTTGGCCAGGGAGCAGAAGTCACCGCCCGGGCAGCAGATGATGTCGGTCAGCAGGCCGATGTTCGGCGTGGCCAGGCCATTTTCGCGCAGCTCCAGCCACAGGGCGTGCAACTGGCTCTGCTCGACGTCGGCGAGGATGATGTTCTGCTCGTGGGAGGTGCGCAGCTGGCCGAAGCTGTAGCGCTCGGCGAGGTCGGCGACGGCATCCAGTTGCTTGTCGGTCAGGTCGCCTGGCGCCACGCCGGTGGGCTTGAGCGACAGGGTCACGGCCACGTAGCCGGGCTTCTTGTGCGCCAGCACGTTGCGCGTGCGCCAGCGGGCAAAGCCCGGGTGCTGTTGTTCGAGTTCGCTGAAGTCGAGGTTGTCCAGCGCCTTGTAGTCCGGGTCGACGAAGTGCTTGGCCACGCGGTGCACTTCGGCTTCGGTCAGGGTGCTGCTGCCGCCGCGCAGGTGGACCATCTCGGCCTCGACCTTCTCGGCAAACACTTCAGGGGTGAGCGCCTTGACCAGGATCTTGATCCGCGCCTTGTACTTGTTGTCGCGACGGCCGTAGCGGTTGTACACCCGCAGGATCGCGTCAAGGTAGCTGAGCAGGTCCTGCCAGGGCAGGAACTCGTTGATGAAGGCGCCGACCACCGGGGTACGGCCCAGGCCGCCACCGACCAGTACGCGGAAACCCAGTTCGCCGGCTGCGTTGTACACCGGCTCCAGGCCGATATCGTGCACTTCGATGGCCGCGCGGTCGCTGCTCGAGCCATTGATGGCGATCTTGAACTTGCGCGGCAGGTAGGCGAATTCCGGGTGGAAGGTGGTCCACTGGCGGACGATCTCGCACCATGGACGCGGGTCGATCACTTCATCGGCAGCGACACCGGCGAACTGGTCGGTGGTGACGTTGCGCAGGCAGTTGCCGCTGGTCTGGATCGCGTGCATCTGCACGGTGGCCAGCTCTGCCAGAATTTCCGGGATGTCTTCCAGGGCTGGCCAGTTGTATTGCACGTTCTGCCGGGTGCTGATGTGGGCGTAGCCCTTGTCGTAGTCGCGCGCGATCTTCGCCAGCATCCGTGTCTGGCGCGACGTCAGCTGGCCATACGGCACGGCGACCCGCAACATCGGGGCAAAACGTTGGACATAGAGGCCATTTTGCAGGCGCAGGGGGCGGAACTCTTCTTCGCTCAGTTCACCGGCCAGGTAGCGGCGGGTCTGATCACGGAACTGCTTGACGCGGTCCTCGATGATCCGCTGATCGTACTCGTCGTATACGTACATAGGGGTCCTGTTCTCAAGCTGCTTGCAGCTAATCGCGCGCACGGCCGCGCACTCCGATGCGGAGCCGAAGAAAGATAGCAGTTTGCGTTTATGCGCAAAAGTGAAGTTTTTGCATATGAAAAGAACCATTTGGACTAAGTGAGACTGAATGGCGTTTAGCCAATGTGCCACTACGGCCGGTTATAATGAGTGGTTTGAATAGCGGGAGCGTCAACGCATGCTCAAGGCCTTGTGCCAAAGCCTTTGCCTGAGCCTGCCACTGGTGGCTGGCGCGCAGGCGGCTTCAGTGGTGTTTCTCAATCCGGGCTATTCCAACGAGACCTTCTGGGTCAGTTATTCGCGTTTCATGCAGGCCGCCGCCGACGACCTGGGCATGCAGTTGAGTATCAGGTACAGCGAGCGCCGGCCGGAGCTGGCACTGACCCAGGCCGTTGAAGTGCTCGAAGGCCAGCAGCGCCCGGACTACCTGGTGCTGGTCAACGAACAGTACATCGCTCCGGAGATTATCCGCCTGTCCCGCGGCAGCGGGGTCAAGCTGTTTCTGGTCAACAACGGCCTGACGCCGAACCAGGCCGAGCTGATCGACAACAACCCGGACAAGTACCCGCCGTTGCTCGGGACCCTGGTGGGCAATGACGAGCAGGCCGGCTACCAGATGCTCAAGATGCTGATAGCCTTGCGTGCCCAGCCGGGCCTGACCCGGCCGCTGGAATTACTGGCGTTTTCCGGGCTCAAGAACACCCCGGCTTCGCAGCTGCGCGAGCAAGGCATGCGCCGCGCCCTGGCCGAGCACCCTGAAGTGCGCCTGCGCCAGGTGGTGTATGGCGGCTGGGGCAGGCAGCGCGCGTACGAGCAGGCAACGCAACTGTTGCAGCGTTACCCGAAGATCGAGCTGGTGTGGTCGGCCAACGACGAGATGGCCTTGGGTGCCATGCAGGCGTTTGAAGAAGTAGGGCGCGTGCCGGGCAAGGACGTGCTGTTCAGCGCCGTCAACAGTTCGCAGGCGGCCTTGCAGGCGCGCATTGACGGGCGCCTGAGCGTGCTGATGGGCGGGCACTTCTCGCTGGGCGGCTGGGCCATGGTGTTACTGCACGATGATGCGCTGAAACTGCCAAGCGAGCTCGATGGCCGTCGCGAATTTCAGGTACCGGTCCTGCAGTTGATCGACCCGCTGCGGGCGCGGCGCTGGTTGAACCTGCAGGAGCAGGCCGACTACGGCCTGGATTTCAACCGCTACAGCGCCCAGGGGCATCCGGCCGATTACCGTTATCCGTTTCTCAAGGCCCCCGTCGATTATTGAAAAGCCCCTGCTTGAGCAATGGGCATTGCTGGACTTAACTGCAACGGGTGACATGCATTCCCATAACCACTACAAGAGGCGATGCAATGGGAAACTCGACCAAAGCGGGTAAGAATGACAGCAGTGTCGATGCCTGGGCGATACTCTGTCTGATCATCCTGGTTGTGGTGACCGCGGTGTATTGGGTCAGCCACCAGTGACATCACGCGATGGGTAACAGTAAACCGCCCGCAGAATGGACATCTGCGGGCGGACTGCTGTTCAGCGGGCGGTAAGGTGCATGGCCAGTTGCACCAGCCCGATCAGTACCAGAATGAAGAGCAAGGTGAACACGGTGCCCAGCGCAATGAAGTGGCTGGCCTTGCCGTGGTTGAAGTCGCGGGCGCGGTTCTTGCCGCTCTGCACCCCGAAGGCTGCTGCCAGGATGCTTTGCAGCATCTGCCAGAAAGTCGGGGGTTTGCCTTGGGCGGGTTCGTCCATGAGGGGCTCCTTGTAGAAGGCATCTCCCCCAGTGTAGACGGAAGCTGCAAGCTATGAGCCTCAAGCTACAAGAGGCTGATGCGCCCGCTTGCAGCTTGCAGCTTGTAGCTTGCAGCTTGCAGCTTCAGATGTCATAGCCGAGGTTAGGCGCCAACCAGCGTTCACTCACGCTCAGGTCCTGCCCCTTGCGCGCCGTGTAGCTCTGCACCTGGTCCTTGTCGACCTTGCCCACGGCAAAGTACTGCGCCTGCGGGTGGGCGAAGTACCAGCCGCTGACCGCCGCCGCCGGGAACATGGCGAAGTGCTCGGTGAGGAACACGCCGCTCGGCCCGGTTTCGCCGATGGCGGTGCCGTCGAGCAGGCGGAACAGGGTTTCCTTCTCGGTATGGTCCGGGCAGGCCGGGTAGCCCGGGGCAGGGCGGATACCCGAGTACTGTTCCTTGATCAGCGCTTCGTTGTTCAGGTGCTCGTCCTTGGCGTAACCCCAATAGGTTTTACGCACCTGTTCGTGCAGCCACTCGGCGCAGGCCTCGGCCAGGCGGTCGGCGAGGGCCTTGACCATGATCGAGTTGTAGTCGTCGCCCTTGTCCTGGTAAGCCTTGGCCACTTCCTCGGCGCCGATGCCGGCGGTGGTGATGAAGCCACCGACGTAGTCGGTGATACCGGTTTCCTTTGGCGCGACGAAGTCGGCCAGGGAGAAGTTCGGCTTGTTGTCCGGCTTGATGGTCTGCTGGCGCAGGTGGTGCAGTTGCGCCAGCGGCTGGCCGTCGGCGCCATAGACTTCGATGTCGTCATGGTTGACCTGGTTGGCCGGCCAGAAGCCGAACACCGCGCGGGCGCTGATCAGCTTCTCGTCGATCAGCTTGGCGAGCATGTCCTGGGCATCCTTGAACAGCGCAGTGGCCGCTTCACCGACCACTTCGTCGGTGAGGATGCGCGGGTACTTGCCGGCCAGGTCCCAGGAGATGAAGAACGGCGTCCAGTCGATGTATTCGGCCAGCACCTTGAGGTCGATGTCCTCCAGCACTTTCACCCCGGTGAAGCTCGGTACCACCGGCTGATAAGCGGCCCAGTCGTATTGTGGCTTGGCGGCAATCGACTGTTCGTAGCTCAGGCGCTCGGTGCGGGCGCTGCGGTTGGCGGTGCGCTCGCGGACTTCAACGTAGTCCTGGCGGGTCTTTTCGACGAAGCCCGGCTTGAGCTCCTTGGACAGCAACTGGGTGGCGACCCCCACGGCACGCGAGGCGTCGGTGACGTAGATCACCGCGTCGTTGCTGTACTTGGGCTCGATCTTCACCGCCGTGTGCGCCTTGGAGGTGGTGGCGCCGCCGATCATCAGCGGCAGGTGGAAGTCCTGGCGCTGCATCTCGCGGGCAACATGGACCATCTCGTCCAGCGACGGGGTGATCAGCCCGGACAGGCCGATGATGTCGCACTTCTGCTCGCGGGCGGTCTGCAGGATCTTCTCGGCCGGCACCATGACGCCGAGGTCGACGATGTCATAACCGTTGCAACCCAGCACCACGCCGACGATGTTCTTGCCGATGTCGTGCACGTCACCCTTGACCGTGGCCATGAGGATCTTGCCCTTGGCTTGGGGCTTGTCGCCTTTTTCCAGTTCGATGAACGGGATCAGGTGGGCCACCGCCTGCTTCATTACCCGCGCCGATTTGACCACCTGGGGCAGGAACATCTTGCCGGCGCCGAACAGGTCGCCGACCA
>RCUL01001093.1_pt1 | contig 10972 bp, 9 predicted proteins | sample 2167521 | NCBI WGS metagenome assembly RCUL01 (sample SAMN09932745, study PRJNA488358) | compost metagenome | feature: garden; material: soil; isolation source: compost soil in acetic acid-enriched culture | place: Germany: Experimental Botanical Garden Goettingen | collected 2016-01-27 | reverse complement strand
ACGGGTCGGCAGCGTTGAAGTAAGGCCCGTGCGCGAACTGCAACCCTGACCGCAACGGAGAACAACAAGAATGAGCCTTGCCCAACCTGCGCAAGCGCAACACGAGTTGGCCATCAGCCGTCTGATCGACGCCCCGCCCGCCAAGGTGTTCCGTGCCTGGACCGAACCCCAGTGGCTGATGCAGTGGTGGGGGCCGCATGGCATGACCACGCCGGAATGTGAAATGCAGCTCTGGGTCGGTGGCCTGTTTCGTACCTTGATGCGCGCCCCCGACGGTACCGACTACCCCACCCAGGGTGTGTTCCTGGAGATCGCCGCGCCACGTCGGCTGGTGTTCACCGATGCGTTCGGGCCAGGCTGGGTGCCGTCTGCCAAGGCCTTCATGACCGCAGTGGTGACCTTTGACGAGGAACACGGCAAGACCCGTTATACCGCCCGCGCCTGGCACTGGAGCGCTGCCGACTGCACGGCCCATGAAGAAATGGGTTTTCACCAGGGGTGGGGAGAAAGCCTGGACCGCCTGGTGGAGGTGGTGACCCAGCGGATGCCGGACTGATGGCAACGCTGGTGCAGGTACGCGCCGAGATCGAGGGGGTTTACCGCCGGGACTCGCGGCGTATCCTGGCGACGCTGATCCGCCTGCTGGGGGATTTCGACCTGGCAGAGGAGGCCATGCATGATGCCTTCTTCATTGCCGTCGAGCGCTGGCAGCGCGATGGTATCCCCAAAAACCCACGTGCATGGCTGGTGTCGACCGGCCGTTTCAAGGCCATTGACGCGGTGCGGCGGCGTGCGCGTTTCGACCGTTCGCAGGCTGACCTGATCATGCTCATCGAGGGCCAGGGGCAAGACCCCAGTGATGAGGCGTTGCTCGCCGACGATCGCCTGCGGCTGATCTTCACGTGCTGCCACCCGGCTCTGGCTGCCGATGCGCAGGTGCCTTTGACGTTGCGCGAAGTCTGTGACCTGACCACTGAGCAGATCGCCCGTGCCTTCCTGCAGAGCCCGGCGACCATTGCCCAACGCATCGTGCGCGCCAAGGCCAAGATCCGCGACGCACGCATTCCTTACCAGGTGCCGGAGCTGCACGAATTGCCTGAGCGCCTGGAAAGCGTGTTGCGGGTGATTTACCTGGTGTTCAACGAAGGCTATTCGGCGTCTTCGGGTGAGGCGTTGGTGCAACAGGCGTTGAGTGATGAAGCGATTCGCCTCGGTCGCTTGCTGGTGCAGTTGTTACCGGACCCGGAGGCGGTCGGTTTGCTGGCGCTGATGTTGCTGCAGGCGTCACGCCAGTACGCGCGTAGCGATGCCCAAGGCAATCTGGTGCTGCTCGAGCAGCAGGATCGCAGCCTGTGGGACGGTGCGCAAATCAGCGAAGGCTGTGAATTGGTGCAGCTGGCGTTGCGCAGCCGGGCGTTCGGTGCCTACACGGTGCAGGCGGCGATTGCAGCGGTGCATGCGGAGGCTGCGAGCGCAAGTGAAACGGACTGGGCGCAGATTGTCGGCCTTTACGATGTGCTGCAGCGGCATTGGCCGTCCGCAGTGGTGGCGCTCAACCGAGCGGTGGCATTGGCCAAGCGGGATGGGCCGCGGGTGGGGTTGGCGGAGATTGAAACAATTCTGGCGACTGGCGAGTTGCGCGACTATCACCTGGCGCATGCGGCAAGGGCGGAGCTGCATTACCAGTTGGGTGAGGCAGAACAGGCCCGTGCGGCCTGGCGGCAGGCGCTGGAGTTGACGCATCAGGCGCCGGAACGGCGGCATATCGAGGGAAAGCTGCAGGCGTTGGAATGACCCGGCAGCACCGGCCCTGTCGCCGGTACTGCCTGAAGCCATCAGCTGGCGACAAAATTGGGCGGCGATACCAGCTCTACCGTCTGCTGCTTGCGCGGCGCCAGGATCTCTGCCTCGCCCTCTACAACCAGCTCATCGTTCTGGTTGTACACGTTGGTGGCGATGCGCACTTTGAACTTTGGCAGCTTCTCGAGGATTTCCAGGCGCACGGTCAGGGTGTCGCCGATTTTCACCGGCTTCTGGAAGCTCATCTTCTGGCCCAGGTAGATGGTGCCGGGGCCGGGCAGGGTGCAGGCTACTGCCGCGCTGATCAGCGCGCCGCTGAACATGCCATGGGCAATGCGCTCACGGAACATGCTCTTGGCGGCGAATTCGGCATCCAGGTGCACCGGGTTGTGGTCACCGGACATCGCGGCGAACAGCTGGATGTCGCGTTCTTCCACAGACTTTTCGTAACTGGCCTTCTGGCCGACTTCTAGAGCTTCGTAAGGCGTGTTGGTGACCTGGGTCATTGGCGCTTCCTTGATGGGCGGACAAGGCCGTTATCATTCGCTGCGGGCAGGGCGGCCAAGGGCCAGCGCCTGCTCCAGCCACGCGAGGATATCGGCGGTGACCTCGTCCCGATTGAGTTCATTGAGCACTTCGTGCCGCGCCTTGGGGTAGACGCGCAGTTGTACATGTCGATTGCCGGTCGCGCGCAGGGCGTCGGCCAGATGGGTGAGACGCTTGCCGGCACTCACCGGATCACATTCACCGCCAATCACCAGCAGCGGCAGGTTCGGATCGATCTGCGCGAGGTTCTTCGCCTGGCTGATCTGCGCCAGGCCGTGCAGCAAGTCTAGCCACAACTGGTTGCTGCAGCGAAAACCGCACAGCGGGTCGCTGACGTACCTGTTTACCTCTTCAGGGTCGCGGCTTAGCCAGTCGAAGGCGGTACGGGTGGGTTTAAAGGCTTTGTTGAACGAGCCGAACGACAGCCACTCGATCAGCGCACTCTTGCCTTGCGGGCCTTGGCGCAACGCCTCCAGCCGGGCGATCAGGCGCGCCATGCGGTACAGCGCCGGCGGCTGGAAATTGGAGCCGCTGAGGATCGCCCCGTGCACGCTGCCACTGTGGTGCATCAGGTAAGCCTGGGCGATGTAGCTGCCCATGCTGTGGCCGAACAGGAACAGCGGTGTGCAGGGGAACTGCTGGCCGATGTGCTGTGTGAGCAGGGCCAGGTCGTTGACCACGGCATTCCAGCCATGTTGCCGGGCGAACAGGCCGAGGCTACCCCGTTCGGCGGTACGGCCGTGGCCGCGCAGGTCCGCAGCCAGCAGCGCATAGCCGGCAGCGCTCAGCGCCTGGCCCAGGCGCTGGTAGCGCCCGGCATGTTCGGCCATGCCGTGCGCCAGCAGCACCACGGCCTTGACCGGCGTGGCCGGCAGCCATTGGTGCACGTACAGGCTGCAATGCTCGCTGGCCGGCAGCCAGAAGGCGTCGTAAGGCATGGCGGATCCTTTGCGCTGGGGTACGAGCACAGTGTATGCGCAAGCGGCCGGATTGCAGGAAGGGCACAAATAAGATTCACAATGTTAATGGCGGCACTTGGCGTATATGCCGCCTTGGGCTTACCTGCTAACGTCGGATCAACGCCTTTTCGCTTTCGGGCGGGCAGGTGAAAGGACTACAGGACTTACAGCAGGTCCAGGCAGAGGAACAATAATAAATGCAAGCCGACTTCTGGAATGACAAGCGCCCGGCGGGCGTGCCTTCCACCATCGATATCCATGCGTACACCTCGGTCGTCGAAGTTTTCGAGCGATCCTGCAAGCGCTTCGCCGACCGCCCGGCGTTCAGCAACCTGGGCAAGACCCTGACCTATGGCGAACTCGACCGCCTTTCGGCGGCCTTTGCTGCCTGGCTGCAGCAGCATACCGACCTGGTGCCGGGTGACCGCATCGCCGTACAGATGCCCAACGTGCTGCAGTATCCCATTGCGGTGTTCGGCGCCCTGCGCGCCGGGCTGATCGTGGTCAACACCAACCCGCTGTACACCGAGCGTGAAATGCGCCACCAGTTCAAAGACGCCGGTGCCCGCGCCCTGGTGTACCTGAACATGTTCGGCAAGCGGGTCCAGGAGGTGCTGCCCGATACCGGCATCGAATACCTGATCGAGGCGAAGATGGGCGACCTGTTGCCCATGGCCAAGGGGTGGTTGATCAACACCGTGGTCGACAAGGTCAAGAAAATGGTCCCGGCCTATCATCTGCCCCAGGCCATCTCGTTCAAGCAGGCACTGCGCGAGGGCGCGGCGCTGAGCCACAAGCCGGTAACGCTGAGCCTGGACGACATCGCCGTGCTGCAGTACACCGGCGGCACCACGGGCCTGGCCAAGGGCGCCATGCTCACCCACGGCAACCTGGTGGCCAACATGCTGCAGGTGCTGGCGTGCTTTTCGCAGCATGGCCCGGACGGGCAGAAGCTGATCAAGGAAGGCCAGGAGGTGATGATCGCGCCGCTGCCGCTGTACCACATCTATGCCTTTACCGCGAACTGCATGTGCATGATGGTCACCGGCAACCATAACGTGTTGATCACCAACCCGCGCGATATCCCTGGCTTCATCAAGGAACTGGGCAAGTGGCGGTTCACCGCACTGTTGGGGTTGAACACCCTGTTCGTGGCGCTGATGGATCACCCGGGCTTCCGGCAGCTGGATTTCTCGGCGCTCAAGGTGACCAACTCTGGCGGTACGGCACTGGTCAAGGCCACCGCCGAACGTTGGGAGAGCCTGACCGGCTGCCGCATTGTCGAGGGCTACGGCCTGACAGAGACTTCGCCAGTGGCCAGCACCAACCCTTATGGCGAGCTGGCACGCCTGGGTACCGTGGGCATACCGGTGGCAGACACAGCATTCAAGGTCATCGATGATGAGGGCAATGAACTGCCGCTCGGTGAGCGGGGCGAGTTGTGCATCAAGGGCCCGCAGGTGATGAAGGGGTACTGGCAGCAACCCGAGGCTACGGCGCAGACCCTGGATGCTGATGGCTGGCTGAAAACCGGCGACATTGCAGTGATCGACCCGGACGGCTTTACGCGTATCGTCGACCGCAAGAAGGACATGATCATCGTCTCGGGCTTCAACGTGTACCCCAACGAAATCGAAGACGTGATCATGGGCCACCCGAAGGTGGCCAACTGCGCCGCCATCGGCGTGCCTGACGAGCGTTCGGGCGAGGCCGTCAAACTGTTCGTGGTGGCCCGTGAGGGCGGGCTCAGCGTCGATGAACTCAAGGCCTACTGCAAGGCCAACTTCACAGGTTACAAAGTGCCCAAGCACATCGTGCTGCGCGAGTCGTTGCCGATGACCCCGGTGGGCAAGATCCTGCGTCGCGAGCTGCGCGACATCGCGTAAGGGGGGCGAGCTTCAAACTTCAAGTTTCAAGCTGCAAGAGGGGGCGTGCGCCGCTCTAGCTTGCAGCTTGCCGCTTGAAACTTGGCGCTCTAAGTCAAATACTCTAAAAATGACTTGTATCCTTCATTGAGTCATTTTTGTGACCGTAAGGCCCGTTTTGGCCTCTAGGCGACCCTTTGCAAAGCTGTTACTCTCGGCCCGCTTTCAGATGATTCGGTTTGCAACGAACCGCCATCTCATATCAATAATAAACGCATCGACGCGTAAATCGAACTTCGCTGTTGCTGAAGGAGTGGGCTTCCATGATCGACCATTTTTGGAAGGATAAATACCCAGCCGGGATTACGGCGGAAATCAATCCTGACGAATTCCCCAATATCCAGGCGGTACTCAAGCAATCCTGCCAACGCTTTGCCGACAAACCGGCCTTTAGCAACCTGGGCAAGACCATCACCTACGGCGAGTTGTATGCCCTGTCGGGCGCTTTTGCGGCCTGGCTGCAGCAGCACACCGACCTCAAGCCGGGTGATCGCATTGCCGTACAGCTGCCGAATGTCCTGCAGTACCCGGTAGCGGTGTTCGGTGCCATGCGCGCCGGCCTGATCGTGGTCAACACCAACCCGCTGTATACCGCACGGGAGATGGAACATCAGTTCAACGACTCCGGTGCCAAGGCGCTGGTGTGCCTGGCCAACATGGCGCACCTGGCCGAGAAAGTGGTGCCCAAGACCCAGGTCAGGCACGTCATCGTCACTGAAGTGGCCGACCTGTTGCCACCGCTCAAGCGCCTGCTGATCAACAGCGTGATCAAGTACGTGAAGAAGATGGTGCCGGCCTATAACCTGCCGAACGCAGTGCGCTTCAACGATACCCTGGCGCTGGGCAAGGGCCAGCCGGTGGCCGAGGCCAACCCGCAAGCCAATGATGTTGCCGTGCTGCAGTACACCGGCGGCACCACAGGTGTGGCCAAGGGCGCAATGCTGACGCACCGCAACCTGGTGGCCAACATGCTGCAGTGCCGGGCGCTGATGGGTTCGAACCTGCATGAAGGTTGCGAGATCCTCATCACGCCGCTGCCGCTGTACCACATCTATGCCTTTACCTTCCATTGCATGGCGATGATGCTGATCGGCAACCATAACGTGCTGATCAGCAACCCGCGTGACTTGCCGGCAATGGTCAAGGAGCTGGGCAAGTGGAAATTCAGCGGCTTCGTCGGCCTCAACACCCTGTTCGTTGCCCTGTGCAACAACGAGGCGTTCCGTGCGTTGGACTTCTCGGCGTTGAAGATCACCCTGTCCGGTGGCATGGCGCTGCAACTGAGCGTGGCCGAGCGCTGGAAAGCCGTCACCGGTTGCGCCATTTGCGAAGGCTATGGCATGACCGAGACCAGCCCGGTTGCGGCGGTCAATCCGGCCGAAGCCAACCAGGTCGGCACCATCGGTATCCCGGTGCCCTCGACCCTGTGCAAGGTCATCGATGACAGTGGCATTGAACTGCCGCTGGGCGAGGTGGGCGAGCTGTGCGTCAAGGGGCCGCAGGTGATGAAGGGCTACTGGCAGCGTGAAGATGCCACCGCCGAGATCCTCGACAGTGATGGTTGGCTGAAGACCGGGGACATTGCCCTGATCCAGCCGGATGGCTACATGCGCATCGTTGACCGCAAGAAGGACATGATCCTGGTCTCGGGCTTCAACGTGTATCCCAACGAGCTGGAGGACGTACTGGCAGCCCTGCCGGGTGTGCTGCAGTGCGCTGCGATCGGCGTGCCGGACGAAAAGTCGGGCGAACTGATCAAGGTGTTCATCGTGGTCAAGCCGGGCATGACCGTCACCAAGGAGCAGGTGATGGAGCACATGCGTGCCAACGTCACCGGCTACAAGGTGCCGCGTTACATCGAGTTCCGCGACGCGCTGCCAACGACCAACGTGGGCAAGATCCTGCGCCGCGAGTTGCGTGATGAAGAGCTGAAGAAGCAGGGTTTGAAGAAGATCGCCTGATCGCTGACCATTGCCTGGCTATATCTGCATCATGCTGAAAATCTGGGGCCGCTTTGCGGCCCTTTCGCGACACGAGGCCGCTCCTACAGGGGGAGCGTAATCAGCGCAGTTTTTCCAGCATCTGGTAGTACCACATCCCTGCCGCCAACAGCGGATTGCCCAGCAGGTCCCCCATCGGCACCTTGATGTGCTTGCACCCGGCAAAAGTATCGAACTTCTCCAGCGTTCCAGTCAGCGCCTCGGCCATGATTTCGCCCATGATGTGGCTGGTGGCGATGCCGTGCCCCGAATAGCCCTGGCAATACCAGACGTTGTCCGAAAGCTTGCCCAGCTGCGGTATGCGATTGACCACGATACCCATCGCGCAGCTCCACTGGAACTCGATCGGCACCCCTTTGAGGGCCGGGAAGGTGCGCTCGATGCACGGGCGCAGTTCACCTGCGATATCACGGGAATCCTTGCCCGAATAGTTGGCGCCGCCGCCGAACAGCAGGCGTTTGTCGGCAGTGAGGCGGTAGTAGTCGAGCACGAAGCGGCAGTCGTACACCGCCAGGTCCTGGGGGTTGATCTGTTCGGCCAGTTCGCCCAGCGGCGCGGTGGTGACGATGCCACCCATGGCGGGGAAGATCTTGCCCTTTAGCTGGCGCTTTTCCAGTTTGTGGTAAACGTCGCCGGCCAGCATCACCTGGCGTGCTTCGATTCGGCCTTGGGCAGTGACCACTGCAGGGCGCGGGCCGTGCACGATGTCCAGTACCTCGGAGTTCTCGAAGATCAGCGCGCCCAGTGCATGGGCGGCACGCGCCTCGCCCAGGCACAGGTTGAGCGGGTGCAGGTGCAGGTTGCGCAGGTTTTTCAGCGCGCCCAGGTACAACGGGCTTTGCAGGTGTTCGGCAACCGAGTTGCGGTCGAGCATGTGCACCTGATCACCCATGCCGCGGCGCTGCGCTTCGGCCTCGAAGGTGCGCAGCTCGTTGAGGTGTGACGGTTTCATCGCTGCATGCAGGTGGCCGCGCTTGAGGTCACAGTCGATGCCATAGCGCTCGACCCGCTGCTCGATGATCTGGTGCCCGCGCCAGCGCAGGTGCCAGATGAAGTCATCCACTTCACTGCCCAGGCGGTCGCGCATCTGCGTGCGCATGGCTTCGTCGCCCGAGAGGCTGCCGGTGACCTGGCCGCCGTTGCGGCCGCTGGCGCCCCAGCCGATGCGGTTGGTTTCCACCACCGCCACTTTCAGGCCGCGCTCGGCCAGCTCCACGGCGGTGGCTACGCCGGTGAAACCGCCGCCGATAATGGCTACGTCGACCTGCACGGTGCCCTTGAGCTGCGGGTACTGCGTGTGGTCGTTGAGGGAGGCACTGTAGTAGGACGGCGCGCGCTGGGCCGGGCCGTTGTTCACTGCTGCGTTCATGGGTGTTCCTTATTCTGAATAGGGTGAGGCTCAGGCCTGGTGCAGGTACCAGCGCCAGTCCTGTTCGCTGACTTCGGCCATGAACTGGCGGTACTCGGCGCGCTTGACCTTCAGGTACACGCCAAGGAAGTCCTCGCCCAGTGCTTCGCGAGCCCAGCTGGAATGCTGCAGGGCGTCGAGGGCAGTCAGCCAGTCGGTGGGCAGGTGTTCGGTGGCCTGGGCATAGCCGTTGCCTTCCACCGGTGCCCCCGGGTCCAGCTGTTCGCGGATGCCCCGGTGGCTGGCGGCTAGGATCGCCGCAGCGGCCAGGTAGGGGTTGGCGTCGGCGCCGCAGATGCGGTGCTCCACATGCCGGCTGTTGGCCGGGCCGCCCGGTATGCGCAGGCTCACGGTACGGTTGTCGACGCCCCAGGTTGGCGCCAGCGGGGCATAGCTGTTGGCCTGGAAGCGGCGGAACGAGTTGGCGTTGGGGCAGAACAGCAGCAGCGAGTCGCGCAGGTGGCGTAGCATGCCGGCAACCGCTTGGCGCAGAAGGGGAGTGCCGGCCTTGTCGTCGCTGGCGAACAGGTTGTTGCCGGCGCTGTCGGCCAGGCTCAGGTGCATGTGCATGCCGGTGCCGGCCAGTTGCGCGAAGGGTTTGGCCATGAAGCACGCCTGCATGCCGTGGGCGTGCGCCACGCCTTTGACCAGGCGCTTGTAGCGCACGGCCTGGTCCATCGCTTCCAGGGCATCGCCATGCTCCAGGGTGATTTCCACCTGGCCTGGGGCGTACTCCGAAATCGCCGTGCGGGCCGGGATGCCCTGGGCTTTGCAGGCCGCGTAAAGGTCGGCGAGAAACGGCTCTATCTGCTCCAGTTCACGCAGGCCATAGACCTGGGTGCTGCGCGGGCGGCCGCCATCGTTGTCCAGGGCCGGTTGCGGCCGGCCCTGGGCATCACGCTGCTGGTCGAGCAAGAAAAACTCCAGTTCGCACGCCATCACCGGGTGGTAGCCGTCGGCCTTGAGCGCTTCGATGGTGCGCAACAGCACATGGCGCGGGTCGGCGACGCTGGCCGGTAGGCCTTCGCTGGGGTGCATGCTGACTTGCACGGCGGCGGTCGGCACGCGGCGCCATGGCAGGCGTACTAGGCTGCCCTCCAAGGGGTAGGCGCGGCAGTCGATGTCGCCGACGTCCCAGACCAGCCCGGAGTTTTCCACGTCATCGCCATTGAGGGTCAGGCCCAGGATGGTACTGGGCAGCGGGCGGCCGCTCTGGTAAACCGCCAGCAGCTCGTCGCGGTGCAGCAGCTTGCCGCGCGGCACGCCGTTGGCGTCGAGGATGAACAGTTCGAACAGCTCGATATCGGGGTTTTCGGCAAGGAAACGTCGGGCGTGTTCAACGGGGGCAAAGTGCATGAGGGATTCGCTCGTGTGCATACAGGACCGCCGCTTGGCGGCGGTCCGGCTGAGTCAATCGGCCGAAAGGTGGCCGGGCTTTGTCAGATGCGCGAGTGAAGTGTCCGGTGGGCGGGCGTGGCGGCAATGCCAGAGGGCCCAGAAGGCCAGGATCACATGGACCAGCGGATTTTCACCGGCGCAGGTGCAGGCCTTCGGTAGCGAAGGGCGCGAAAGCGGCGGGGCGATGGGCTGGACGGGGATCATGCATTGGATACTCACATGCGACGTCACGTTGATTAAAGCAGTGAATGGCAACCTTCACTCTGGTAACGGCTAAACATTGGCGGGGGCCGGTACAGACAGCAAAAAGCCGGCAAATCTGCGACAATCGCGCATCCTTCGAATGCCGATCATGCAAAAGCAGGCTCACCTGCATCACTAAAAAGCCCCATGACTGACCACGCCATCGACAAACTGCTGCAAAACCTCGACCACGCCATGATCGCCGACCGCCATCGCCTGCGCCGGCAACTGCATGAGCTGCGCAAGCGCCCCGACGAGGCCAAGCTCGCGCAGTGGGTGGAGAAGGTCCAGGCGTCTTGCGCCCAGGTGACCGCGCGTCAGCACAGTGTGCCGCGCATCCGCTACGACGACAGCTTGCCGATTGCCGCCAAGCGCGACGAGATCAAAAAGGCATTGGCCGAAAACCAGGTCCTGGTGATTGCTGGTGAGACCGGTTCGGGCAAGACCACCCAGCTACCCAAGATCTGCCTGGAGCTGGGCCGCGGCAGCCACGGCCTGATCGCCCACACCCAGCCACGGCGGATTGCCGCGCGCAGTGTTGCTGCCCGTGTGGCTGAAGAGCTGGGTACACCGCTGGGCGCCCTGGTCGGTTACCAGGTGCGGTTCGAGGACCAGAGCGACGCCAACACCTTGGTCAAGCTGATGACCGACGGTATCTTGCTGGCCGAAACCCAACATGACCGCTTCCTCGAG
>RCUL01001089.1_pt1 | contig 10990 bp, 11 predicted proteins | sample 2167521 | NCBI WGS metagenome assembly RCUL01 (sample SAMN09932745, study PRJNA488358) | compost metagenome | feature: garden; material: soil; isolation source: compost soil in acetic acid-enriched culture | place: Germany: Experimental Botanical Garden Goettingen | collected 2016-01-27 | reverse complement strand
GTCACCCAGTACTACGATGCGGCGCTCAAGCGTGAACTGGGCAAGGTCCTCAACCTGGTCGAGCAACCCGGGCCGCACACCTTGATCGTGCGCCCGGCGATCACCTCGGTGGGCGCCCATACCCAGGCGCTGCACTTCTATGAATACCTGCCGGTGACCTTGGTGGCCGCCGGGGTCAGCAGTGCCGTCGGTATCCGCGACCTCGACAGCGTGATCGCCACCGAGGCGGCGTTCCTCGATGGCGGCAGCCGCGCGGTGGTCGCCGAGGTGGTGCGCAAGGGTACCGGCCTGCCGCTGGAGAACGACAATCAGGTGATGAGCGCCGACAACCTCAAGGTGGTGCTCGATGCCTGGGCGCGGGACTGGCGCGTGGCCGCCGAGACGCTCCAGGAGCAAAAACGCAGCGCCGTCACAGGGCAAAAAACCACGGCACCATGACCACGCTGACCACCATTACCAGCAGGGTGAACGGCACCCCGACCTTGACGAAATCGCCGAAGCGATACTGGCCGGGGCCGAGTACCAGGGTGTTGACCGGCGACGACACCGGGGTCATGAACGCCGCCGAAGCCGCCAGGGCGACGATCATCGCAAAGGGGTAGGGCGAGGCACCCAGCTGCTCGGCGGTGGTCACTGCCACCGGCGCCATCAGCACCGCGGTGGCCGTGTTGGAAATGAACAGGCCGATGATCGCGGTGATCGCGAACAGGCTGGCGAGAATCACATAGGGCCCGGCACTGCCAAGCATCTGCACCAGGCCGTGCACGGCCAGGGCGATGCCGCCGGTTTTCTGCAGGGCCAGGGCGAAGGGCAGCATGCCGACAATCAGCACCAGGCTTTGCCAGTGGATGGCCCGGTAGGCGCTGTTCATGTCGATGCAGCGCCCGGCGCCCATCAGCAGGCAGCCGATCAGCGCGGCAATCACGTTGGGTACCACGCCGCTGACCATCAAGCCGACCATCACCGCCAGGCTGATCAGCGCGTAGGGCGCGCGATTGCCCGCTGGGGCGACATTGTCGATTTCTGCCGGCAGGCTCAATACCAGGAAGTCCCGTGGCTGGGTCTGCAACTGGCGAATGGCTTTCCAGGTGCCGATCACCAGCAAGGTGTCGCCGAGCTTGAGTTTTTCTTCCACCAATTGCTCTTCGATGGCGTTCTGGTCGCGGCGCAGGCCGACCACGTTGAGGCCCCAGCGGCTGCGGAAGGTCAGCTCCAGCAGGGTCTTGCCGATCAGCTGCGAGCCAGGCGGCACCGCCACTTCGGCCATGCCCACTTCCTGTGACTGGTCGATGAAGTAGGCGGCCTTGAAGTGCAATGGCTCCAGCTGCATGTTCTGGCACAGGCTGCGCAGGTCGTCCTTGGGCGCGAACAGGTCAAGCAGCAGCACATCGCCTTCGTGCACCGTCGTGCTCGAATCGGGGCTGAGTACGCGGGTGGTGAACTTGTGCTGGCGCTCGATGCCGACCACGCTGGCGCCGTGTTCGGTGCGCAGTTTCAGCTCGCTGAGGCTATGGCCGATCAACGGCGAGCCCGGGCGCACGCGCAGGCGCCGTTCGCGGCCGGCGAGCTTGTAGTCGATGATCAGGTCGAGCAGGGTACGCCGGGTTTGCGCGCTGCCGTCCTTGCGCACCTCGCCGCCGAGCCAGTGGCGGGTCAGCAGCATGTAGCCTACGCCAAGCAACAGCACCACCAGGCCGAACGGGGTAAAGCTGAAGAAGCTGAAACCGCTTTCGCCATGACGCACCAGCTCGCTGTGCACCACCACGTTGGGCGGCGTTGCCACCAGGCTGAGCATGCCGCTGATCAGCCCGGCGAAGGCCAGCGGCATCATCAGGCGGCTGGGCGAGACCTTCATCCGTGCGGCAATGCTCAGCACCACCGGAATGAAGATCGCCACCACCCCGGTGGAACTCATCACCGAACCCAGCCCGGCCACGCAGACCATCAGCAACACGATCAGCCGCGCTTCACTGTTGCCGGCGCGGTCGGCCATCCACTCGCCAATCCGGTAGGCGATGCCGGTGCGCACCAGGCCTTCGCCGATCACGAACAGGGCGGCGATCAGCACCACGTTGGGGTCGCTGAAACCGGCCAGGGCTTCCTGCACACTGATGATGCCCAGCAGCGGCAGGGCGACGATCACCAGCAGGGCGACCACGTCCATGCGTGGCCGGTTGGCGATGAACAGGGCCACGGCGGTGAACAGCAGACCGAGTACCCAGAGCAGTTCGTGATTCATGCAGTCATCCTGATCGGTGAAGACTGCAAGTCTGGCAGAAATTCGTCGCGCGTTTGTTGATGTGCTGCAGCGGGTGCGGCATCAGTGCTGATCGGTGGTAGAGTTGCCGCCGTTTTTGATCAATCAAGGAAGAATGTTTTGGACCCGAACACCAGCAACTGGAAGGGCACCGCCCTGGCCTTCGGTTTGATCGGCTGCATCACGCTGATCGGCTACATCATCGACTACACCTCGAAGATCAATGTCTTTCTGATCTGGGATTTCAAGGCCTACTCCTACATCGCCATCTGCTTCAGCCTGGTGGCCCTGGCGTTGCTGGGCACGTTCCTGCTCAATCACCACAACATCGACACCAATGTATTCGGCGGCCTGCTGGTGTTGGTGATAGCGGGTATCTCGCAGATGATCTTCGGCGTCGAGCCCTCGGTGATCCTGTGCCTGGCCGGGCTGTACCTGGCCGGCGCTATCGGCCTGGCCATCGGCTTTGGCAACAAGCGCGCGATGGACGCTGCAGAGGCCGACGAGGAGCTGTAGCTCAGGCCTCGTTCAATTGCTGGCGCAGCACCTTGAGGTCGCGGCTGTCGATCACATAGGTGCGCGCCAGCCAGTCGCCGGGCCGCTGGCAATGGCGCGACTCGGCGCACAGCCAGATGACGATCAGGCCAAAGGCGGCCTCGAACGGCCGGGAGATGCCGCGCACCAGCGCCTGCAGCAGGCTCGGCGGCTGGCCGGCGCGGTTGATCACGGTGAGCCGGAACACCACCTTGCCCGGTGTTTGCCCGCGCATCAGGTACTCGAACAGCGGGAAGTACAGTAACTGCATCAGCAGCATGCCGTCTTCGCCGCGGCCATAGCCCACCACGGCCAGCGCGAACCAGGCGCCGAGGGCGAGCAGGGTATCGAGCAGCCAGGCGCCGATGCGGCGGATGATCAGGGTGGTGCGGGAGACGTGCATGGTGGTTGCGCTGATCCTTGCGAGGTGGGGCGATGGTCGCATTCTTGCCGCTGTAAAGCACGGTCTGGATTGGCAAGGCCAGCTCCCACGGGATCTATGTATGCCAACCCATTGTGGGAGCCGGCGTTGCCGGCGATGGGCTGCAGAGCAGCCCCTGATGCGCTCACACTTCTTGGGCCAACGGATTAATACTTATAGCCAAGGAGTATTTGCTTATTGTCGCCAGTGCTTGAACCATGGGCATTGGCTCCACAGCAAGGATGCGACTCAATGGCCAGGCATATTGTCATTGTGGGCGGCGGCGTCGGCGGTACGATGCTGGCCAATCAACTGGTGAGCAAACTCTACCCGGAAGTGCTCCGCGAGCAGGTGCGCATTACCCTGCTGTCCAATTCCCCCGATCACTACTACAAACCCGCGTTCATGTACGTGGCCTTCAATCAGTTCTTCCAGGAAGAGCTGAAGCGCCCGCAGCGGTCATTGCTGCGCCCGGAAATCGACTTCCAGGTGCAGGAAGTCACCCGCTTCGACTTTACCGGACAGGCCCTGCACACCCGCTCGGGCCGGTGCTACGGCTATGACTTCCTGGTAATCGCCACCGGCTGCGTGCCTGCCCCCGAGCGCATCGAGGGCCTGCAACAGGCGGGCGATCACTTCTACCAGTACGAAGCGGCGCGGCAACTGGCACGGCGCCTGGCGAGCATCGACAAGGGGCGGATCTTCATCACCGTGTCCTTTCCGCAAACCCCCAACGTGCCGCACCAGTGCGGCATCGCCCCGGTGGAAACCACCCTGATGCTCGATGACTACCTGCGCCAGCGCGGGGTGCGCGACAAGGTCGAGATCATCTACACCTACCCGACCACCGCTCAACTGTTGCGCAACTGCTTGTTCCTGCAGCGGCCCACCGGCGAGATCCTGCCGAGCATTTTCGAGCAGAAGAACATCCGCTTTCAGCGCGGCTTCACCCTGAGCAAGGTCGACCCCGAGCAACGCATCGCCTACTCCGAAGAAGGCGACGCGCAGCCGTTCGACATTCTCATGGCCACACCGCCGATCCGTGCGGTGGACGCCGTGCTGCAAAGCGGGGCCTCCCGCGCGCCGAACAACGAAGGCTGGCTGCCGACCAACCACGAAACCCTGCAGGTTTACGGCCTGGAAGGCGTCTATGTGATCGGCGACACCGTCGACCTGCCGATCAGCAAGGCCGGCGGTGCCTGCCACAACCAGGCACCGGTGATCGCCAACAATATCGCCGGCGAAATCCGCCTGGGCAGCACCTGCGCGGTGTACGACGGCAAGGTCCAGGCTGCGGCGCAGATGGGCCTGGGGGCGGGCATGCCGCTGTGCTACGACTACCGTCACGACGTCTTGCCGACGCCGCCGACCAAGCTGGGCAGCCTGCTGCGCAATGGTTTCAACCGCGGCCTGTATTGGGCCGTGGCCCGTGGAATGCTTTGACCCGACGACGGGAGGAGCCGATTGTCATGGATGCCACCGATTTACCCGCGGTTTTGAACGCCAACCCGGGGCTGGACGCCCTGTTGCGCAAACTGCAACCGCTGCTCGACAGCGGCCGGATGGACAACGTGGTCGATCTGCTGTCGCTGAGCGCCGACCTCGTTGACCTGCTCGATGCGGCCATGGTCGAGAAACTCTCGGGGCTGTTCGAGGAGGCCACGGCCCTGAGCTGGAACCTGGGCAATGCCATGCGCATGGCCTCGGCGCAAACCCGCAATGAACCCACTCCCAGCCTGTATGGCCTGCTGTTGCTGCTACGAGACCCGCAAACCCGTCGAGGGCTTGCCCTGGTACTCAGAATATTGAATGTCATTGGACGACAGGATTGATCGCACGGAGCTAGAGGACCACCGTCATGCTCGAACAGCGTAAACGCTCCACCGCACCCGGCGCCAATAGCGCCTGGGACCCGAAAAGCTACCTGCAATTTGCCCGCTTGCGCGAGCGCCCGGTGCTGGAACTGCTCGACCGCCTGCACCTCGATTCGCCCCAGTGCATCTACGACCTGGGCTGCGGTACCGGCATCGCGACGCGTCTGCTGGCCGAGCGCTGGCCACGGGCCGAGCTGTTCGGCGTCGACAGTTCGGTAGAGATGCTCCAGGAGGCGCTGGCCCTGCCGATCAGCGTCAACTGGCTGCATGTCGATGTCAGCCAGTGGCAGGCGCAAAAACCGGCCAACCTGCTGTTCGCCGCCGCAGTGCTGCACTTTATCGAGGACCACCAAAGCCTGTTGCCGCGCCTGCTCGGGCAGTTGCAGGAGGGCGGCTGCCTGGCCGTGCACATGCCCAACTGGCGCGATGCGCCCTGGTATCAGCTGATGCTCCGGGCCCTCGGCGAGCCCGGGCCCAGCGGCCGGCCATTGGCAACCCTGGAATTGCGCAAGTTCATGGCCTCGCGCAATGTGCTGTCGCTGGACGGTTACTACCGCCTGCTGGCGCCGCTGACCCGTGAGCTGGATATCTGGGAAACCGAGCACCTGCAGGTGGTCGAGGGCAACTCGCCGATCTTCGACTGGGTCAAGGTCTCGGCCCTGCGCCCGGTGCTCATTGCCCTGGATGATGCCGAGCGTGAAGCCTTTCTCGGCAAGTACCTGAAGCTGCTGCACGCGCACTACCTGCAGGAGGACGACGGGCGCACGCTGTTTCCGTTCAAGCGTACCTTCATCATTGCCACGCGGTGAATGCGTGCCGATTCAGCGACGGGCAATGTCGTAGGGCAGCAGCACGACATCCTGGGTCAGGTCCATCGGCAGTGAAACGATGAAGTCTGCCTCCGGGTTGTCTCTTTGATGCCCGGGCAATGCTACAGTCACGTCTTTTTTCTGACGAGGAAGAGTCATGCGGGTAGTAATGGCGATGGTCGCTGCAGCGTTGTTGGCCGGGTGTGCGTCTTCGGCCATGGAGGCGGCGCGCAGCCAGGCGCCGACCAAGGCGTTTACTTCGAGCAAGTCGGCGGATGTGGTTGCCCAGTGCATCCAGTTCGGCTGGCAGGATGAAGCAGTGTTCGGCGTCGATGCCAGCGGCTACCTTGAGCCTGCCAAACAAGGCGGCTTCACCGTCTACACCCGCGAGGCGGAGTCCTTTGCCGACATCAAGTCCCAGGGCGCCAGCACCGCAGTGAGCTACTACGCGAAGCACAACGACAACGTCGCCCTGCGGCGCATGGCGGCCCTGGCCACCTGCCTGTAAATTTGCCTAGCGCGGCATGTACCTGAGTTGCCAGCGCCGCGGGATCTTCAGCGAGATCAAGCCCAGCGCCGCCGCCAATAGGGCGCTGAACAGCAGCGCGGCGAGGTCGAAGGCCTGCTCCAGCAACACCCCGAGCACGGCGCCGACGAACATCCCGGTCCAGGGGATCAACTGCACCCGCCAGCCTTGCCGGCGCTCGCCCAGCAGCGCCCGGCCGAGGCCGCGGCCAAAACGCGAAAGCGCGCCGGTGACATAGGTCAGGCCAATCGGCAGGCCGTTCACTTCCTCGACCACGGCGTTGATCATGCCCATGGCGGTGACTGCCGACACCAGTGCCGGCAACTGCAGCGCAGTGGGCAGCAACGCCGCCAGGGCCAGCAGCGCGGCGATGATCAGCAGCAACGGGCACGGGCGGCGGCCGCTCAGGCGCGCGATCACCACGCCCAGGGCATTGCCCACGACAAAGGCCAGCAGTACTGCAGCAATGCGCAGGATCGGCCCCGGTTCGCCTTCGCCCAGCGATACCGCCAGGCGCGTGGTATTGCCGCTCATGAACGAAACGAAGTCGCCGGTGGCCATGAAGCCGATGGCATCGGTCATGCCGGCCAGCACCGACAGCGCGGCGACAAAGTACAGGCCGACCTTGCCACGCAGGCGGGCGACCCTGGCAGAGGTGGAAGTGGAACCTGGCAGCATCCTTGGCGCTCCCGATACGCGATGAGTGGGCTTAGCTTTTTTCCGTCAGCCGTGCTTCGAGCCCGGCGATATGCGCCTCCAGGCGCTCGTGCTCGCAACGTTCGGCGCTGATGTCTTCGAACACGCTGATCAGGTGCTCCGGCGCACCGTCCTGGCGGCGTTGCAGCGAGGTGCGGGCACGGACCCAGAGGTACTCGCCGTTCTTGTGGCGCACGCGTTTTTCCACCTCGTAGCGCTCGCTCTGGCCCTCGAGCATGCCCTGCAGCAGTTGCAGGTTGGCGGCGAGGTCATCGGGGTGGGTGATCTGCTGGAAGGTCATGCCGTAGAGTTCTTCGGCGCGGTAGCCGAGCAGTTCGCAGAGGCTGTTGTTGACCCGTTGCCAGGTGCCGTCCGGGTCGATGTAGGCGAGGGCGCCCCAGGCCAGTTCGAAGATCGCCCGGAAGCGCTCCTCACTGTTGCGCAGTTCCTCTTCGGCGACCTTGCGTTCGGTGTTGTCCATGCTGATGCCGACCATCTTCACCGAACGGCCGGCACTGTCGCGCACCACCGTGGCGCGGGAAGAAATCCAGCGCACTTCGCCGTCGGGGCGAGTGATACGAAAATCGCATTCGCAGCCACTGCCATCGGCCACTGCCTGGGCGTACATGGCCTGCATGTGCTCGATGTCTTCAGGCGGCAGGTGGGCCCAGAAGTCTTCGTTGCGGTTGACCGGCCAGCCGTAGACCTGCTCGACGTTGGGCGAGTAGGTGACTTCGTCGCTGATCAGGTTCCACTCCCAGGTGACGATGCGCGCGCCTTCCTGGGCCAGCTTCATGCGTGTTTCGCTTTCCATGATCTCGGCGGTGTAGCGCCGGCGCAGGTCGGTCATCGGCAGCTCGACCACCTGTGGCTGCTGGATGTTCTGCAGGGCTTCTTCGCCGTAGCGCAGCCAGATCCAGTTGACCTTGAGAAAGTCGGCCAGCTTGCGCAGGTTGTCGTAGTCGATCTCGCCGCCACGGGTCCACTTGTGCACCGCGGTGCGCGAAATGCCCAAGGCCGTGCCCACGGCTTGCAGGGTCAGCTTGTGATGCTCGAGCAGTTCCTTGAGGCGGAAGGCGAAACTGTTTTCCATCATCGGCAGGGTGTCCTGATCGGGGGCCAAGAGCCTGCCAGTATACCTGTGGGGCAGCTTCAAGCTTCAAGCTTCGAGCTGCAAGAGGAGCCTGAGCGTACCTGTCTTGCAGCTTGAGGCTTGAAACTTGGAGCTTGATGCCTACAAATCCAGCACCAACCGCGCCGAGCGGGCCCGCGATACGCAGAGCATCATGCTTTGCTGCGCGGCCTTTTCGTCATCACTCAGGTACTGGTCGAAGTGCTCGGCTTCACCTTCGAGGATCGCCGTCTCGCAGGTGCCGCACACACCCTCGCGGCACAGGCATTCGACCTTGGCCGCCTTGGACTTTTCGATGGCCTGGAGGATGGTCATGCCTTCCTCGACCTGCAGTTCGGTACCGGAACGGGCCAGCACCACGGTGAAGGCGGCGCCGGTGACCGGTGCTGCAGCGAACTGTTCCCAGTGCACGCGCTGCTCGGCGATGCCGGCCTTGGCGGCAGTGGCGATCACTGCATCGATCAGCGGCTTGGGCCCGCATACATACAGGTGAGCATCCTCGGCCAGGCCGGCGCACAGCGCGGTGAGGTCGAGCTTGCGCTCGAGGCTGTCGATGTAGAAACGGGTGTTGGCGGCATGCGGGCCGCTTTCCAGCTGCTGCTGGAACGCACCGTGCTCCGGGGCGCGGAAGGCGTAATGCAGTTCGTAATCGCTGGCGCCGCCTTCAAGCTCGTGCAACTGGGCCAGGAACGGGGTGATGCCGATGCCGCCGGCAATCAGCACATGACGCCCGGCACTGGGGTCCAGGGCGAACAGGTTGTTCGGCGAGGAGAGGGTCAGGCGGGTGCCGACTTCAACCTGCTGGTGCATGAACGCCGAGCCGCCCTTGGACTGCTCTTCAAGGCGCACGCCAATCTGGTAGCTGCGGGTGTCGCGCGGGTCGCTCATCAGCGAGTAGGCATTGCTGAACTGGCTGCCATCAGCGCCTTGCATCTGTACGATGACATGGCTGCCGCCGGTGAAGGCGGGCATCGGCGCGCCGTCTTCGCGGGCCAGGGTGAAGCGCTTGATCAGCGGCGTTGCCTGTTCGACTTCAGTTACCAGCACGCTGAACATTTCATACTTGTTGGCCATGTTTCACCTCGACTGCAACAGCACGCGGCAGGCCCTGCCGCGTGGCGGAACCTGTGCTCAGACCGCCAGGCACAGGTATTTGATTTCCAGATAATCCTCGATGCCGTACTTGGAGCCTTCACGGCCCAGGCCCGATTGCTTGATGCCACCGAATGGCGCGACCTCGTTGGAGATCAGCCCGGTGTTGACCCCGACCATGCCGTATTCCAGCTGCTCGGCGACCTTGAATACCCGGGCGATATCGCGGCTGTAGAAGTAGGCGGCCAGGCCGTATTGAGTGGCGTTGGCCAGGGCAATGACCTCGTCGTCGCTGCTGAAGCGCACCAGCGCCGCTACCGGGCCGAAGATCTCTTCTTCGAGCAGCTCCATGCCCGGGCCAATGCCGGCCAGCACGGTCGGCTCGAAGAAGTTGCCGCCCAGGGCATGGGCCTGGCCGCCGAGCACCAGCTCGGCGCCTTTGCCGAGGGCGTCGTCGATCAGGCTGCGCACCTTGGCCACCGCCTTGTCGCTGATCAACGGGCCGATCTGGCTGGTGGCGGCGCTGCCATGGCCAACCTCCAGGGCACGCACGCGCTCGACGAAGCGCTGGGCAAATTGCTCATACACGCTGTCGTGCACGTAGAAGCGGTTGACGCACACGCAGGTCTGCCCGGCGTTGCGGTACTTGGCGACGATGGCGCCTTCGACCGCAGCGTCGATATCGGCGTCGGCGAAGACAATGAACGGCGCGTTGCCACCCAGCTCCAGGCTGACCTTCTTGATGGTTTCGGCGCACTGGCCCATCAGCAGGCGGCCGATCGGCGTCGAGCCGGTGAAGCTCAGCTTGCGCACCGAAGGGTGGCCAGTGAACTGCGCGCCAATCGCCGGTGCATCGCCGGTGACCACGCTGAACACACCGGCAGGCACGCCGGCGCGTTCGGCGAGCGCGGCCAGGGCCAGGGCGCAGAACGGGGTTTCATTGGCCGGCTTGACCACCATGGTGCAGCCTGCGGCCAGGGCCGGGGCGACCTTGCGGGTGATCATCGCCGCCGGGAAGTTCCACGGCGTGATGGCGGTGCATACGCCGATGCCTTGCTTGATCACCAGCAGGCGTTTGTCGTTGGACGGGCTGGGGATCACGTCGCCGTAGACGCGTTTGCCTTCTTCGGCAAACCATTCGACGAAGGAGGCGGCGTAGCGGATTTCGCCCAGGGCTTCGTGCAGCGGCTTGCCCTGTTCGAAGGTCATCAGCCGGGCCAGGTCCTGCTCGTGTTCCAGCAGCAGTTCGAACCAGCGGCGCAGCACCTGCGCACGCTCCTTGGCGGTACGCCCGCGCCAGTCGGCCAGGGCCGCTTCGGCGGCTTCGATGGCGCGCACGGCTTCGGCACCGGCCATCAGCGGCACGCTGCCGAGCAGCTCGCCGTTGGCCGGGTCGGTCACGTTGAGGCTGCGCCCGTCATCGGCGTCGCACCAGCGCCCGGCAATGTAGGCCTGCTGGCGGAACAGCTTGTTGTCATTGAGTTTCACGCAAGGCACTCCGAAGCGCGCCGCAGGCGGTGAAGCCTGCGGCGAGCGGTATCAGTCGTTGAGGTGGGCGACGGCGATCAGGTTGTGGAAGTGAGCAATGCCGTGCTCGCTCATGCCGCTGCGCTCGCGGTCGGCCATGATCCGGCCCTGGCCACGGTAGC
>RCUL01001088.1_pt1 | contig 10990 bp, 9 predicted proteins | sample 2167521 | NCBI WGS metagenome assembly RCUL01 (sample SAMN09932745, study PRJNA488358) | compost metagenome | feature: garden; material: soil; isolation source: compost soil in acetic acid-enriched culture | place: Germany: Experimental Botanical Garden Goettingen | collected 2016-01-27 | reverse complement strand
GGAAGGCGCGCGACCTGTTCACCCTCTGGTTCAGTACCAACATCGCGCCACTGCCCATCGTCACCGGCGCCATGGTGGTCCAGGTGTTCCACCTGAACCTGTTGTGGGGCCTGGTCGCCATCGTGCTGGGCCATCTGGTCGGGGGCGTGGTCATTGCCCTTGCTTCTGCGCAGGGACCGCAGCTGGGCATTCCGCAGATGGTGCAGAGCCGTGGCCAGTTCGGCCGCTACGGCGCCTTGCTGATCGTGTTCTTCACCGCGCTGATCTATGTCGGCTTCTTCATTTCCAACATCGTCCTGGCGGGCAAGACCATCCACGGCATCACCCCGAGCGTACCGATGCCGGGCGCGATCGTGATCGGAGCGCTGAGTGCCACCGCCATTGGCGTGATCGGCTACCGCTTCATCCACATCCTCAACCGCATCGGTACCTGGGTGATGGGTTCGGCGTTGCTGGCCGGTTTCATCATGATGTTCGCCCAGGAACTGCCGGCCGACTTCTTCAGCCGTGGCGCGTTCAACCTGTCGGGCTTCATCGCCACCGTGTCGCTGGGCACCATCTGGCAGATCAGCTTCTCGCCGTATACCTCCGACTACTCGCGCTACCTGCCGCGTGAAGTGGGCATTGCCAAGCCGTTCTGGGCCACCTACTTCGGCGCTACCCTGGGCACCATCCTGTGCTTCAGCTTTGGTGCGGTGGCGGTGCTGTGCGTGCCGGAAGGCACCGATGCGATGGACGCGGTCAAGCAGGCCACCGGCTGGCTGGGCCCGATCCTGATGGTGCTGTTCCTGCTCAACATCATCAGCCACAACGCCCTCAACCTGTATGGCGCGGTGCTGTCGATCGTGACCGCGATCCAGACCTTCATCGCCGAGTGGACGCCGAGCATCAAGGTACGGGTGGTGCTGGCTGCGGTGATTCTGGTGGGCTGCGGCATGGTGGCGCTGAATGCCTCGGCGGACTTCATCGGCCAGTTCATCGGCCTGATCCTGGCACTGCTGCTGGTACTGGTGCCGTGGGCGTCGATCAACCTGATCGACTTCTACCTGATCAAGAAGGGGCAGTACGACATCGCCTCGATCTTCAGTGCCGACGGCGGCATCTATGGCCGCTTCAACCACCACGCGATCATTGCCTATGCCTGCGGCATCCTGGTGCAGTTGCCGTTTGCCAATACGTCGCTGTATGTGGGGCCGTATTCCAATATCGTCGAAGGGGCTGACCTGTCGTGGCTGTTCGGCCTGCTGGTGACGGTGCCGCTGTATTACTGCCTGGCGACCCGGGGCAAGGCTGCCGAGAAGGCGGGGCGGGTTGTGAGTGTCAATGACTGACAGATTGGCGTTGCTGTAACAGGGGCTGCTTTGCAGCCCATCGCCGGCAAGCCAGCTCCCACAGGTTTCATGTTGCCCTTGCAGGCTGCACTATCCCTGTGGGAGCTGGCTTGCCGGCGATGGGCCGCAACGCGGCCCCGGCTATTTCAGCTCAAACCTTGAACTGCGCCACCAGGCCATTCAGGTCCACCGCCAACCGCGACAGATCCTGTGCCGCCGCACTGGTCTGGTTGGCCCCCGCCGATGTCTGCATCGCCAGGTCGCGAATGTTCACCAGGTTGCGGTCCACCTCCCGCGCCACCTGCGCCTGTTCCTCCGAGGCGCTGGCAATGACCAGGTTGCGCTGGTTGATCGAGGCAATCGCCTCGGCAATCACCTCCAGCGCCTGACCGGCGCCTTGCGCCACTTCCAGCGTGCCGCTGGCGCGGCCCTGGCTGCTGTGCATCGCCGTCACCGCCCGCTCGGTACCATTCTGGATCCCGGCAATCATCTGCTCGATCTCGGCGGTCGACTGCTGGGTACGGTGGGCGAGGGCGCGCACCTCATCGGCCACCACGGCAAAGCCACGGCCCGCCTCGCCGGCGCGGGCCGCTTCGATGGCGGCATTCAGCGCCAGCAGGTTGGTCTGCCCGGCAATCGCGCCAATCACGTCCAGCACGCGGCTGATCTCGTTGGCATTGTTGGCCAGCTGTTCGATCTCGGTCGAGGTACCGGTCACGTCAGCCACCAGATGCTGGATGGACGCCAGCGCCTGGTTGACCCGGTCGCGGCCATCACGGGTGGTCTGGTCGGCGCCCTTCGAGGCATCGGCGGTGCTGACGGCATTGTTCGCCACTTCCTCGACCGCCGCAGTCATCTGGTTGACGGCGGTGGCCGCCTGGTCGATCTCCGCGCTTTGCTGGTGCAGGCCGCGGCTGGTGTCTTCGGTGACGGTGTGCAGTTCCTCCGAAGCGGAAGCCAACTGGTCGGACGAGGCGGCGATCTTGCGGATGGTGTCGCGCAGGCTGCCCTGCATGCGGCCCAGGGCGCGCAGCAGCAAGGCTGGCTCGTCGCGGCCGATTACACGGATGTCCTGGGTCAGGTCGCCGGTCGCCACGCGTTCGGCCACGCTCACCGCATCGGCCAGCGGCACGACGATACTGCGAGTGAGCATGGTGGCAATGGCGACCAGGGCCAGCATGATCACCAGCAGCGAGACAATGATCGCGGTGAACGCTTCGTCAGCCACGTCGCTGCTGAGCTGCGAGGCCTGTTCGGCACCTTTGCCGTTGTAGGCGATCAGCGCCGCCATGGCCTGCATCATGCTGTCGGCGCGCAGGGTCAGGGGGCCGTTGATCTGCTGCCTGGCGTCTTCCATGCGGCCAGCAACAATGTCCTGCAGTACGCGTGCTTGCAGCTCGAGGTATTGCTGGTGCGCGCTATTGAAGGTGTCGAACAGGGCGCGGTCATCGGAGGCGGTGATGGTACCTTCGTATGCCTTCAGGCCATCCTTCATCTTGGCATTGGTGCCGTCGAGCAACTGCAGGTTGCGGCTGCGTTCGCTGGGGTTGTCGTCCAGTGCGGTACGCAGGGTGAGGGCGCGGGCGCGGCCAAGGTTGCTGCTGATTTCGCTCAGGGCCACCACGGCGGGCATCCAGTTGACCCGGATTTCGTCCGTGGCCTTGTCCATCTGCCGGGTTTCATAAAGTGCGGCAAGGCCCATGAACAGGACCAGGATACCCAACAGGGCGAACACGCAGGCAGCGCGAATGCCGATCTTCAAATTCCTTAATTGCATGACATGCTCCTTGACGGTGGCGTGCAGGCCCTCAGGAGCTTGGGCGGGTAGCCGGGTCACCGGGTGTGGCGCCAGGCTCTGGAAGCGCTGCGGATTCAGTTGTGTGCCTCACCCTTTTGAATTCTTTTTGATTTGAATGATGCCATATGGCCATCATTTTCGGATAGTCATTTCATGTCATGACATCAAATGACAAAACCGCCATTTGGCGGCGGTTTTGTCATTTTTCTGCGGTCAGACGATCGCGATCAGCGGGTCGGCAGCGGCCAGTGCCAAGGCGCGATCAGCCGCTGGCGGGTAGATCCACACCGAGTTGATCTGGCGCTTGAGGTCTTTGCCTTCCTGGCCGTGCAGCTTCAGTTCGCGCTCCCAACCCTCGCTGAACGTCGCGCCCCATTCGCCCAGGTCCAGGCAGGTGACGTACTTGGGCTGGCGGTACACCACCGGCTGCAGGCCGAGCAGGTCGGCCGCGGCGTTGTTGCCGGAGTGGCGGCCCATGGGGATGGCGTGCTGGCAGGTCATCAGGGCGTGGTTGCCCAGTTCGTCCACAGCGGCCCAGGCAGTATCGCCCGTGGCGTACACATGGTCCTGGCCCAGCACCTTCAGGTGGCCGTCCACTTTCAACCGGCCGAAGTTGTCGCGCTCGCCGGCAACCTGTGCGGTCAACGGGCTGGCCTTCACGCCAACGGTCCAGATCACGGTGTTGCTGGCGATATGCTCGCCGTTGTCCAGGGTAACGCCACCGGCATCGACCGCTACCACCGAAGCCCCGGCCTTCCACTCGACCCCGGCTTGTTCGCAAGCGGCGATGATCGACGGCGTGATACCGGCGCCCAGCGCCGCACCAACTTGCGCACCGCGGTCGACCACCACCACCCGCACCGCTGCACTGGCGCCGAGGATGGCACGCAGGCGGGCAGGCATTTCCGTAGCGGTTTCAATACCCGTGAAGCCACCGCCACAGACCACCACGGTGTTGCGTGCAGGCGAAGCGGGCTGGGCGGCCAGGCCGACCAGGTGCTGTTCCAGGCGCATGGCCGATTCCATCTGGTCGACATCGAATGCATGTTCGGCCAGGCCAGGCACTGCCGGGCGTGCGACCTGGCTGCCAGCGGCGAGGATCAGGCGGTCGTAGGCGATCTGTTGCCGGTGCCCCTGGGCGTCGGTGTAGCTGACGCTGCGCCCTTCGGTATCGATGCTGTCGGCGTTGCCCGGGATGAAGTGAATGCCCACTGCTTCGAACAGCTCGCCCAGCGGGGCCTTCATGCCGTGCACGTCGGCCTCGTAGAAGCGCGGGCGGATGCGCAGTTCAGGCTGCGGAGCGAGGACGCTGATGTTGATGTCGGCACGCTGGGCCTGATCGAGCAGGCGCGCAGCGCTCAGGGCGCTCCATACACCGGCAAAGCCGGCACCGATGATGAGGATGTTCGATTTCATGAAGGTGCTCCGCAAGGTTCGAAAGGGGCTTCGAGGGCGGGTTGTGTGCCTCTCGAATAACTACGACTGTATTGATCGTAGTTTGTCTGTGCAAGTCTTTTTTTCCGCATGCCGACACTCCGCATGACCATTTCGCGGCTCGAATAGCTGTATTTAGTGGGCTGAAGGGAAAAACAAGGCCGACCGACGGCAGCTTTGCGCTTTGCGGTGCGGATGCTATAGGCGTATTATTTGCGACAAGATTGGTCGGAGATTGATATGTCGCTCTACAGTGCTGGCGTCGAATACGGTATCCATTGCCTGCTGTTCCTGGTGGACGAGCGGGGCGACTCGCGCGAGTCCAGCGTGCGCGACCTGGCGGAGTTGCAGGGTGTACCCCAGGAGTACCTGGCCAAGGTCTTTACCAAGCTGGCCCGTGCCGGGCTGGTGGCCGCCACCGAGGGCGTGCGTGGCGGCTTCCGGCTGGCGCGGCCGTCGGATGAAATCACCGTGCTGGATATCGTCAATGCCATCGATGGGCCAAAGAAGATCTTCGACTGCCGCGAAGTTCGCGAGCGTTGCAGCCTGTTCGAGGGTTCGCCGCCGGGTTGGGCGACCGAGGGCACCTGCGCGATCCATGCGGTGATGCTGGGTGCGCAGAAGCGCATGGAAGAGGCCCTGGCGCAGCAGACCATCCTTGATCTGGCGCGGCGGTTCGGGCGCAAGGCGCCGGCCGAGTTCGGGCAGAAGGTCAATGCCTGGATGGATGAGCGGCGGGAGGGCAAAGGGGCAGGGGATATTCCGGTCAGTCAGGTCTGAATCTGTTGCCAGTGCCGGCCTCTTCGCGGGTAAACCCGCTCCCACAGGTACCCCACAAGTACCAGAGATTGTGATACCCCTGTGGGAGCGGGTTTACCCGCGAAGAGGCCAGTTCAGGCTAACGCCCCTCATGCTGCCGCCGATACGCCCCCGGCTGCACCCCCACCGCCTTGGCAAACGCCCGGGTAAACGCCGCCACCGACTGATACCCCACCTGCGCCCCCACCTGCTCCACGGTATGCCCCGCCCGCAGCAACTGGCTGGCATGGCGCATGCGCAACGCCAGCAGTACTTGCCCCGGCGACTGTCCGGCCAGTTCATTGAAACGCTTGAAAAACGCCGACCGCGACAACCCGGTGCAGGTGGCCATGCTTTCCAGCGTCCACGCTTGCCCCGGTTGCTCGATCAGCTGCTCCAGCAGCCCGGCAAACGCCGGTTGCCGGGCGAGGGCGACCAGCCCGCCCAGCGATTGCCCGGCATGCACCTGCTGGCGCAGCACATACAGGAACAACAAGTGCGTCAGCCGCTCCAGCAACGCCTGTGACGGCCCAGCGGCGCGCCGGCATTCCTCCAGGATCAGCTCGAACAACGCCCGCGCCGCGTGCCCGGCCGGTTCATCGGCGCGCAGCAATATCCAGTCGGCCAGGCCGTCGACGATCAGCGCCGACAAGCCTGGCTTGAAGTGGAAGAAACCACATACCAGCCCCACGCCATCGACCGCATCGGCGTCCATGGCCTGCATGTGCTGGCGTGGCTGGGCGCAGGCACTGGCCGGGTCCTGGTCGCTGGCCAGGCGATAGCCGAGGTCGCGCAGCAGGAACACCGCATCGCCGGCCTCCAGGCGCAGTGCCTCGGGCTGGCCGTCGATGTGCAGCCAGCAATGCCCTTGCACCACCAGGTGGAAGCTGGCCCGGCCCATGCCTTCGGTGCTGGCGTGCCAGCCGCCGCAGTAGCGGCCCACATGGAACAGGCTGGCATCGAGTTCCAGGCCCTCTAATAACCAATCGACAAGGTGGCTGGATGAAATCATCTAATGCAAAGACTCAAGAGCAAGGAAAGGCGACTGATGAATATGGAGGGTAGTTCTTATAACCAACAGACTGTAGTGACACCCATCAAAGGAGACCACTCCATGTCCTCGCGCATTACTTTACACACGCTGCAGAGCGCCCCGGAAGCGGCCCGTCCGTTCCTCGAGAACGCCCAGAAGAATTCCGGCTTCATCCCCAACCTGCTGGGCGTGCTGGCCAATGCCCCGGCGGCGCTGGAAACCTACGTGACCGTTTCGGCACTCAACGGCAAATCCGAACTGAGCCTGGCCGAGCGTGAAGTGGTGCAGCTGATTGCTGCCACCCAGCATGGCTGTGACTTCTGCGTGGCCGGCCACACGGCCGTGGCCTTGAACAAGGCCAAGCTGCCGCAGGAGGTGGTCGATGCCCTGCGTGCCCGTGGCGAGCTGCCCGATGCCCGGTATGAAACCCTGGCCGCGTTCGCCCGCGAAGTCATCGCCACCCGTGGCAATGTCAGCGAGGCCACTTACCAGGCCTTCCGCGCAGCCGGTTTCAGCGAAGGCAACGCCCTGGAGGTGATTCTGGGCGTGAGCCTCGCAACCCTGTGCAACTTTGCTAATGTGTTCGCCCAGACGCCGCTCAATGACGAGCTCGGCAAGTACCGCTGGCAACCTTCTGCATGATCCGCGCGTGACACCGGTCGTACCGCGATCGTTGTAGGAGCGGCCTTGTGCCGCGAATGGGCCGCCAAGCGGCCCCGGCGTTTTCAAAGGAGCAAGACCATGCAAGATTGTGCATTTCGACACTGGCTGGATGCCAATGCCGAGGCCATTGACCGGGGCCAGTGCGAGCCGCAGCTGGTGCTGGCGCAAATCGCCGAATCGCAGCTGTTGCGGGTCGGTGTCGACCCGGCCCAGGGCGGTACGGGCGGGCAGGTGACCGACGCGGTCGAGGCCATCGCCGCTATCGCCAGCCGCTCGCTGGCAGCGGCGTTCGTCTGCTGGGGCCAGCGCGCCTTCATCGAATACCTGTTGCACAGCCCCAACCAGCCCCTGCGCGAGCACCTGTTGCCGCGCCTGCTGACTGGCGAACTGGCCGGCGCCACCGGGCTGTCCAATGCCATGAAGTTCCTGTCCGGCATCGAAGCGCTGCAGGTGCGCGGGTGCCCGCAAGCCGATGGCTGGCAGTTGGAAGGGCGCCTGCACTGGGTGACCAACCTGCGCAAAAGCGGCTTCGTGGTGGCTGCGGCTATCGAAGACAAAGCCGGTGGTGCACCGTTCGTGCTGGCCATTCCGTCCGACGCGCAGGGCCTGGAGCGCTCCGACGACCTGCAACTGATGGGCCTGCAGTCGAGCAACACCGCGGCACTGGCCTTCCACCAGGTGCAATTGCAGCGTGGCTGGTTGCTGCACGAAAATGCCCGCGAGTTCCTGCCCCGGGTACGCCCGGCGTTCCTGGCACTGCAGTGCGGCATGGCCATTGGCCTGGCGCGGCGGGCGCTGGCGGAAGTGCAGGCACACCTGCATGGCCGTGCCTCGTTCCTCGACGAAGCACGCCAGGTGCTCGGCGAACGCCTGGAAAACACCGTGAGCGAGCTCAAGCAGGGCCTGCTCGATGGCCGCTTCCAGCAGCAGCCGGCAGCCTTGTTCAAGCTGCGCATCACCCTGGCCGAAAGCGCTGCCGACGCCGTGCAACTGGAGTTGCAGGCCAGTGGTGGCAAGGCCTACCTCAGCGAGTATGGCGAAGGCTTTGCCCGCCGCTGGCGCGAGTCGGCCTTTGTGCCGATCGTCACGCCCAGCCTGGTGCAACTGCGCGCCGAACTGCAACGCCAGGCGGGCGCGGCATGAGCCAAGTGTTGCTCGAAGCCCGCGACATCAGCCTGGGCTACCCGCGCGAGGGTGGCTGGCAGGCAGTGCTGGCGCAGTTCGACCTGCAGCTGGCACCCGGCGAAGTGGTGACCATCCTCGGCCCCAGCGGGGTCGGCAAGTCCAGCCTGCTGCGGGTACTGGCCGGCCTGCAGCAGCCCCGCGGTGGCAGCGTGACCCTGCACGGCCAGCCGCTGCAGGGCCCGCACCCCCGCCTGGCGGTGGCCTTCCAGGACCCGAGCCTGTTGCCCTGGTTGAGCCTGGAGAAGAACGTCGCCTTCGGCCTGGACTTCGCCCGCCAGCCAAAACTTGCCGCCGCCGAACGGCGCGCACGCATCGACCATGCGATTGCCGCCGTGGGCCTGGCCCATGCTCGCGGCCAGTACCCGGCGCAGTTGTCCGGCGGCATGGCCCAGCGCACCGCGCTGGCCCGCTGCCTGGCCCGCCAGCCCGAAGTGCTGTTGCTCGACGAGCCGTTCGGCGCGTTGGATGAAGTGACCCGGGCCGACATGCAGCAACTGCTGCTGCAACTGATCGCCACCCACAACACGGCGGCGGTGCTGATCACCCACGATATCGACGAAGCCCTGCTGCTGTCCGACCGGGTCCTGCTACTGGGCAACCACCCAGCGCACACCCTTGGCCAGTGGCACATCGACCTGCCGCAACCACGGACGCAGCGGGTCGAGGAACTGGGCGCATTGCGCATCGAAATCCTCAAAACCCTTCGGCGGGCAAGCCGCACAGTCGAACCTACTCCAACCCCGTTGCCCTCGGAGGCTGTCCATGTGCATGGATGACTGCTGTTCCTCTTCTTCGCGTCGCGATTTCCTCAAGCTCGGCGCCATGCTCACGGCTGCCGGTGCGCTGCCGTTGCTGTCGAGCCTGCAGGCCCGTGCCGCCGCCGAACCGGACGCGCCGGTGCGTATCGGCTACCTGCCGATCACCGACGCCACGCCGCTGCTGGTGGCGCACAACAACGGCCTGTTCGAAGCCGAAGGCATCAAGGCCGAGCGCCCGGTGCTGCTGCGCAGCTGGGCGCAGGTGATCGAGGCGTTCATCTCCGGCCAGGTCAACGTCATCCACCTGCTGTCGCCGATGACCGTATGGGCCCGCTACGCCAGCAAGGTGCCGGCCAAGGTGGTGGCCTGGAACCACGTGGGCGGTTCAGGCCTGACCGTGGCCCCGGACATCAGCGACATGCAACAGCTGGGCGGCAAGACCGTGGCGATCCCGTTCTGGTACTCGATCCACAACGTGGTGCTGCAACAGATGCTCAACGACAACGGCCTGACCCCGGTGTCGAAGCCGGCCAATGCGCCACTGGCCGGCAACGAAGTCAACCTGCTGGTATTGCCGCCGTCCGACATGCCGCCGGCGCTGGCCAGCAAACGCATCGCTGGCTATATCGTCGCCGAGCCATTCAACGCCCTGGCCGAGAACCTCAAGGTTGGCCGCGTGCAGCGCTTTACCGGCGATGTGTGGCGCAACCACGCCTGCTGCGTGGTGTTCATGCACGAACATGACCTGAACAACCGCCCGGAGTGGTCGCAGAAGGTGGTCAACGCCATCGTCAAGGCCCAGCACTGGACCCGTGACCACCGCGCCGAGGCCGCCGCATTGTTGTCCAAGGCCGGCCCCAACAAGTACACCCCGCATGAACCAGCGGTGCTCGGCAAAGTGCTGGCCCCGGCCGCCGAGGACCGTGCCGGTTACATTGCCAGTGGCGCCATTCGCCACCAGCAGTGGGACGAAAAGCGCATCGATTTCCAGCCTTACCCGTTCCCCAGCTACACCGAAGAACTGGTCAAGCGCCTGAAAACCACCCTGATCGAGGGCGACAGCGCGTTCCTGGCCGGCCTGGATCCGGCACAGACCGCCCGCGACTTGGTCGACGACCGCTTCGTGCGCAACGCCATCGCCAGCGTTGGCGGGCCGTCGGTGTTCGGCATCGCCGATAACTTCGAGCGTAGCGAGGAGTTCGCGGTCTGATGCGCACGCATGTCGTTCATGCCGGCCTGGGGCTGGCCGGGTTGCTGGGTTTGTTGCTGTTGTGGTGGGCCGGTGTCGCGCTGTTCGGCCAGGCCGATGGCCTGTCGGCGCGCTTTTCGCCGGCAGCGACCCTGGCCAGCCTGATCGAGTTGCTGGGGCAGGGCGAGGTGTACGGGCATATCTGGGTCAGCCTCAAACGTATCCTGGTCGGGCTGCTGCTGGCGCTGCTGATCGGTGTGCCGCTGGGCTTGCTGGTGGGCAGCTACCGGCACCTGGAGGCGGCGACCACGCCGGCGTTCCAGTTCCTGCGCATGATCTCGCCGCTGTCGTGGATGCCGGTGGTGGTGATGCTGATGGGCGTGGGGGACCAGCCTATCTACTTCCTGCTGGCGTTTGCCGCGTTGTGGCCGATCTTGCTGAACACGGCGGCCGGGGTAAGGCAGCTGGACCCGCGCTGGTTGCAGTTGAGCCGCAGTTTGAGTGCCACGCGCCGGGAGACCTTGTGCAAGGTGATCGTGCCCGGGGTGATCGGCCATGTGCTGACCGGCGTGCGCCTGGCCATCGGCATCCTGTGGATCGTGCTGGTGCCGTGCGAAATGCTCGGGGTGAGTGCGGGGCTGGGGTACTTCATTCTCGATACCCGCGACCGGCTGGCGTATTCCGAGCTGATGGCGATGGTGCTGCTGATCGGGGTGCTGGGGTTTGTGCTGGATGCCCTGGCGCGCGGGCTGCATCGGCGTTGGGTGCATGGCTGAGGGGCCAGTGGGGCTTCTTCGCGGG
>RCUL01001084.1_pt1 | contig 11021 bp, 10 predicted proteins | sample 2167521 | NCBI WGS metagenome assembly RCUL01 (sample SAMN09932745, study PRJNA488358) | compost metagenome | feature: garden; material: soil; isolation source: compost soil in acetic acid-enriched culture | place: Germany: Experimental Botanical Garden Goettingen | collected 2016-01-27 | reverse complement strand
CATGGCGCTGATCGAGAACATCCAGCGCGAGGACCTCAATCCGATCGAGGAAGCCATCGCCCTGCAGCGCCTGCAGCAGGAGTTCCAACTCACCCAGCAGCAGGTGGCCGAAGCCGTCGGCAAGTCGCGGGCCACCATCACCAACCTGCTGCGCCTGATCGGCCTGCCGGAGGAGATCAAGACCCTGCTGTCCCATGGCGACCTGGAAATGGGGCACGCCCGTGCCTTGCTCGGCCTGCCCTCTGAACGACAGGTGGAAGGGGCGCGACATGTTGTCGCACGGGGGCTCACCGTGCGCCAGACCGAAGCACTGGTCCGGCACTGGCTCAGCAGCAAGGAGAAAGTTGTCGAATCAGTCAAATCCGACCCGGATATCAGCCGCCTTGAACAGCGCCTGGCAGAGCGCCTGGGCGCTCCGGTGCAGATCAAGCATGGCCAGAAAGGCAAAGGACAGCTGGTGATCCGTTACAACTCACTCGACGAATTGCAAGGTGTACTGGCTCACATTCGCTGACACATAAGGCGCTGTAGCGACGGTCGGATTTCACTACCCGGCAGTTGAACGGGGTGGGTTGCCACCCTATACTCTGCGCGCAATTTTGTCGGCACAAAGTATGCCAAGTCGTTGATTCAAGCGGCCGACGCCAGAGGAACAGCTGCGATGGATATCCGCACGCCAAACCGCTTGCCCTTCCATCGAATTCCGGTTTTTCCGGTCCTGCTGGCCCAGTTGGTCGTCCTGCTGCTCGCCGCCGTCGTTATATGGCAGTGGCGTGGCACGGTGGCTGGATACTCTGGCTTGTGCGGCGGGCTGATCGCCTGGTTGCCGAATGTGTATTTCGCCCGCAAGGCGTTCCGTTTCAGCGGAGCCCGAGCAGCCCAGGCGATAGTCCGCTCTTTCTACGCGGGCGAGATGGGCAAGCTGATTCTGACGGCAGTGCTGTTCGCACTGACGTTCGCAGGTGTGAAACCCCTGGAAGCGCTGGCGGTATTCGGTGTCTTCCTGCTGACCCAGTCGGTCAGCTGGTTCGCGCCCCTGCTGATGAGAACAAGATTTTCGAAACCTTAGGGCGTTTGAGGCAAACATGGCAGAGCAAACCGCTTCGGGCTATATCCAGCATCACCTGCAGAACCTGACCTTCGGTCGTCTGCCGACTGGCGAATGGGGCTTTGCCCACAGCGCCGAACAAGCCAAGGAAATGGGCTTCTGGGCCTTCCACGTGGACACCCTGGGCTGGTCCATTGGTCTTGGCCTGCTGTTCGTGCTGCTCTTCCGCATGGCGGCCAAGAAGGCCACCTCGGGCGTGCCCGGCGGCCTGCAGAACCTGGTCGAAGTGATGGTCGACTTCGTCGACGGCAGCGTGAAGGACACCTTCCACGGCCGTAACCCGCTGATCGCCCCGCTGGCGCTGACCATCTTCGTCTGGATCTTCCTGATGAACGCCGTCGACCTGGTGCCGGTGGACTGGATTCCGGTCCTGGCCGCCACCATCGCCGGTAACGAGCACCTGGCCTTCCGCGCCGTGCCGACCACCGACCCGAATGCCACCCTGGGCATGGCCCTGTCGGTCTTCGCCCTGATCATTTTCTACAGCATCAAGGTCAAGGGCATCGGCGGCTTCCTCGGCGAACTGACCCTGCACCCCTTCAGCAGCAAGAACATGCTGGTCCAGATCATTCTGATCCCGGTCAACTTCCTGCTCGAGTTCGTGACCCTGATCGCCAAGCCGATCTCCCTGGCCCTGCGTCTGTTCGGCAACATGTATGCCGGCGAGCTGGTGTTCATCCTGATCGCCGTGATGTTCGGCGCCGGCATCCTGTTGCTGAGCGGCCTGGGCATTGCACTGCAGTGGGCGTGGGCCGTGTTCCACATCCTGATCATCACCCTGCAGGCCTTCATCTTCATGATGCTGACCATCGTCTACCTGTCGATGGCGCATGAGGACAACCATTAAGAACCCATGGCGCACCAGGTTGCCCCTCTCCCGTGGGGGAAGGCGTGAACAAGGTGCGCTGTTTGTTTGAGATGGTCCCGCGCCACGGCACGGGAAAGCCCGCAAGGGCAGTGGGAACAAAACGATTTCGCTTTACCGCTTCACTTAACCCTTAACCAACACGACATAAAGTCGGGAGGAAAAATGGAAACTGTAGTAGGTCTGACCGCGATCGCCGTAGCTCTGCTGATTGGCCTGGGTGCCCTGGGTACCGCCATTGGCTTCGGTCTGCTGGGTGGCAAGTTCCTGGAAGGCGCTGCGCGTCAGCCGGAAATGGTTCCGATGCTGCAAGTCAAGATGTTCATCGTGGCCGGTCTGCTCGACGCCGTGACCATGATCGGTGTTGGTATCGCGCTGTTCTTCACCTTTGCGAACCCGTTCGTTGGTCAAATCGCTGGCTAATTACTCGGATCTTCCGGGTAATTTGGTGTGATGGACAACGTAACTGCGAGGTGTTGGCGTGAACATTAATGCGACCCTGATTGGCCAGTCCGTTGCGTTCCTGATTTTTGTACTGTTCTGCATGAAGTTCGTATGGCCTCCGGTCATCACGGCTCTGCACGAACGTCAAAAGAAGATCGCTGATGGTCTGGACGCTGCCAGCCGAGCAGCTCGCGACCTGGAGTTGGCCCAAGAAAAAGCGGGTCAGCAACTGCGCGAAGCGAAAGCTCAGGCAGCTGAAATCATCGAGCAAGCCAAGAAACGCGGTACCCAGATTGTCGACGAAGCCCGTGAACAGGCTCGCGTCGAAGCTGACCGTGTGAAGGCTCAGGCTCAGGCCGAGATCGAACAGGAACTGAACAGCGTCAAAGACGCGCTGCGCGCCCAAGTGGGTAGCCTGGCCGTTGGCGGTGCTGCGAAGATCCTGGGTGCCACAATCGATCAAAACGCGCACGCAGAGCTGGTTAACCAACTGGCTGCTGAAATCTAAGCGAGGGCGATCATGGCAGAACTGACCACGTTGGCCCGACCTTACGCTAAGGCGGCCTTTGAGCACGCCCAGGCCCATCAGCAACTGGCCAATTGGTCAGCCATGCTCGGCCTGGCTGCTGCGGTGTCGCAAGACGACACCATGCAGCGCCTGCTCAAGGCCCCGCGACTGACGAGCGCAGAAAAGGCCGCCACGTTCATTGACGTGTGCGGCGACAAGTTTGATGCCAAGGCACAGAACTTCATCCACGTCGTTGCCGAAAACGACCGTCTCCCGCTGTTGCCGGAGATCGCCGCTCTGTTCGACCTGTACAAGGCCGAACAAGAGAAGTCGGTAGACGTTGAAGTCACCAGTGCTTTTGCATTGAACCAAGAACAGCAAGACAAACTCGCCAAGGTTCTCAGTGCACGACTCAACCGGGAAGTGCGCCTGCAAGTTGCGGAGGACGCTGCCCTTATTGGTGGTGTCGTCATCCGCGCCGGCGACCTGGTTATCGATGGCTCGATTCGCGGCAAAATCGCGAAACTTGCCGAAGCATTGAAATCTTGAGTTTGAAGGGGCAGCAGAGCAATGCAGCAACTCAATCCTTCCGAAATTAGTGAAATCATCAAGGGACGTATCGAGAAACTCGACGTCTCTTCCCAAGCCCGCAACGAAGGCACCATCGTCTCCGTTTCCGACGGCATCGTGCGCATCCACGGCCTGGCCGACGTGATGTACGGTGAAATGATCGAGTTCCCGGGCGGCGTCTACGGTATGGCGCTGAACCTGGAGCAAGACTCCGTTGGTGCCGTGATCCTGGGCAAATACCAGGGTCTGGCCGAAGGCATGAGCGCCAAGTGCACCGGCCGCATCCTGGAAGTACCGGTTGGTCCGGAACTGCTGGGCCGCGTCGTTGACGCCCTGGGCAACCCGATCGACGGCAAAGGTCCGATCAACGCTGCTGCCACCGACGCGGTGGAAAAAGTAGCGCCTGGCGTGATCTGGCGTAAGTCGGTAGACCAGCCGGTACAGACCGGTTACAAGGCCGTTGACGCCATGATCCCGATCGGCCGTGGCCAGCGCGAGCTGATCATCGGCGACCGTCAGATCGGCAAGACCGCCCTGGCCGTCGACGCCATCATCAACCAGAAAGACAGCGGCATCCGCTGCGTCTACGTAGCCATCGGTCAGAAGCAATCGACCATCGCCAACGTGGTGCGCAAGCTGGAAGAGAACGGCGCCCTGGCCAACACCATCATCGTGGCCGCCAGTGCTTCCGAATCCCCTGCGCTGCAGTACATCGCTCCGTACGCTGGCTGCACCATGGGCGAATACTTCCGCGACCGCGGCGAAGACGCGCTGATCATCTATGATGACCTGTCCAAGCAAGCCGTAGCCTACCGCCAGATCTCCCTGCTGCTGCGCCGTCCGCCGGGCCGCGAAGCCTACCCGGGCGACGTGTTCTATCTCCACAGCCGTCTGCTGGAGCGCGCTTCCCGCGTTTCCGAAGAGTACGTCGAGAAGTTCACCAATGGCGCCGTGACTGGCAAGACCGGTTCCCTGACCGCTCTGCCGATCATCGAAACCCAGGCTGGCGACGTTTCCGCGTTCGTTCCGACCAACGTGATCTCCATCACCGACGGTCAGATCTTCCTGGAATCCGCCCTGTTCAACTCCGGCATCCGTCCGGCGGTCAACGCCGGTATCTCGGTATCCCGTGTTGGTGGTGCGGCCCAGACCAAGATCATCAAGAAGCTGTCCGGTGGTATTCGTACCGCCCTGGCCCAGTACCGTGAACTGGCTGCGTTCGCGCAGTTCGCTTCCGACCTGGACGAGGCTACCCGCAAGCAGCTGGAACACGGTCAACGCGTTACCGAGCTGATGAAGCAGAAGCAGTACGCGCCCATGTCCATCGCCGATATGTCGCTGAGCCTGTACGCCGCCGAGCGTGGCTTCCTGCAGGACATCGAGCTGGCCAAGATCGGCGCCTTCGAGCAGGCCCTGATTGCTTACTTCAATCGTGATCACGCCGCCCTGATGGCGAAGATCAACGAGAAGGGTGACTTCAACGACGAAATCGATTCCGGCATCAAGGCTGGCATCGAGAAGTTCAAGGCCACCCAAACCTGGTAAGCCGCAGCGGGGGGTCGCAAGACCCCCCGCCTGCTAACCCGATAGGTGTTACATGGCAGGCGCAAAAGAGATTCGCAGCAAGATTGCGAGCATCAAAAGCACGCAAAAGATCACCAGCGCCATGGAAAAGGTGGCGGTCAGCAAGATGCGCAGGGCTCAACTGCGCATGGCTGCCAGCCGCCCCTACGCGGAGCGCATCCGCCAGGTGATCGGTCATTTGGCCAACGCGAACCCGGAGTACCGCCACCCGTTCATGATCGAGCGTGAAGTAAAGCGCGTCGGTTATGTGGTGGTGAGCAGCGACCGTGGTCTGTGCGGCGGCTTGAACATCAACCTGTTCAAGGCCCTGGTCAAGGACATGGCGGTTTACCGCCAGGAAGGCGTGGAGATCGACCTCTGCGTGATTGGTGGCAAGGGTGCGGCCTTCTTCCGCAACTACGGCGGTAACGTCGTTGCAGCCATCAGCCACCTCGGCGAGGAACCCTCGATCAACGACCTGATCGGCAGCGTCAAGGTCATGCTCGATGCATACCTGGAAGGCCGCATCGATCGCCTGTTCGTGGTCTCCAACAAGTTCGTCAACACCATGACGCAGAAGCCGACCGTGGACCAACTGGTTCCGCTGGTGGCCGACCCGGATCAAGAGTTGAAGCATCACTGGGACTACCTCTACGAACCCGACGCCAAGGAGATCCTCGAGGGTCTGCTGGTGCGCTACGTGGAATCCCAGGTGTATCAGTCCGTGGTTGAAAACAATGCCTGCGAGCAGGCAGCACGGATGATCGCGATGAAGAACGCCACCGACAACGCCGGTGACCTGATCAGCAACCTCCAGCTGATCTACAACAAGGCGCGTCAGGCTGCGATCACCCAAGAGATCTCGGAAATCGTCGGCGGCGCTGCCGCGGTTTAACGGTTCAAATATTCAGAGGATCCAGCTATGAGTAGCGGACGTATCGTTCAAATCATCGGCGCCGTTATCGACGTGGAATTCCCGCGTGATCAGGTGCCGAACGTCTACGACGCGCTGAAAGTCAGCGGCGTCGAAACCACCCTGGAAGTCCAGCAGCAGCTGGGCGACGGCGTGGTTCGTTCCATCGCAATGGGTTCGACCGAAGGCCTCAAGCGTGGCCTGGACGTCTCCAACACTGGCGCTGCCATCGCTGTCCCGGTCGGTAAAGCGACCCTGGGCCGCATCATGGACGTGCTCGGCAACCCCATCGACGAAGCCGGCCCCATCGGCGAAGAAGAGCGCTGGGTAATCCACCGCGACGCTCCGTCCTACGCCGAGCAGGCGGGTGGCAACGAGCTGCTGGAAACCGGCATCAAGGTAATCGACCTGGTCTGCCCCTTCGCCAAAGGCGGCAAGGTAGGCCTGTTCGGTGGCGCCGGTGTAGGCAAGACCGTGAACATGATGGAACTGATCCGTAACATCGCCATCGAGCACAGCGGTTATTCCGTGTTCGCCGGTGTGGGTGAGCGTACTCGTGAGGGTAACGACTTCTACCACGAGATGAAGGATTCCAACGTTCTGGACAAAGTGGCCCTGGTATACGGCCAGATGAACGAGCCGCCGGGCAACCGTCTGCGCGTCGCACTGACCGGCCTGACCATGGCCGAGAAGTTCCGTGACGAAGGCCGTGACGTTCTGCTGTTCGTCGACAACATCTACCGTTACACCCTGGCCGGTACCGAAGTGTCCGCGCTGCTGGGTCGTATGCCGTCCGCGGTGGGTTACCAGCCGACCCTGGCCGAGGAAATGGGCGTTCTGCAAGAGCGCATCACCTCCACCAAGACCGGTTCGATCACCTCCATCCAGGCCGTATACGTTCCCGCGGACGACCTGACCGACCCGTCCCCGGCGACCACCTTCGCCCACCTGGACGCCACCGTCGTACTGTCCCGTGACATCGCCTCGCTGGGTATCTACCCGGCCGTGGACCCGCTGGACTCGACTTCCCGCCAGCTGGACCCGCTGGTGATCGGCCAGGAGCACTACGAGGCCGCCCGTGGCGTACAGTATGTACTGCAGCGCTACAAGGAACTGAAGGACATCATCGCGATCCTCGGCATGGACGAACTGTCCGAAGCCGACAAGCAGCTGGTATCCCGCGCTCGTAAGATCCAGCGCTTCCTGTCCCAGCCGTTCTTCGTGGCCGAAGTCTTCACCGGTTCGCCGGGTAAGTACGTGTCGCTGAAGGACACCATCGCTGGCTTCAAAGGCATCCTCAACGGTGACTACGACCACCTGCCCGAGCAGGCGTTCTACATGGTCGGCGGCATCGAAGAAGCCATCGAGAAAGCGAAGAAACTGTAACCCCCTGAGCGCCCGGCAACGGGCGCTTACGTGAGGCAAGCGTATGGCTATTACTGTCCATTGCGATATCGTCAGCGCCGAAGCGGAGATCTTCTCCGGTCTGGTGGAGATGGTGATTGCGCACGGCAACCTGGGTGACCTGGGTATCGCGCCGGGCCACGCCCCGCTGATCACTGACCTCAAGCCGGGCCCCATTCGCCTGGTCAAGCAGGGTGGTGAGCAGGAGGTGTATTACATCTCCGGTGGTTTCCTCGAGGTCCAGCCGAACATGGTGAAGGTTCTTGCCGACACCGTGCTGCGTGCCAGCGACCTGGACGAAGCTGCTGCTCAGGAGTCTCTCAAGGCTGCTGAGAAGGCCCTGCACGAGAAAGGCGCGGAGTTCGACTACTCCACCGCTTCCGCTCGTCTGGCCGAGGCCGCGGCACAGCTGCGTACCGTCCAGCAGATCCGCAAGAAGTTCGGCGGCTAACGCCCAAGGCTTCATTGCAGACAAGTTAAAGGGTAGCCTTGGCTACCCTTTTTCTTTTCCGGCGTTCCGGTTTTCGTCTACAGCCTGATTTGGTGATTCCCTCCATGTCCCTCGATATCGTCATCCTCGCCGCCGGCCAGGGCACGCGCATGCGTTCGGCCCTGCCCAAGGTCCTGCATCCGGTGGCCGGCAAGGCCATGCTCGGCCACGTCATCGACACTGCCCGCAAGCTCGATCCCCAAGGTATACACGTGGTCATCGGCCATGGCGCCGAGACGGTGCGCGAGCGGCTGGCCGCGGACGATCTCGGCTTCGTCCTGCAGGCCGAACAGCTGGGCACCGGCCACGCCGTCGCCCAGGCGCTGCCGCAACTCACTGCCGAGCGTGTGCTGATCCTCTATGGCGACGTGCCGCTGATCGAGGTGGAAACGCTCCAGCGCCTGCTGGAGAAGGTGAAGGACGACCAGCTCGCCCTGCTCACCGTGGACCTGATCGATCCCACCGGCTACGGCCGGATCGTTCGCGATGCCGCCGGCGTGGTGAAGGCCATCGTCGAGCACAAGGACGCGACCCCCGAGCAGCGCGCCATCTGCGAGGGCAATACCGGCATTCTCGCCGTGCCCGGCAAGCGCCTGGCCGACTGGCTGGGTCGCCTGTCCAACAACAACGCCCAGGGCGAGTACTACCTCACCGACGTCATCGCCATGGCCGTGGCCGATGGCCTGGTGGTGGCCACCGAGCAGCCCCATGACGCCATGGAAGTGCAGGGCGCCAACGACCGCATCCAACTCGCCGAACTGGAGCGCCATTACCAGAAGCGCGCGACGCGCCGCTTGATGGCCCAGGGCGTGACCCTGCTGGACCCGGCGCGCTTCGACCTGCGTGGCGAAGTGACCGTGGGCCGGGACGTGCTGATCGACGTGAACGTGATCCTCGAAGGCCGCGTGGTGATCGAGGACTTTGTTTCGATCGGGCCGCACTGCGTGATCAAGGACAGCACCCTGCGCCGTGGCGCGGTGGTCAAGGCCAACAGCCACCTGGAAGGGGCCGAGCTGGGCGAGGGAGCCGATTGCGGTCCGTTCGCGCGTCTGCGTCCCGGCGCCGTGCTGGGGGCCAAGGCCCATGTGGGTAACTTTGTCGAACTGAAGAACGCGGTGATGGGCGAAGGCGCCAAGGCCGGCCACCTGGCCTACCTGGGCGATGCCGAGATCGGCGCACGCACCAACGTCGGTGCGGGCACCATCACCTGCAACTACGACGGCGCCAACAAGTTCCGTACCGTCATGGGCGAGGACGTCTTCATCGGCTCCAACAGCTCCCTGGTGGCCCCTGTTACCCTGGGCGACGGCGCCACCACCGGCGCCGGCTCCACCATCACCCAGGATGTGCCGGCCAACAGCCTGGCCGTCGGGCGCGGCAAGCAGCGCAATATCGAAGGCTGGAAGCGGCCGGTGAAGATCAAGAAGTAGGCTGTGGAAAAACGGCTGTGGGTTATCCACAGCCCAGATCAATAGGCGGCCGAGGCCGCCTTTTGTCGATTGCGGGGTTGACGCAAAGCCTTCGTTAGGTTTTGATTCGCGCCATTATCTTTCGAATCGAAACTTTCGTTGATGACGAAACGCAATACGCCCCAACGCCGCCATGCCATCCTCGCGCTGCTCGACGAGCAGGGCGAGGTGAGCGTCGACGAGTTGGCCAAGGCCTTCGCCACCTCCGAAGTGACCATTCGCAAGGACCTCACCGCGCTCGAGAAGAACGGCCTGCTGCTGCGCCGCTATGGGGGTGCCGTGCCTATGCCCCAGGAGCTGATAGGCGAGGTCAGCCAGCCGGTGTCTTCCTATAAGCTGGCCATCGCCCGTGCCGCCGTCGGCTGCATCCGTGAGCATGCGCGGATCATCATCGACAGCGGCAGCACTACGGCGACCATGATCCCTGAACTCGGCCATAAACCCGGCCTGGTGGTGATGACCAACTCCCTCAGCGTCGCCAATGCCCTGCGCGAGCTGGAACATGAGCCCGTGCTGCTGATGACCGGCGGCACCTGGGACCCGCACTCGGAGTCCTTCCAGGGCCAGGTGGCCGAGCAGGTCCTGCGTTCCTATGACTTCGACCAGCTGTTCATCGGTGCCGACGGCATCGACCTGCAGCGCGGCACCACCACCTTCAATGAGCTGCTGGGCCTTTCGAGGGTCATGGCCGAAGTCGCCCGAGAAGTGATAGTCCTGGCCGAGTCCGACAAGGTCGGCCGGCGCATCCCCAACCTCGAACTGCCCTGGAGCAGTATCGACACCCTGATTACCGATGAGCGCCTTGCCCCGGAAGCGCGCGAACAATTGGCCGCGCGCGGGATCAAGCTGATCTGCGCGAGCATTGATTGAGAAAGGAGAACAACCATGTGTGGCATTGTTGGCGCTATCGCCGAGCGTAATATCACCGCGATCCTGGTCGAAGGCCTGAAGCGCCTCGAGTACCGGGGCTACGACAGCGCCGGCGTGGCCGTATTCAGCCACGAAGGCAAGCTGGAGCGCCGTCGCCGCGCCGGCAAGGTCGGCGAGCTGGAACAGGCCCTGCTGGGCGAGCCGCTGGCGGGCCGCCTGGGCATCGCCCACACCCGTTGGGCCACCCACGGTGCCCCCTGCGAGCGCAACGCGCACCCGCACTTCTCCGGCGAGCAGTTGGCCGTGGTGCACAACGGCATCATCGAGAACCACGATGCCCTGCGCGAGCAACTCAAGGGCCTGGGCTACGTTTTCACCTCGGATACCGACACCGAGGTCATCGTCCATCTGCTGGACCACAAGCTGGCCGCGCTGGGCGACCTCACCACCGCTCTCAAGGCTGCCGTTGCCGAACTGCACGGCGCCTATGGCCTGGCCGTGATCAGCGCCAAGCAGCCGGACCGCCTGGTGGCGGCCCGTAGCGGCAGCCCGCTGGTGATCGGCCTCGGGTTGGGCGAGAACTTCCTCGCCTCCGACCAGTTGGCCCTGCGCCAGGTCACCGACCGCTTCATCTATCTGGAAGAAGGCGATATCGCCGAGATCCGCCGCGACAACGTGCAGCTCTGGGATGTCGACGGCAAGGCGGTGCAGCGCGAGACCGTGCAGTACCACGAAGGCGCCGAGGCCGCCGACAAGGGCGAATACCGCCACTTCATGCTCAAGGAGATCCACGAGCAGCCCAAGGTGGTGCAGCGCA
>RCUL01001083.1_pt1 | contig 11041 bp, 11 predicted proteins | sample 2167521 | NCBI WGS metagenome assembly RCUL01 (sample SAMN09932745, study PRJNA488358) | compost metagenome | feature: garden; material: soil; isolation source: compost soil in acetic acid-enriched culture | place: Germany: Experimental Botanical Garden Goettingen | collected 2016-01-27 | reverse complement strand
AGGAAGCCAAGATCAAGTAATTGATCCGGCTGACGAAAAAAGGGCCCGTATCTCAGGATACGGGCCCTTTTTTTTTATGCCGCTTTTTCGGTACCAGGGCCTAAGCCCGGCTGTCGATCAGTTGAAGGCGAACGATTTAATCTTGCCGTCCGCATCCCCCTCGATCTGAATCCGCTCCGGATCATACTCGCGAGTCGAGCGGTCATTGATGCCGACGACGCGGTCACGACCGGTCAACTCACTGACGTAGGCTTTGACGCTAGGTACATAGCGGGTGCCGATAAGGTGATCGATCTGTTGCAGGGCTTCTTCGTTGGTCATGACGTTGCTTCCTTCGATTGATTGAATGCCCGGTTGGGCAACGCCATGCTCTGTTGGACAAGTCCTGCTCGAGCGGTAGATATTTATTTCTGCTCGAACATCACATAGATCTTGCGGCACGGTTCCAGCACTTCCCAGGTGCCCTTGAAGCCCGCCGGGATCACGAAGCGGTCGCCAGCGCGCAGGGTTTTTGCCCCGCCGTCCTCATCACGAAGTACCGAGACGCCTTGAACGATCTCGCAATACTCATGTTCGGTGTAATTGACGGTCCATTGCCCGACCGCGCCTTCCCAGACGCCCGCATGAAACTGTGAGCACGGGCTGGAGTAGTGGTTGTAGACCGCCTGCTCGGGATCGCCCTTGAGCACCTTTTCTGCGGCGGGGCGGTAGCGCTCGGCCTCGGTCAGCACCTGGGCAAAGTCGATGATCTGGTTAATGCGCATGGTCGGGTCCCCTTTTTGTTGTTTAATAAAATGAACATCAGTAGGTGTTTGGTGTGATTATGTCAAATATATTGAAAATTAGGGCGCCGGTGGTTTAGGGTGGCAGGTGCCTGTGCGCGTGTGTCGCCCAGCCAGAATTTTCGACAGTGCCCCCAAGCCCTCGTGCGGCACTGCACCTTAACAAGAGGAGGAGTTTCGTATGACCACCCTGACTCGTGCGGACTGGGAACAACGTGCCCAGCAACTGAAGATCGAAGGCCGTGCTTTCATCAATGGTGAATACACCGCTGCCGTTTCCGGCGCCACGTTCGAGTGCCTCAGCCCGGTCGACGGACGCCTCCTGGCGCAGATCGCCAGCTGCGACGAGGCCGATGCCAACCGCGCCGTGGAAAATGCCCGTGCCACCTTCGCCTCCGGCGTCTGGTCGCGCCTGGCCCCGGCCAAGCGCAAGGCCACCATGATTCGTTTCGCCGGCCTGCTCAAGCAGAACGTCGAAGAGCTGGCCCTGCTGGAAACCCTGGACATGGGCAAGCCGATCAGCGACTCGCTGAACATCGACGTGCCAGGTGCCGCCCAGGCCCTGAGCTGGAACGGTGAAGCGATCGACAAGATCTACGACGAAGTCGCCGCCACCCCGCATGATCAGCTGGGTCTGGTGACCCGTGAGCCGGTGGGCGTGGTTGCGGCCATCGTGCCGTGGAACTTCCCGCTGCTGATGGCCTGCTGGAAGCTCGGCCCGGCGCTGGCCACCGGTAACTCGGTGGTGCTCAAGCCTTCGGAAAAATCGCCACTGACCGCCATCCGCATCGCCCAACTGGCGATCGAGGCTGGTATCCCGGCCGGCGTGCTCAACGTGCTGCCAGGCTATGGTCACACCGTCGGCAAGGCCCTGGCCCTGCACATGGACGTCGATACCCTGGTGTTCACCGGTTCGACCAAGATCGCCAAGCAGTTGATGATCTACGCTGGCGAGTCGAACATGAAGCGCGTCTGGCTGGAAGCCGGCGGCAAGAGCCCGAACATCGTCTTCGCTGACGCCCCGGACCTCAACGCCGCTGCCGAATCCGCTGCCAGCGCCATCGCCTTCAACCAGGGCGAAGTCTGCACCGCAGGTTCGCGCCTGCTGGTCGAGCGCTCGATCAAGGACAAGTTCCTGCCGCTGGTGCTCGAAGCACTCAAGGCCTGGAAGCCGGGCAACCCGCTGGACCCAGCCACCACCGTCGGTGCCCTGGTCGATACCCAGCAGATGAACACCGTGCTGTCCTACATCGACGCTGGCCACAGCGATGGCGCCAAGCTGCTGGTGGGCGGCAAGCGCATTCTCGAGGAAACCGGCGGCACCTACGTCGAACCGACTATCTTCGACGGCGTGACCAATGCCATGAAGATCGCCCAGGAAGAGATCTTCGGCCCGGTGCTGTCGGTCATCACCTTCGACTCCACCGAAGAAGCGATCAACATCGCCAACGACACCCCGTACGGCCTGGCTGCCGGTGTGTGGACCGCCGACATCTCCAAGGCGCACCTGACCGCCAAGGCCCTGCGTGCCGGTAGCGTGTGGGTCAACCAGTACGATGGCGGCGACATGACCGCGCCGTTCGGCGGCTTCAAACAGTCGGGCAACGGCCGCGACAAGTCGCTGCATGCGCTGGACAAGTACACCGAGCTGAAAGCGACCTGGATCAAACTGTAAGTCCTGGCGGACCTGTCGCGGGGCAAGCCCTCTTCCACAGTGTGGGAGCGGGCTTGCCCCGCGATTTTTTTGGAAGGAAGACGCCGATGCGTTGGGGAACCTATTTCGCCGTGCTGGCGGCCGTGCTCAGTGTCGGTCTGGCCTTGGGCGTCAGTATGCCGCTGGTGTCGTTACGCCTGGAGGGCTGGGGCTACGGCAGCTTTGCTATCGGCGTGATGGCGGCAATGCCGGCCATTGGCGTGCTGGTCGGTGCCAGCCTTTCCAGCCGTCTGGCTGCGCGCTTCGGCACGCCGGGGCTGATGCGCCTGTGCCTGTGGGCCGGGGCGTTTTCCATCGGCCTGCTGGCGCTGCTACCCAGTTATCCGTTGTGGCTGGCCCTGCGCTTGCTGATCGGGGTGATCCTGACCATCGTCTTCATTCTTGGCGAAAGCTGGATCAACCAGCTGGTGGTCGAACAGTGGCGCGGACGTCTGGTGGCACTGTATGGCAGCAGCTATGCCCTGAGCCAGTTGGCCGGGCCGCTGTTGCTCGGCGTCGTGGGTTCGGAAGATGACCTGGGCTTCTGGCTCGGTGCCGGCCTGCTGATTGCCGCGCCGCTGGTACTGCTCGGCCGCGATGGCGCGCCCAGTGCCGAATCCTGCAGTGTGACCTTCGCGGACCTGTTCGGCTTCTGTCGGCGCTTGCCAGTGATCGCCTGGGCCATTGCTTTGTTTGCTGCCTTCGAGGCCATGATTCTGACCTTGCTGCCGGTCTACTGCCTGCAGCAGGGTTTCACCACCGAAATCGCCCTGTTCATGGTCAGCACCGTAGTGGTCGGTGATGCGCTGCTGCAGTTGCCGATTGGCGCGTTGGCCGACCGCATGTCGCGGCGCACGCTGTTCAGTGGTTGCGCATTGACCCTGCTGGCTTCAAGCCTGGCGATTCCGCTGCTGCTGCAAACGCCGCTGATCTGGCCGCTGTGGGTGCTGTTCGGCGCCAGTGCTGGCGGCCTGTTCACCTTGTCGCTGGTGCTGATTGGCGAGCGTTATCGCGACGACGCGCTGGTTCGCGCCAATGCCCACGTTGCGCAGCTGTGGGGCATCGGTTGCCTGATCGGGCCGCTGGCGGCAGGGGCGGGCAGCCAGTGGGTCAGTGGGCATGCGCTGCCGCTGTTCATGGCTTTGGGCGCGTTTGGCCTGGTGCTGCTTGCGCGGCGGCCCAATGCTTTCGAACCGGCCCCGGTCTAGAGCATCTTCTCCAGGCCCACGGCCTTGCTGATCCAGGCGTTGAAGCGCCGCCAGACGCCGCCGGGCTCGGTGGTCAGGGTGTGCAGGCGGTGGTTGTCTTCGGTCACCCAGACCAGCTGGCCATCGACCAGTTGCGGCTGGTAGCTGAGGGCCGGGGCCATGCCTTGGGCAGCCAGTTCGCGGGTGTATTCGGCCAGCTCCGGGCTGTCGACCAGCACGCCGACCTCGGTGTTCCACAGCACCGAGCGCGGGTCGAAGTTGAACGAACCGATGAAGGTCTTCTTGCGATCGAAGACGATCGCCTTGCTGTGCAGGCTGGAGTCGGAGCTGCCGCGCAAATTGATCCTGCGGCTTGCGCTCGGATCGCCCGGCTGGCGGCGCAGTTCATACAGATGCACGCCGTGCTCGAGCAGTGCCTTGCGATAGGGGGCGTAGCCGCCGTGCACCGCCGGTACATCGGTGGCTTCCAGCGAGTTGGTCAGCAACTTCACCGATACGCCTTTGTCGGCATGGCTGGTCAGGTAGAGCAAGCCGGACTCGCGGGGCACGAAGTAGGCCGAGATCAGGATCAGTTCGTGCTGGACATTGTTCAGGTCGGGCGCCAGTTGCTGAGTCATCAACAGCTGCGGGTCGGGCTCATCGCGGGCCAGGACCTTGCTCGGCGCGTCCCAGAGCGCCTGGTTATGGGCCCAGATCAGCTCGTTGCGCCACACATCCAGGCGCGGCCGGGTCTGGTAGGCCATCAGCCGGTCATAGAGTGCCTGGCGCTTGATCCGTGCTTCAGCCAGTGAGGCCTCCAGGCGCTGACGGCTTTCGCGCAAGTCGCGAGCGTCCGGTTGGGTGAGCAGGAAGTCGCCAATGGGCTTGCTCAAGGCGCTGTTCCAGTATTGATCGAAGCTGTGCCCCAATTGCTCGGCCACCGGGCCGACGCCGAGCAAGTCGATGTCGGTGAAGTTCAGGTTGGGTTCGGCATCGAAATACTCATCTCCCAGGTTGCGCCCGCCGACGATGGCCATGCTGTTGTCCACCAGCCACAGCTTGTTGTGCATGCGCCGATGCTGCAGCGACAGGTTGAACAGTCGGCCCATGGCCCGGGTCACGCCGGTGCTGCGGCCCAGGTGTAACGGGTTGAACACGCGGATGTGGATGTTCGGATGCGCGGCCAGGGTGCCCATCAGTTCGTCGAGGCCGTCACTGGTGGTGTCATCGAGCAGGATGCGCACCCGTACGCCGCGGTCGGCGGCTTGCAGCAGTTCATGCACCAGGGCGCGGGTGCTCAGGCCGTCGTGGACGATGTAATACTGCAGGTCGATGCTCGACCGGGCGTTGCGGATCAGTTCGGCGCGGGCGCGGAAGGCTTCGTTGCTGTTGGGCAGCAGGCGAAACCCCGAGCGTCCGTCATAGGCCGAGGCCTGGCGCTGTACTGAGCGGCCGAACGACGACTCGCTGGCCGGCAGGACCTGGCTGATTTCCCGTGGCTGGCTGACGCTGGCACAGCCGCCCAGGCCGAGCAGCAGCGACAGCAGTAGGGGCAGCACCCGCTGGCTTTTCAAGAAAATTCGTCCTGTTACAACTGAGGCATATGGATATGGACCGCGAGCGGCGGCGGAAAGTTACCCGTTGCTGTGCTCTTGGGCCAGTAGACGAATGGCGGTCTCGCCGACCTTGCGCACCGCCGCTTCGATCTCGGCGCTGGGGCGTGCGGCGAAGTTCATCCGCAGGCAGTTACGGTACTTGCCCGAGGCCGAGAAAATACTGCCGACGGCAATCTGCACCCCTTGCCCAAGTAAAGCCCGGTTCAGGCGCAGTGTGTCGAAACTTTCCGGCAGCTCCACCCAGAGCATGAAGCCGCCCTGAGGCCGGCTGGCGCGGGTGCCCGGTGGAAAGTAGCGGGTAACCCAGTCGCTCATCTGGTCGCGCCCGCGCTGGTACTGGCTGCGCATGCGCCGCAGGTGCGGCTGGTAGTGTCCGCCTTCGATGAAGTCGGCGATGGCCAGTTGTGGCTGCGTGGCGGTGCATCCGGTGCTGATGTACTTCATGTGCAGCACCCGCTCCAGGTAACGCCCGGGGGCTACCCAGCCAATACGCAGGCCTGGCGCCAGGGTTTTGGAGAACGAGCTGCACAGCAGCACCCGACCGTCCTCGTCGAACGACTTGATGGTCCGTGGCCTGGGATAGGTGTAGGCCAGGTCGCCATACACATCGTCTTCGAGGATCGCCACGTCGAAGCGTTGCGCCAGGGTCAGCAAAGCCTTCTTGCGCGCCTCGGGCATGATGTAGCCGAGCGGGTTGTTGCAGTTCGGGGTGATCTGGATGAGCTTGATCGGCCATTGCTCCATGGCCAGCTCCAGGGCTTCGAGACTGATCCCGGTGAGCGGGTCGGTGGGGATTTCCAGGGCCTTCATGCCCAGGCCCTTGAGGGTCTGCATGGCGCCATGAAAGCTGGGCGAATCCACCGCGACGATATCACCGGGCTGGCACACCGCGCGGATGCTGCTCGACAGCGCTTCGTGGCAGCCGGTGGTGACCACCAGGTCCGCCGGGCTCACGGTACAGCCGGAATCGAGCATCAGCCGGGCGATCTGCTCGCGCAGGGCCTGGGTGCCGGAGATGGTGTCGTAGTACAGGCCGGGCATGTCCTGACGCCTGCTGAGCTGGGCCAGGCTGCGCAGCAGCGGCTTGAGGGTCGGGCTGTCGATGTCGGGCATGCCACGGCCCAACTGCACCACGTCCTTGCTCGGCACGCTGCGAATCAGCTCGATGACCTGCTCCCATTGGGAAATATCCACCGGGCGTTGTGCCGGCCGACTGACATCGGGGAGGGCAGGCAGGCTGCGATTGTTGGGCACGAAGTAACCGGATTTCGGCCGGGGCGCGGCCAGGCCGTTGTCTTCCAGCAGGCGATAGGCCTGCTGGACGGTGCTCAGGCTGACACCATGCTCGAGGCTCAGGGCGCGCACCGAAGGCAAGCGATCGCCGGGACGGTACAGGCCTTGTTCGATGCGGGCGCCGAGCAACTCGGCGAGGTTGATGTACAGCGTCATGGCATACTCCGGAGGGCGGCTACAGCAACTGACCAATACAGATGGGGAAAAAATACAGCATTCAGTAGGAAATCTGCCAATTCTGTATGGAAATAATAGTCAGGCTTTGGATCTGTAATGGTTTTGCACCGACGCGCATGCTTGCTCCACGGTTCACACACCCTGGAGGTAACAAGCAATGAGCGGCATGAGCGATGTGCGCCTGAAACTGTATGCCGAAGAACTGAGCCGCGAGCAGCGCACCCGGTTATCCAGTACGCCCGCCGGCCTCAACCGCTGGGGCCTGATGGTTCATCGCTGGCATACCCGCAGGGCGCTGCTGGAGCTGGACGCCGCACAGTTGCGCGATGTCGGTCTGACCCGTGAGCAGGCCCGCGAGGAAGGGTTGAAACCCTTCTGGCGCTCTTAGGTCAGCTCTTTCAGTCGGTGCCAGAGCATGCCCAGGGCCAGTAGCGGCGAGCGCAGGTGCTTGCCGCCCGGGAAGGTGATGTGCGGTACCCGGGCGAACAGGTCGAAGCGCCCGCTGTGCTGGCCGCTGATGGCTTCGCCGAGCAGCCTGCCGGCCAGGTGCGTGGCATTGAGGCCATGGCCGGAGTAGGCCTGGGCGAAGTACACGTTGGGCTGGTCGGGCAGGCGGCCGATCTGCGGCAGGCGATTGGCACCGATGCCGATCATCCCGCCCCATTGATAGTCGATACGTACATCGGCGAGCTGCGGGAACACCTTGAGCATCTTCGGTCGCATATAGGCGGCGATATCCTGCGGATCACGCCCGGAATAGTGGCAGGCGCCGCCGAACAGCAGCCGGCGATCGGCGGACAGACGGTAATAGTCCAGGGCCACGCGCTGGTCGCAGACGGCCATGTTTTGCGGCAGCAACTGGCTGGCCTGGGCCTCGCTCAGGGGTTCGGTGGCGATGATATAGCTGCCGGCGGGCAGCACCTTGCCGCCAAGCTCGGCATTCAGGTCGTTCAGGTAGGCGTTGCAACCCAGCACCAGGGTGCTGGCATGGACGGTCCCGTTGGCGGTGTGCACCCGCACTTGCGAGCCATAGTCGATCCGTGTCACCGCCGACTGCTCGAACAGACGCACGCCCAGCTTGCTGGCGACGACCGCTTCGCCCAGGGCCAGGTTAAGCGGATGCAGATGTCCCGAGCCCATGTCGATCAGGCCACCAACGTAGCGGTCCGAGCCGACTACGCTGTGCATCTGCTCCGGCTGCACCAGGCGTAGCTCATGGCGGTAACCCAAACTGCGCAGCTCTTCGGCGTCCTCGGCGAAACCCTGCAGGTCACGGGGTTTGTTGGCCAGGTCGCAGTAGCCCCAGGCCAGGTCGCAGTCGATGGCGTGGCGCTCGATTCGCTCGCGGACAATATCTACCGCTTCCAGGCCCATCAGCTTGAGCTCTCGCACGCCGTCGCTGCCAAGGATCGGGGTGAATTGCTCAAGGCCATGGCCGACTCCGCGAATCAGCTGGCCGCCATTGCGCCCGCTGGCGCCCCAACCGATCTTGCGCGCCTCCAGCAGGATCACATTGAGGCCGCGTTCGGCCAGTTCGATTGCCGTGTTCAGCCCGGAAAAACCGCCGCCGACCACGCAGACGTCACAACTCAGTTCGCCCTGCTGCTGTGGGTAATCCGCCTGTGGGACGCTGCTGGCAGCGTAGTAGGAAGCGGTGTGCGAGGCGGGCTGCTGAACGCCGGCGTTCATGGCATTGTCCTGGTTCTGAGTGTTTGGAAAATTTTACGCAGGATAAGCTGCGCTTTCAGGGGCGGGCAACCGTAGGGCAAAATAGTGCGCCACACTTCTTTGCCGCAGGCCGCCATGAGTTGCAACAGCCACAAGATCCGCTTCCTGCGTGAGCAGATCCCGTCATTCGAATGCGTGCCCGGATGCCACGACTGCTGTGGGCCGGTGACCACCTCCAGCGAAGAAATGGCCCGCCTGCCGCGCAAGAGCGCCGCCGAGCAGGAAGCCGCACTGGCGGAACTCAACTGCGTGCACCTGGGCCCCAACGGCTGCACCGTGTACGAAGAACGGCCGCTGATCTGCCGCTTGTTCGGCACTACCCCAAAGCTGCCATGCCCCAATGGCCGCGCCCCGGCCGAGATGATCGAGCCGCAGGCCGAGAAGCTGGTGCACCAGTACATCGCCAGCACCCGGCAGGTGCTGGTCTGAGCCTCAGTCCGGAATCGGCAGGTTGAGGCTTTCCTTCACCTCTTCCATGACGATATAGCTCTTCGACTCGCGCACATGCGGCAGCTTGAGCAGGATGTCGCCGAGCAGCTTGCGGTAGGAGGCCATCTCGGAAATCCGTGCCTTGACCAGGTAATCGAAATCGCCCGAGACCAGGTGGCACTCGAGCACATGTGGCAACTTCAGCACGGCACGTCGGAATTCCTCGAAGGTGTCGCCCGACTTGTAGTCGAGGCTGATTTCGACGAACACCAGCAGGCTGCCCTTCAAATGCTGCGGGTTGAGCCGGGCGTTGTAGCCCATGATGATCCCTTCGCGCTCCAGGCGCCGGACCCGCTCGGTGCACGGCGTGGTCGACAAACCAACCTTTTCGCCCAGTTCAGTAAACGAAATACGCCCATCTGCCTGCAGGATCCGCAGGATGTTGCGGTCGATCTTATCCAGTTCACGTTTGCTTTGGTGCTGGGTTCTCATAGTGGATGCCCCTCCGTAAAAGCCAACCTTGCCGAGAATTCTCGCCAAATATAGGCTTTTATATAGTGAAAAGCACTGGTCATACCTTCCTATACTGCGCCCATCTATGCCATTAACAACAAATGTCAGCGGTACGCTGCGTCGAGGGTAATAAACATGCGAGTTCTGGTGCTTGGTAGCGGTGTGATCGGAACCGCCAGTGCCTACTATCTGGCACGGCAAGGGTTCGAAGTCGTCGTGGTCGACCGTCAACCGGCAGTCGCCATGGAAACCAGTTTTGCCAACGCCGGCCAGGTCTCGCCTGGTTACGCTTCGCCCTGGGCTGCCCCGGGTGTGCCGCTCAAGGCCATCAAGTGGCTGCTTGAACGCCACGCGCCCCTGGCCATCAAGGCCACCGCCGACATTGACCAATACCTGTGGATGGCGCAAATGCTGCGCAACTGCACCGCCAGCCGTTATGCGGTGAACAAGGAGCGCATGGTGCGCCTGTCCGAGTACAGCCGTGACTGCCTCGACGAGCTGCGCGCTGAAACCGGGATTGCCTACGAAGGCCGTACCCTGGGTACCACGCAGCTGTTCCGCACCCAGGCACAGCTGGACAACGCCGCCAAGGACATCGCCGTCCTCGAGCAGTCCGGTGTGCCGTACGAAGTACTCGACCGCGCAGGCATCGCCCGCGTCGAACCGGCCCTGGCCAACGTTACTGACATCCTCGCCGGTGCCCTGCGCCTGCCCAACGACCAGACCGGCGACTGCCAGCTGTTTACCACCCGCCTGGCGGAAATGGCGATCAAGCTCGGCGTCGAGTTCCGCTTTGGCCAGGACATTCAGCGCCTGGACTACGCCGGTGACCGCATCAATGGTGTGTGGATCGACGGCAAGCTGGAAACCGCCGACCGCTACGTGCTGGCCCTGGGCAGCTATTCGCCGCAGTTGCTCAAGCCGCTGGGCATCAAGGCCCCGGTCTACCCGCTCAAGGGTTACTCGCTGACCGTGCCGATCACCGACCCGGCCATGGCCCCGACCTCGACTATTCTCGACGAAACCTACAAGGTCGCGATCACCCGTTTCGACAATCGCATCCGCGTTGGCGGCATGGCTGAAATCGCCGGTTTTGACCTGTCGCTGAACCCGCGTCGGCGCGAAACCCTGGAGATGATCGTCAACGACCTTTATCCTCGTGGCGGCGACCTGAGCCAGGCCAGTTTCTGGACCGGCCTGCGCCCGACCACTCCGGACGGTACGCCGATCGTTGGCGCCACGCCGTTCCGCAACCTGTTCCTCAACACGGGGCACGGTACGTTGGGCTGGACCATGGCTTGCGGTTCCGGTCGCCTGCTGGCCGACCTGATTGCGCGCAAGAAGCCGCAAATCAGCGCCGAAGGCCTCGATATCTCTCGCTACGGAAAACACCAGGAGCCTGCCAAACATGTCAGTCCAGCGCCAGCTCACCAATGAGCGCATGAGCCAGATCGTCACCCACAACGGCACCGTCTACCTGGCGGGCCAGGTGGGTGACGACATGAACGCCGGGATCGAGCAGCAAACCCGCGAGACCCTGGCCAACATCGAGCGCCTGCTGGACCTGGCCGGCACCGACAAGAGCCGCCTGCTCTCGGTGACCATCTACCTCAAGGACATCGA